>Ga0306920_100013240_pt1 | contig 11228 bp, 14 predicted proteins | sample flu12Cox44000170_FD_204666 | JGI IMG/M metagenome (GOLD analysis project Ga0306920, IMG submission 204666) | Lab enrichment of tropical soil microbial communities from Luquillo Experimental Forest, Puerto Rico - flux4day.12C.oxic.44.000.170 (v2)... | ecosystem: Environmental > Terrestrial >...
CTCTAGCTGCAGCAGCGAAGCAAGAACCACCCGTTTCCGCGACAGTCCTTGACGAGCGGAACAGCGGCGGCGGGCATCGCGAAAGTCTCGTCACTGCATCGGCCAGAGTTCGGACAGATACTTCCAGTTGATGAAGTAATAGAGGACGAAGGCCAGGAAGAACACTCCGACCAGCGCGTAGGTGCCCGGCAGGTGCCAGGTTCCGGCATCGCCGTATCGGGCGACGGCGTCATGCACGACCGCCTTCTTCGGCATCGGCCCGAGCGCCTGGAGGGCGTTGGTGGAATCGACCTTCTTGCCGATCAGGATGCTCGCGACCACGATGACGACAAAGAGCGCGCCACCCGCGACAGCCAGCAGCGCCGAAAGCCCGTTCAGCCCCATCATCAGCGAGGCGATCGGCGGATAGCTATACGGGAGCACCGCGTCGGAGAACGTCATGTCCCAGTGGCGTCGCGGCACGCCAAGCACACCCGCGCCCATCATGAAGAGCGAAATGCCGGCTGCGCCGATCCCAAAAAGATAGGGCTGCATCCTCGCCAGTCTCGGCCAGACGATCTCGCGCTGGAAGATCAACGGAACGAGCAGATAAGTGACCGCCATGAAGGCGAGCGTGGTGCCTGCGACGACGGTGCCGTGGAAGTGGCCGGTCACATAAAGGGTGTTGTGCATCATGATGTTGAGCTGCTCGGTGCCGAGCACCACGCCCGAGATGCCGCCGATGAAGCCGAACAATACGAGCGACAGGAACATGCCGGAGAACGCCGGATTGCCCCACGGCGCTTTCCGCAGCCATTCGAAGATGCCCTTATTGTATCCGTTCTTTCGTTGTGCCGCCTCGATCGCACCGGGGACCGTCAGCCCATGGACCATGGACCCCAAAACGGCGAGATACATCATGTAGCTGGTGTTGACGATCTTCCAGCTTGCATCGAGACCTGGTTCCGCCAAAAGGTGATGCGCCGAGGCGAGCTGCAAGAACAGAATGTACATCAGAAACGCCGTGCGACTCACCTTCTCGCTCAGGGGCTTTGCACCAACGAGTAGTGCTGCAATCATGTACCAGATGGCAACGTGGGCGGAGACGTTGATCTGCTGCGAGGAATGGCCCATTCCCCACCATACGACCTTGTACAATAGCGGATCGATGTAGGAGATCAGCCCGAGCGACCACAGCCACGTCGGGATCAGGATGACTGCACCGGAAGCGATGGTGAAGACTGCGATGATCGCTGCAGTCAGGGCGCCGAAGGTGACAAGCGGAATGGAGCCTTCATAGGTTCCTTCTTCCTTCGCGATGGCCAGCGTCGCGAAAAAAATTCCTACGCCGATCAAGGCTCCCACCGCGAACAGGATCAATGCAAGGTAGAAATTGGGCTGGGCCTGCATGGGCGGATAGGAGGTGAACATCACGCTCGAATCGCCCTGGAGCACCGCAACATTGGCGAGAGCGGCGCCCACGACCATCAGCGCGAAGCCAAGCCAGGCGAGCTTGGGTGTCGCCAAGCGGCAGTTGAGCAGGATCGCCGACGCAAAATAGAGCACCGCAATCTCGAAAAAGATGATCCAGAACAGGAGCACGTTGGCGCCGTGACCCGTGAGCACCAGATAGAACCAATCCGATGGCAACAGATGCACGGCCGGCCAGCGGGTGAGCGCAACGAGCAAGCCCATGAGACCGCCGATCGCCAGGAATACGATTGCAGCAACCGCGTTCGCTTTGATCAGTGCCTGCGCGGCAAGGTCAACCTTCAATCCGGTGTATTGGCAGGTGCGATATTCCGCAGCCTTGCTCCGGACGCCGATTGCGCCAATGGTTTCCGCGGTCATGGGCTCATCTCCCCTCGGCCAGGCGTTGATCCGCCCCGGCTTGCTTGCGATCAGAGACATAAATCTTGCCGGCCATGGTATGGTGACCGATGCCGCAGTATTCGTTGCAAACGATTCCGAATTCGCCGGCTTCCGTCGGTGTCAGCGTGATGACGTGCTCATAGCCGGGATGGACTTGAATATTGATGTTGGTCGGCTGCAGCGAGAACCCATGCTGCCAATCGAGCGAGGAGATATGGATGCGGTAGCTGGTGCCCTTTTCCAGCTCGAGGATCGGCCACCATTGCCACAGCCGGCCTAGAAGATAGGCGTCCTTGCCGGACGGCGGCTTAACGACCGGCACACCCTTTTCCTCCCGCACCCCGTACCTCTTGGCGAACGCCTCGACCTTGCTCTCATAGTTCGAGGGATCGATGCGATATGCCTCCTTGTTCAAGTTTTGTTGCCCGATGAAGTGCCAGGCGATCATGAAGCCGAACATGAACAATCCCCACAGAAAGGCGATGAGGATCCAGACCAGTTCAACGCGCTCGATGGGTTCGTTCCACCAGATTCGCTGTTCGGGCGGTGTGACAGCCATGCTTAACCCTCCAAGCCTGAGCTCACTTGGCAAGCGGGATGGAGGCCACCTCCATCACGCCCCATAGGATGTAGAGAACGGTTGGAAGCGTCACGCCCAGGAAGAGCAGCAGGAACGGATTGTCCAAAACCCGCTGCATGACCGGGATGCGCTCCGAGCTTTGAGCAGGTGGTGCGGGATCGATCGACATCGGGATTGCCTCGGCTTTTGCAACAAGGCCGCGAAGCTAGATTCATCCGACCGGAACCGGTTTGATTAAGATCAAGGCGCACCCATCGCGCTAAACTATTTTCGCCTGTCCGCATCGAAAGGGATTCCTGTATGCCCGTGTGTGCCCGGATCGTGCGGGTCGGCGCGATTGTGGCGATGCTGGCAGTCGGCACCGGCTTGGCTCTATGGGGTGCGGTACCTCCTGCGAGCCCGCACAACCTCCTGCTTTTCTATGTCGGGGCGGACGACTGCCTTCCGTGCCGCACCTGGCAAGAAGAGGCGGGGGCACGATTTCGCTCCTCGCCGGAATTCGCGCGTGTCGTCTATCGGGAGGTCAAATCCCCGCATCTTCTCGATCTTCTCGAAGACCGGTACTGGCCTGACGAACTGCGCCGTTACCGCGATCGCCTTGATCGCGGGTCGGGGGTTCCTCTGTGGCTTGTCATCGCGGACGATGAGATCGTGGCGCAAGCCTCGGGCGTGAGCCAATGGCGAAGCACGATCTTTCCCAAGCTGACGTCTCTGTTGCGACGGGCACAATCAAACCCCTGGCAGTGACATGCAATCGAATATGGGTCCCAAGGACATGCGGACATGGATTGCCGATCTGGAAGCGGCCGGCGAGCTCATCCGCATCGACAAGCCCGTCGACCCGCTGACCGAGATGGGCTCCTTGCTCTACCAGAGCCGCGAGAAGGCGCTGTTCTTCGAGAACCTGCCGCACGGCTGGCGCTCGCTGGGGCAAGGGCCGGCCAATGTACGTCACGCGGCGCTCGCATTCGGCGCGAGCGAGGAAGCGCTCGTGCCGTTCGTCGCCGATCGCATGGGTCGCTGCATCCCTCCGGTGAGGGTGTCCGATGGGCCGGTCAAGGAAGTGAGGCTCAATTCTGAGAAGCTCAATCTCACCGAGCTACCGGTTCATGTGGCCGGGCAACGCGACGGCGGGCCGGTGATTGGCTCCGGGCTTGTGGTGAGCAAAGATCCTGACAGCGGCCAGCGCAACGTGAGCTTTCATCGTTTGCAGATCAAGGGTACGCACAAATCCGGCATTCTCCTCTATCCGCGGCACACCTGGAAGAACTATCTCAAATATCAGGAACGAAACGAGCCGATGCCGGTCGCCATCTTCATCGGCCATCACCCGCTCTATTACGCCGCCGCTGCCACGACGGCGGCCTATGGTGTCGATGAATTCGAGATTGCCGGCGGATATCTTGGCGAGCCGGCACGCTTGGTGAAGTGCGAGACCGTCGACCTTGAAGTGCCGGCAGACGCCGAGATCGTGCTCGAAGGACATATTCCTCCACATTACCGCGAAGATGAGGGACCGTTCTCGGAGTTCCAGGACTATTACGTGACCGGGACCGGCAAGAACCCGATCGTTGAATATCAGTTCATGACGCGCCGGCATGACGCGATTTTCAAGAACCTCCAGAACGGATCGGAAATGGAGGGCTGCGTCTTTCACAAGGTTCCGATGAGCGCTGCGATTTTCCGGCGCCTCAAGAACGTCGGCGGCGGACCGAATATCCACAATGTGATGGTGCTGCCCGGCATCTTTGGCCTAGTCGTGCAGATGACGCCACGCGCCTATGGCGAAGCCAAAAACGTGCTAATGGCGGCGCTGGCGTCCGAGTACCATCATCCAAAACTCGCAATCGCCGTTGATGCCGACGTCGATATCTTCAATCCCTCGGAGCTGCTGTGGGCCTTGTCGACACGCGTCAATCCTCAGCAGGACGTGGTCATCATTCCCGGTACACACAATCATGCCATGGATGCGAGCCTGCCGGAGCTCGGGGCGCCGGGTACCGCGCTCTGGCAGCGCTTCGGCTCCAAGATGCTGATTGACGCGACCATCCCACCGCCGGCCGATGCGAGCGCACGCGCAATGTTCGAACGCATTTGTCCGCTCAATCCGCAGCTGCGGCTCGAAGATTTTGCGGCGCAGGAATCGCTGGCGATCCTGCGAGGCCTCTCGCCGCGCTTTTTTGGTTCCAAATTGCTCCAGTAGCACTGAGCCGCCGGCCGCAATCGCGCGGCGTCACCACACGCCGCGCGATAGCCCCGACCAGAGATAGCCCCAAAGAGTCGGATGATAGTACTGCCGTGACACGACATCGGCGCGCGGTTTGCACGTGACGAGCCGGCCTGACAAAGCCTCCTCTATCGCGCGGGTCAGCAGAGGCAAAGCGGCTGCAAGCTGGAGCCAGTGATAGGTGAAATAGCTGTCGGCAGGAGAAGGGACGATGCGCGCCTGCGCTATGATCGGACCGGTATCAACGCCTGGATCGACAACGTGAACGCAAACACCGCAATTCTTCGGGTCACCATTGACCAGGGCCCAATATGCGCCGTGGTGGCCGCGGTACTGCGGTGTAATACCGGTATGGACGTTGATAAAGACTGCCGGAATGCTCGCAAGAACGCGACGAGCCACGATGCGCGTTTGAGAAACGATAACGACCTTTGGGTTGAAAGCTCGCAGTTTATCGATTGTCTGATTATCATTAACAGATGCGACACGAATCAGATCGGCCTTGATCGGACTCACATCCAGGCTTTCGCGGCTTAAAATCTCTTGCTCGCGCCGGCGGTATCCGGGGCGAACGGCTTTCGCGAACAACCAAAAGGCGAGCTGGCCCACAACGGTAAGCCATCCAAGCCGACGGATTCGGTGACGTAAGAGAAGCGCCTTTGATTGCTGAGCCTCCAGGATGATTGGCACTTCGCCGAACCGCCTGCGAAGTGAATTCGCGACGGCCCAGGTCCATGGATGCTCACCGGCGAGGACAACGATGTCATGCACCCGGTTGCATCACTTCGCAAATAGATGACCGAATCTCTCTTGCACCAGGCGGCGCTCTTGCGCTGTCGGCACGTTCACCTTGGGAAATTTCTCGCGCCAATGCCACGGCCGGCAGGCATCGATGACCGCCCGGCTGTTGGTGTTGTCGCCAGCGGCCTTGCGTTCGGGCTCGATGCGGGGATCGAGCGGCGTTGACCAGGCATTGCGAATAATATCGATCGAGGTTGCAGGATCAGAGCGCGTGAGCATTGCCCAGATGAGCTCTTCGAGGCTCGACACGTCGATGTCGTCGTCGACGACGATCACATAGCGCCCGCAATAGGCTCCGACATGACACATGGCGGCGATATGGCCGGCCTGCTTGGCGTGTCCGGGATAACGCTGATTGATGGCGACTGCGAGGAGAAGCCGTGCGTTGCCCACCTCGTGCGCCCAGGTCGCGGTGACCGCGGGCACCCCGGCTTTCTGCATGTTCTCGCGTAGCAGCGCCGAACGAACCACCGCACGGTAGCGGCAGATTTCGTCCGGCGGCCGCTGCGGCGGGCAACCCAACAGGATCGGATTATCGCGATAATAAACCGCCTTGACGTCGAGCACGGGCTCAGGCCGCACGTCACTGGCATAATAGCCGGTCCACTCGCCGAACGGGCCCTCGATGCGCTCGCTGTCGGGCGCGACGAATCCTTCGAGAACAATCTCGGCATTTGCCGGGATCGGAAGCCCGGTGATCGGAGCCTTGATCACCTCGACCGGCTTGCCGCGCATGCCGCCAACGATCTCGTATTCGCATACGCCGTAGGGCACCTCGCTGCACGCCATCAGGAACGTCATGGGGTCGCCGCCGCAGACCACGGCCACCGGCATGGGCTCGCCGCGCGAGCGATACTTGTCGCGCATCTGGCGCCCGTGCTTGCCCGGGGAGATGTAGAAGCCCGCGGTTCTGGCATCGTGGATCATCACGCGGTAGGTGCCGCAGTTGATCCAGCCCTCGTCTGGATCGCGGGTGACGTTGAAGCTGCCGGTGCCGATATAGCGGCCGCCGTCGGGCTCGTGCCATTTCGGCGTCGGGAAGCGCGTAATGTCGACGTCATCTCCGCGCATGACGTTCTCGAAGACTGAACCCTGACTGACGTATCTGGGCGCAACGCGCTTCATCGGCGCCATGAAATGGCTGCGAAAGCCTTCGCTCAGCTCGAGCTTGTTGAGGTCGCTCGGAAAACCGAGCGTCATGTTCTTGCGCTTGCCGCCAAAGAAATTGACCAGCACGCGGCTGCCATCGATGGTTCCGGGCACCGCATCGAAGACAAAGCAAGGCGCGCTGTCATCATTGAGCGCCATGCCGGCGATCATGCCGATGTCCTGCTGCCATGAGAGGCCGCTCACATCCCTGACCTCGCCGAGCTTGCGTGCCTCATCGAGCCACTGACGCAGGTCGTCATAGGGCAGGTGCGGCGCGACATTGGAACGTGGCGTCCCTTCCAAGGCCTTGGCCGATGCTTCTGATGACGTGTTTATGGGGCCGGTTGGCGAGAGCATCGAAGTCCTCCGGTTTTATCAAAGCAGTGTAACACGACTGCTTGAGCTGCGCTCACCCGCTGGGCATCCGCTCCTCAATTTCGTTAGCGACCGTCTCGCAGACGGACGCCAACTCAAGTAGCTCGAGCTCCTCCAAGACTCTGTCTTCTTCTTCGGCGAGATGCCGATACCTGGTGGCCTCATCGCGCAAATAAATGACGTATTGCATCGATCCGCCTCCTCAGGCGCGTCGTTCGGGGGCGAGCCTTTGCTCGTTTTCGACATCCAGCGTGTCCTTGTGGCCGAAACCTCGGCTATTGTCGATGAGCACAATGCGTGCCGGCTCAAGCCGGTAAAAGGAGATATTCTCGTAGGCCTCCCGCAGGGCGCACTGCCCTTCCGATAACCGTTTCACACAAGGGTAGCGCGCTTCGAGCAGGGACCGGGCATTCGTGCAATCAGCCGCGCTGGTGATGATGTGGGCATGACCGCAAATCTGAACCCCGCGAATATCGTCCATGTCGGAATAGTCGGGCGCAACGGTCACTGCGATACGCGGATCGGCCGCAAGATCGGCCGAATGACGGCTCTCGGGATCGGACACCCAAAGCAGTGCCAGCCCATCGCGAACATAGAACACATTTGCCGCGTGGGGACCCTCGCGCCCGCATGTCGCCAATGACGCGACATGATGCGCGTCGAGAAAAGCAACGACTCGCGTGAGCGTTTGCGCATCCATACGATTGCGCCGCTATGCGCCCAGGCTTGCATCCCAGCGCGCAATGCGCCTGTTTGATTCGCCGCCGTTGCGCTCAATTTGTGCAAGCATGGTGATGCAATTCCTGTTCGGTGGAAGACCGCAGCGTTCCCACCGCTCACACTGCCCGCAATAGAAAGTAGACCTGCCTCGGGCCGTTACCATTTGGCTTGCGATTTTCTTGACGGCCTCCTTGAGAGAGTGGATTGCTCGCATGGCATCCCTCCTTGCGAATTGATGAAGCGTATTCGCAGGTTGATCCGTCGCCTTGATCAAGATCAAGTCAGGCGCTCACCTGAGCAATCGAAGAATTGTTTGATTTTGATCAATTTCAATTTTTTCGAGGTTGGTAGGCTGTGTCGTGTAATGCGCGTCGAACGAGCTCCCCCTGATGGGAGGCTGAACATGTGGATCGCGCTGTTCACCGTCACGCTTGCGCTTGCGATCTGTTTCGGCGTGACGGCGATGCTGCTGCAGTTGGAAAGCCGGTCGTTTCACTTTCTCGAAAAAGCCCGCGGCTCCTGGTAGCCCACCACCCGGTGCCGCCGTGCTTCGTCCCAACACCATCGGCCTGACTGCACTGCTCGGGCTGCTGACGGCGTTCGGGCCGGTCGCAACCGACATGTACGTTCCCTCCATGCCGGATATTGGCCGGCTTTTGGGCGCAAGCACTTCCGACGTGCAACTGACGCTCTCATGCTACCTCGTCGGGATCGCGATCGGCCAGGTGATTTACGGCCCGATCTCCGACCGGCGCGGGCGCAAGCCGGTGCTGTTGGTGGCGCTTGCGCTGTTTTGCCTCGCGAGCGCGCTTTGTGCGGTCGCTCCCAACATCGAAACCTTGATTGTTGCACGCACACTTCAGGCGCTTGGCGGTTCTGGTGCGATCGTACTACCCCGCGCGATCGTCCGCGATCTCTACAGCGGAGAACGCGCGGGGCGCGAGCTCTCTCGCATCGGCGCAATCATGTCGGTTGCTCCGGTGGCCGCGCCGCTGGCAGGCGGAATCCTGCAGCTCGCTTTCGGCTGGCGTGCCAATTTTTTCGCCATCCTCGGCATCGGCGTGCTTGCAAGCATAATCGTATGGCGCGCCATGCCGGAGACCGTACCTCATTGCTCGCAACAACCCATGTCGGTCATCCGCATCGTGCGCGGTTACCGCACGCTCGCCGAAAACAGGGCGTTTCTCGCCCATCTTGGCATCGTCGCCTGCAGCTATGCCGGGCTTTTTGCCTGGATTTCCGGCTCGCCCTTTGTTTTGCAGGGCTTGTATGGTCTTTCAGCGTTTGGATTCGCCCTGGCTTTTGCCGCCGCCTGTCTCGGGTCTCTCGCCGGGGCGGCTCTCGCAGCATCCCTCGTGATGCGAATCGGGCTCGATCTCACCATTGGGCTCGGTACCCTTGCACTCGCTGTTGGCGGATTTGCGATGGTCGCGAGTCTGGCGCTCGGACTGGCCCCGGTTGCTTCGCTGGTATTGTCGATGGTGATCTATCACTGGGGTCTCATGCTGGCGATGCCGCAAGCGATTGCAGGTGGAATGACTCCGTTTCCCGATCGCGCGGGGGCTGCCTCCTCGCTCATTGGCGTCTCGCAGCAGACATCGGCGGCCGTATTGGGAGCGATCGTCGGCCACGCGCTGGGGCAAACGGCTTGGCCGCTTGCCATCGCGATCGCGGTGATGGGATTCGGGGCGCTCGCGTTGTGGGCGACATCACGTTATGCGCGCATGCAAGCAGTTCTTGCGCGCGGATGACATTAGGCCGCCGAGGGCCTCACCCGGAACAGCCGGACCGTTTGATTGGATTCGCGTTTCGATTCATCCCATCAGAATCAATCACCGTGGAACGTGGGCTTTTCTTTGCGGACAAACGCCTCATAAGCACGCTCATAATCCTTGGTTTGCATGCAGATGGCCTGCGCCTGCGCTTCCGCTTCGATGGCCTCCTCGATGCCCATGCTCCATTCCTGATGGATGCAGCGCTTGGTCATGGCATGCGCGAATGTCGGGCCGTCTGCAAGGGATCGTCCCAAAGCTTGCGCCTCACTCAACACCGCCTGGGGCTCGCACAGCCGGTTGTAGAAGCCCCACCGCTCGGCCTCGTTGCCGTCCATGCTGCGACCGGTATAGAGCAACTCGGCCGCGCGTCCAGCCCCGATGATTCTTGGCAGCATGTTGCAAGCACCCATATCCGCGCCCGCGAGACCGACCCGTACGAACAGGAACGCAACCTTGCTGCGCGCCGTTCCCAGACGCAGGTCGGACGCCATCGCCAGGATCGCTCCCGCGCCGGCGCAAACGCCGTCAACCGCAGCCACGATCGGCTGCGGACAGGCGCGCATTGCCTTGACCAGATCGCCGGTCATCCGCGTGAAGGCGAGCAGGCCCGCCATGTCGCCTTTGCGCTGCATCTCCACGAGTGGACCGATGATCTCGTGGACCTCGCCGCCGGAGCAGAAATTGCCGCCGGCGCCGGTGATCACCACGCTCTTGACGGCGTCGGCATAGACGAGATCACGAAAGGTGTCGCGCAGCTCGCCATAGGATTCCAGTGTCAGCGGGTTCTTGCGTTCCGGCCGGTTGAGGGTGACGGTCGCAACCTTCCCTTCGAGTTGCCAAACGAAGTGCCGCGGCTTGAAATTCGCAAAGTCGACGCGCGGCGGGCGAAATCGCCTGGCTGTGACGGAGGTGGCCGAGTGACTCTCGTCGATGCGCGCTTTTGCCGCTCCCATGGGTGTAGACATGATAGCTCTCCTTCATCCGGCAAAGGTCAGCCCGCCGCTGACGCTGAGCACTTGGCCGGTAATATAGTCCGAGCGCGGGCTGGCGAAAAACAGAATGGCATCCGCGATCTCCTGGGGCTTGGCAAAGCGTCGGAATGGAATGGCGCGCAGGAAGGCCTCCTTTAGCTTTTCCGGCCGCGACGCCAGCATGGGCGTATCGGTCGGCCCGGGACAGATGCAATTGACGTTGATCGAATGGCGCGCGACTTCGCGGGCGAGAGACTTGGTGAAGGCGATCACCCCGCCTTTGGCAGCGGCATAGGTCGTCTCGCCGGTGCTGCCGACACGCCCGGCATCGCTCGATACATTGACGATCTTTCCTTTGCCAGCGGCAATCATGGCGGGCAGCAGCGCTTGCGTGAGGTGCAGCATTCCGCCCAGATTGATGGCAACGACACGGTCCATATACTCGGGCGGATTCTCCACGAACGGCTGAATGTCGTTCCAACCCGCCGCATTGACCAGGATGTCGATCCGGGAGTGACGCTTGAGCACGTCGGCGGCACAGCGTCGAACCGAATTCGAATCGGCAAGGTCGATGAATACGAACTCGACGGTGAAATTAGTCCGTGCTGCTTCCTGTTCGAGCTCCGCGCCTTTGTCCGCATTGACATCGGCACAAATCACGGTCGCGCCGGAGCGGGCAAGCTCCATCACCGTTGCCTTGCCAATCCCTGAGGCGCCACCGGTGACCAGCGCAATTTTCCCTTCAAGTCTCATGACGGCTCTCCCTTTTTCCGCGCCCT
>Ga0306920_100013241_pt1 | contig 11227 bp, 9 predicted proteins | sample flu12Cox44000170_FD_204666 | JGI IMG/M metagenome (GOLD analysis project Ga0306920, IMG submission 204666) | Lab enrichment of tropical soil microbial communities from Luquillo Experimental Forest, Puerto Rico - flux4day.12C.oxic.44.000.170 (v2)... | ecosystem: Environmental > Terrestrial >...
GGTTGCCGTAATGCTCGGCCTGGATGCGGCGGACGTTCCCGAACGCGCCGTCCGCGAACACGACCGTCACCAGCGGGATGCGGTGGCGCATGGCGGTGGCAAGCTCGTTCGCCGTGAACATGAAGCCGCCGTCGCCGCTGATCGCGACCACGGGCACGTCGGGCCGCGCATGCTGGGCACCGAGCGCGGTGGCAAAGCCCCAGCCCAGATTGTCTTGATAGCCCGGCGACAGGAATGTGCGGGGCTTGTAGATCGGAAAGGCGAGGCGGGCGACGAAGCCCATCTGGGTGACTTCGTCGACCAGGATGCCGTCCTCCGGCAGTTCGGCGCGTATCGCATCGAGGAAGGCGCGCTGCGGCGCGAGCTTGGTCAGCTTGTCGTCCCAGCGCGCCTGCCGCTCCCGCATCTCCGCAGTGCGCGAGGGCCGCTTGGCGTTGCGGGTCGCGAGCGCATCGATCAGCCGCCGCAGGATCGGCGCCGCGTCGCCGACCAGCGCCACGGCCGGCTCGTGGAGCCGCGCCGGCTCCTCCGGATCGGAATCGACGCGAATCACCGCGACTTCGTCGTCGATCCCCCATTGGCGATGCTGGATCAGGAGTCTCGTGCCGACCGCGAGCACCACGTCGGCTTCCGCCCACAATTCGCGGCCGAGCGGCAGGGTGACGCTCAGGGGATCGCGGCTGTCGAGCACGCCGCGGCCGCGCCGATAGCCCAGCACCGGCGCCTGCAGCATATGCGCGAGCGCGGTGACCTCGGGGCCGGCTCCCTGCGCGCCGCCGCCGCAGATGATCAGGGGACGCTTCGCTGCGCCCAGCGCCGTGGCAGCCGCCGCAATGGCGTCGTCGTCGATGGCGGGTTCCTGCGGCGGCAACGGCGCCTGGAGCGGTGCCGGTCCGCTGCGGCCCCAGACATCGATGGCGCATTCGAGCACGGCCGGGCCGCGGCGCCGCGAAGACATCGCCGCGACCGCGTTTGCCACCAGCGCGGAGGCGTCTTCCGGTCCCCGGACGCGCGCGGAAAAATCCACCAGCCGGCTGATGATCCCGGCCTGGTCGCGAATTTCGTGCAACTGGCCGAGGCCGCGCCCGATGTCAGCGTCCGGGATTTGACCGATCAGGCCGAGCACGGGCGCATTCATGGCATAGGCGGTCAGCAGCGCCGCGCCGGTATTGAGCAGGCCGGGCCCCGGCACGACCGCATAGGCTTGCGGCCTGGCGGTGGCGAGCGCTGCTCCCAGCGCCATATAGGCGGTGGCCTGCTCATGGCGGGGATGGACGACCTTGACGCGGTCGGACGCCGTGTAGAGGGCATCAAACAAATGGTCATTGTGCACGCCGGGCAGGGCGTAGAGCGTCTCGATCCCGTGAGCGACGAGCGAAGCGACCGTGGCTTGCGCCGTCGTCATCGTCTGCGTCATTGCGGCGTGCACTCCGTTTCGGGGCGAGACGACTTGTGCAGATCAGGCTCGGGCTTGTCGAGGGTGTTCCCATTGCCCCCCGCGTCGGCTAAACCCTGGCCCGCCGCTGCGGCTTCTCTCGAAGGAAAGCGGCACGGATATTGGATTCAATGCGCGCAGGGGGAACCGGCGCGCCCTCGAGGCCCTGATGCATCGGTATCGTACCCATGATTGCGGCGCGCTGCGCGCCGAGCAAATCGGCTCCACCGTCAGGCTTTCGGGCTGGTGTCACCGCATCCGCGACCATGGTGGCGTGCTGTTCATCGATCTGCGCGACCATTACGGCCTCACCCAGGTGGTGGCCGATCCGGATTCGCCGGCCTTCAAGACGGCGGAAAGGTTGCGTTCGGAATGGGTCATCAGGGTCGACGGCCGGGTGCGGCGGCGCCCGGGCGCCACCGAAAACCCGGACCTGCCCACCGGTGCCGTCGAGGTGTTCGCCACCGATATCGAGGTGCTGGGGCCGGCCGGCGAACTGCCGATGCCGGTGTTCGGCGACCAGGAATATCCTGAGGACATCCGCCTCAAATACCGCTTCCTCGACCTGCGGCGTGACCGGCTGCACAGCAACATCATGAAGCGGGGCGCCATCATCGACTCGCTGCGGCGGCGGATGAAGGCGCAGGGCTTCTTCGAGTTCCAGACCCCGATCCTGACGGCGTCGAGCCCGGAGGGCGCGCGCGACTTCCTGGTGCCGTCGCGGCTGCATCCCGGCAAGTTCTACGCGCTGCCCCAGGCGCCGCAGCAGTTCAAGCAGCTCATCATGGTGTCGGGCTTCGACCGCTATTTTCAGATCGCGCCGTGCTTTCGCGACGAGGACGCCCGCGCCGACCGCTCGCCGGGCGAGTTCTACCAGCTCGACATCGAGATGAGCTTCGTGACCCAGGAGGACGTGTTCGCGGCGGTCGAGCCGGTGCTGCGCGGCGTGTTCGAGGAATTCGCCGGCGGCAAGCCGGTGACGCCGAAATTTCCGCGCATCCCCTATGCCGACGCGCTGCGGCACTACGGCAGCGACAAGCCGGACCTGCGCAACCCCGTCAAGATGGCCGACGTGACCGCGCATTTCCGTGGCTCGGGCTTCAAGGTGTTTGCCGGCATGATCTCGGCCGACCCTGCGGTCGAGGTGTGGGCGATCCCGGCGCCGAAGGGCGGCAACCGTGCCTTCTGCGACCGCATGGACAGCTGGGCGAAGGGCGAGGGCCTGCCCGGCCTCGGCTACATCTTCTGGCGCGAGAGCGAGGAGGGCGGCGCCGGGCCGCTCGCGCGCAACATCGGAGTCGAGCGCACCGACGCGATCCGAAACCAACTCGGCCTCGGGGTCGGCGACGCCGTGTTCTTCGTCGCCGGCAAGCCGAGAGATTTCGTCAAGTTCGTGGGACCTGCCCGCGCCAAGGTCGGCGCCGACCTCGGCCTGATCGACCGCGACCGCTTCGAGTTCTGCTGGATCGTCGATTTCCCCATGTACGAGTGGAACGAAGAGGACAAGAAGATCGACTTCTCCCACAACCCATTTTCGATGCCGAACGCGACGCCGGACGAATTCCTCGCGCTCGATCCGGACGAGCAGGAGAAGATACTCGCTTTGAAGGCGGTCCAATACGACATCGTCTGCAACGGCATCGAATTGTCGTCGGGCGCGATCCGCAATCATCGTCCCGACGTGATGAAGAAGGCGTTCGCCATCGCCGGCTACGACGAGAGCGTGCTGGAGCAGAAGTTCGGCGGCATGCTGCGCGCCCTCTCGCTCGGCGCCCCGCCCCATGGTGGCATTGCCCCCGGTATCGACCGCATTGTGATGCTCTTATGCGGCGAGGAGAACTTGCGCGAGGTGGTGGTGTTCCCGATGAATCAGAAGGCCGAGGACCTTCTGATGGGCGCGCCATCGGAAGTGACGCCGAAGCAGCTGCGGGAATTGCACATCAGGCTGAACTTGCCGCAGTGAAATTCGCGAGCGTCGTAGGGTGGGCAAAAGGCGCGCTCTTTCGCGCTGTGCCCACGCGGGTCGCCTTCAAGAAAGAGATGGGCACCCTTCGCTCTGCCCACCCTACGTATTATTATCGGAATGAAGGAGCGGAGTTATCCGAGAAGATCGGGCTTCGTGAATTGATCAAAGCTGTGGGTGAGGAGCCCGTGACCGTCTTGTCCAACGGCGAGCGTGCGGCAGTGGTACTCTCTCCGGCAGAATTCGACCGGCTTGAGGAACATGACCGGATTCGCCGTGAAGCAAAGGCCCGGCTGCGCCAAACAATTGCGGCAATCCGCCGAGAAGCGGCCGAGCGCAGCCTAACCGAGGCGGATTCGAACGGCTCATAGCCGATGAGAATTGATCGCGTCGTCCTCGACACCAATGTGTTAATCAGCGCGATACACTTACCATACGGTAAACCCTTCGCCTGTCTCAATTGGGTGCTCGACAACGCAACGCTGATTGCGTCGCGCGAGTTGCTCGATGAACTGGAGTCGCGACTGGCCCGGCCCAAGTTCGCGAAATACGTGGATGAACCGAGGCGCCGGGCCGTCATCGCGGATCTGGGGCTGAGTGCAGTACAAGTGGAATTGACTGGAACCGTGAAGATTTGTCGCGACCCCGACGACGATAAGCTGCTGGAGATCGCGGCTTTGGGACGCGCTGATTGTCTTGTAACTGGCGATCGAGATTGGCTGGTGCTCAGCCAATTTCAGGGCATCCCAATCGTGATGCCGGCGCGTTTTCTCGAGGTCCTGCCGCAGCGAACGCAACAATCGTCTGTCGGCTTGATTCCCCTCCCTCTTTGGCGTTCACTCGCCTCCGAACGACGGCACCCCATCGCACTGGCGCGGTCGCGCCGGCCACACTACGGAGGGAACCCATGGACGCCATGGAGCGGCGCGTTTTTCTCAAAGGCGCGGGAATGGGGATGCTCGCCTTCACGGTGGGCGGCGCCAGCGTGTTGATGACACCCGGGCAGGCGCGGGCGCAGGGCGTGCCGTTTCGCCTCCTCAACGCCAAGGAAGCCGAGACCATCGAGGCGCTGGGCGAGACCCTGGTCCCCGGGGCCCGACAGGCCGGCGTCGCGCATTTCATCGACCAGCAGGTATCGGTTACTCCGGGAGAGGCGCTGCTCGAGGCGCGCCAGCTCAACGTCAAGCCGCCTTTCGTGAATTTCTACCGCGCCGCCATCGGCTCCGTCGACAAGGCGAGCGAAGCGCGCAGCGGCCGCCGCTTCGCCGCTCTCCCCACCACCGACCAGCGCGATTTCGTCGACCTGATGCGGCAGAACAAGATCGAGGGCTGGCAGGGGCCGGCCGGCGGGTTCGTCTACCTCGTCCTGCGCAGCGACGCGGTCGACGTGGTCTACGGCACCATGGACGGCTACCAGTCCCTAGGCGTTCCCTACATGCCGCACATCGCTCCGGAAAAGAGGTGGTGACATGGCTACGCAGGAAAAGGTCGATGTCGTCATCGTCGGCGCCGGCGCGTCGGGCTCGGTCTATGCGGCGGTGCTGGCCAAGGCCGGCAAAAAAGTCGTGGTGATGGACAACGGGCCGGAGTGGCAGACCTCCGACCTCATCTCGTCGGACATCTGGGGCCGCCGCATCAAGCCTGCGGGGGCGCCCTTCATCCTCGAGGGCAAGCACCCCGTCAGCATGGGCGCCCAGGGCGGCTGGGGCGTCGGCGGCGCGGCGCTGCACTACTACGCCAATTTTCCGCGCCTGCTGCCGAACGATTTCCGCATCAAGAGCGAGCATAATCGCGCCCATGACTGGCCGATTTCCTACGACGACGTCGCGCCGTGGTACGACAAGGTCGCACAGGAGATCGGCGTGTCCGGCGACGCCAGGGCCGAAGAGCTGTGGCGGCCCAAGGGCCAGGCCTATCCGATGCCGCCCATGAAGACCTTCAAGAGCGGGCAGGTGTGGCTCAAGGGCTTCGAGGCGAACGGCATCCGCATGGTGCCGGCCGCGGTGGGCATGAACTCTGTCGAGTTCAAGGGCCGCGCCGCCTGCATCTATGACGGCTGGTGCCATGTGGGCTGCCCGATCGGGGCGCTCGCCAATCCGCTGGTGACGTTCCTGTCCGACGCGCGCAAGGCCGGCGCCGAGGTGCGGGCGTGGAGCACGGTGACGCGCGTGCTCACGGACGCCGCCGGCGTCAAGGTGACGGGGGTCGAGTATTACGACCAGAAGCACGAAAAGCACGTGCAGCCCGCCAACGTGGTGGTGCTGGCCGCGTGGGCGGCGCAGAATCCGCGCCTGCTGCTCAATTCCGCGACCGACAAGCACGCCAACGGCCTCGCCAACTCCAGCGGCCTCGTCGGCAAATACCTCATGACCCACTTCGCCTCGGGCACCAATGCGATGTTCGGTGAGGACGTGGAGAACCACATGGGCACCATCGGCGCCCAGTTCATGTCCTATGAGCGCTACGGCAAGACCGCCCACAAGGGCGCCTTCGGCTCGACCTTCATCGTGGCGGGCTCCGCCATCAAGGTCAGCGGTCTGGGCGGTCTCGCCAATACGCGGCCGGATCTGTTCGGCCCCGAACTCGTCGCCTACATGAAGCGCGCCACCAAGAACCTCAGCCGCATGAATGCATTCGGCGAGGAGCAGCCCAAGATCGAGAACCGGCTCGAACTCGCCTCGGAAAAGGACGAGTTCGGCATGCCGCTCGGCCGCATCATCCACAATTACGACGACAATGACGCCGCGCTGTGGAATGCCAATTTCGAGGAGGGCCTGCGCATCGCGAAAGCCACCGACGCCAAGGATGTCTGGCAGGGCCGCGGCGCCCAGCCGACCATCCACCTGATGGGCGGCACCATCATGGGAACCGGCGCCGGCAATTCGGTGGTCAACAGCTTCGGCCAGACCCACGAAATCCCGAACCTCTACGTCGCCGGCCCCGGAATCTTCGCCACCGCCGGCGCGTCAAACCCGACCTACACGATCTTCGCGCTCTCGATGCGCGGTGCGGAGAACCTGGCGAAGACCTGGAGCACGGTCGCGGGCTAGGGCGGCCCCGCTGCAAGTTGTGATCCGGGGTGCCGCGTCAGCAACGTAGCCCCGCATGAGCGGGGCGACATGCGGGAATCATAGCTGGACGCAGCATCAATCGTTCTGTTGCTCCCGGATGTCGCTTCGCTCATCCGGGCTACCGCAGAGACTTCGCCGATTCGTCTGAGACATTTCCGATTTCTCGCTGTCGCATGGTGCGGCTAAAGTGCCGCCCGACCAGGGAGGAATCGGCGTGAGCGACAACGTAACCGACGATCTCAAAGCGAGCGCGCTCGCCTATCACCGCCTGCCGAAACCGGGAAAGCTCGCGATCCAGGCGACCAAGCCGCTCGCCACCCAGCACGACCTGGCGCTCGCCTACACCCCCGGCGTCGCTGTCGCCTGTCTCGCCATCGCCGCCGATCCTTCGGAAGCGGCCACGCTGACATCCCGCGCCAACCTCGTCGCCGTCGTCACCAACGGCACGGCCGTGCTCGGCCTCGGCAGCATCGGTCCGCTCGCCGGCAAGCCGGTGATGGAGGGCAAGGCGGTGTTGTTCAAGAAGTTCGCGGGCATCGACGTGTTCGACATCGAGATCGACGCCAAGGAGGTCGACCGCATCGTCGACGTGGTGGCAGCGCTGGAGCCGACCTTCGGCGGAATCAACCTGGAGGACATCAAGGCGCCGGAATGCTTCGAGGTGGAGACGAGGCTGCAGGCGCGCATGAAGATCCCGGTGTTCCATGACGACCAGCATGGCACCGCCATCATCGTCTCTGCCGCTGTCAAGAACGCGCTGTCGCTCTGCGGCAAGCGCATCGAGGAGGTAAAGATCGTCACTTCCGGCGCCGGAGCCGCGGCGCTCGCCTGCCTCAACCTCCTGGTTTCGCTCGGCGCCCGACGATCGAACATTTGGGTGACCGATATCGAAGGCGTCGTCTATCAGGGCCGGCCGGTGTTGATGGACCGCTGGAAGAGCGTCTATGCCCAGGACACCGACGAGCGCAAGCTGGCGGACGTGATCGAAGGTGCCGACATCTTTCTCGGCCTGTCGGCGCCCGGCGTGCTCAAGCCGGAGATGGCGGCGCGGATGGCGCCGCGCCCCCTGATCATGGCGCTCGCCAATCCGACCCCGGAAATCATGCCGGATGAGGCGCTCGCGGTGCGTCCCGACGCCCTGATCTGCACGGGACGCTCGGACTTCCCCAACCAGGTGAACAACGTCCTGTGCTTTCCCTACATCTTCCGCGGCGCGCTCGATGTCGGCGCCACCGAAATCAACGAGGCGATGAAGATCGCCGCGGTCGAGGCCATCGCCGCGCTGGCGCGCGAGGCACCCTCCGAGGTCGCGGCCCGCGCCTATGGCGGGGAAGCGCCAACCTTCGGGCCGGGCTCGCTGATCCCCAATCCGTTCGATCCCCGCCTGATCCTGCGGATCGCGCCGGCGCTGGCGCAGGCCGCCATGGCATCGGGCGTCGCCACCCGGCCGATCGCCGATCTCGACGCCTATCGCGAGCGGCTCAACGAATTCGTGTTCCGCTCAGGCTTCATCATGAAGCCGCTATTCGCCCAGGCCAAGACCGCGCCCAAGCGCGTCGTCTATGCCGAAGGCGAGGACGAGCGGGTGCTACGGGCGACCCAGGTCGTGGCCGAGGAAGGCCTCGCGCAGCCGATCCTGATCGGGCGGCCGCAGGTGATCGAAGCGAGGCTCCAGCGTTTCGGGCTGTCGATCCGGCCGGGGCGCGATTTCGTCCTCATCAACCCGCAGGAAGATCCGCGCTATCGCAAATATGTCGACCTCTATATCGAGGCGGCCGGCCGCAGGGGCGTCACTCCCGACGCCGCGCGCACCGTGATCCGCACCAACGCGACCGTCATCGCCGCCGCCATGGTGCGCGCTGGCGACGCCGACGCCGCCTTGTGCGGCGTCGAAGGCGGCTTCATGGGGCATTTGCGCCACATCCGCGACCTCATCGGCACCGCGTCGGGGGTCGACGATTTCGCCGCGCTGTCGCTCCTGATCACCGCCAAGGGCAATATCTTCCTCGCCGACACCCAGGTGCGTCCCGACCCCACCGCGGAAGAGATCGCGGAGGTGGCAGTGCTCGCCGCCGCCCACATCCGCCGCTTCGGCATCGAGCCGAGGATCGCACTTGTCTCCCATTCGGATTTCGGCAGCTACGACACCGCCGCGGCCCGTAAGATGCGGGCGGCGACGGCGATGCTGTGGGAGCGCAAGGTCGACTTCGAGGTCGACGGCGAGATGCATGCCGACACCGCGCTCGACCCCGTCCAGCGCGAGCGGGTCTATCCGCATTCCCGGCTCAAGGGTGCCGCGAACGCGCTGGTCATGCCGACCCTCGATGCCGCCAACGTCGCCTATGAGTCGCTCAAGGTGATGGCTGACGCGCTCGCGGTGGGGCCCATCCTGATCGGCACGGCGATGCCGGCCCATGTCCTCACGCCCTCAGTCACCGCCCGCGGCATCGTCAACATGACCGCCGTCGCCGTGGCGGAGGCACAGGCCTGCGCATCTGCTCCCTCGCCCCGCTTGCGGGGAGTGCCGTAGCCCGCATGAAAATGGGGGGTTCCCCGGGGTCGCTTCGCTCGCCCGGGCTACGGACTCTTCCCGCTTGCGACCGCAAGCGGGGAAGAAACAGGCGCGGCTCCATATGACGAGTGGTCGACCGAGATGTGCGAATCCAAAGGCCGGCTTCAGGGACGGTCAGGGCGGGAGGGAGAAGAACGCCGCCGCTTTCCCTGCGGCTGCGGGGGCGGCAGGCCCATGCGGACGTGCACTTCGGTGGGCACCGTGTAGTCGCGCATGACGGCGCGGCTGTCGCGCAGGCCGCAGGCTTCGCGCTGGACCACGAACAGCCACAAGGCGTAGCCGGCTTCGGCCACCAAAGCGGCTCTGTGCCTCCTGCCCGCGTCCGAAGGCGCGGCCGCGTGCGCGGCGTCGAAGTCCCGCAGCGCCTGCAGTGCGGTTTCCAGGCCGCGGCCGAGGCGGCCGAGGGCGGACGCCTGTTCCGCAATGATCTCGGTCTCGATCAGGTCGAGGGCGGAGGCGGAACGATTTGGCGGCTTGTATTGCATCGGATCAAGCCCATTTCTCACCGTCTCAATAGCGCTTTCGCCGCCGCGGCCGCAATAAGGCTGCGCGGCCGGTCGCGACGGGTTGCGGCGGCAAAAGCGCGTCTGCTATAGGCTGGACCGGCCGCCGCTGCATTTGGCGCGCCTCCGGAGCCCCGATGTCCGTCGACCATGCCACCGTCCGGCGCATCGCGCGCCTCGCCCGTATCGCCGTCGCGGACGACGAGCTCGAGCATCTGCGGGGCGAACTCAATGCCATGCTGGCCTTTGTCGAGCAGCTCGCGGAGGTCGACATCGCCGGCGTCGAGCCGATGACCTCGGTGACGCCCATGAAGATGCGGCAACGCGCGGACGAAGTGACCGACGGCGGCATCCCCGCCGACATCCTGGCGAATGCGCCAGCGCGCCAGGACGATTTCTTTGTGGTTCCCAAGGTGGTGGAGTGATGTGCGAAGAATGCGAGGAGTTCCCGCCGCAATTCGTCGCCCATTTCAACAAGGCGGGCGGCAAGTATTGGCGTCCGGCTCAGAAGGTCGCGGCCAATTCCTGGGCGATTGACATCCGCCCGGTGGCGCCGGTTGCAGTCACCACGCGGCCGTTCATGTGTGACGAGACGCCCCCGCCGCCGCAGAAGAAGAACCTCTGATGTGCATGGCCTGCGAGATGGAAGCCATGTGGTTCGCTGCCATGGAGGCGCGCGCGCGCGCCGCGGCGGAAGTCGGGCCGCAGGCTGCTCCGCCCCCCCTCTCTGAAAGCGGGAGGGTCGGGGAGGGAGATAGTCCTCGTGGCGAGTCAGCAGCCACCCTCCCGCGCGATAATTCGCGATGCGAGTTGCGCAGCACTCCCCCTGAAGAGGGGGGAGCGAGCACTGCGCCGCCGCGCTTTGCCTGCGAGGAGACGCAGGCCGAATGAGCGAGCTCACGTCGCTCTCTCTTGCGGAGTCGCTTCGATCCCTGCGCAAGCGCGAATTTTCCGCCAAGGAACTCACCGAGGCCCATATCGCCGCGGTCGCCGGCGCCCGCGCGCTCAATGCGTTTGTCCTTCAGACCCCGGAGCGGGCGCGAGAGATGGCGGCGCGTGCCGACGCGGCTTTGGCGCGAGGCGAGGGCGGTCCGCTCGCCGGTGTCCCCCTCGGCGTCAAGGACATGTTCTGCACCGCCGGCGTGCGCACCACCGCCTGCTCGCACATCCTGGAGAACTTCGTCCCGACCTACGAATCCACTGTCAGCGCCAATCTTTGGCGCGCCGGCGCCGTGATGCTGGGCAAGCTCAACAATGACGAGTTCGCCATGGGCTCGTCCAACGAGAATTCCTGTTTCGGCCCGGTCGCCTCGCCATGGCGGCGCCGGGGGTCGGAGGTGAGGCTGGTGCCGGGCGGCTCGTCCGGCGGCTCCGCGGCGGCGGTGGCGGCCCGCCTGTGCACCGGCGCGGTCGGCACCGACACGGGCGGCTCGATCCGCCAGCCCGCATCCTTCGCCGGCATCGTCGGCATCAAGCCGACCTACGGGCGCTGCTCGCGCTGGGGCGTCATCGCCTACGCCTCTTCACTCGACCAGGCTGGGCCGTTCGCGCGCACGGTGCGCGATTGCGCCATCCTGCTGCGCTCGATGGCGGGCTTCGACCCTAAGGACACCACCTCGGTAGACGTGCCGGTGCCGGACTACGAGGCGTCGCTCGGGCGCTCGGTCAGGGGCATGAAGATCG
>Ga0306920_100013243_pt1 | contig 11227 bp, 6 predicted proteins | sample flu12Cox44000170_FD_204666 | JGI IMG/M metagenome (GOLD analysis project Ga0306920, IMG submission 204666) | Lab enrichment of tropical soil microbial communities from Luquillo Experimental Forest, Puerto Rico - flux4day.12C.oxic.44.000.170 (v2)... | ecosystem: Environmental > Terrestrial >...
GAGCAGCAGGCAGCTGAAGCCCATGCCGCCTGGTCCGCCGGCCAGGATGCCATCAGGCCGTGAGGCTGCTGCTGGATGAGATGCTGTCTTCCGCCATCGCGCGCGAACTCCGCGGACGGGGACACGACGTCCTAGCCATAGCGGACCATCCTGGGTGGGTAGCGCTCTCAGATCCCGAGGTGATGGCCCTGGCCCGGACCGAGCGCCGAGCCGTGGTCACCAGTAACCTGCGCCACTACCGGCCGCTCCACGCCGATGCGATCACCCCAGGCGGCCCGGGACACCTCGGCATGATCATCATGCCAGGCACCTACCGCAGCACCAACGAAGACACCGGACGAATCATCGCCGCCCTTGAAGCGAAGCTGGCCGAGTATCCCGGCGATGAGGATCTAGCGGACGGCGAGTGCTGGCTGTAACAGCCAATACGCCGTTACGAGCGCCGACCGGCTGTCCAGGCGTTCAGTCGGCGAGATCGCCTGGCATGTCGAGCTGCTCGCGCAGCCACGCGGTGTCGATGCCGGTCTTGCCATCTGCGGCCAGAAGGCCGGCCTCGTACTCGGAGCCGCCATTTCCTATTGGGACCTTACTGCCCTCCAAGCCCTTCGGGCCCGGGACAGCTGACAGCGGACTGTATAACCCGGTGATCGGGAAGTTCATCGCGACCGGCAGCATGAGCGCCCCCCACGGGGCAAAACACGCCCACGTCGCATGAGGTGACACTTTTTCCCGGCACCCATAGGGTCTCAGGGCCGAGGAATCACCCGAGTCAGTGATATTTGGTGCACATTTCGCCGGAGAGGGAAGCTTGGCAGGCTAACGAGCTTAGCGGACATGATCCTGGCGACGATCCCGCGACAGTTGTGGTGCTTGCCCGGGGGGAGAGGAGCCGCGCGGCTAGCTCGGTACGAGATCTTACGTCGAACTTTCGGAAAATGTGCCGGAGGTGGGTCTGCACGGTGTTCTGCGTGACGTACATCGCCGCAGCGATCTCGCGGTTCGTTCGGCCCAGTGCGATCAGGTCGGCGACGCGATGCTCGGTCTCAGTAAGACCGTCCGCCGACGCGCGTATTGCGACCTTGGAGAGCTCGTGGCTGGCCTTCTGGGTCCACAATGGGGCGCCGAGCTGTTCGAATATGCTCAGCGCCTGGCCGAGCGTCACACGGGCCGCCGGGTGGTGCCTCGCTCGCCGCTCGATGATCCCTTTGACGAGCAAAGTCCGTCCCAACTCAAATGGCATCGGCAGGTGCTTATGATGCGACAGCGCCTGCGCGCAGGCGGCCCAGGCTCCTCGCAAGTCGCCATCCATGTCGGCGAGCTGGGCGCGGCAGCGAGCCGCTGCCGCCATGGCCCACGGACGCCCGAGGGATTTCCCCCGTTCTTCGAGTTGCTGGGTGAACGACCGGGCTAGGCCGACGTCGCCGAGGGTGGCCAGTGCCTCGATCTCGTCCGGGAGGAACTTCACCACGCTCGGTTCCACGAAGCCGACGACCGCGGTCGCCTCGGCGAGGCTACCCAGGTAAGAGTGGGCTGCCTGGGCATCGCCCAGCGACAACGCGATGAACCCGAGCACTGAGATCACCATCGTTCTTATCGGAACGTTCCCGGTTCGGTCGCACAGGGCGAGCGCCTCGCTCGCGAGTTCGTGCGCGTTCTCCACTTGGCCTCGGTGGGCGCGGACAAGGGCTAGAGAATAGAGTGTGGCGGGTCTCAGGGGTTGCAGGCGGCCATCCTCGGCAACCCGGCCGCCCTCTAGTGCGTACTCCTCGGCGGCATTCCAGTTCCCCGCCCAGCACTCCAGCTGGCTGAAGTGGTAAAGCAGGATTGGCAGCGACGCCTCTTCTCCGCGGTCGAGTGCGTGCCGGTACCGCGCGTCCAGCTTCAGCCGCGCCTCGTCCAGCCGATCGCACCATTTGAGGACCACGCCTGTGATTAGGGCTGGGTCATGCATGGGGAGCCGCCCGACCGACTCCTCGCCGGCGGACGCGTCGAGCGCCTCGGCCCTGTCCAGCAGATCCAAGCGAGCACCATGGCCTTGGAGGAACTCAAGCAAGGCGACCCTGGCGAGCGAGTGCGCGACCAGGTGCGGGTCGGCTACTTGCTCAGCCGACCGAAGTGACGCCTTGGCCAGAAGGGAAGCGGCGGGAAGGTCCCCGGCCACCAATCGGGCGAACGCCAGCTCCTGCTCCGCGTGCGCGCACAGGGCCGCGTCGTCTGGTGCTTCCTGCGCCGCCCGCTGGAACGTCTGCTCGGCAAATGGCCAGCCGCTCTGGAGGTAGTAGATCGTGGCTAGCCGGATAAGTAGCGACGCCCGGAGCGGACCGGCTGGGCATGCATGGAGGGCGGAGTCGATCAGTTCCTTGCTGCGGGCTATGTCCCCTGCCCGGAAATGCAAGTCGGCGGCCCGCGCTGTCCGATCGCGGATCCTTTCGGATCGGCCAGCTGGTGTCAGCCGGACGGCCTGCTCCGCTATTGCCGCTCCTTCCTCCGGCGCTCCTCTCGATGCCGCATACCCAGCCGCGCGGTCGAGCGTCGCGGCGATCTGCTCGCTGGGCCGGTCCGCGCCCAGGGCGAGGTGCCAGGCACGTTCCTCTATTCCGTCGGTTGCCGCCGCCAGCCGCTGGTGCACTTGCCTGCGTTCATTCAGCGGCATATCGCTGTACAGGGCCGAACGCAGCAGCGGATGGGTGAACCGCAGCACATCCCCGTCGCGTTCGATGAGGCCAGCGTCGACGGCCAGGTCGATCGCCGCCCATGACTCCTGGTTATCACAGGCCGCGCGGATCAGCCGTTCGCGCGGGTCAGAGGAGGCGGCCACCAGCTGGCCTACGCGGCGCACATCTGGCGTCAGCCGGCGCATCCGTCGCCGCGTGAGATCGCCGAGGCTACGCGGGATGGGGATGGGCTCGTGGGTAAGCGACAGCTGCGGGTGGTCGAGGAGCACATGGGCGTATTCCAGAGCGTAGAAAGGGTTTCCGCCACATGCGTCATGCAGCCGAGTAAGTGCATGCCGAGGCAGCGCGACCCCAAGTCGTGACCGCAGGATCTCACCGATGGCGCCTAGGCTCAGCGGCCCCAGCCGAATTCGGCCGATCCGGCCTGGCGGCAGTGCCCGACCCAGGCCGAGCGGAAATATCTCGCTGTCGTCGCGGAACGTCAGCAGGATCGATACAGGCTCGCGCTGCAGGCGGCGAAAGCAGAACTCCAGGACTCTCGCCGAGGGACGATCCATCCATTGCGCGTCGTCCACCGCGAGCATGAGCGGCGCACCGCAAGAAAGGATTCGAAGGACGTCCAGGATTCCTCGCGCCAGCACTCGCCGTTCCGGCAGAAGAGGACCGGCGTCGGAAAGACCAGCCGATAGGGACCTTGGCGAGGTATCGCGAAGGACCGCGATCTCCAAAGCTCGCCGACATGGTCCCGCAAGCGCAGGAAGGACCTCCCCGGCGATGTCGCCGAACAGGTCATCAAGGGTGGAGAAGGCGAGCGGTCTTTCCGCCGGGGCCGGACAGCAAGACAGTACCGTGGACGAGCGGCCAGCGGTCTGGAGCACATGCTGCCACACCATGCTCTTGCCGATACCGGCATCACCCGTGATAGCCAGCGCGGCGGGCACCCCGGACGCAGCCGAGAAAAAGGCCCAGATCTCAGCGACCTCGGCATCCCGCCCGACCGGCCTCGAATCCACCTGCCACCCCCGAATCGGGTCTAGCACATCGGGGCGCTGGTGAGAACCCCATCTTGCGTCCCAGGACACACATGAGAGGTCCAGAGCACACATGAGATGAATCTGGAATCTCACTGATTCAGGGGATTCCCGGCGCGCCGGATGGCGGTAGCGTCGCCCGAAAAGGGAGGACCAGCGTGCCCGGGTACCTGGTCGAGCGTTACTGGCCTGGCGTGACAAGCGAGCTGCTTCTCCAAGCCCTCAATAGGGGTCAGCGAGTGATGGCAGAGATGAGCAGTGAGGGAACACCTATGCGCGACATCAGCTGCACCCTCATTCCCGGCGAGGAGGTGGTGTTCTCAGTATATGAAGGGCCGTCGGACGGGGCGGTCCGCCAGTTCAACCAGCGAGCGGGTATCCCGGTCAGCCGTATTGTCGAGGCAATCGCCATACCAGTGGACTAGAAAATCCGCCGAGAAGGTATCCCGGCAGTTAAAGGCTCCCAGCAGAGCGCACGACGCCAAGGGACCTCATAGTAACCGTATGCGCGAGACAGGCCGAGCCGCTATTTTTCTGGACTACCGAGCTCGGCGGCAACCAGCAAGGGCAGGCAATGGATTGATTGTCTGATTAGCCGTGGATTTGTGATGAAGTCACGTTAACAAAATCGTGTTTCTCGAGGGAGGCCATGGTAGCCAGTCTCGAGGACTTCTACAACGACGACGGTCCCCACCCAATGAGGAGGAGCAGATGAGCGACGCGGACGAACGGAACGGTGCCATCTCCGAGGCAGTCGAGGCTGCCAAGGCCCTCAGTGGGCTGAGTTCCGATCCGGACCTGTTTCAGAAGGCACTCGACGCGTTCCGGGGTCAGGACGCGGACGCCTTCCACGCCACTCTGGATCAAGTCGGTCTTCTTCCACTGTGCCGGCGGATATGCGACTGGTTCTGCAGCAAAGACTGCGTGATCCGCTGCCTGACGCTGGCCGGCCCGCCGCCGAAGTCCTTCGACGAGGTTGCGGAGCCTGGAGAGTTCGCCGACGTGGTGGCCCGTATCACCGGCGACGAAGCAGTGCTGCGTCGCTTGGTTGAAGTGGTCGAGCGGACCGACGTCGACGGCTTCGAAGGACTGGTCAACGAACTGCAGGTCCAGCGTTCCCGTCACCTGCTCTGCCACTGGGTATGCCGGGTCCGCTGCGACCTGGTGTGCCGGTGGATCTGCGAGCGAGAGACCCCGCGCACCGATCTGGCCGACGAACTGCGTTCCGCCGGCGAGTCGATCCGCAAGCTCGCCAGCTCCCCAAGCGCGATGGCCGAGGCCGTCCGTGCCGTCCGGGCGGGCGACTGCCTGGGTCTGCAGCGGGTGCTGGCCGGCGTCGGGCTTTCGGACCGGTGCTTCCTGATCTGCTTCTGGTTCTGCAGCTGGCGCTGCCTGCTGGTCTGCCTGACGGTGTGCGGGCCGTTCCTAGCCGAGCCGCCCGACACGTCGGATGCGGAGATCCATGCCTTCGGGCAGGCGGTCGGCCGGCTCGCCGAGCGTCCGGAGGTCATCGCCGACCTGGTCACGGCGATGGACCGGCTGGACGAGCAGGCGTTCGGCAACCTGGTGCGCAAGCTCGAACTGCAGCGCTTCTGCGTCCAGCTCTGCCACTGGCTGTGCTTCCTGCGCTGCAATCGGTTCTGCATCTGCGTCTGCCCGCCGCTACAGGCCAAGATCGACACACCGGCCCTGGACTCCTGTGCCTCGTCAAGTCCGGTGCCGGCTTGCTCGACGTCCGCCGGCCCGCTGATCGGGATCCCGGTGACGGGGACGGCGGCGGGCGGCAGCTTCGACCACTACACGCTCCGGTACAACTGGGGCGCCAACCCGCCGGTCAACACCGCGGTGGTGTACCCGGACTGCAGCCGACCGCCGGCCCATACCGCGTCCAGCGTGCCGGTGCTGGGCGGTACCCTCGGCTGGCTCGACGTCACCCTGCTACCGCCTGGCATCACCTCGTTCACCGTCTACCTCGATGTCTTCGACTCCGCCGCGGGGCAGGTCTCGGACACGACATCGTTCGAGATCCAGACCCGTGCGGTACAGATAACCGCGGTGGCCAAGGTCGACGCCCTCAACGGCGCGGACCCGTTCCACGCGGCGTCAGTCATCCGGTTGATCAAAGATGTCAACGACCCGAGCCCGCTGGTGCCTGAAATGTCTGTCGGCGGGGCGTTCAGCGTCGACGGCAGCGCCTACCTCATCGGCTGCGACCGCATCATCAGCCAGTTCATGCTGGCCCTCTTCGACGCCCCGCCCGCGGCCCTGGTGCCCAACCCGCCCGACGCCACCGGCGGGACCCCGCTGATCACCGCGGTCTCGTACGAGGACATTCTGACCCACCCGTTGCAATCGGGCTGCCCCGGCGCGATCACCCCGAACACGATCCTGAACGGAGACCTGGTCGCGTTCTGGTCGACGGACAACTGCACGTTCAGTGGGTCCACGTACGCCGTGGACAAGGTCAAGCCGGTGCCGTCCGGGTGGAGCACGCCGCTCAGCGGCCGTTTCCTCATCCTGCTGGAGGTCCGCGACCGGCTGCTGCCCGCGGGCGGGTTCCCGGGCACCGTCGCCGCGACGGACCAGGTGGCCGTGTGGATCGACAACCAGGAGCCGACCGCCAAAATCACGTCGGTGGGCGGGATCACCGGCTGCGGCGACCTCCTGCTCAAGCAGTTCGTCGGAACGACGGCGGAGATCAGGGGCATCGCGTGGGATCCGCCCATCGACCCGACCGCTCCACAGCAGCGCCCGAACGACAACTACGGCTCCTACGGCCTGGACTACAAGAAGAACGGTGAGGCGGTGACGTTCGGCATCCCGGGCGCCACCCCGAACACCCGGGTGCCCAACGTTTGGCCGGGCCCGTTGCCCCCGGGTGCCGACGGTGTGCTGGCGGACTGGGATATCGTGGCGGATCTCGACTACACCGGCCCGCCGCCGACACCACCGGGGAAGCTGGCCCGGGGAGAGCGCTGCGCGTTCGTCATCAGCGTCAGCGTCAGCGATACCACTCACGTCGGCGACAGCGGCGACCACAATACCGCCGGTCCGTTCACCTACGCCCTGACCATCATCAACAACATCTGACCCTAGCCTCCTGGCCTGGCCGGCGCCTGCTCCGGCGCCCCTATCCGAGCGACCCGAGCTCAGTGCTGGCCTTGCCTTGGGCCTGACTCGCCGTTCTGACGTGCAGCAACTTCATCTAGCAGCAGCTTTGTTGACCTGAGCGCTCAGTTCGCATCGAGGAGCCTCATCTGCCGACTGGCATAACCAACCGTACTAAGCGGGTAGCACAGCGGGCACCGATCCTTCAAGCCCCATCGAGTATCGCGCTAGCCTGGACGTTCGCAATGCGGTCCTGTTGTTAGGAGGTGCAATGCAGCTCTGGCCAGGAGCTCCCTACCCACTGGGTGCCACATACGACGGTGCTGGCACCAACTTCGCGTTGTTCTCGGAGGTGGCTGAGCAGGTCGAGCTGTGTCTGTTCCATGACGAGGGTGGGGGGCGGGGGCGAGGCACCGAGACGCGAGTAGCGCTGACGGAGGTGGACGGTTTCGTCTGGCACGGCTACCTGCCTGGCGTAGGACCAGGCCAGTGCTACGGTTACCGGGTCCAGGGCACCTGGGATCCCATCGAGGGGCACCGGTGCAACCCCGTCAAGCTGCTGCTCGACCCGTACGGCAAGGCCATCGAGGGGCAGGTCCGGTGGGACGAGGCTGTGTTCGGGGAGGATCGCCACTTCTCTCGTTATCGTCGTAGTGGACTAGACAGCGCTCCATTCATGCCTGTCAACGTGGTGGTTAATCCGTACTTCGATTGGGGCATCGACCGGCCGCTCCGCGTGCCTTACCACGAGACCATGATCTATGAGGCGCACGTCCGCGGACTCACCCTCCGCCACCCCGGCGTGCCGCCGGAATTGCGGGGCACCTACGCGGGCCTGGCCCACCCGGCGGTGACGGAGCACCTTCGGCGCCTCGGCGTGACCGCCATCGAGCTGATGCCGGTGCATCAGTTCGTCAGCGACAGCGGCCTTGAGGACCAGGGCCTGAGCAACTACTGGGGGTACAACACCATCGGTTTCTTCGCCCCCCACCACGCCTACTCGGCCGGTGGCACCCGGGGCGAGCAGGTGCACGAGTTCAAAGCGATGGTCGCTCGGCTGCACGAGGCGGGCATCGAGGTAATCCTCGACGTCGTCTACGGCCACACCGCCGAAGGGAACCACCTCGGGCCGACGCTGTCGTTCCGCGGCATCGACAACGCCGCCTACTACCGGCTGCAAGACGACGACTACCGTTACTACGTCGACTACACCGGCGCCGGGAACACGCTGCTGATGCGGCACCCGCACGTGCTGCAAATGATCATGGACTCGCTGCGGTACTGGGTGCTGGAGATGCACGTGGACGGATTCCGGTTCGACACGGCCGCGGCCCTGGCCAGGGAACTCCAGGACGTGGACCGGCTATCGGCGTTCTTCGACCTGGTCCAGCAGGACCCGGTGGTATCGCAGGTCAAGCTCATCGCCGAACCGTGGGACGTGGGGAAGGGCGGCTACCAGGTCGGGAACTTCCCGCCGCTGTGGACCGAGTGGAACGGCAAGTACCGCGACACCGTGCGGGGCTTCTGGCGCGGCAGTCCTGGAATGTGCGCCGAGTTCGCGTCTCGGCTAGCGGGATCCAGCGACCTGTACGCGGTCAGCGGGCGGAGACCGGTCGCGTCGGTCAACTTCGTCACTTGCCACGACGGGTTCACCCTGGCCGACCTGGTCTCCTACGATCGTAAGCACAACGAGGCCAACGGCGAGGGCAACCGGGACGGCAGCGACGACAACCGGTCCTGGAACTGCGGCGTGGAGGGCCCGACCAACGATCCGGCGATCCTCGCGTTGCGGGCGCGGCAGCAGCGTAACTTCCTCGCCACCCTGTTGCTGTCGCAGGGGGTGCCGATGCTGCTGGCCGGCGACGAGATCGGCCGGACCCAGGGCGGTAACAACAACGCCTACTGCCAGGACAACGAGATCTCCTGGGTTGACTGGGAGCAGGCTGATTCCGATCTGCTCGAGTTCGTCCTCGCGCTGTCCAGTCTTCGCCGTGAGCATCCGGTATTTCGGCGGCGGCGGTTTTTCCGTGGGCAGCCCGCGGGCCGCCCCGGGCTCCCAGGCATGGCCTGGTTTACCCCGTCCGGCTCGGAGATGGGCAACCAGCAGGGGAGTACGCCGCACGCGCACGCTCTGGCTGTCTTCCTGAATGGAGATGCCCTCACCGAGCCGGGCCCGCGCGGTGAACCGCTGCGCGATGATTCCTTCTTGCTGCTCTTCAACCCGAGCCCGGACGCGGTGTCGTTCACGATACCTGAACCGTCGTACGGCAGCGCTTGGGAGATTGTGGTAGATACCGCTACGGGGCAGAGAAAGGACACGGTGCGGGCCGGGCAGCCGATTCAGCTGGAACCACATTCACTATGCTTCCTCCGCCGCAGTTGATTGCCGGGCCGATGGATCGTCAATGTAGCGCTGCCGCTCATCAGTGGTCAGCTCCCGGTCGGCCGCCTGGCGCGCCCGCGCCGTCAGAGCGCTCACGCTCAACGGGACACGGCCGCTGGGTTTTGAATCGCCAGTGATCACGTATTCACCGTCGTTGTCTATGGCCAGGCGCCGGGCGTTCTTCGGAGCGGCGGATTCACAGGCAAGCGCCCGGGATACCAAATCCCAGACGCGGATTCGGCGATCGTGGCTTAGGGTTGCGATCAGCTGGTCGCCACCGAGGTCGAGATCTCTGGTGAAGCCTGCGGACGCTAGGCATTCAACGTCCGAAAGATCTTCTACGCGAAGTACGCGGATATTGTTATCATCGCACGCAACGGCAAGCGCCTGGGCGGTCTCGCTCACTGCCACGGACGTTATCGGCACACCGAGATCACGGTCACTAACTTTCTCAGCGCGGTCTGCGAGCTGCCAGATAGCAAGTTCACCGGACTCGGTACCGAGGCAAGCAATACCGGCACGCACGTAGGCAGCCGCAACCACGGGCGCCGGCATGGGGATCACCGTGCCGGCACGGTAGAGGACTCGGCCGCGCTCATCGACGACGAGCTGGTTTTCGGCATCGCCGAGGAGCCACTGTCCGCCGGCACCAGGCCCGCGAGACCAGTCGGACAAGGTCAGGCGCTGCCGGGCCCGAGCGAACTCCGCTCCGTCGGTTTCCGTGGGGATTGGAACGATATCTGAGGTTCCTCCGCGATGCAGGCACATGCGGACCAACCGGTCTGTCTGTGCATCGGCTGAGCGCTGAAGCGCCTCGACCGCAAGAAGCAGGGCAAGAGCAGGATCTTCGGCAGTCTCAGCGGCCCGGCTGAGCGCCTGTGCCTGGCGGCCCTGCTTCCGCTCGAGGTCCGCCGCCCGCTCACGGTCAACGAGAGCCTGGCAGGCGTCCAGGAATCGGCGGTCGACCGCGCCGAGATCACCAGGGTGCTGACCGGCCCACGCCTCCAATGCCGCCAGCCGGGTCCCGCGTAGCAGATAGGACTCGTCCTGTCCGCCGCGCTCCCAGTCGCTGGCCAGCCGCTCGACCTGCGAGCGTATCCGCAGTCCTTCCCGGGCATCAAGGATCGCCTGGCGCAGCGGCGGCCACTGCCGCAACAGCGCCTCGTGCGCCACCTCCACGGTGCCTTCCTCGCCTGCGCGGTTGCTGGTCAGCAGGCGGGCGTCGACGAACGCCTGGACGATGGCGTTTTCCGCTGCGGCGAGCTGACGGCGTTCGACGCGTCGTCGAGCGGGCTCACCTGCTTCATCGATCGTGACAAGCCTCAGTAGTGTGGGCAGAACCAGACCGCCGTGTCCCCGGCGGCGCAGGTCGTCGGTGAGCAGGTCGGCCTGCCGTTGCAGCGAGCCGACCACTCCTCCGAGGGCTTCGTAAGCTTTGGCGGTCACCACCCGGTCCGGGCCTTGACCGGCATCGTGGTACAGCTGTTGCAAGGTCCAGGCGAGCAGCGGGAGGGCGTCACCTCCTGTGGTGTCCTCCACCATCCGCTGGACGAGGCCGGGAGCGAAGTCGAGTCCTGCCCGCTGCGCTGGACCCTGAATGATCTCAGGCAACCGAGCCCGGCTGAGCGGCTCAATCAACACAGTGTCGTTGATTGCCTCGGCCAAGCCGGCCCTGTCCGGGGCGCCGCTGAGAAACTCCGCGCGCAACGTGGCGATGGCCCACATCGGGCTATCGTCGCGCAAAGCGCCGCGCAGCAAGGCGAGGAACTGTTCCTGCGCTCGCGGGCCACTGCGGGTGACCAGTTCTTCGGCTTGGTCGACCACCAGCAGGACGCTGCGGTCTGCCCCACCCATGGCCTCGCCGAGTTCGCAGCCAACCTCAAAAAGGGACTCGGGTCCCTGATTCAGCCGGTCCAGCAGCCCGTTCCGGGTGCGCTCGTGGCCGGCAACCCGGAACGCCGCCTGAAGGCTACCCGCCAGACTCTGCAAGGGCTGGCGGCCTGGTCGCATCGCCGGAACGACCACCCAGC
>Ga0306920_100013244_pt1 | contig 11226 bp, 8 predicted proteins | sample flu12Cox44000170_FD_204666 | JGI IMG/M metagenome (GOLD analysis project Ga0306920, IMG submission 204666) | Lab enrichment of tropical soil microbial communities from Luquillo Experimental Forest, Puerto Rico - flux4day.12C.oxic.44.000.170 (v2)... | ecosystem: Environmental > Terrestrial >...
TTGGTCCTGGTGCTTAAAGGAGCGGAAATACAAACGGCCATCGTCTCCCTGAACGAACTGCAAGACGCCACGGTATCTATCATTTCCCCAGCGAACGTCGGCGGGGTGATACCAAAAGGTCGGCATGCCTCGTTGGCCTTGCGGGAAAATCCCTTTTTTGTTCTTGTCCAGGACCAAACCAGTAAACCGGGCCAAAACGAGAAACGTCCCCTCTTTCTTGCCATTCTTATACACTTCGAATTCCAGGCCGGGATCTTCCGCGGGGCCCTCTTCCTCACGCCAATTGCTGACAAACTTGTCAATCTTCACGTCGAAGCCGCCGCCGAGGGAGACAGTCTTGCCGAGGCTGGCGTCAACCGGAATACGCGCCATTTTGCCATCGACGTGCGCCACCAGAACTCCTTGCTTACCAAGTTCATCGAGAGCCGGCGGATTGAGGAATTCGGTCACCATCAGAGTCGGGCAGCGACCGAGAAACTCGACGAGTGCCGGCCCGGGTGAGTATTGGCGATCCTCCAAATTGCCGGCCAACCACGGTTCGCTGGGCATACCAAACTTGCCCTTCAAATAAATCTTCAAAGCTGGAAAACCGCGTTCTGTGGGGCTGAACGCTTCCCGGCGGGCGTGGGGCAGAAAATCCACTACCTCGATATTCGCCTTGCCACCCAAATCCATGGACCAACTCCGGCCCAGGGGATGCTGCAACCAATTCAGAAATCCCAGAGTGAAATCGTATTTCTGGTTCTCGCTCGATTTCCACGGCAAGGCCCCACCCCAGAAATCGCCCACATAAACCTTGGGAGCACCCGTCGCATGCGGGTTTTCGTGTGGGTTGTGCGGGTTGCCCCCAGCAAACTCCCGGACACGAATCATGGCAACATCGCTGTAAATCGCCTGGTCGCTGGCTTGGGGAACTCGTCCGAACGCTTCCTGCACCTGGTTCTGCATAACGGGATCGCCGGTATCCAGAAGTTGCATTTGTGCGTCGGTGCCGCTCATGCCGTGCAGAATTCCGCCGGACAGCATGGTCAACAAACCAACATGGGTGATGAGAAAGCCGGTCTGGTGCTTTTTCCACGGCCATTTCTTGACCGCGGCACAAAAGATGTTCACCGCCAGTAGGAATAAAAGAAAAATGAACCACCAGGATTTGTACACCAATTCTTGAGTTGTTTTGGTGTTGTACCAGTGTTCCATGAACGTGCCCAGGAGCACGGCAAGGGTAAAGAGGGCCAAGAGAATGACCGCCACTTGCAAGGAGCCGAGCCAGCGCGCCGCCTTGATGCCGACAATTTCAATCCAGGAACGCTCGACCGGCCTGGTGACTGCCGGAGGAATTGTTGGGTGAACCTGCACCTGCACATTCGTGTTGGCTGAAAGAGCTGGGGTGGGTGACGCTTGCACCGCCGTGCTTGTTCCGGCGGGGGAAAGGCCGGCAGGGACCCTTTTTAGCGAGCGATGCTTCTTTCGCGCCATGGTGTTCTCAATCTGGAAGAATCCTGCTTGGATGCGCCAACTGTTTCATGGTTACATAGCCCCCCCAGGTAGTCAAGTCCTGGCAAGGTGGGATGGTTGGGGACAACCACGGTTGGGGGCAACGTTTCTCCGTTCCGAGAGGCAAGCTTTTGGTACCTTTACCAGTCTCTCTGGATTGGCCGGCATTTGCAAGAGAAAAATCAACTTCCGCCAACCTGTTTACGTTTGGCGTTCGGGAACGGTTTGGCCGGGAAGGTGTGCAATTGTAACCACAAGCGGCCCGCTTGTGGTGTTGGTAGCCCACAAGCGAGGCCGCTTGTGTTACGGCGACTCCGGCGAACGCGAGTCGCAAACAGGCCGGATGCCCCAATTCAGCGTTGACGGACTACCGGCGTGGGCTAGAATAGAGGCGTTGCTCACCCCTTGGTGCCTCCCCTCCTGCCTGGAATCGGTGGCCATCATGCGTGCGGAGCAGATGTTGTCTACCCTTGTTTGTCGGAGAGCCTATGTCCTTGCGAATGCGTGTTCATGACCGGGAGCCGATCGGCGCCGCCCTCAGGCGTTTCAAGAAACTGCTCGAGCGCAGTGGCTTGCAAAAGGAGCTGCGCAAGCGCCGTCATTTCGAAAAGCCTTGTGAGGTCCGCCGCCGCGCCGAGCTGCGCAAGAAGAGCGCCATTCGCAAGTCCGGCGAACGCAAGCCGGGAGAAGGAAGTTATGGCGGCCCGCCCGCCCGCTAGGCCCGTTCCTTATGCGACTTCCTCCAAGTGGCCAGCAATTTTAGGCGCTCACCCGATGAGTTCCGTCAAACTTCTGCCTTTCGAGCACCTTCTTCGCTGCATACCATACCATCATGAAGATCGTGGCCATGAGCGACATGCACGGCCAGCTGCCGGCACGGGTTCCCGCCTGCGACTTGCTCCTTCTGGCAGGGGACGTGACTCCGGTTGAGAATCACGGCATCGACTTTCAGGCTTCCTGGCTGGACCGCGAGTTCCGAGATTGGCTGAACGCTCAATCCGCACGCAAGATCGTCGGCATCGCCGGCAATCATGATTTCATCTTCGAGCAGGCGCCGGGCCTGGTCCCACGCGATTTGCCCTGGACCTATCTTCAAGACTCCGGCATCGTCTGGGAAGGACTCAGGATCTGGGGAACGCCCTGGCAGCCGATTTTTTTCGACTGGGCCTTCAACGGCGATCCGGAACGCCTGCGCCGGCAATGGTCCCTCATCCCCGACGACACGGATATCCTGATCGTTCACGGTCCGCCGCTGGGTTATGGCGACGGCGTGCGGGAGCGTGGCTGGGTTCGTCGGGCCGGCTGTCCGCACCTGTTGGAACGCATTCAGAAGATTGGCCCGAAGCTGGTTGTGTTTGGCCACATTCACGAAGGCCGCGGCGAATGGAACCTCGGACCATCGCGCCTGGCCAATGTCACGCTGCTGGATGGCGCCTACCGGGCGGTTTTCGAGCCGTGGGTTTTCGAGCTGGAAACGTAGCGACAAGCTGCCAGCTTGTCCCTGATCCCAAAGACAAGTTGGCAGCTTGTCTCTACGCAGGAAGCCTTATACAACGTCGTAGCGGCATATCTTTGTTCGCCTACACCTTTGCGAGGACAACCATGAGCAAGGCAAAAGCGATTCCGGAGGGTTTCCATTCCCTGACTCCGTACCTGACGGTCAAGGGAGCGGAAAAGGCGATTGAGTTTTACAAAAAGGCCTTTGGGGCGAAAGAAGTCGTGCGCATGCCCGGGCCCAAGGGCGGGGTGATGCACGCCGAGTTGATGATCGGCGATTCGCATTTGATGATGGCCGAAGCGGCTCCCGAGATGGGCGGCAACCAGGATCCCCTGGCGCTGGGCGGCAGCCCGGTCACGGTCCATTATTACGTGGAAAATGTGGACGCCGTCTTCGATAGGGCCGTGTCTGCCGGGGCCAAGGCCAAGGTGCCGCCCACGGATATGTTCTGGGGCGATCGCTTCTGCAAGGTCGCCGATCCCTTCGGCCACGAATGGTCCATCGCCACTCACGTTGAGGATGTGTCCGGGGAGGAAATGGCCAAGCGCGGCGCGAAAGCCATGGCCGAGTTTGCCCAAGGAAAGAAGATGTAATTCTGGATTCATCGTTTCGCGCTCGGAGAAATATCGCGAGCGCGAAACGATAAATCGACCGGTGGAATGCTTGCTTGAGCTGCGGGCATCTACGATCCATGAATCCACCGCGCGAGCTTCGAACCAGCCGGCTTCTTCTGCGCCCCTGGCGGACGGACGATCGCCTTCCCTTTGCCCGAATGAATGCCGATCCGCGCGTGATGGAGTTCTTCCCAGGCGTTTTGAGCCGGGAAGAGAGCGATGCGGTGGCCGACCGCATTGAAGAGCATTTTCAGCAGCACGGCTTTGGCCAATGGGCCGTGGAGATTGCCGGCAGCACACCGTTCGCGGGGTTCATTGGTCTATCGATCCCGCGCTTCCAGGCTCATTTCATGCCGGCGGTCGAGATCGGCTGGCGAATCGATGCCGATCTTTGGAACCGGGGTTATGCCACCGAAGGCGCCCGGGCCGTCCTGGAATTCGGCTTCACGTGCCTCGGACTAGAGGAAATCGTCTCCTTCACCGTGCCCATGAACCTTCGCTCGAGGCGGGTGATGGAAAAAATCGGCATGACGCATTCGCCTGATGATGATTTTGATCACCCCTTGGTTGCGGAAGGCCATCCGTTGCGCCGGCACGTTTTGTACCGCTGCGTGCCCCAAACAAACGTGACGAAGTAGAGGGAATCGGAGGATCATTTACGGGACAACACTAACCCGACGCGCAAGCGAGGGCGATGCAAGCGGCTCCCTCGCTTGCGCGTCGGGTTAGTGTGGCGCGCACGATTGCGCCTGCAGACAGAAGATCAGCTTGAGCTTGGGCTCGGGGCAGCGGCGCAGAAATTCAACACCCACATATAAGCCGGGAGCGACCTCCCGCATCTCGGCGCGCATATCCGCCCAGACGTGCGACTCGCCGCAATAATCCAAAATGATCGATTCCTTGCCATCCAGCCAGCTCGGGCCGTAGTAGACACGTGCGTGGATGGCCTTGAACCCCAGAAACTGGTTGATCAGAGTACCCTCTTCCGCACAGAAATGTTTGCCCTTCCACAACATTTCTGCGCAATGCTTCCGCATCCCGGCGTGGCGCTCGCAGGGACAGTAGCATACCTTGCCGCAAGCGTAGCCATCGGGAATCGACCCGGAAGAGGATTGCCGATACAGTTGATCCAATTCGCACCAGGACAAGGACGCCAGTTGGTCGAGGCATTGAATGGCGGGCGCCGCAGGAGTCCCGGCATCCCCAATCGCCTGCCCCACCAGCAGCGTCAACCCAAGCCAGGCGAAGGTAAGGCCGGCCCGTTGAAAGTTTTTGGCCATAAACAAAGCATGATTAGTGGCAGCCGAAGCGCAAGCGCGGAACTCCCTCGCTGGCGCTTCGGGCTTCCATGGTAATAGGGTCGGGATTTATCAACCCGGCACATCAGATCGAAATGGGCCGCGAATAGATGGGAAGCCCGATTTCTTGGCACAACCGGTGTGCTGAGAATAAAAGGAGTATTAAAGAAATCTGCAAGCCGGCCTGTAAGCCGGGTTCTGTGCCGGGCCCGAAGGCCCGGCGACGGTCATTTCTCTAGCCGGCCGGTTGCCCGGCCGATCGAGCGGCCTACCCGGAAGTCATCGCGGGCCGGACCAGCCCTGCTTCCCTATTTGGCCTTGCTCCCGGTGGGGTTTGCCGAGCCAGCCTGTCTCCAGGCTGCTGGTGGGCTCTTACCCCGCCTTTTCACCCTTACCGGGGAAACGTATGTCATAGACAATTTGCAATTTGCAATTGCTAATTGTCAATTTGCAATTGTCAAGACGCAATGTGTCAGCAAATCGGCCATTGCAAATTGACAATTGACAATTAGCAATTTCAAATTGCTTCCCTGGCGGTATGCTTTCTGTTGCACTTTCCCTATCCCACGCGTTACCGCATGGGACGGTGGGCGTTACCCACCACCGTGTCCTGTGGAGCCCGGACTTTCCTCTCCCTGGCCAAGGCCAGGCAGCGACCGTCCGGCCGGCTCGCAGATGTATCTATTATACGTTAGTTGTCAGTTGTCAGTTGTCAGTTGTCAGTTGTTAGAACCACTGATCACTAACAACTGAAAACTGACGGCTGACTGCTCACCACTCTCCACACTTGACCTCCCTGCCGGCCGCTTTATACTGAAAATTCGGGGCGGGTTCCTCTCGCAGCGAGACCCATTCATGAAACGCATCGGGATGTTGCTGGCGGTGTTGGTCGTGGCGGCCTGGTCGGCACGCGGCGATGAAACGCCGCAGATGCAGCTGGATTTCGTCCGCAAGCTCCGCGACAAGGGCTATGTCGATTTGGCCCTGGAATACCTGGAGGCCTGGCAGAAGAAAGCGCCTCCGGAAATGAAGACGATCCTGCCCATGGAGATGGCCCGCACGCGGATCGCCCTGGCGCGGGACAAGCCGCCCGATCAACGGCTGGCCCTCATCAAAGCCGCCCGCACCGAGCTGGAAACTTTTGTCAAATCCTATGCGGATAAGCCGGAGGGGGTGCAGGCCCGCCTGGAGCTGGCCCGGCTCGACACGCAGGCAGGCAAGGCGGTGTTGAGCAAGGCCTTGCGCCAGGAGGACATCAAAACTCAGCAAAGCGAGGCGAAAGCCGCCGAAGCCTTATTTATCCGCGCAGGTCAGGAGCTGGATGCCGCCGCCAAGCTGCTGGCCGCCCTGTCCGCCAATTACAAGAATCCCGATCCGAAGCAGGAACAGCTCGTCAAAGAGCAGTTGGCCCAGGACCTGCTGCAGGCCCGGCTCGATCGCGGCATGAACCTCATGGAACAAGCTCGCAGCTACATCGACCTGTCCAATGAAAAAACGAACACTTTGCGGGCCGAGGTGATTGACAAGGCCAAGAAACAATTCGAGTCGGTGGCCCAGGTAGACGCCAAGAATCCGGTATGCGTGATGGCCGCCGCCTGGCTGGTGCGCTGCTTTCAGGAAGGCCAGGACCCGAAAGCTGCCCAGGATTATTTCAAGCTTGTCATGAAACAGAAGGGCAATGCGGCGGACGCGGCCAAGCGCTGGGCGCGCTACTTCAACATGCAGCGCATCCTGAAAGACATCAAAGGGAAACTGGCCGACCCGACCCTGGCCAAACTGAACGAACAGAAAAAATTGAAAACCCTGGAAGACGAGGCTCTGAAATGGCTGGCCGCCTATCCCAGCCATGTCAGTGCTCCGGAAGGCCAGGGCGTTCGCTGGGAGCTAGCCAACTGCTATCTCCAGGAAGCGCTGCTCGCCGGCAAGAACGACCTCAATTCACCCAAGGCCGCCCCCATGGTTGCCAAGGCCCAGAAGCTCCTCGCTTCCCTGGCCGAAGGCGATAGCGATTTTGCCGAACAAGCCAGCCAGCTCAACCTCAGCCTCAATGTTAGCCGCATCTCTGCCGTCCCCATCGCCAAGCTCAACAACTTTGACGACATTTTCCTGAAAGGGCACTACGAATGGAATCGGGTGAAAAAAGTGGTGGCCAAGCTGGGGGCGGACCTGAAAGAGGAAGAAAAAACGAAGCTGCTCAAGGAACGGCACGACGGCCTGGAAAACGTTATCCGGGCGTTCACGCTGGCCGTGCGGCGGGCGGACGAGAAGACGCCGGCCAGCAAGAAGGATGACGCCCGCTTTTTCCGGGTCATGGCTTACCTGGAGCTTGGGGACCTGCACCGGGCCGCCGTGGCTGGAGAAGCGTTGGCGCGGCAGCAGCCGCCGCGCAAACGCGGCGCCGCCGCCGCCGGCTATGCCCTCGAAGCCTACGCCTCCATCCTGGCGCGCGACAGCAATGACGACAACCGCGAGCGCCTCCTCAACCTCGCCAACTTTATCATCAAGGACCAGGGCAAGTTCTGGGCCCACGAGCCGGTGACCGCGGCCGCGCATTACAAGCTTGCCATGACCTTCAAGCGCGACGGCAACTTCAAGGACGCCGTCGCCGAGCTCGCGCAAGTGAGCGACACCTTTCCGGGCTTCACCTATGCCCAGGGACAACTGGTGTTTATCGCTCTGGAAGCGCGCAACAAGGCCCGCGACGACAAGGAGAAGAAATATTTTCAGGACAAGGCACTGGCGGCCCTGAAGCGAATTCCAAAGCTGCCGGCCAACCCCGATCCGACGACGGCGGCCATGTTTTTCGAGGCCCAGTTGCAATATCCGGAGTGGCTTTATACCGAGGCCGCCAGGGAAAATGATACGGCCAAGGCCGCCGCCAAGTACAAGGAAATGGGCGACTATCTCAAACGCCTCCGCGACGAATTCGCCAAGCTGCCCTTCAAGCTCACGCCCGCAACGGAGGCGCGGCTGTTGTTCAACATGGGGGTTTATGAGAAATACAATCGCCTGGGCCTGGCCAGGATCGAATATCAAAAAGGGAATTACGATCAGGTTCTAAAATTCAGCGATGGCATCGTGGATGAGGTCAAGAAGGTTGGCCAGAAGCCCGGGCCGATTCCAATCAGGGACTACAAGGTCGTGGGAGAAGTGCTTGGCCTGGCGTTGCGCGCCAATGTGCAGAAGGGAAAGATCGATGGGGCCAAGTCGGTCCTTGGCTTGATCCAGCGCCTGACCGGCACGGATGGCGGGTTTGCCGATCAGACGGAGGTCTTGCGAACCCTCGTTCAAGACCTGGAAGTCCAGGTTCGTGTTTTGAAAAAAGCCAACGATCCGGCCAAGCTGAAAGCGTTTGTGGGGAATTTCTCCGCCCTGGTTGACGAGATGGCCAAGGGATCGGACAAGAAAGGTGTCGACCCGGCCACGTATTTCTTCCTGGCCCGCCTGTACGACAGCCTCGATCAGCACCAGAAGGCGGCCGACATGTACGCCAAGATCCCCGCGCCCAAGGCCTTGTCCAAGCCGACCAAGATCGGCAAGGAGGAGGACAAGATCACCGAGGCCGAGGAAAGGGAAATCCAGTCTTACTGGTATTCCCAGGTTCAGTATGCCCGCCAGCTCCGGCAGATCGATGGGGACAAGAGGAAGGAAAACTTGGAAAAAGCCGGCAAAGTGCTGAGCGACCTGTTGCGCCATCCGCATGCCCGCGGCCACCAGCTTGCGGAAAAGGAGAAAATATTCCTGCTTCAGGAAAAGGAGATCTACGGCGGCGCCGCCACGCAGTGGGAAAAGTTCATGAAAAATCCCGGCCTGGCCAAGCAGATGGCCGACGGCGATCAGACCGCCAAGGAAACCTACTTCGACGCCTACTATCAAATGACCTACTGCATTTACAAATACAGCCGCTCGGATGCGGCGAAAACCAGGAAACTGGACAAGGCCTTCCTGCGCCGCGCGGCCGATTACATCTGCAAGCTGGAACTCGCCAAGAACCCCGCCAATCCCGGCGAGCCCGGCGAAGGCTGGCAACTGATCGGCCCGCGCTTCGAGAGCTTGATGGAAGGCGAATTGCCCCTCCGCGATATGGTGGAGGAATTGAAAAAGAACCAGAAGAGAAAAACCGCGAAGTAACGCCGGCGCCGCGTTTTCCTCGCTTGCGCGTCGGGCTCACTCATCAAAGGAATTTCATCATGCGACGTGTTGCACTTGTTGTGATCGCATTTGCCTTTGGGGCCGGGGCGGTCCGGGCCGAGGAAGAAGTTTTCCTGCGCGGCCAGGCCAAATCCATCAAAGGGGTTATCAAAGACGAAAACGCCCGCGGCTTCAATCTCGGCAAGCAGTCCATTCCCGCCGGGGATGTCGTCGATGTTGTCTACGAAGTGGAACCCGTCACGGTCCGGTTTGAATACCGCAAGGGGGTCAAGGCGGAAAAGGACGGCCTGCTGACCAGCGCTCTGACCATCTACGAAAAAACGTTGAAGGAACTAAAGCCGGGCCAGAAATCGGCCGAACGCCACCTCGAATTCAAACTGGCTGTCCTTTCGGCCCAGCAGGCCCGCGAGGAAGGGAGCAATATTGAGCCTGCGATTGCCAAGCTCAAGAACTTCAACACCAAGCACCCCGATTGCTGGCAGCTTGCCGCCACCCATAAATTGCTGGCCCGCATCTTGCTCGAGCAGAAGCAATTCAAGGAAGCCGAGGACACTTACAAGGCCCTCGCCGCCGCCAACGTGCCGGATGATGTCAAACAGGAAGCGGAGCTGTCGGCAGCGCTGGTGAGCCTGGCGGCAGGCAAACACGAAATCGCCCGGAAGAATCTGGATGCCCTGATCACCAAGCTGCCCAAGAACAGCCCGTTCATCGCCCGTGCCCGGATCGGCCAGGCGGAATGTCTGGCCGTGAAGAAGCCCGATGAGGCGCGCACTCAGCTCCGGCAAATTATCAAGGAGACGACCGACCGGAACCTGAAGGCGGCCGCTTACAACGCCCTGGGCGAGATTTTCTTCAAGGAAAGAAAACTCAAGGAAGCGCGCTGGGAGTTTTTGTGGGTCGACCTGGAATTCAACACGGACCGTTCCGAGCACGCCAAGGCCCTGTATCACTTGATGGAGATTTTCCACCAGCTCGGCGAGGCGGAGCGAGCGCGCGAATGTCGCGAAACCCTCCTGGATAGTCAGTTCAATGGCCTGGAATACCAGCGCCTGGCGAAGGAGAAGAAACTGTCGGCGGAATAGGGTTCTACCGTTCCAGCAGAGCATGTAGTCAAAATCAAGGTATCGAATTGAAACCTTGATCCAATTATTCAAACTAACATTTTGTTAGTTTGCTTTTCTCCGGAAGCGATCAAGTTGTCAAATTGACATCTTGATCGGGCAATTCATATCATATCACCCTTTTCCCACACCCCCTTGAAACGAAATCCTCGTGAAAAGGCACTTGAAGGAGTAAGGCGTACATTTCGGGAAATTCGTTGCGCCGCCACCCCCTCACACACCCCCCTGGCGACGAATATTGCGTATCATGCTCGGCGGCGCAGGTGTTTGCACAGTGCGCTCAGTTCTCGCGGCAAGTGCGAAGTCCAGGACAGGCGTTTTCCCGTGGCCGGATGCGTGATGGCCAGGTATGCCGCGTGCAGGGCGGGGCGCTGGGCGCCGCTCGGGTCGGGCAGCGGATTTCCGTTGAGGGGCCGATCATAGATGCGTTCGCCGCACAGGGGTGTTCCACGCTCGCCCAGATGAATGCGCACCTGATGGGTGCGGCCGGTTTCCAGGCGGCACTCCACCAATGAAAAATCGCCCAGGTCTTCCACGAGGCGGACGTGGGTCACGGCGCGTTGACCTTCTTTCCGATCCGGCGAGCTGCCGCGCCTGCCGTCGCCGCGATCGGCCACCAGGTACGATTCAATCCGCTCGTTTATTGCCTTGCCTCGGACAAGGGCCAGGTAACGGCGCTCAATGGAATGGGCGCGAAATTGCAGTCCCAGGTGTCGCTCCGACTGGGGAGTGCGAGCCAGGACCACCAGGCCGCTGGTTTCTTTATCGAGGCGATGTACTGCGCGGATTCGCGCCGGCCGGGCTGGCCGCCGGCCTTTCTTTGTCCGGGCGGCGATGAGCGGCGGCAGCATATCGACCAGCGTCCGCGGCAAGAACCGCCGGGCGCGGGCGCCGAACTCCGCCGTCTCATGCGCGTGACGCACCGTTGTCAATCCGGCGGGTTTATCCACGACGACAATGTGCTCGTCCAGATACACGATTCTTATTTGGTTCTTCACGGTCTATTCTTACCGCTTGCGGCTTCGCGTTCGGGGAAACAGGAGCGAACG
>Ga0306920_100013245_pt1 | contig 11226 bp, 6 predicted proteins | sample flu12Cox44000170_FD_204666 | JGI IMG/M metagenome (GOLD analysis project Ga0306920, IMG submission 204666) | Lab enrichment of tropical soil microbial communities from Luquillo Experimental Forest, Puerto Rico - flux4day.12C.oxic.44.000.170 (v2)... | ecosystem: Environmental > Terrestrial >...
TGTTGAGCCGTCTGGGCGGAGGATCGACAGGTCGACGCTGTTCATGGTCACACTCGCGACGTTGACACTAACTCGGTGACCTGCAACGGCATCGAAGAGCACCAGTCCGATTTTCGCGCTCGTCCCAATCGTGACCGTTTTCGATGATCCGATCGTCGTGCGATCGGTCACCAGCACGTCAGCCGGCGAGTATGGCGACGGTGGACTGAAGTAGTCAGTAGCGCTCGTCGCCGTGCCAAGCGGCGTCGCGACCGTAATGCGGCCGCCGATCGGGGCGCTGGGCCCGTTCAGCACCAGTGTGGTCGCGGTGGCGCTCGCCACCGGTGTCAGCGTGGCGTTCAGCCTGGCGCGATCGTTGGCGATCGCGGTGTCGAAGTTCGTCCCGGATACCGTAATGCTGGCTCCGCGCGGCCCGATCGTCGGCGCGAAGCCGGTAATCGTCGGCGCTCCAGATCCTGCAGTCACCGTGAAACTTGAGGCGCTTGTCGCAGACCCGCCTGGCGCAGTCACGGTGATCGCACCACTTGTCGCGCCCGTCGGTACACTGACCGTGACCTGCGTGGTCGACGCCGCGGAAATGGTCGCCGCCGTCCCATTGAACGTCACGGCATCCTGAGAGGCGGTGGCCGAAAACCCGGTGCCGTAGATCGTGACGGTCGTGCCGACAGGTCCACTCGAAGGGATAAACGAGATAATCGACACCTGCGCGGAGGCGTGACGTCCGATTGCGAGAATGTTTCCAACTGCGTCGTACGTGTACGTTGCCGTGTCACCGTTGGTGTCGATCACCGCGATCAGTCGACCCAGCTCGTCATAGACGTACTGAATCGTCGGGCCTTGTGCGGTAGTGACTCGCGTCAGCAATGCGAGCGCGATGACAACGAGCACATGACGAATTCGACACACGTGCATCGGAACCTCCGCGCGATCGTCTGCGCAGGCTGATGAAGCTTCTCAGTCGTGGCTAAGTGCGGACATTAGATTCTAGGGGACGAAGCGATGAAGTTCTCATCGACGCGTAAGAAAGTAAGAACACCGGCAGCAATTGTCAACAGTCGAAAACTTAGCCGCGTTGGTCAACAAATTGGCTTGATCGCCAACCACACGATCATTCTGTCAGTTCTTGTCGAATCTAGACCTATGTCTGACCGGACCTCATGACGTTAACGACAAGGTCGCTCTGAAGAATTTTTTCGTCAACCGGCGAGAGCAGAAACCCAGTTCGCTCCGGCGCAGTACATGTAACTCACGCAGTCTTGCCGTTCTGACACCAGTCGCGGGCCTAACTGTGACCGAAACTCACACCACGACGGACCGCTGCGCTGGCCCTGCCGGACCAAGCCGCGCCTCGCGAGGACTTTCTTTACTGTCGTCGCTGACACGACAACGTCCAAACTCTTCAGCTCGCCCACGACGCGGAGGTACGTCAAGTGGTTCGCTGCCAGTCGTCGATGCCAACGCGGCAGTGTCGCGGGCGTGATCAAGAACGAACGCCAAGTCACGCGGGCCAACAGCCGAATGGCAGCCGCCAAGAACAATCGGTCGGCCGACCGAAACGCAGGCCGTCCAACCTGTCAGCGCAGGACGGCTAGCTCGTGACGAAGGGCGACGATCTTGAGTTCTCTGAAGTCAGTCGGAACCCCGGACACACCAGCTCTCTAGCACGCGCTGGGCCAAAACGGAAGAACCTGCCAGCAACACAGCGACACCTCTCCAACGCAGAGGAAAAGGCCGCTATTTTCGAAGGCCGAATAAAAACACCTCGCTGGCACGATCTACGGCAGGCGATGAAGCGTCAGTTTAAGAACGTGAAAACACTGAGGATGTTCGAAAAACTATCGGTCCACGTGGGCGTGGATTCCTGCACGCGCGGCGGACCCCAACGCGAGTCCCTCGTCAACGCGGCGAGGTCATCACTCGATCGCGCCATCACGACCCAGTCAGACGCGGTCTTTCCGTCCGCACGAACGCCGGATCCGATGTCGTCGTCCCTTTGCTCAAGCGCGACTAACCCATGAAAGGCTGCGAGACGTCCAAGTACAGGGCCGAGTGTCAAGTGACGGTTGGAAATATGGAACGCCAGAATGCCTTGAGGCTCGAGTCTTGTGAGATAGAGCGACAGCGCCTCGCTGGTCATCAAATGCATCGGTATCGCATCCGAACTAAACGCATCCAGCACGATCAATCCGTACTGAGGTGCCAGGTCCTTCGCAAGCGATAGACGCGCGTCCCCCAATACCACGTGGCATCGGTCACCGCACTGCTTCAAATAGGTGAATCCACCGGTCGTCCTGGCAATCGTTTCGACGGCCGGATCGATTTCGTAAAACGTCCACTGTTGATCCGGGCGCGCGTACGTCGCGAGCGTGCCGACACCCAGCCCTACGACGGCGACGTGCGGCGCACGAGAGAGGCGTGGAATCGCCTCGAATACCTGTCCGAACGGCCCTGTGCGGTGGAAGTAGGTCAGCGACTCACCGGCGCGGGCCGGATCCAGTGCCTGGATCCCATGCAGCGTCGTCCCATGAAACAAAGAGCGATAGCGGCCTTCCGGATCGATGCTGACGCGGTACACGCCGAAAAACGTTCGCGTCCGATAAAGCACCGTGCCGTCGGCATTGGCATTTGCTGTGACCATGCCCGTCAGAAACAGTGCGATGACGGCCAACGCGAACCGGCGCGCGCGGCCCGCTTGACTGAACACTGCGATCGCCGGCACGAACAGTGCCAACCGGGGACTGCCGCCGACGCGGTGCACGAAAAAGATGAACGCGGCCGTTCCAATGGCGATCGTGATTGGCACAACCGTGTCAGCGATCTGCCGCGACCAGGCGGGCCTTGCATGGTCGGGCCTGCACCGCAGAAGACAGACAGCGATCAGTGCCAACGGATACTCGAGGATGCTGTTGAATACTGCTGGAGCCACCAGGGTATTGAACACGCCGCCGAGCATGCCGCCAATTGAAATCCAGAAATAGAACCCGGTTAGTTGCGCCGGTGACGGCCGATCGCGGACGATCTCGCAATGGCACAGCAGGGCGGCAAATCCAAAGGCCGCTAAATGAATCGGAACGATGATCCAGCCCGGTCCGGTCACGTGGACGATCATAAAGACGACCAGCGCAACGATCAGCAGCGGCAATCGCCGGTTGGCGAGTTCGCGCCACCAGTCGGCTCGCGACCCGAACGCGGCGATGAATGTCGCGAGATACAATGCGAGCGGCACGACCCACATCAGCGGCACCGCCGCGATATCCGTCGTCAAATAGCTCGTCACGGCGAGCATGAGGCTCGACGGAAGGAAGGCCAGCGCGGTCCATTTCAGGCGGCGGCGCCAGTCGACAACAGAAACGAATTCGTCAACACGAACTGGCGTGACTGTGACGACTGGCTCGCTCGCCGGCACGCTGATTCGGGCTGCAACTCCGACACATGTCAACGCGAGTACCACCAGGACTGCGTATCCGCCCGCCCAAAGCAATGTCTGTGTACCCAGGGATAACGTTGGTTCCACGAGCGTGGGGTACGCGACCAGTGCGAGCAAGCTTCCTGCGTTGCTTGCGGCGTACAGGAAGTACGGGTCGCGGCCGCCACGATCAGGCGTTGACGCGAACAGCTTTTGCAAGAGCGATGCGTTGATCGACAGTGCGAAAAACGGCAAGCCGACCGACCGGAACAGCAGAGCAAGCAACCAGACAATCGGGTGGCCGTCGGTCGGTGGATTTCCGGCACCGCGAAGCGCCACCGGCAAGACGAGCAGCGGCAGCGCGAGGATCGCCGCGTACGTGAAGGCGTAACGACGCGAGTTCAACCACAAGGCCGACCCGTGAGCGTACGCATAGCCTGCCACGAGCGTCGTCTGGAAAAAGACGACACAGGTGTTCCAGACCATCGGTGTTCCGCCCAGAACCGGGAGGACCATCTTTGCGATCATCGGTTCGAGGAAAAAGAGGAGAAACGCACTGAGAAAGAGTGTGAACCCAAATAGCGCAACGATCAGTGACGGACGGCAACTTGCGCGCTCAGTGTTGAGCGTCGCGCCGATAGACAGTGAAACCGACTTTTCCATGACTCAGGCGTGCCCACGCGGAGCAAGAATGACACCACAGCGAATCGGCACCATCGCGATGTTCGGACGGCAATCTCGAAATTACGGTTTTGGAAAAGTGGAAACAATTTCGACAGCAGTGATGTCGCGAACCTCGGCGTCGGGGTACGTCCACCACTCGACCAGTCGTCGGTGCTACTGGCGTGTTTATGGACGGCTCATCGGGCGGAAATACGACGGCCAGGGCCGGCGCGGGCCGGTATCCATATCAGAAGTTCCGTACGCTTGGGATGCATTTGAGCGGGGTTGCGTCTGCTGATCTGCTGATACCCTCGTGCACGTATGTGGCCGATCCTGATTGGTCTCCTCGGCACGATTTGCAGCGTCCGAGCCCGAGCCGACTTGGAAGCAGAGATTCTCGCCCTGCGACACGAGCTCCAAACCTCCTCCACCGATCGCGGCCTCGGTAGCCATCACGCGTTGGTTTGCCGGCGTTTGGCTCATGGGGTTGACAACTGTCGAGTAAGATAGGCCTTTTGTCGGAGGCGGCATGGCGAGACACTCATCTCACATTCTCGAGCTCGCTCGAATCGGCGCCGAGCATCGCTATCAGGAATTGAAGGCGGAGATCGCCGCACTGAGAAAGTACTTCCCCGAGCTCGCTCGAGGGTCGCGTGTCAAGCAGCCGCAGATCGACATGTCCTCAGAACCGGCCGCAATGATCGATCGACCACGACGGAAGCGGCGCCGGATGTCGGCAGCGGCGCGGAAAGCCGTCAGCCTACGAATGAGGAATTACTGGGCAGCGCGGCGTGCGGGCAAGAGGCGATAAGCGATAAGCACGCATCTACGCCGCTCGGAGGCGTGACGAGGGTGATGCAGTTGGCCGGTCAGGTTCAATCGGGCAAGGGTGACGCTTCGCGATGGTTGGCGCTCTTCAACACCGCCTACTCCCGCAAAACCGCCATGCCCGTCTATCCCGGCTCGCTCAACGTGGCGCTCGATGCGCCCTTCGACTGGTTTGCACCCGCGATCACCGCACGCACCATCTGGTTTGGACGCGAGGAATATGGTGGTGAGCGGGACATCCTTCTTCTCCCATGCGTGCTTGTCAATTTAAACTCCGAGCGAGCGATGCTCTGGACAACCACGACCGCGGCACGTAACCGACCGGATCCGTGGGTTGTCGAGATCATTGCGGGGGTAAACTTGCGCGCAACCTATGGTCTGTCCGATGGCGACGTCGTCGAGATTCTTGTCCTGGACGCGGCCGAGCAATCGGGTCACAGCGACCCCGAGACGTAGAGTTCGTAATCGGGTTCTAACGCGCAGTGATGCGTACGAGGGCGGTCAGTCAGCGGATCTAGAAGAGTTGGGCGGCGAGGCAAGCTGGCCGGAAGAAGTAGCGCTGCTCTGGTCGACGGCTCGGAGACACGTTGGGCAGCGGCAATCGTAGTATCGCTCGCGCAGCTCCGCGCGGACGGCATCAGTCAGCGGCACCTCGTCGCACCAGCACCCGCCGGCGAAGCACTCGAACACCGCGCCGCATGAAGGGCAGTATTTCTGACGGACGATCCTGTCGACCGGCTCGGTCACTTCTTCAACGCCGCCGTCCAGTTCACCGTATATGTGATTGGCGCAGCGTCTGTTTCAAACAGGAGCAAAACGTTGCTCGTCAGACATGGTGCAGAGGTCGTTGCGCCATTCGGCTTCGTCACCGCCCGAGGCGTGAAGTCCAATTCACCATGACGGTGATTGGCGACTCGGTTGTCTGTGTGGAGACTTGGTTCAACAGGAAGCGCTGGCCGTCCGACGAGACGGCGTATTGGATTCTCACGTTGTTGCTGAATCCACCGAAGAGATGCGCCTGGAACAGTCTAACGGGCTTCCCCGATTCCAGGCTCCGACCGTCAGGAGACAATGTGATCGGGGCGGCCATGATATTGCCGTCCGGATCCAGATAGAAGATCTCCTTCTGGTCTGCGCGCCAGCGCGGCTCGACGCCGCCAGCCGTAGAAATCTGCCACTTCCCGCCCGGCGTCGGAAAGCTCTGGACGGAGACTTCGAGCCGGCCCGTCTCGCTCGATCCGTACGCCGCCCAGCGTCCGTCTGGCGCGTACTGGCCATTAAACTCGTCGAACGGCGTCGTAAACCAGACGAAGGGCTTCTTGGCTCCTCCGAGCGGCAACGCAAACAGGTCCGACTGGCCGTTTTGCTGCCCGCCGACGCGAAATAGCAGAAAGCGACCGTCCCGCGACCAATCCGATGACGCGAAAGCACCTGCGCCAAACTGCTCAAGCAACCGGTGCTCGGGTTCTGCCTGGCTGGCCGATTTCTCGTACAACGCCAGCTTGCCTTCACGATTACGGGTGAAGATCACCTGGGAGCCGTCCGGCGACCACATCGGCCACGAATCGAACGCACGTTCGGAAGTCAATCGCGTCGGAATACCCCGCGCCAGATCGAGCAGCCAGATGTTCGTAATCCCGCTGCCATCGTCACGATGGACGGCGAGGCGTCTGCCATCTCGCGAAAGCTCCACGCTTAGTGGTCGGAAGTCGGCTGGTCCAACGGTGCCGAGCGATTTGCCGGAGCGATCGACCCATGTGAGAAGATTCTGGCTGTTTGCCGCGCTTGCCGGCCGAACCGCCAGGACGCCGGCCGGCGACACAGAGAATCCGCCGACCTGGTCCATAACACGCACCGGATCGCCAACCGTAACGAAACGACCCACGTCGAGGGTGTGGACGTAGAGGGCGTTCGCGCGGAGAAACAGAAGGCGATCCGGAGGCAGAAACGCCGGAAACGTGGCCCCGGGTTCGAGCCGCTTTAGCTCAGACCCGTCCAGACCGGCGACGTAGACACCGGCGGCCTCTGGTTGCGGCCCGGTTGCGGCAAACAGTAGATGCCGCCCATCTGGCAAGATGAATGGGTGCCGATGGGACAAAGCACCGCCCGCCGGTTTTGTGATCGGCCGCGCATCGCCTCCGGTCGCGCGAACGAGAAGGAGGGGTGAGGTATTGGCCGGCGAGAACACGATCTCGTTGGCGAGCGTCCATGTCGCGCCGTGGGGAGAGCCCACGCCGGCCGCTGGTGCGATCGTCTCCGGCTGCCCACCAGCCAGATCGACGCGCTTGAGCGACCCGAGAGCAAAGAAACCAATCGACTTGCTGTCTGGTGACCAGAACGGATAAAGAGCATCAGCCGTCCCCGGCACTGCGGTGGCGGAGACGCTATTCAGCAGGCGGACGTACAGCTGCGGACGGCCCTGTACGGTTGCAAGAAAGGCCACGCGCGTACCGTCGGGAGACAGGGCGAAACCGGGATCGTCGCCGATCATGTCCCCGCGGACGGATTGGATGTCAAAGGCAATCTCCGGCGGAGGCGGAAGCGTCGGACGATGCATGCCGATGACCAGCGGCACGGTCACAACGCCGATTCCCAGCACGGCCGCGACGGTCCAGGCGACGACCTCGCGCGGCAACGTCCGCCGCGCCGAGGCCGAAGCCGACATGGACTCCGAGACATTCGCCGCGACCCACCTCAACTGAAGCCGCAGATCGTGTGCGCTCTGCCACCGGTCGTCTGGCGATTTCGCGAGGCACGTTCGGGCAAGCTCGTCGAGTAACGCCGGCGCCAGAGGCTGCTGCGTCACGATCGCCGGTGGCTCGCGCTCCAGAATCGCCGCGATTAAACTTGCGGTCGTCTTTCCCTCGAAGGCTTTGTGTCCTGTAACCATTTCGTACACGAGCACGCCGAACGCGAAGATGTCGGACCGCGCGTCGGCGTCGTGTCCCTCCAACTGTTCAGGACTCATGTACTGCAAGGTGCCGAGAATGCTGCCCTGTGCCGTGATCGGCGGGGTCGTGATTGCAGCCCCAATGCTGAACCCGGTAACCGCCGCTACTGGTTGACGAAGCTTCGCCAATCCAAAGTCGAGCAGCTTCACGCCACCCTTGGTCAGCATCACGTTGGCTGGTTTCAGATCCCGATGGACAATTCCGGCACGGTGAGCGGCATCGAGTGCTTCGGAAATCTCGATCGCAGTCTTCAGCGCCTCGTCGATTTTGACCGGGCCTCGCACAAGCCGATGCGCGAGCGTCTCGCCATCCAAATACTCCATCACCAAGTAGTCGGTCCCGTCCTGATGGCCCACGTCATACAGAGTGCAGATGTGCGGGTGCGTCAGGGCGGCAATCGCCTTGGCCTCCCGCTCGAATCGCGCTTTTAGTTCGGGATCGGCTGAGGGCAGAATCTTGATCGCGACGGTGCGATCCAGCCTGGTGTCGCGGGCTTTGTAGACCTCCCCGAACCCGCCCGCACCGAGCGGCGAGAGGATGTCATACGGGCCGAGGCGAGCGCCGGAGGACAGCGGCATCGTCGTCTACTTCATCGGCACGCGCGCCTTCAGTTCTTCGAGCCAATTGAGGACCAGAGTTATCGGCTCATTGATGCTTTCATCCACGGGCTTCCCGATGAGGAATCGGCGGCCGTCGCCGGTCACCGCATAGCTGCGACGTATGACGTTCCCAGGAACGGCAAACAGCACCTTGCCCGCGCCCGGCTCGAAGGTCGTCACCGTCGCGCGGTACGGCACGGCCATCAGATTTCGATCCGCCGCGAGATAAAACAGTTCCCCGCTGTTCTTGCTCCAGGCTGCGTCGGTGCCGCCGCCAGCGGAAATCCGCACCTTTTGATTCGTGAGCGGAAAAGCTTGTACGTAGACTTCCGGCCGGCCGGACTCGTCCGACTCGTACGCGATCCAGTGTCCATCCGGCGAGAACACCCCGTTCGCTTCGTTGAAGGGCGAGGCGAGGTATGGGAACGGCTTCTGCGGTTCACCTGGAGCGCCAGTGCTTTGCGGGGCGATCCAGAGGTCCTGGCCGGTCTTATCTCCGGGCCGCTGATACAAGACGAACTTGCCGTCGTGTGACCAATCGGTCGCCCAGCCATTGTTGGTGCCCATTGTGATCAGGTTTTCATCTTGGCCAGTCCCGCTCGCGGCTTTGATGTACAGGTCGAAATTGCCGCTGCGACGTGACGGCCAGAGAATCCGACGTCCATCAGGAGACCAGATTGGAAGATTGTCGACCGCGGGATCGAACGTAATGCGGGAAGGCACGCCTCGCACCAAATCCAAGACCCACACGTCCGAATTGTTCGCCTCGTCGACCCGAGAGAATGCAATGCTCTTCTCGTCCGGAGACAATCGGACGCTGGCGTAATCCGCCGCCGCAGCCGCAACGCCGAGCGGCCTGCCGGTCCGATCGACCCAGAGCAGCTCCTGGCGACTGAACGGCCGGCCGACCGCCCCCGCCATGTAGGCCAGCGCGCCGGTCTGCGAAACGGAGAATCGGCCGACCCTTTCGGCGACCGGAAACATCTGCCCTGTCAATGTGACCGTGTCCGCATCGAATGGCTGCGCCATCAACGTCGTTCCGCGGACGAACAGCAGGTAGCCGCCTCGGCCGGGCACGTCGGAAGGGACATATTGCGCGGCCGTGCTGTCGGGCAACACCCGCTTGGCCTGCGCATCAGCCTTGAGCGACGCCACGTAGATCCCGTTGACTTCAGAGCTGGCTCCGGGCACGTAATAGAGGAAGTGCCGCCCGTCGGGAAGGAAGTGTGGCTGGAACTGCGGCAGCCCATCGACCTTCTTCGTCACGTCGGCAACCCCGCCTCCGATGTCAGGGACGCGCTGGACCGGGCCGCCCTGCGCAACCAGGATGATGCCATCTCTACCCCAGGTGCCGCGCGTGATTGACGACACGCTGGAGACCAGCGTTTGGGGCGGACCGCCATTGACGGAGACCTTTTTCACTTTCCCGTCTCGAGTGACGAAGCCGATGAACTCGCTGCCCGGGGACCAAAACACCTGGTCTTGCGTCAAACCGGTTCCTTCGGTCCCCGGCACCGCGCGCGCGTCGAGCGAATCGATCGGGCGGAGCCACAGGTTACTCGACGTGCCTTGCATGCCGAAGGTACCGCTCGCCGTTAAGGCGAGGTACCGCCCATCTGGAGAGAGCGCGAATGCACCGATCAAAGATTTTTCAGGAGCACTTATCTGGAATCGAACCCTTTGCTGTGTCGGGGGCGTCTCGCGGAAGTGAACGAATGTGAGCACCGCGGCGCCCGCCAGCGCTATGGCCGCCACGCCCCATGGCAGCGCTTGAGCACCCGAGGGTCGCGTCTGCGATTGCGCCGGCGCGATGACTGCCGCCGGTTCTGGGTCGCCGGCGATGATCTGATCGAGCACGCGACGTGCGTCTCCGATATCGCGGAGTCGCTGCTTCGGATCGCGCACCAGGCAGTCGCGGAGCAGCGCGAGCAGTCTGGGCGGCACATTCGGCAGCGCGCTCCAATTCACGTCGCGGGTCAGCACGGCGGCGAGCGTGTCCGATACATCCTCGGCTTCGTACCCACGCTGGCCCGTGAGCATTTCGTAGAGCACGACGCCGAAAGCCCAGATATCGGCGCGGCGATCGACGTGTTTGCCTTTGGCCTGTTCCGGAGCCATGTACGCGGCTGTGCCAAGGATCACCCCCAGGTCGGTCATTGCCGGGGTTGTGATCGTGGGAGACGCCGTCAGGTCAGCGGCTCCTGCGGACGATGGCTCCAACGCCTTCGCTAGTCCGAAATCGAGGACCTTGACGTTGCCGTCATTCGTCACCGCGATATTCGCCGGCTTCAGATCCCGATGGATGATGCCCTTCTCATGCGCCGCCTCGAGCCCCTCCGCGATCTGCTTCGCGATGCCGAGTGCCTCATCGACAGGAATCGGCCCGCGGGCGATGCGCTTATCGAGGCTCTCGCCGTCGACGAGTTCGAGCACCAGGAACTGCGTGCCGTTCGCTTCTTCGAGGCCGTGGATCTGCGCGATGTGCGGATGGTTCAGTGAGGCGAGAACTTGGGCTTCACGACGGAAGCGAGCGACGCGCTCGGGGTCGTTGGTGAACGAGGCGGGCAGGATCTTCAGCGCGACGTCGCGACCGAGCTTCGTATCCTTCGCGCGGTACACCTCGCCCATGCCGCCTGCACCGAGCTGTGTGACGATGTCGTAGGCACCGAGGCGAGAGCCGGTGGTGAGGGACATTACTTCGTGGGCACCTGATGTTGCAGCTCTTCTCGCCAAAGTCGAACGATTACCGAACGGCCGTCGCTCATTGCCTTGGGCGCGC
>Ga0306920_100013246_pt1 | contig 11226 bp, 8 predicted proteins | sample flu12Cox44000170_FD_204666 | JGI IMG/M metagenome (GOLD analysis project Ga0306920, IMG submission 204666) | Lab enrichment of tropical soil microbial communities from Luquillo Experimental Forest, Puerto Rico - flux4day.12C.oxic.44.000.170 (v2)... | ecosystem: Environmental > Terrestrial >...
ACGACTGCTTCGATTACTGCGTTGCTGTTTTCAATCAGCGCTTTTTCTTCGAATGAAAATTTTCCGACGGGCACCGCTACGTTGCCATTCTTGTCGAGCTTGAATTCTACGCGGCCGGCCTTGACCTCCTGCACAGCTTTCGCAGTGTCATCGGTCACGGTGCCGGTTCTTGGATTAGGCATTAACCCGCGCGGTCCCAACACCTTGCCGAGCTTCCGGACCTCCGCCATTGCCGCGGGCGTAGCTATCGCCACATCGAAATCCTGAAAGCCTTCCTGGCACTTCTGAATCAGGTCCTTCATCCCGACGAGTTCGGCCCCGGCTGCTTTGGCCGCGTTTGCCGCCTCACCTTCGGCGAAAACAATTACGCGCACCTGTTTTCCACTCCCATGCGGAAGTGGGCAGGTCCCGCGCACCATTTGATCAGATTGCTTGGGATCCACACCGAGTCGGAATGAAACCGACACCGTCTGATCAAACTTTGTCGGCGGAAACTTCTTCAGCGTCGAGACAGCATCATGAAGACTGTAGGTCTTACTTCGATCGACCTGCTCAGCGGCCGCGTGATAGCGTTTGCTTCGATTCGTTTGCATTTCTTATGCAGTTCAAATGCCCAGTCACCTGGCACAGCAACGAGGCTCCTGCTTAAAACCGCTCCACCTCAATCCACGAACGGAGCACCGAAGGTAGCGGCAATCTTCGCCTTGTCAAACGTTTACGCCAATAAATTGCCGCGGGCGCATCAATCGACCGGCGCTGCGATGTCTGGCGGCGTTGTCGATTCGGAGATTCCTTGCACTGCCGGCGCGCCCCGTCGGATAATTTTGCCCTGTTTCATCACGAACAAAACGCGCTCGGTTACAGTAATGTCTGAAGTCGGGTCGCCCGGCATGGCAATGACATCGGCCAGTTTGCCTTTTTCCAGTGTGCCGACCTTTTGTCCGATTCCCAGAAGCTCGGCGTCGTTTGCAGTCGCGGATCTCAATGCATCGACCGGTGTCATCCCTAGATCGACCATTAGTTTGAATTCCCTTGCGTTCTGACCATGCGGAAAAACAGCGGCATCTGTGCCGAAAGAAATTTTGACGCCTAACTTCAGCGCGTTGCGAAACATCTCCGAGCGCGCCGCTGCTGCTGCTTTGGCTTTGGCCTGTAGTGCCTGCGGGTAATTATCGATCTTATTCATGATCCATTCCGTCGCCATGAGTGTGGGCGTAAGGAATGTTCCCTTCTTTTTCATCATCGTGAGAGTTTCCGGTTTCATAAAAGAACCGTGCTCGATCGAATCGACGCCTGCCTCAATCGCCTCGTGCGCCGCCTGGTCGCCGTGACAATGCACAGCCACTTTCTTGCGTAAGCGATGCGATTCATCGACCAGGGCCGCCATTTCAGCCGGCGTCAACTGTGGAGTGTCCACTTCGTCGGCGAGTGAAAGAACGCCGCCAGAAACTGCAGCCTTAATAACATCCGCGCCATTCTTCACCTCAAACCGTACCGCCTTTCGAATTTCATCAGGGCCATCCGCAATACCGTCTGTGTAGTCCGGCTCGCGTCCAAAAAGAAAATCGCGAAACCCGCTGGTGGGATCAAAATGTCCGCCAGTGGCGCCGATGCCTTTCGTCGCGACCAGCATTCGCGGGCCGACCACTACGCCTTTGTTGATCGAATTGCGTAACGCCACATCGACAAATTCGCGGCTGCCGACAAAACGGCTGCCCAAGTCGCGCACAGTTGTGAATCCGGCTTCAACAGTCGCGCGCGCGAAGGCGGTCGCACGGATCGCCTGCTCGGAAACGTTCCAATCGACTTCTTGCAGTCGGCGCTCGTTGTAATTACCCGAAAAATCGGCAGTCAGATGCGTGTGCGCATCCATGAAACCAGGCGAAAGCGTCGCATCGCCGAGGTCGACAACCTGCGCGCCGTTTGGGATCGGCAAATTGCTTCCCGCATCGACAATCTTGTCGCCCTGTATGATAACGACGGCGTTTTGCACGAGCGCGTTCGATTTGCCGTCGAACATCCGCGCGGCTTTAAGCGCGATTGATTGGTCGGCCGCATGCGCCGAGACGACGAAACACAGGAAAACTAAAAAAATACGAGAAGTGCTTTTCATCCCAATCGTTTAGAAGGGATGTATTACGCTGGCAAGAAAGGAATGTAGAAACGTTGCAGCTAATTCCCAAAATAGTGCTAAGGCTTGCGCAGTTTCGCCGCGCTTTGGTCAAGCCCTTCTCGCGCCGTGGCGAGCCCCGGGTTGAGTGCAAGTGCCTCCTTGAATGCGACGATTGCGCGCTCGTGCTGATTGAACAAAGCCAGGTAACGTCCGCGATTGACTAGCATGCTGGTATACGTCGGCAGCACCTTCAGGTTAATCACGTCATCTTTCTCAAATCGCACCGTCCCATCAGCCAGACCGCGGGTCTGGAGGTGCGGGTCTGGCGAGTCGTGAAAACTCTGGTCGCTCGCGAGGTAAAAAACAAGACCTTCCGGAACAAGTTGATACGTTTGAGGGATCCATTGGATCAGGTAACCGTTCATTTGGTTGGAGACCAGCAGGTCATTCGTTATGTAAACCGGCGCGAACCTGATTTCGTTCGTCACGATTGACCGAACCATCTCCAAAAAGGCCAGGCTAATCTTTTGACTAAGCGGCTGGCTTCGGGCGAAAGCCCCCGGATCGAGGTCCTCAACATATGCATCAATCTTGTCGCGCGACCGCTCGACCAAACCGGGATGAGCGTGTTTGAGATAATCGAAGTACCACGAGCGACGCAGCAAATTGATATCGACAACTTTGACGTCGGTCCGGCGTTGTTCCACCTCCTGTTCGTAAAACAATGGGGCGGCGACCTGCCAATCTTGTGTAAGTAACAGCCCATTTGGCTCGATCGTGCTGAACAAATTTTCGGCATAATCGTGCGCGATAAAATAGTGCCTGCGATTGTTGAACGGCCAATTCGCCGCGAACGCTGTTGCAGATGTGAGAACAACAGCCATGCCAGCAATCCAATAGGTTTTTTGTAACGCCATTGCCTTGGACGCGTTCAGCTGAATCAACCAACGGATACCAAACCCGGCGGCAATCGCGACCGAAATGAACGCAGGTAAATAATAGGCGTCTTTGTCCTCCGCAATTTCGTAGCTGAGGGCGTAAGCCAAATCGGCCATGACGATAAAGAACAGAAACCAAAAACTTGTGCGGTCCTGCCTGAAAGCGCTCCGCAACCCGGCAAAGGCCAAAACGAGGGACAAAGGAAGCCACGCAGGTCCGAATTCGCGCAGGAGCATTCGGCAAAATTCAACAAACTGGGTTCCCATCATCGACGGACTAAAGGAGAGGAACACGCGGTATTGGCGGCCGGTTATATGCCACCAAATCTCTTGCAGCGAACGCGGATTGCCCCAGTTAATGACCTGGGATCGCGAGGCTGCAAACGGCAAATAGGCATAAACAGCGACCAGCGCTGCAATCGAAATCAGCGCCGCATACACGAGTCGGCGACTCTTAAAAAACCTCAGCCCCTGGGTCTTGGAAACGATCACGGCGAGAGCCGGTAGTGTCAGTCCCACCGTCACGTGATGCACGCCGAGCGCCAAGCCAAATACCAGAGCTGCGGTATAAAGCAATCTGTCGTGCTGGGTGACCGCCGTGCCACTATCCCCTTGGTCTGCAACGATGCGCCGCCGCCACCGAAGCATAAGAAAGAAAACAATCAGGATAAGCAGCGCGTTGAGACTATAAACCTCGGCAATTGTCGCATACGACCAAAGCGTGCGGGAAAATACCATCAGCAAGCCAGCGCCTAGCGCCGGCGCAAATATCACGAGCGAGTCGCTAGGGGGGTTCTCACCCTTCTTGCCATGTTGAGTGCCTCTTTTCTTTCGCTTCGATGTGGCGAGGTACGAAGCCGTGATCATTAATTCCGCTACCACCAGAGCCAGCATTGCGGAAGCGAGCGCTGCGAAAAGAGCGGACGAAAAATTGATTCGCAGCGCAACGTTTCCCAACGGCACAAGCGATGCAAGATGGGCAAGCAGGACCCAAAGAGGAAAGCCCGGCGGATGCGCAACACCGAGCCCGTGAGCGACCAGTATTAATTCGCCGCTGTCGGTCAGAGTGACTGTGGGCGCCAGCGTGCAGAAATAAAGGAGAAGCGCGATAAGAAACACTGCGCCAGCGCAGATAAGCTCCGCTCGGGCCTCAGAAATTGTCTCAGTGTTCTTTATCTGCGGATCCAATCTTGCGGAACGGGCGGATCTCTCCCGGTTCTTATCGTTACGAGATCGTCTTTCCACCACGGGCCGATGAGGCATGGCCTATCGTCTCGCAAACTCGGCGTGCTGCAAACGATGGATCAAGGAACCACGGCTTTCCAGTCGTCGTGCCCGTGCGACGGCTCGCCGGCCATCGCTGCTTGTTTACTCGAGCAGTTTCGCTTCAATCTCGCATGCCGAAATCATTCATCTCATCGCGCGCCGCTTCATTTTATCTGCTCATGGGCATCAGCGTGGCGACGTGTGGAATGCTGCAAGCGCAGTCTCCCATTCCAACGCCATCGCCATCGCAACCTCCCGCAGATTACGATCTCCGGTGGGGTGTTAAGATTCCGATGCGCGACCAAGTCGAACTGAACGCGACGGTGTATTTGCCGAAAACGTCGGACGGATCGCAGCGGAAGACGCCAGTGATCTTCACGCTCACGCCCTACATTTCAGATACCTACCACTCTCGCGGCGCCTACTTCGCCTCGCATGGTTATGCGTTCGCGCTTGTCGATGTGCGCGGTCGTGGAAATTCTGGCGGCGACTTTGAGCCATTCGCAAATGAGCCGCATGATGGACACGATGTCGTTGAGTGGCTTGCAAAGCAGCCTTTTTGCGACGGCAAAGTTGCCATGTGGGGCGGGTCTTACGCCGGATTTGACCAATGGGCGACGGCGAAAGAATTCCCGCCACATCTTGCGACGATCGTTCCGGCGGCAGCTGCTCACCCGGGCCTGGATTATCCTTCCTACAACAATGTCGGCGAAACCTACGGCGTGCAGTGGTTTACGCTCACCAGCGGCCGAACCGGACAGGAACACCTTTTCGCTGATCAAAAATTCTGGCGTACAAAGTTCCTCGATGCTTACAAAAAACACCTTCCATTTAAGTCGCTCGATTCATTTCTCGGGAGTCCGTCTGTTAATTTCCAGCGCATCCTCAAACATCCCACGGTCGATGCGTACTACGACGCGATGATGCCGACGCGCGACCAGTTTCAAAAAATCACCCTGCCGATCCTGACGATTACCGGCCAATATGACGGCGACGAGTTGGGCGCGCTCATGTTTTACCGGGATCACATTGCGAATGCATCGCCGGAAGCCCGGGCAAAACATTTTCTGATTATCGGCCCGTGGGACCATACCGGCACGCGTACGCCAACCGATGAAGTCGCCGGCGTAAAATTCGGCCCGGCTGCGATTGTCGACCTCAATGATCTGCATCGCCAGTGGTACGACTGGACGATGAAAGCGGGCCGGAAGCCGCCATTTCTCAGGAGCCGCGTCGGATACTATTTGCTAGCGCCCGGCAATTCCGGCTCAAACGGCGAATGGAAGTATGCCGACGATTTCGGTGCATTGATCGCCAATCCAAAAACATTTTATCTCGAATCGAAAAATAGTGACGCCAACGGAGTATTTCGTTCCGGCGCGCTCACTGAAAATCGACCTACCGAAGGCGCCGACAAATTCACGTACGACCCACTGGATACACACCGCGGCGAAGTCGTTGAAGGAGTGGAACCGAAAGAGAAGACCGCGGCGACCGATCAGGCCTTTGCGTTGAGCATCGGTAGTGATGGCCTCGTATATCATACCGATCCATTGCCAAACGAGACGCCGCTGATTGGTTGCCCCGCGGTGGCGTTGTGGCTATCGATCGACACGCCCGACGTTGATCTTGAGTGCGATCTTTACGAAATCCAGCCCGATGGCACGAGCATCGCGCTTTGGAATGATTTTCGCCGGCTCCGCTACCGCGAGTCACTTCGCGAACCAAATATCGTTAAACCGGGCGAGATCGTGAAGTGTGATTTCGATCCGGGATTGTTCCTGGCGCGCCGATTAATGAAAGACAGCCGCCTGCGCCTGGTTGTCACCGCCATGAACTCAATTTCTTGGCAAAAGAATTATTGTTCCGGCGGAGTCGTTGCAGAAGAAACGGCCAGAGACGCACACACGTGTCACGTTCAGATCTATCACGACGCAGAGCACGCAAGCGTGATCCAACTGCCACTACGCGAGCCGGGGACTTTACAAAAATAGACAAATTGATGGCCATAAAGATTCGTGTCGGAATACTATTTGGCGGCCGCTCAGCCGAGCAACAGGCTGATGCAACTGGCGATTGAAAGGTTTGAACGGGAGAAACGATTGAAAACCGATCGGGCATGATCTTCGACAAACTGGCGGTAACTCGACTGGTCGCGTGCGCGCGAAAAATCCGCCGCGCTCTGTTAAGAAAAGACAGAGCACCGACCTTTTCAAGACTGCACAACAAGTCGCGAGCGAGAATCGAGATCTACAAGGCCGGGTTCTGACGCTGGTACGCGAGATGATCGGGCAAGCCAAACGTGGCGACAATGACAGTTACAATAAATCGATCGACAATTTCAACGCTGCTAAAGACAGCTACAACAGCAACGTGCGGAAACTGGACGAGTTGCAGCGAAAAATCGCGCGCGAATGAATCCGCGTTTAGCAACCTCGAATCGTTTCCATGGTTCTCGAAGGCACGCCCGACTGATCGCATCAATTTTGCTGGGTATGGCGACCCAAATAGTCGCGAAAAATCCTGACACGGGATCGCTGGATAATCTGGCTAACGACTTTTGGACCTGGCGCGCGAAATACGCGCCGTTTACGGGCGATGACGTGAACCGCATCGAGCGGCCCTGTGGAATGCGCGATTGGTCGCGCGCCAAGATCGAGCAGCAACGAAAAGATTTGGCTGGGTTTGAAGCGCGCTGGAAGAAGATTGATCCGGCAACATGGCCGATCTCGCAGCAAGTTGATTACAAATTAATCGGCTCCGCGCTGGCACGAGTGCGTTGGGAATTGGACGTCAATCCGCGCTGGAAACGCGATCCCAATTTTTACATCGCGCAAACGCTCACTGCGCTGGCGGAAGCGCTTACGATTCCCGCGCCGTACGACGAAATGCGCAGCCGCGAGATTCTCACGCGCATTGAAAATATTCCGCCAATCCTGACCCAAGGGTCGGAGAACCTCGAGGACCCGCCGAGGCCATTCGTAAGCGTTGCGATTCAAAATCTCGATGGAATTCGCGAGCGTCTCCGCAAGATGGCGGGCTCGCTCGCAGGATCGACGACTCTCCAGGAGGCGGAGTTGAACGGAGCATGTGAACGCGCAGCCGATACACTCGAGAAATTTCAGCAGCAACTCAAAGAGAAGCTGCCGCGTCTTCCTCAACAAACTGCGCTTGGCCGCGACGCTTACATTTGGTTTTTGCGGAACGTCGCGTTGATGCCGTTCACGCCGGAGGAAATGCTGGCGATGGGACGGCAGGAATGGAATCGAGCGGTCGCCTTTGAAACGTATGAGAAAACCCGGAACAAAGATGTGCCGCCGCTCAAGATTGCAAGTGACATTAATAGCTGGATCAAAGACGCAGCTGAGAAAGAGCTTCAAATCCGAAAGTTTCTCCAGGAGCGCGGCATTCTCACCGTGCCGAATTGGGTCCGTCACTACACCCTTAGACCGACTCCGGAATATTTGCGCGCTCTCGGCTCTACTGAGCACGACGACTTCACATCGCCGTCGCGGTTGAAAGAAAATTGCATTCGGTACGTACCTGAGGCGTCAGAAAAACTTGGCTACTTCTGGCGAGCGACAGCGATGGATCCGCGGCCCATCATCGTTCATGAAGGAATTCCCGGTCATTATTTTCAGCTTTGTCTCTCGTGGAAGCACGAAGACCCTATTCGACGGCACTACTACGATTCCGGCGCGAACGAAGGGATCGGGTTCTATGCTGAGGAAATGATGCTGCAGGCAGGCTTGTTCGACGACAGCCCACACACCCGCGAGATCATTTACAACTTCATGCGCCTCCGCGCGCTGCGAGTGGAAGTGGACGTGAAACTTGCGCTCGGCGAATTTACTCTGGAACAAGCCGCTAAATACTTACAAAACAAAGTCCCGATGGATGAACAAACTGCGCGCCAGGAAGCGATCGCGTTTGCTACCGGCCCTGGCCAGGCCATTACGTATCAGGTCGGCAAATTGCAGATCATCAAATTTCTCGCTGACGCGCGCATGCAACAGGGCCACAAATTCAATCTCCGCGCCTTCCACGATGTCCTCTGGCAAAACGGCAACGTTCCTATCTCGCTCCAGCGCTGGGAATATTTGGGAGCACCCGATGAAGGCGTACGGATCTCTTCCGATTTTACACGTTAAAGAACGAGCGGGAAGCCAATCCTTTGTCGGCTCTCCCTTGAAGCTCTATTCTCAAATCGTTACGAGAATGTCACAATCAGTCTTTGACAGCCTCTGATACAACTAGGAGTTAGGAGCGTAGTGCCGGAGCAAGACAAGCTGCAGGCTAAAAGCCTGATGGAAGAAGCATTAGAGATCCAGATCAACGATCCGTTGCGCGCCAATGATGTCGATCTACGGACACTGGTGAGCCACCGGACTGCAGTTCAGGCGAACGACACCGTCGAATCTGTGTTTGCAGCGTTCGCCAAAGACAATGTTGAGTTCATCGCCATCCTCGACGCTGGAAGGCTCGCTGGTCTCTGTTCCCGTCATCAGGTCAGCGAGCTCTTAGGCGGACGATATGGCTTTTCCCTTTGGGCGCGCAAGCCCATCGGCGGGCACCTTTCGCCGAACGAAATCCGAGTTTTGGTCACGACACGCATCGGCGACGTGCTGAAGAAGGTGTTTGCGCGCGGCGAGGAAGCTTTCTACGACGACATCCTTTTAGTAGACGAGGATGAGTCGTTTCTCGGTTTCATCACCACCAAGACATTGTTCAAGGTACAGAACGCGCTGCTGCGAACCAACATCCGCGATTTGATCGAAAAGGAACGCGAGATTCAGGCAAAAAACGAGCAAACGCAGATGGACCTGCGGATGGCAATGGAACTTCAACAAGCATTAATGCCGCTGACGTATCCACTTTTTCCTGCCGGCGCCACTGTCGAGACAGCACACCTTCGGTTTTCTCATATCTATCTCCCGGCCAGTCTGATTGGCGGAGACTTTTTCTTCATTGCGAGAGTGTCTGATTCATGCGCCGGGATCTTCATTTGCGACGTAATGGGCCATGGCGTTCGCTCAGCGCTGATCACCTCCATGCTTCGTGCGTTAATCGAGGGTCTTGGACCAGAAGCAGCTAATCCCGGGGAATTGATGACACGTCTAAACAGCGAGCTCACAAGTATTCTCAGGCAAACGGGCACCGTGCTATTCGTCACGGCTGTCTATTGCACGCTGGATTCGAATACTGGGCAACTGCGTTTCGCCCGGGCGGGACACCCAAACCCACTACGAATCTGCGGCGAGAATAACCAAATCGAGGTCCTGAGCGGCAAATCGCATAGAGCCGGGCCGGCCCTGGGCTTGCTGCCAGGAGCATCTTACAACACAACTGCCACCTCTCTCTCGGCGGGTGACCGCATCGTGTTGTTTACCGATGGGCTTATCGAAGCGGAAGATGCCGTTGGCCGGCAGTTCGGAATGGACGGGCTGACCAGTAGCCTGCGCCGAAATCTCAGCCGCGCGGATCATCTCCTGGCGTTAATTGAGAAGGACGTACGCGCCTTCGCGGGAAGCGACGACTTCAAAGACGACGTTTGCCTGGTTATGGTTCGGTGGACCCCGAACCGGTAAACTCTCGCCCGGCGCGCCATCCCGCAGGAAGATTCGATGTCTACCGAAGCATTCCTAATCGATCACCTTAATCGACGATCTCAAGGCCCATTTGGCGAGCCGTACCTGCGATGATGCGAAAGCCTGCTTCGTCGTCGTGCGCGTTTAGGTCTTTGCGTTTGGTATTCACGATATCCATGAGTTGTTTGCGCGTCACTTTTCCGACCTTCGTTTTGTTTGGCTCTTTTGAACCGGCGGCGATGTTGGCCGCTTTCTTCAAAAGAACAGCGGCAGGCGGGCTCTTCGTTATAAACGTAAACGATTTGTCTTTGTAAACGGTGATCACGACCGGGAGAATATCGCCGGCTTGTTTCTGAGTGGCGGCGTTAAATTCTTTGCAGAACGCCATGATGTTAACGCCTCGTGGGCCCAGCGCCGTCCCAACGGGCGGTGCAGGGTTTGCCTGGCCCGCCGGAATCTGAAGTTTTATTTCCGCTATTTTTTCTTTTGCCATTGTGGTTTGTTAAAGCGTTGAATTGTTGAAACGTTAAAGCGGAATTTTAACCGCGCTCGACCTGCCAATATTCCAGTTCCACTGGAGTGGCGCGACCGAAAATTGTGACCGAGACACGCAATTTGCCCCGTTCGGGGTCAATCTCTTCGACGATACCAGTCTGATTTTGGAAGGGACCGTCAGCCACTTTCACCGATTCACCAACCTCGAAGCTGACTTTCGGCTTCACTTTTTCTTCGCGCTCCTTCATTTGCGCCAGCATGCTGTCCACTTCCGACTGCCGCATCGGGATCGGTTTGTCCTTCGTCCCGGCAAATCCGATCACGCCGGGTGTGTCCCTGATGAAATACCAGGTGCGTCCGACGAGCTGATTATTTTCGTCGAGCAAATACATGTTAACGATCAGATAGCCGGGGAAAAATTTCCGAGTCGTCTCGCTCTTTTTCCCCTTCTTGATTTCCGAGACTCGTTCGGTCGGAACGAGCACATCGTAAATCAAGTCGCCCATTTCCTCCGTCTTAACGCGCTTCAGGATGTTCTCGCGCACCTTGTTCTCCTGCCCTGAAAGCACGTGCACGACATACCATTGATCTTTCCCTGCGAGTGTCTGTCCCATAATCAGTGTATTCGAGTGAAAAAGTGCACAACGTTCACTAAAACGAAGTCAAACAGCGCGACGTAGCCGCCCAGTAACAGCATCGCGATAACGACCACCAGCGTCGAGTCCACAAGCTCCTTGTAACGGCGAAAGCCTTTCTCTTTCGGGTCCCACGGCCACGAACATTTCTGCAGCTCGACTTTCACTTCGCCGAAGAAGTTCTTAATCCT
>Ga0306920_100013248_pt1 | contig 11225 bp, 13 predicted proteins | sample flu12Cox44000170_FD_204666 | JGI IMG/M metagenome (GOLD analysis project Ga0306920, IMG submission 204666) | Lab enrichment of tropical soil microbial communities from Luquillo Experimental Forest, Puerto Rico - flux4day.12C.oxic.44.000.170 (v2)... | ecosystem: Environmental > Terrestrial >...
CTCAAAACCCGTGCATTCTCGGCCGGTTTGTACCGATCTCGGATCATCGCAGAACGCTGCATCGAGGAGGAGACGCTGAAGGGTCGCCCGGTGCAGGCAGATGGAAGGGGCTCCGGCCTTCTCGGTCAATGCGGCGAAATCTATGCTGCCAAATGACTCGCCAGAGAAAAGGAACGTCCGCGTCCGCTCGATGACCGATCCCGCTTCCAGCGCTGCTGCGTCCAAACCGAGACGTCGCAGCGCCACCATCGCATTAGACCAGAGCGACAACCCGGCCCCCACCTCGGTGATCTGCGGAGCTTTTTCGAAGACCGCGGCCGTAATGCCAACCCGTTGCAGCGCGACCGCGGCGGCAAGCCCGCCGATGCCGCCGCCGACGATCAGCGCGCGCATCGCCGCCTACCCGCCTCGGGGCCGCGCGTGGCGATGAGTTCGAGCCGGGTCTGCAGCGCAGTGGTATTCGACGGAAACATCGCGGGTCGAGTTTTCGTGGCTACGGCTCAGATAGGCTAAGCTGTCCGACACGCTTTCGTGATGGGGTCGAACGCCGCAAATCGCTCGCCGCGGGCCACCAGCCGAACAAGTCGTATTCGCTCCAGGCAAGAGACCCGTCGGTTGTTTTGAGGCTGCTTTCGCCGTGTCCACGGTCACGTTCGCGCTCTTTGCGGCGATCTCGATGGCCTTCGAGATGGGTTGGAAGATCCTGTGGCCGGCATCGTGCGAAAATTTACTGTTGCGGCCCGGCCGATGCGGTGAACTGTGAAAAGAGAACATCAGCCGCTGCGCGTGCAGCCTCCGGCGCTCTAATGATCAGCCATAATTCCTGGGGGCGTTCCTCCATCTCAAAGGTCAGAAAGCTGCAACACGCCTGTTCCTTGCGCACCATATCCTGGATGCGCTGGACGTCCTCGGGAGCGAACCGGAGGCGCAGCGTCAGATCATCACGTTCGCTGCTCCGGAGGGCATCGCGCACCAATGCGGCAATCCAGGCGCGACGATCCTGCCGCGCCTCGCCGGATAACGTGCAGGCGATCGGCTGCTGTTGGTCTGCTGTCATTGTGCGTCACCTCCTTGTGTGCCGGTATCGGCGGAAAGCCACGCAAGCCCAAAGGGCTTCAATGATACCAAACGGCCGCGCGCCTTGCAAAAACCTATAAGCCGAGCCCAGGACGCAACCCCCGGCGAACGCCAGAATGAACCACGGACTGTGTTTCTACAGGGCATAGGTCAGCAGCATCGCGGTCACGGTCAACAAGCCAATTGCAGTGCGACGGTCTATAATCTCGATAGCGCTTCTTCTGGTCACAAGGCCGGCACCATGGCTGGTTCGCCCCCGGGGCCAATTGAAGAAGTACGGAACTCGTCACCACTGCCGCCTGAGGCCGCGACCAGCCAAGACCGATTAGCATCACTTAAGCGAGCCGTCGCAGGTGACCGCGAATATCTGACAAGCTCGTCCAGCTCGCTATCGGCACTGGAACAAGCCCTGCCCGCAAAAGACGGTCGCAGGCAGGGCTGCCCACATCCGCGCTTTGCCGATTCCTATTTCATCGGCGCCGGAGCGGCGTCGATAAAGCCGGCCACGCTCTTGAACCGGCCGTCTCGCCCGAGCGTCACAAAATCGGTCCCGCCGAGATACAGCGGAGCCTCCGGCGTGCCACCGGCCGCCCAGCTGAAGCGAATGAAATCGTTATTGACCTCGATCCCGCTCGCCAAACTGACGCGATATCCCGGGAACTGATCCTGCGTTCTGGCGAGCATCGCGTCGATCCCGTCATGGCCGACGGCCTGTCGATGGGCGTCGATATAGGTGCCGTCTTCGGTCCAGGTTCTGGTGACGAGATCGTGGCGGCGCTCGGGATCGCGCTCATTCCAGGCTGCGATGTAGTGAATCACGGCTTCGTTGACGCTAGTCATTAAACCCTCCTCGATGTGAAGCATCGGCCTACTGGCCGCTTGTGAGTGTCTTCATAACGAGGAGCGAAAGCGATTACGCCAGAGGTAAAGATGCTTCAGTGGGCGGTGACGATCGAGCGCGGCGAGCCACTCCCCGTCATCCGCTGCACCGCGGCGACGGTCTCGTCATCGGCAGGAAAGAACAATTCGAGCGCCAGTTCCGAAAGCGTCACGTCGACCGGCGTGCCGAAAATCGTGGTCGTGCTGAAGAAAGACATAAGGCCCGCTTCGGTTTGGATCTTAAATGGAATCACGACAGCATACTCCAGTGCTGAAGTCGGCACCGGTTTATCGGCCGGCGTCGGGTAATCGCCGACCTCTCGCAAGAGGTCGATCAACACCGGATCGGCCGTGATTTCGATTTGGCGGCGCAGGCGGAACAAAAGGTGGGCGCGCCACTCGGCGAGGTTCACGATCCGAGGAGCCATGCCCCGCGGATGAAGGCTTAGGCGCAGCCCATTGACCGGCGGCTCCAGCAGTTCAGGGGCGACACCCGTATAGAGCTCGGGCAGTGCGTTATTGCTGGCGGCGATGCACCAGTGCCGGTCGAGAGCGAAAGCGGGGTACGGCTTCTGTCGATCCAGCACGAGGTCGATCGCGGCACGCGCCGCCGCGAGCGCCGGATCCCGTAAAGTGCGTTCGGGAAAGATCGGTGCATAACCGGCTGCCACGAGGAGCACATTGCGGTCGCGCATCGGCACGCCGAGCTGTTCGGCTAGATGCAGCAGCATATCGCGGCTCGGCAATGCTCGCCCGGTTTCGACAAAGCTCAAATGCCGGGTCGAGATTCCGGCCTCGCAGGCGAGGTCGAGCTGGCTCATGCGGCGGCGCTGACGCCACTCGCGCAGATGTCCGCCAATGGTCTGGCGCTGCTGGGCCATGCGGGCATCATAAAAGACCGTCGTACCAGGCTCAATTACCTGGAACGTAATCGACCCGCCGCCCGATCGGCTCAAAACTCCGCGCGCACCAATTGGGGTGCCGTCCCATCGGAGCTTGATCCCATGCTGTCGCTTGACAGGGAGGTCGCGATCATCACTGGCGGAACGAGCGGCATCGGCGCACGCACTGCGGCGCTGTTCGTTGAAAAGGGAGCCAGGGTCGTAATAGCCGGACGTCGGCGCGAACGCGGTGAACAGCTTGCGCGGACTCTGGGTGAGTTCGCCCGCTTCGTGCCGACCGATGTAGCCGCCGAGGCGGATGTGAAGGCGATGATCGAGCAGACCATCGCTTGGTTCGGAACGATTGCGTACTCAACAATGCCGGGACGGGTTCGCAATGGGTCGGCGTTGCCGAGGTCGACCTCGACCGGTTCGACGCGGCGATCGCCGTTCACGTCCGCGGCACTCTTGCCGCGATGAAACGCGCCGTGCCGATAATGGCGGCGCAGTGGATCGGGAAGCATCATCACGGTAGCGAGCGTCAGCGGGGTGCGCGCCGGGCTGGGCGGGCTCTATTACTCGGTGGCAAAGGCTGCCGCCATTCATTTGACGCGCTGTGCCGCGGTCGAACTGGGCGAAAAGGGCATCCGAATCAACACGATTTCGCCTGGACCGATCGCCACTGGCATTTTTGGCAAGGCCGCCGGCCCAGGCGTACGAGACCATAATGCCCGTAGAGGTGCGAGAGCGGATATGTCCCGCCCCTGCGTCGCCTGACCTTGTGCTTTCGACGATGTAGACGCGAATCCCGAGTACGTCGAGCCGTCCTACCCCGGTGGCAACCGTTGCCCCTTGTCGGGCACCCGACGACATCGCTCAAGCCGCGTTGTTTCTCGCAAGCGACGCGGCGCGCCTACTGACCGGGCACAACCTAGTGGATAAAATCTGACGCTTGGTACCCGCGCTGGGAGTCCGCTCGGAGTCCGCGAGCCGCCCCCCGAACCGGCTACCAGGCGTATGATTTTTGTACCACCCGTGCTGAGAAGACGAACCGGTTCAGCGCCGTCACCGTCCCCAGCGCGGTGCACGCCCCGAATCACCCTCCTCCGGTGAGCGGTCTGGCCGGTCAAGCCACGGGTGCGGGCGCTGTGGTGGAAGTGGTGGGTCCGGTGACGATGCGATTGAACAGGTCGCGTAGCTCGTCGAGGTCGGCGGTGATGGCGGCCAGCTCGACGCGCTGTGCATCGGGGTCGTTCAGTGCGGCCGCTCTGCGTATCCGGTCCGGTAGCTCGTGGAGCAGCCGGTGCAGCAGGATCGCGCCGTCGATAAGTGGTGCATTGCCATTTTGCCCGTCTGGCAATGACGCACTTAGAAGCAGACGTTTGTCCTCGTCGGTCGCGAGCCCGGTCCCGGCCCGGATCTTAGCACCGAGCAATCTTCCTTTGGCTGCAGCTTCGGCGTTGAACTCGTCGATCTCGGTTTTGAGTGCTTCGATGCGGGCCGTATCACCGTCGCGGTGCGCGATGTGCCACGCAACATCGAGCTTGATCCGCTGATAAGCAGCCCTCTCGGCCGCGACCTCGTGCAGCTGCGGGCGTTCCATGACAAAGCGCTCAAACGGGGGCAGGGTCACGGCATAGGCCCCGGCTGGATGCAGGAAGCCCCGAATGACCCGGCGCTTGGAAAGGCGTTCGATGGCCACGCCCTGCTTCTGCAAAGCCGGAACTTCTTTGTCCATGACCCATCTGCGCCGCGGGCCTCCGGCATGGCGCAGCGCCCGTTTTGGCGAGCGGTAGTAAGGGGCAACGCCGTTGCCAACAATACACTCGGCCATGGCATAGCTCGGCACACTGGCGTGGTTGACAAACACCCATCCGCGCCCCTGGCCGTTGATGCGCCATGCGTTCCAATCGGGGTCGTCGGCAATGACCTTGAACGCCGCGCGCAGCACCGAGACAGAATGTTTGCGCTCGGCGGTCCCCGGCGAGACGCCGGGGAAGCAATGCTCGACGAGATCGACCGTCGCAAAGGCGAGTTCGGGGTTCGCGTCGAACAATGTCCGGATCGCCCGCTCGATTCTGCCCGGTCCCTTGCTCATAAGTGTTTCGCTACCACAACCTGTTGGCAGGGAAACACTTATTGGGATAACCCGCGCCCGCCAGGTCTCCGCGTCGTCGAAGTCGAGGTGCATCGCGTCGTCCTCCGGGGGGACGGCATCCAGGGTCAGCATGGTCACGCTGCTGCGAGCTAGTGAATCAAATCTGACGTTTGGGACCCGCGCTGGGGGTCCGCTCGGGGTGGGAAGCTGTTATTCGTCCTCCGCCCTTGGTTGGTCGAGGTGTGCCGGAAACCTGCCATTGGGTAGGGCGGCCGCGGCTGTGCTGGCATTCTGATGGTCGACGCTCTTTGACGCTACTTCCCCGCACCAGTCCGATTTACGCGTGGGGCGTGGAGTTGAGGTTGGTTGTTCTCGTGGCGAACTTTTCTCGCGGAAAATTCGGATTGCGAATCATAAGATACGGGAGTTCTATAGCGACCCCCGGGTATGATTCCTAGCGCCCCATGGTTGGGGAAGCATCCGGTCGACCCCCATCCGAGGCGGTTGGGGGTTCCTGCTAATCGGTTGCTCCGGTTAATGATTATGCACAATGGGTGGGCTACAACGCCCGCATCGTGAGGGAGGATCTGAAAGATGAGAAACCTGTTGTCCAAGGCTTTGTTGGTGACATCGGTCGCGGTCGGCGCTCTATATTCCGGCGCGTTATGGGCCCAGGACGCCAAACTTGTTCAGACCAATCTGGTTTCGGACATCCCAGGCCTGGCCAGAGTGACCGACTCCAACCTCAAGAATCCGTGGGGCGTTTCGCACAGCCCGATGAGCCCGTTCTGGGTCTCGAACCAGGCGACAAGTACCGCCACGCTCTACGCTGTGACCGACGAGACGGACGTCATGAAGGTCCCCCTCGTCGTCGCAATCCCGACAACAGCCGCGGGACCCCAAGGACCGACCGGCCAGGTCAACAATGCCAACACCTCGTCGTTCCTGATACCGGTGAACAATGGCCCTTCTCCCGCATCGGCGCATTTTATTTTTGCCAACCTAAACGGCACCATTTCCGCCTGGGCTCAGCCGCAGACTCCGGCTGCGATCAAAGTGACGACCCCCGGGGCCGTCTACACCGGCTTGGCAATCAACGGCGCACAGACACGGTTATATGCCGCCGACGTCGTGCCACCCGGCCGCATTGACGTCTTCGACAGCTCCTTCAACCCCGTGAGCCTTGCGTCCAGCTCATTCGTCGACCCCTCGCTGCCGGCTGGGCTAGTCCCGTTCAACGTGCAGGAGATCGGCGGCGACGTTTACGTGACCTATGCGCCGGCCGGGCTTCCAAATATGCAACACGCGCCCTTGGGGGCGGGGGCCGTTGCGATCTTCGATGAAGACGGCAAGTTTATCGAGGAACTGGTCGCCGGCAGCCGCCTCGCCGCCCCTTGGGGGATCACCATCGCACCGCCCGGTTTCCGCCGGTTCAGCAATACTGTGCTGGTCGGCAACTTCAGCTATGACCATAGCGAGATTAATGCCTTCATTCCGAGTAATGGTAAGTTACACGGGACGATCCCGATCGACACGAGCGGCCTCGCCGCGGGCGGTCTTTGGGCGATCGAGTTCGGGGTCGGCGGCAACAACGGCAGTCCCGACGTCCTTTACTTCGCTGACGGGATCGAGGGCGAGACGCACGGGCTGTTCGGTGCGATCACCGCCCATTAGGGGCCGGCCACCGGCGCCGGTCGACCGCTGGGCCGAAAGTTACTCGACCGCTGGGCCGTCACCCCAGGTCGATTAGCCGCCGGAGTGCTGGAATCAGTCGCTCCGGGGTTGCGCACCCGCTAGCAATAAATTTACGCGGACGCGCGGGCGACTGAAAAGATCGCCGGACTTTGAGAGGACGATCCATGCCCGGTTTTGCAACTTTTCGGCTCAGTTGGGAGCCACGCGCGTTAAGCCTCCTGCGCATCATGATCGGGCTGCTCTTCCTGGAACACGTTCTGGCAAAGATCCTGGATTTCCCGCACCGCCAAACCGTGCACCCTACGCCTTGTTCACCTTGAACCCGGGTCTTCAAGGTTTATTGGAATTGGTGGGCTGTTTCCTGCTCGCGCTGGGTTTGTTTACCCGCTCCGTAGCCTTGTCCTCGCGGGCGACATGGCGGTCGCCTATTTCATGGCGCACGAGAGGCTTCTTCCCCTGCTCAACGGCGGCGAGCTAGACATTTTTCCCCGTCGCCGTTGCCTGCAACGAGTGTCCGCTTAGGGTCGCGAGCCGCCGTCCGAACCGGGTACCAAGCGTTTGATTTGTACCACTAGTAGTGGACGGTGGCATCTGCGCTGGGTGGCCAGCCGGCGCCGTCCGCGACGACATCACCCTCTATTCCGTGAGACCCTCCAAGAGAGGCAGGCCACCCATTCCGAGGTCGAGTGCCTTTTCTCATTCCGTAAAGATTGGCTGTAGCAGATAAAAGGGGCAAGTTGGGGAGGCACCCCAAGCGCCGGAAAGGCGACGACAGGAAGGAAGCATGATCCTTGCCCTCTACATAGCGGCGGCCGTCATCATGGCTGTCGGAAGCCTCTATTTCGCCTGGCGAAACAGAAACTTTCGCAAATTTCTGGCAGGCGCGTTCTTCGTCTCATCCGGGACTTTGTTCTATCTCTATCTCGCCGATGTTTCGGTCCCTCTGTTGGGGACAGGTTTTGTCGAAACACCCAAGATCAGCGCTGGCCGCTCGATCGTCCATTTTATCCTTTTCGTGCTTTGTTTCTACTTTGGCTTCGTCGGTAGGCGAAAGGCTTAAAAGGAAAGCCGACGTAATCGATAAACTGCTGCTCCGCCATCTGAATGGCGCTTGCGTGCGATCGGGGGCTACGCGTCCCGCCCCGTTGCCACACCGAATGGCTTACAAGTCATTTAGGATTTGCGATGTCCAGTGACAAACCGAAATGGCGCAGACGCAAAGAGGCACGGCCTGGCGAGATCGTCGACGCTGCGCTGGAGGTGTTCGCTGAAAAAGGCTTTGCCGCCGCCAAGCTCGACGACATTGCACGCCGCGCCGGGATCGCAAAAGCGACCCTCTACCTCTACTTTGAGACCAAGGAAGAGATCTTCCGCGCGGTTGCGCGGGCTGCTGTCGCGTCGTTCCGTGAAGCCCTTGAAGCCCCGGCGGAGGCTTCCGGTGGGCTGTTTGCCGAATTCGCACCCAGGCTGCTGTCGCGCGCCGCCGGGATGATGGCGGGCGGCCGGGTACCGACGATTGCCAGAATGGTGATCGGTGAATCGCGGAATTTCCCCGATCTCGCCAATTCGAGCATGTGGATGTAAGTAGCTGATCTATATGCGTTTTGGTGCTTCCGAGGCGCGATTAAGAGAAAGCAGCGGTCGTGACTGAGCTTGTCGCCTTGATCAAAATGATCACTTCCCAGCGTCGCCGCGCGCTCAAATGTTGAAGGCGAATGAACCCTACTTGACCCTGGCCAGAGGCGCGATCAGGTTTGGTTCGGAAATTGCTGAGAGAGGTGGTCATGAGCGCAGAAGCCGCCGAGAAGACGAAGGGTCCCGGCATTGTACTCCAGCCGGAAGAGGGGCAATCGTACTGGCAGCCGATTTGGGCGAACGGCTACTCGATCGTCAAGCTGAGCCCCAAACACGCTGGTCCCGATAATCTTACGATGGGGATACAGGTCATCGCGCCCGGCGGGTATGTGAGGGAGCATTCGCACACACCCAACCAGGAGATCCTGTTCTGTTTTGCGGGTAAGGGCACCGTTATCGTCGACGGAGTCCCGCACCCATTCGTCCCGGGTACGACTGTCTACGCGGCTCCCGGCGTCAGACACAAGATCATCAATGATGGCGCCGATGAGTTGAAGATGACTTGGACCTATCTGCCGCCGGGCTTGGACGAATTCTTTGCCGCCATCGGCCGTCCGCGCGAGCCGGGCGAGCCGGCACCCGAGCCCTTTGCGCGACCTGCCGATGTCCACGCAATCGAGGCAAAAACAGGATACGGACCGCCAATCGAGGGGTGAGCTTCACCCGCTCAGGTCCTTTGAAGTGGATGCTCGCGCAGACCAAGCCGCAGCCGGCTCGTGAGGGCTTATTGAGACGCGCTGGCGGGGCATCCGCGAAGCACCTGATAAGGGCGGCCTCGGTCCCGATCGGGCGCGGCTTTCAGCCGTGGTCGGGGTCGCCTTGCCGGGCTGCGCATCGATGCGGTCAACCGCGCGCTTGTCGGCATTCCCGAAGAGAGGACCTGTGCTGGGGTAGCTGGCACGGGCCGCACACCCACGACCTGCCGCTCGAGCACATCATCGATCTGATCCTTGAGGTGAAGGCGCAGACCTATTCCTTCGAGGCCGGCAATGTGCGGCACGAGCATGAGTGGCGCGCGTGGCAGCGGGCAAAGCTGCCGGCCCGCAAAAATGCTGATGCCTGGCGTCGTCAGCCACGCTACCAACCTTGTCGAGCACCCGCAGCTCGTCGCCGACCGCATCCTGCGCTACGCGGCGATCGTCGGCCGTGAGAACGTAGTTGCCGGCACCGATTGCGGCCTCGGCGGCCGGGTCCACGCCGGCCTTGCCTGGGCCAAGCTGAGGACGCTTGTCGAAGGCGCCCGCCTCGCGTCGACGTCCCTCTGGACTAGTTGAACAGCTCGTCTGCGCTACCGGGATCCGGTTCAGGGTGTCGCGCGTGACTGCTAGGTTGCGGGCGATATCGCATACAGCTTGCCGTCGCGCTCCTGGATCCGTCCGGCGCGGAGATGGCGCTGCACTGCGATGCCGACATGGTTCGGGCGATCGTTGGGGCACGCCAGGTAAAGTTCCTGTCGGGTCCTGCCGGTAGCCAGAGCCAGAATGCGCTCGCCCAGGCTCGGTGCGCTGGGTTTGCGTCCTGCTGACTTGCTCGCGGCTCTTGGCGGCCGCCCGGGGCCTCGGGTGGCAGTAGGGGCCTTTGCTTTTGCGGCGGCAGTGGATGTGGTTCTCCTGGCGGGCGGCGTCTTGCTGACGCGCGTCAGCACGCGCTCGGCCGTCTCGAGATCGGTCAGCCGAGTGGCGACCGCTGCGCGATCAGTATCGAGGCGTGCAAGCCGCTCGCTGATCTTCGTCTTTTCTGCGGTGATCTGGTCCAGTATTGTCGGTGTTGTCGTCGGCATGGTGGCCTTCAGTGGTTTCAGGTCGATCGGGATGATCGAGCTTAGTGGCGTCTACCATCGCAATGCGGGATTTTCAACCGCAGAATGCGCCACTGACCTGCTGGCGGCGGATGCGATTTGCGGCTTGCTCCAATATCTCAATCCGTGATAGGCCCGTCTTCACGGAGCGCGAGGGGTTATTGTTTTCCTGCAAGAGGAATTTCTGTCTTACCAAAGAAACTGGCGAGCATAATCTGATCTAATCGGCGCCAAATGCGTCGGCATGCGAGTGCGTGAGAGCTTGAAGGTGCGGACATCACACTCTATCCTCATGGACATTCTCTCGCGCGCGGAGTCAACCGCGCATTTGAGATGCTCGAGACAAAGGGAGGGACCCAATGAAATTTCGACCATTGCAGGATCGCGTTCTCATCCGTCGCATCGAGGAGGAGGAGAAGACAGCAGGCGGTATTATCATCCCCGATACCGCCAAGGAAAAGCCAATGGAAGGCGAAGTCATTGCCGCCGGACCGGGCACCCGGGACGATGACGGCAAGCTCCGTCCGCTCGATGTCAAAGTCGGCGACCGAGTGCTGTTCGGGAAGTGGTCGGGAACCGAGATCAAAATCGACGGCGAGGATTTCGTGGTCGCTAAGGAGAGCGACATCATGGGCGTGGTTGAAGAGACTGCGTCGCAAAAGGCTGCGTGAAGGGAGGAGGCAATGGCGGCAAAGGAGATCAGGTTTCATACCGATGCGCGCGAGCGGATGTTGCGCGGCATCGACATTCTGTCAAACGCGGTAAGGGTGACGTTGGGCCCGAAAGGCCGCAACGTTGTCCTCGACAAATCATTTGGCGCACCGCGCATCAGCAAGGATGGCGTCACCGTCGCCAAGGAGATCGAGCTCGCCGACAAGTTCGAGAATATGGGCGCGCAGATGGTGCGCGAGGTGGCCTCGAAAACGAGTGATCAAGCCGGCGACGGAACAACGACTGCGATCGTTCTCGCGCAAACGATTGTACGCGAGGGCGCCAAGGCGGCGGCCGCGGGGATGAACCCGATGGATCTGAAGCGCGGTATCGATCGGGCCGTCGACGTGGTCGTCAAGGAGATCGAAAAGCGCTCAAAGAAAGTGTCGACCAACGACGAGATCGCGCAGGTCGGCACAGTCTCGGCCAACAACGACAGTGAAATCGGCAA
>Ga0306920_100013249_pt1 | contig 11225 bp, 9 predicted proteins | sample flu12Cox44000170_FD_204666 | JGI IMG/M metagenome (GOLD analysis project Ga0306920, IMG submission 204666) | Lab enrichment of tropical soil microbial communities from Luquillo Experimental Forest, Puerto Rico - flux4day.12C.oxic.44.000.170 (v2)... | ecosystem: Environmental > Terrestrial >...
GAGTTGCTTCGGCTGGAAGTCGCTCCGAATAAACGAGCCATCTTCAACGATACCGGTGTCGAAGATTTCGGCCAGATTGAATTACGTAGCGTGACGACAATAGGCCGCGTTCAAATTCTAGTTCGTGACAAGGTCTGCCGGGGACACGTCAATATTGAAGGGCTCGACATAGTTGCAGCTGATGCGCGGGAAGAGAACGAACGCCCGCACGGCTATGGTGTTTATGTCCTTCAGGGTGCATTCACACTGTGGAATATGCAGCCCGACAGCGGAGCGGTCGTCAGCTCGAACCTTATTGGCCTTTCTGCTGGACGCGATGGCGCTCCGGTTCGAGGCAGCGGCATCTTCGTCAGCGGTGCTGGCGACAACGGTGGTCGACTTGAGGTGCGTCGTCTTGAGACGAATGCCGTATATAGCGACGGTGGCATCGCGTCAGGCACGCCGGATCAGATCACCGGAGGAGTTTTTGTTGTCCATGGGGCCCATGTCGATACAGTCAGAAATCGAGCACCAGTCACGACCTATGGCGTCAACGACATGGTTCTCGACAATTGGGGCGTCGTTGAGCGTTGGATTGCCGACGACAAGATCACCTCGCACGGGCCAAGTGGCATCGGTTTCGTGAACTTCGGCATCCTACGCCGTCTGAGAGTGAACGCGCCGATTGAGACTTTCGGTGAGGGTGCGCGGGGCTTCAACGTGTATGCGGGGACAGTGGACGCAGCTGAATTCGACAGCGTGGTCACCCATGCGGATGGAGCGATTGGCATTCAGATCAGCCAACCGATAGGCAAGTTGGTCGTGCACCGAGGTATTGAGACGTTCGGCGGCGCTGGTCAGTCGCTAGTCAAAGGTGTTCTTACGTCACTGTCTGCTATTGGCCTAAGCATCAAGCCTGGAGGCTCAGCGCGCGAGATAGAGATTTCCGGAGGCATCAAAACCAATGGGGCCGGCGTCGCTCCCATCGAGAACCACGGTGCAATTGAAACATTGCACGTTGATGGAGGCTTCCTCGCTGCAGGCAGTGGTTTCGACAAAATCTGAGACCTCGCAACGTCCCGCCATAGTTCCTGGCCTCGTGGCCAGCCGTTTGCCACAACGAAATGCACAGCGTCTTGACAAGCCGTGTATGTGGTCCAGTATTCAAGCGTACCCTACTGCCATGGAGGTGTTAATGCTTCCACCGGGTCAGAGGCCCCGCCAAGATTGATGCCGCATACGTTTGGGCGGCGTCATAGCGGGCAAGCACAGGCGACGCGCCGGGAGCGAACCCCGTGGGCTGCATCAGTTAGGCATTGCCCCAATTGGTCGTTCCCGGCTCCGCTCTTTAGTTATCACCCACAGCTTTCGGCAGCGCGCCTGTGATGCGCTGGGCGCTGTCGGGCCTTCGAAGGTCTTCGCGGCTCTTGACTTCGCGATGGCCCGGTCACGACGCGTAGCAAAGTCCTCTCCCAACATGTGGCCTGCTGCGACCGCAGATAGCTTCAGCGCTTCGAATGGCAGCGCCTCGATTGCGGCCCTCAGCCTGATACCTAGCGGCTGCAACGGGTCGCGGTAAATCCCGCGCAGGAAATCTGGCTGTCCTCGCCCTCGGCTAGCTCTACCGACTGCGCGGGGTCGGCGCCTTGGTCGCGCACCGGTTCATGCGGTTCAACAGCGCAGTGCGCTTCAGGCAGGATCGCCGTCTGGTAATGCCAGCCCTTGCGACATTCCGAAGAACAAAACCGCTGCTCGCACCTAATCGGTTTGGTTGGCTCGAACACTTCACTGCAAAAGTCGCAATTTCGCATGTCGTTCAAAGAAAAATCTGTGCTTTATCAATTAGTTAGCAAGAGGTCGTCGAGGCTGGATGGCGGGTAGCGTGACGGACGAGCATCGCGGACATGGTTGGATGGATCCGCCGCTCGTTCACGCTATCATCGCGGGCACTTGCGCAAACGAGGTCGACAGAGGCGAAAAGCAGGGATTACACGATGAAATCGCGCAAGCGGACAGCGGTCTCAGTAATCCCAAAATGGCGTGCCATATCGGTTGCTGCCGCGATCCTCTGCTCTGTCGGGGTCCACGCGGAAGCTACCGAAATTCACGACGGCGATACGGGATACATCGCCAAGAATTCAGTCTGGTTCACTGACGAGACGGACTTGACGGTGTGGAAGCGGGTCCGTCAGGCCTTCTCAGGCAAGGATGTCCAGAAGTATAGAGAAATCATTCTCGGTGCGCGGCAGGCGTGGCAGTTCTCCGGGCCACTCAAGGTCAAGGTAATTAGCTATTGGGCTGACCAGCACGAAATCAACGTGAAAATGCTCACCGAAGGCAGATTGGCAGACAGTGAGTGGTGGGTCGAGGACAAAGATTATTCCAGCGTGAAGTGACAAGCTGCCTGGATTTCCGATAGGCCGCCTGCATGAGCGAACAACACGACATTCTCGCCGCCAATACCGCTTACTACGAAGCGTTCGCGAGCGCAGACGCCGAAAAGATGAGCCGTATCTGGGCCGATCAAGACGTCACTTGCGTGCATCCAGGATGGCCGGCTCTCGTTGGCCGTCCGGCCATCCTTCAATCGTACCGCAATATCTTCGGCAATCCGAACCAGGAGCGCGTAGAGCCACACAACGCCATGGCCATGGTGTTCGGCGATGAGGGCCGAGTAATTTGCATCGAACTGATCGGCAACGCCCATGCGCTTGCCGCCACAAATTGGTTCAGACGCGTCACGGGCGTCTGGCGGATGATCCACCATCAGGCGAGCCTGATTTCCATGACGGCCAGTGTGACAGTCCCAAAACTCTCGGCCCAGAGGCTGAATTAGCTTCTGGCGGGTCGCTATTGCGGTCGCTTTGGGGGGTAATAGCGGACATGGCCGATGGGTCGGGAAACGTCGCTTTTGACCTAAAGCGGACATCGCGCCGCGAGACATGCTGTGATGCACAACGCAGTCGTGAATGGTAGGCTCCTCTATCCAAGGGGCAACTCATGAGGCGACGGGAATTCATTGCACTACTCGGCGGCTCGGTGGTGACGTGGCCACAGCTTACGCACGCACAGCAGCCGGCGGTACCTGTCGTCGGCTTTCTCGGTAGTGCGTCTGCGAGTTCATTCGCGCCAATGGTTGCGGCGTTTCAAGATGGGCTAAATCAACAGGGCTATGCGGACGGTCGTAATGTGACCGTCGAACACCATTGGGCGGAGGGCAGTTACGATCGACTGCCGTGGTTTGCAGCAGATTTGGTCAATCGCAAGGTTACGGCGATCGTCGCGGCGGGGGCTCCGGCGGCGCAGGCAGCAAAGGATGCAACCACGACAATTCCGATCGTCTTCTTGTCGGGTGTAGATCCTGTTCGAGCAGGTATTGTCGGCACCCTCAATCGTTCTAGTGGCAATATTACGGGGGTTGCCATTCTGCCGAAAGGGCTCATAGCCAGGCAAATCGAACTTCTGCATGAGGTTTTGCCAAGCGCTACATTGATCGCGGTACTAGTAAATCGGGGAAATCCAAACCACCTCCAGGAAATTGCCGATACGCGAGAAGCTCGAGCTCCGCTGGGGATCAAAACTGCAATGCTCGAAGCTAGCACTCCGCGGGAACTCAACGCGGCCTTTGCCAAAGCCCGTGAACTGCAAGCAGACGCCCTCGTTGTTGGGACCGACGCCTTTTTCAATAGTGAGCGACGCGAAATCGCTGCTCTAGCGACGCGTAATCGGCTTCCGACGATCCATCAAATCCGCGAGTTTGCAACTGCCGGCGGATTGATGAGCTATGGAGCTAAGCTTGTGGATGCTTATCGCTCGGTCGGGCTTTATACCGGCCGCGTCCTTAAGGGTGAGAAACCTGCCGATTTGCCAATCCAGGTGATTACGAAATTCGAGTTGATCGTCAATCTCAAGGCAGCCGAAGCGCTTGAGATCAAGATCCCGAAATCGGTCCTCGCGCGCGCCGACGAGGTGATCGAATGAGGCGCCGAGAGCTCATCAAGCTCCTCAGCGGCGCAACCGCATGGCCGATTGCCGCAAATGGACAGCGATCGTCCGGTGATCACCATCCCCGCCACTCCACTGGGCAATCTATTTGGGGCGCTTATTACTATCCCAAAAGACTGTGCACTCACCATCGACAATCGCATGAAGTAACTCAATCAAGCTCGGCACCCGGGTCTCTCGTGAAGTCTTGGTAGCCCGCACATGGCTGAATCGATTGAACAGGGAAAGCGCGCGAGCCCGCTTTGGTGGTTTCCACCGGTCGGATGGCTACGTGGATATCGCGTCGCCTTTTTACCCAGCGATTTTATTGCCGGGATAACGCTGGCGGCCTACGCCATTCCAGTTTCTCTCGCTTATGCCGGACTTGCCGGTCTGCCGCCGCAAGTCGGTGTGTATGGATATCTTCTCGGTGGACTCGGCTACGCTCTGTTGGGCTCGTCACGACAACTGGCCATCGGTCCGACATCCGCGATTTCGCTCATGATCGCCGGCACCGTGGGCGCTATGGCCAATGGCGATGCCGAGCGCTATGCACAGATCGCCAGTCTGACTGCTTTCACAGTAGCGGCGCTCTGTCTGTTCGCATGGACGTTACGATTGAGTGCGCTGGTAAAGCTCATTAGCGACAGCATCCTGGTTGGGTTCAAAATTGGTGCCGGCCTGACCATCGCAATGACCCAGCTTCCGAGCATCTTCGGCGTGCCGGGCGGTGGGCATAATTTCTTTGATCGAGTGTGGTTGCTTGCCAGTCAGCTCGGTCAGATACAGTACGTGGTTCTACTCATCGGCATCGCGGCAATCGTACTGCTCGTCCTCGGAGACCGCCTGCTACCGGGTCGGCCCGTGGCCCTTGCGGTCGTGGCCTTGTCAATCGCCGTTGCGACGCTACTAGGCCTTCCGGCCATGGGCGTGCCTATTACAGGTGAGATCCCTTCGGGCTTACCGCACCTCGCAGGGCCTGCTCTCCGATGGAGCGACGAGGAAGGCATCTTCCCACTGGCTGCCGGCTGCTTGTTGTTGGCCTACATCGAAGGTGTATCCGCCGCTCGTACTTTCGCAGCGAAGCACGGATATCCATTGGACCCGAGGCAAGAGCTACTGGGTGTTGGCGCAGCCAACCTGGCGGCCGCGATGGGACAAGGCTATCCGGTGGCCGGCGGCCTCTCGCAATCTGCGGTGAATGACAAAGCGGGTGCACGCACACCGCTGGCGCTCGTTTTCGCGTCGATCACGTTGGCGCTGTGTCTGCTGTTCCTGACTGGATTGCTCGAGAATCTTCCGAAGGCCGTCCTCGCTGCGGTCGTCATGACCGCCATTTACGGGCTGCTAGATTTTCCAGCATTGCTACGCATGTTGCGGATCAGCCGGTTGGACTTCTATGCTGCTGCAATTGCTCTTTGCGGCGTATTGGCTCTCGGCATCCTCAACGGCATTTTGCTGGCCGCTTTAGGCTCGGTGTTGCTGCTCCTGATGCGCGTTTCGCGCCCGCACGTCGCGTTTCTGGGCCGTGTACCGGGAACCAATAGTTACTCCGACATGGCGCGGCATCCCGAGAATGAGCCGCTTGCTGAAGTCATCGCGTTCCGCCCCGAGGCGTCGCTGATTTACGTCAACGCAGAAGCCGTATTTGAGGCGGTCGTCACCCGCCTGCGCGCACCGGGCTCAATTCGGCTTGTGGTGTGCGATCTTTCGGCCTCTCCATATCTCGATTTGGCAGGCGCCAGCATGCTACATGATTTACATACCGAGCTGTCCACGCGCAGCATCTCACTTCGCATCGTTGGCGCTCACGGTACAGTTCGCGACCTATTAAGAGCGCAAGGGATTGATAAAAAGGTTGGCGGTCTGGACCGAGCCTTGACGCTCGATGCTCTGCTTGCTGGCGAGTCCAGATAGGCCTTTGGATTTTCGTTAGTCGTCGGGAATGTCTCGGTCTGGCGATTTGGCCGTCCAGCTAGATCGCTATTCTAGAGATTTGGCTCAACACCGTCGACGATGTCCCGATCGTCAGTAGCGGCTTTCCACGAAACGTCGACCTTTGAGTGGCGCCTCGTCGTCATATTACGCTTCTTGGATCGCTGTCCGCTTTGCATCCGAAAGCCACCGTTTGCCGCGCGGCAGCGAAATGACGCTTGGTGCCAAAAGCCGACATTCGCTAATGCAAAAAACTGAAGGGCCGTGTTACACCTGACCGGCCCCGCGTGTTTGTCGTGAAAGCGCAAACGGATGCGTTGGCGCATGTGTCGACTCAGCCGCGAACAACGGCTGCGAACAAGGAACAAGAGACAATTTCACTGCACTTTGCAAAGCGGCGGCGGCTGTTGGGGCGGTGCCGGATGAACCTTGGTGTATTGGGCGAGCACCGGCGCAAGGGCTTCCTTGGGCCAAAATTTCGGAGTGACGATTTCCTTCAAACAGGAAGCGTTCCAATATAGTCCCGCCTGCGATAACGACCGTCCGGCCCTTACCGTTTGCGTGACTGCGTCGATATCGGCTGCTGCAGGGTAGATATACAGGGTCGTCGGATCGTCCTTCACCACCGCTATGATTTGCACGGCATCCGACGGCGACCAACTCGTGCAGCCGTCGCTGCGGCCGTTGGCGTAGACTTCCAGTTGCCCGAACGGAACGTAACCGTCTCGATCCGCGTAGGAGCTGTGCGGATCCTTTCGGAGACAGACGTTCCGCAATAATTGGGCCGGATGCCCGCCGATCTCCCGCTGTCTGGCGTTTGCGGTTTCGCCTTCGCCGTCAAACTGAACGAACGAGCGTATCAAAACCGCGTCTTTTTTCGCTGAGAGGCGGTAATAGCCTTTGAAGGACGTTCGCGTCTCGGCGGTTATATAGGACCCACCAGCCGTCAGAAACGAATCCATGGCGTTGCTGAAGTTCTTCGCGCAGCGCTTTCCGTTAGTGAAATCCGCGATGCCTTTCAAATCGCGGCCGCCGCCGTGACCCGCCGAAAACACACGGAACGATCGGGCGGACTCGCAGATAACGTAAAACCGGGCTCCCACTTTGCCATCGTTTAAGTCGTGGGGACGCGTGGCATCCATGGCAAAGTAACATAAATTTCTAACCGCGCCCGCGCGCACTTTTTTAAAGTAAAGCGCCCGCGCCCGCTGTAAGACCACTGGCGCAATTTGACCTTCGCGTTCACCGACATTGGGCCTAAGCCAAGCGGGAATGTCCGCAGGTTTTTCCATGGCAAAAGAGCGGGACGCCGCCGCCAAAACGATGACGGTGATCAAGCGGCTGACGAGCTTGACAATTTTCAGAAGAGCAGCGCTTGTTCGCACTGGATGATCATTTCTTCCGACACGTTCTGCGGATGTCGGCGGCTGGACAATAGGCTCGTTAGGAGTGCGTTAATCATATAAGTGGAGGGTGTCATTCGGGAAGGGGCTGCACCGCGATGGAACCGAAAGCTCGCGGTCTTTTCGGGAGACGGTTATGCCCGATGGTTTGCGCCCCAGCACGTCACCTGCAACGAGATTTCCTGAACTCGCCCCGACAGAACTAGAGGCGATTCGCAAGCTTCTCGGCCACTCTATGGAGACGGTCGAACGCGAATTTCATTTGCGAAACTCTGGCTTGGCGAGGTGGAAATCGCACCTACGCTGCTAACGTCCTCGGCATATCTATCCGCGCGCTGCGCAATAAGATTCACAGATATAGGGCCAAGGGTAGAAACATAACCCCTAGCATTCCGAGCCGCGAGTTAAGCGACAAAGCTCCACTGTTGCGGCCAGAAATCGAGCAGGTGCAAGATATAGCCGTGCAACAACTTCGGGAGCTTGTTATTCACCTATCGAATGCGAGCGTTAAACAGCTTCAGCCATAAGGGGCCCCGCATTGTCGAGCGAAGCGCTGCGAGGATACCTGTTGGGGCGGGGTCGCGTCGCGATTCGCACGACGATACAAGATGATTATCCACCGAACTCAACAGCCGCCAAAGTTCGGCAGAGAGAAATCTAAGCTCCGAAAAATCCGCGAACAATCATGGCGGACACAGATTAGATGCGAGTTCGTCTACGCAATTCGCAAAAGTTGGCGCGATTGAGCCCCGAGAAAGCCGCGCATCATATCCACGCTCGTCAAAGGCAGCACGGCACAGTGCAATTAGACGCCCCAGACACGACCCCCAAGTGCCGTGTTGTCCTTCGCCCGCGCGACCTGGCTCGCGCCTGATGATCGGTGCAAGCAAGCAGGGCGGGGGTTGAGCAAATGGCACAACGAGATTAGGCCAATGCTTGCACGATCGCGACGGCGCCGCGATGACAAAGGGGCTTGAGTGGCCCGGCTTTATGTAATCGCGGTCACAGCACTTACGCAGCCAAAGATTTAGTGGTGGCCCCGGCCCCTGGGAAGGGGCAAACGACCGGGGCCACCGGCACGGCCGGGACGGGTACGACAGAGCCCGGCCGCGCCATCACAATGTCCACTGCGATATCGTCCGAAAGTCCCCTGTCCGCTAAGCGAATAGTCCGGCTACAAGCAGCACGATCGCAGCGGTAAGCGTCATGGCAATCCCGAAAAGCACATCGCCGCTCCTGACAAGCGTCCCGCCTAGCTAGTTTCCCATCTTGCCATCCCCCGTGTTCGAAGTCGCAAAAGCTGCGCGTGAGTGTCACGCACACGAGGCTGAGCGTCCGACGTTGGTCCCGAATATGGAGGTGAACCCTCTAACCCCGACATCGATGCAAACGCACAACCGGCTATTCGGTTCCCGGCCCAAATGAATTGTTCGGAACTTTTCGGAACACCCGAAAGGTTTTGGTACACCGACCTTTTAGGAGTGCGCAGAGCTACTTATCCGCCACAGCTCCATCAAAGTCTCCTGGTGCCGAGGCCCGTACGAATTCTCCCAAGCCTCGAATGCCCGTTGGTCATTGGCGCCCTAAAGCTGTGCTAAAGCCCCGAAAGCGTGACGGGCACCGCACGCCTCACTTTGCTGATTGTGGGAGAGTAAGTGGTGTACCGCGTTCCTGCTCTGGCAGGGGTCAGCCGCGAGGCAAGGAAGGGAGGATCCGCAGGCGAGAGTTTCGGGTGCTTGCGATTTGTAGGAATTAATTCGGCGACGTTACTGCTAGCCCTAATGAACTGGTCTTCACCGCCTTTGGCAGATGACCTGCCGAGTGATCTTTCCTTGTACTGCGAGGGGACTCTTAATACGAGGACGGTGTTGCCAAAGCTAGAAACTTACGATGAACAATTCAACATCACCCTGCGGCTAAATGATCGGGTTTTGACCAATGTTACTGATAACATGGTCATGGGCCGAGATTGCATTCTGAATATTGGAGACGTTGATTGTAAGTTGGATGCAACGCGGTATTACAAGGAATTCAATTCGACAATGGTGCAACACTTCCTCGTGCTTTTGACCCGAAAAACGGGAGAACTTTATTTGTTGCTTCAAACCAAGCACTTCGATGGTCAAGGCGCCAGTGGATCGCCAACTTTCGATGGCAAATTGGAGTGGCGTGGAGTTTGCGATAAAGGAAAGTCGATCTTTTAAGCTCCGCTTCTGATTTTCTCATACAGTTTGTGAAGGCCCATCGCGCGGTCGAGGCCGAGCGATTTTGGGAGTACCCCTGCCGGTAGCGACGATTTTAAAAATGCACGGCACCCGCCCTGAATCGAACCGGAGACGCACCCGGTTTCGCCCCTAGTGCGCCTGAGCGCTGCCCCAATTCCGCTGTACCCAGGTCCCTAGGCGCGCACTGTCGACGAGCACCATCATGGGGATTAGGATAATAGGGGCCGCCGCATCGTCTCTCCTGGTCCTGCCATTCGCATATCAGCAAATGACGTCCTCACCACCGTTGCCGCGACCACGGCCGGCGGATTTGGCACCCGCACATGTCTCTGCCATGCCTGATATAATAAATGACTGAAGAGCGGAAGCACGCCACTCGTTTCCGGTGGGAGATCGCTTTCGCCATGTAGCCATGAAATTTAAATGCTGACTATCGTCGCGACATAGCCCCAAGTAGGATACGTGCCGATGACCCCTGCCGATGAAGTAGTTGCGAACATCAAAACTGCTAAGTTAGCTGATGCAGTGGCTAGTTCCGATCATGATCATAAGCTGGACGAACGGACCTCGGTCGAAAATCTTCAACGTACAAGCGATCAAAAGCCTGTCGAGCGCTTGGACAATCTTCTTTTCCGGATCAGTCATCACCTTGACTATGAGACTTCGGAGCGCGCGACCATTTATCATCGACTGGTAGCAATAGACAGCCTGACGAAAAGGATAGAAAGTCAAACGAAAAGGCGAGCTTCGCGGGCATTCGTTCGTTTCCTAGTCGCAATTTTCATTGGTGTCGCCGGCACCTTGGCTTGGCAGTCCTATGGCGAACCAATCAAGCAGACGATCGCGACAAGGGCCCCGGAACTCGGCTGGTCGCCAGAGACGAAGCAGACCATCGCGAGTTGGACCCAACACCTTGGCTCGATGAAGCCGCTAGCGGATTCCGATATCACTGCTGCTCAGCCGTCCGTGCCGCACGCGACACAAACGACTACCATTGCGCAGAGTGCGCCAGAGGCGGTCGCGCTGAAAGTGCCTGTCGTCCCGTCCCTCGACACTGAAAAGGTGCAGCAGATAACGTTGGATTTGGCTGCACTGCGGCAGAGCGTGGAGCAGCTCGCTGCGGGTCAAGAGCAGATGTCGCGTGAGATCGAAAAGTTACAGGCCGCCGACGCGGAAATTCTTCTTAGGATCCCAACCCCGCCGCCGCAGACCCCAGCTGCGTCTCCGCGTAAGCCCATTCCGACACCGCCGTCATCGCGGGCGTCAATACCAGTGCGCTGACGACTCCTGTTCAGTCAGCCGGCGCACGGCGGCCAAGCTGTTGTCGCACAACGAGGCGCGGCGGATCGCGGCCAACATCGCCAAGCTGCCGGAGCCGGTGAAGCGGGCAAAATAGAAGCGGCCGATCTCCTCGGGGAAGGAAACCGGCCGCAATAATCGCTGCCCCGAACTGGGGTGTCGGGGGATGGGGGGCTCGGGGTCAGCGACCTACCCGTGAGTCGCGCCGCGCGCGGAGTTAGTTCTCATGCGTCACGGAATAGTGAAGCCGCTTCCCGTCGACCTTAGAAAGGGCAAACCCAGTACTGGGTGCAATACTCCCATGTTACAGCTTGCCATTGCTCGCCCGCAGCCCGCTCTAGCTCGTCATCCGAGAACTTGACGTCGGGCATTGCGTGTCGGCTTGGGCTGCCGCGTTTTC
>Ga0306920_100013251_pt1 | contig 11225 bp, 14 predicted proteins | sample flu12Cox44000170_FD_204666 | JGI IMG/M metagenome (GOLD analysis project Ga0306920, IMG submission 204666) | Lab enrichment of tropical soil microbial communities from Luquillo Experimental Forest, Puerto Rico - flux4day.12C.oxic.44.000.170 (v2)... | ecosystem: Environmental > Terrestrial >...
CCGGACTTGGACACCGGGAGCCGTCGCGCCCTTGCTCACCACCAGGTAGTCCCACATGCCAGCCGCCCCATGGCCGGTGACACCGCAGAAGATGAGGAAGCGTCCCTCCCGGCTGGCGGTGAAGTCCAGCGAGTCGATCTCCGGGGGCATCATCCCCTGCACGAGCCGGCGCGTGACCGCCCGCGGAAACGCCGGCTTACCGCCCTCGACCGGCAGCGGCTTCACATCGTCGATCACCACTAGCCTGTGCGGGAGGGCCCCCAGGCCGCGGTTCCGGAACTCGATCTCGACCTTCCACCCCGGCGGGATCGTCACCGTCATGTCGCCGTTGCCGTAGCCGTTCCAGTTCATCGTCCCGTTGCCGCCGTCGGCGGCGGCGACCAGTGTGAGCTGGACCACCTTCCGCCCGGCGTCGAGCTTCATCCAGGCGGGTCGGATCTCCTCGTCCGCCTCCAGCGGCCGGGCGCCGGCTCCGAGCGTCGCGCCCATCGCCCCTAGCAGGGCCAGACCCATCGAAGCGCGCCGCCGCCTGCCCATGCGCCTGGCTCGCCTCGCTGGTGAGGGACCGACCAGCGTCCCGGGCGTCCCTCGCATTATTGGTGCCTGGGGGCGCCCTCGCGTTGCGCCTGGCATCGTCGCCGTCGCGCTCATCGAAGGCGCCTCCGCTCGCGACCCAGACCATGAATGTACGAGAGGGAGGTGGGCTCTCACCTCCTTCTCGATACCGCTCGACGGTCCGGCGACGCTACTTCTTCGGGAGCCCGAAGACGAAGAGCAACTCCCCGTACTTGAAGTTCAGTTGGAAGTTTCCGCCCGCCGCCAGGGCGATGAACTGCTCACCGTCGACCTCGAACGAGATCGGCGCGGCGTTCACGCCGGCGCCGCACTGGAACCGCCACAGCTCCTTGCCGGTCTTGGTGTCGAAGGCGTAGAAGTTGCCGGTGCCGTCGCCCCCCGAGAAGAGGATGCCGCCCGCCGTCACTACGGGGCCGCCGATCAGGGGGTCGGGGAGCTTGTTCTGCCAGGCGATCTTCCCCGTGTTGACGTCGATGCCGGACAGGGTCCCCCACTGCTCCTCGCCGGGGATGGCCACGAACGCGCTTCCCAGCCAGAGCTTCCCCTGGTGCGTAGGGCGCCGAGTGCGTGATGTACCACATCGGCTGGTGGAGCGCCAGCACGTAGGCCATCTGGGTGTCGGGGCTGTAAGCCGCTGGCGACCACTCCGAGCCGCCGTTCGCCCCGGGGAGCATCCGGATGCCGGTCGGGTCGGTGTCGGCTGGGCGAACGTGTTCTCCTGCGCGACGAACGCGTCGGAGCGCCGGACCAGCTTGCCGGTCGCCCGGTCGAGGATGTAGTACCAGCCCGTTTTACCGGCGTGGCCGACCACCTTCTGGCTGCCAATCTCGAACAGGACAGCCGGGCTGACCGCGTCGAGGTCCCAGACGTCATGGGGCACGAACTGGCAGTGCCACTTGTAGGTGCCCGACTTGACGTCCAGGGCTACCATCGACTCGGTATAGAGATTGTCGCCCGGTCGGATCTCGCCGTCGAGGTCGGGCGAGGGATTCCCGACCACGATGAACAGCGTTCCCGTGTCGGCATCGACCGCCGGTGTCACCCACGTCGAGCCGCCGCCCCGCTGCCACGCGTCCTTGTGCTAGGCGAAGTCCGCTTTTTCCTTGGTGATCGTCCGGTTGAGCTTCTCGCCTTCCCAGGTCGTCTCGCTCCAGCTACCCTCCCAGCCCTGATCGGGAATCGTCTAGAAGCGCCAGGCGCGCTTGCCGTCGGTGGCGCTGTAGGCATCTACGAAGCCGCGCACTCCGTACTACGCCCCGGAGTTCCCCACGATGATCAGGCCCTCGTAGGCGAGCGGCGCGATCGTCAGGCTGTAGCCGGCCGTGGTCCGGGTGCGGGTGGACATCCGGCGGAAGATCTATCCGGGATCGAAGCGGCCGGCGCTGGCCGAGCTCCGGTTCGTGGCTGCCGCCGGAGAGATGGTCGCGATCGTGGGCCCCTCCGGGGCCGGTAAGAGCACCCTGCTCAACGTGGTGGCCGGGCTCGACCGCGACGTGGAGGGCCGCGTCGAGGTCGAGGGCCGGGTGGGGATGATGTTCCAGATCTCGCGGCTCATGCCCTGGCTCACGACGCTCGACAATCTGCGGCTTGTGCTCCAAAGGGCCCAGCCGTGGACGAGCGGGCCCGTCGCCCCTCCGGGACGTCGGCCTCGACGAGGTCGGCGAGGCGTTTCCGGGTCAGCTTTCGGGTGGCACGCTGCGTCGGCTCGCCCTCGCCCGCGCCTTCGGGGTGGACCCCGAGCTGCTCCTGCTCGACGAGCCGATGGTGTCGCTGGACGCGCCCACCGGCGCGCGCCTCCGGCGGCATCTCATCGACCTCTGGAGCGAGACTCGGCCGACAGTCCTCTACGTCACCCACCCTCCGCGAGGCGCTCGCCGTGGCTGACCGGGTCCTGTTCCTCTCGGCCAGCCCAGGCCGGGTGATCTTCGACATGCCGGTCGGCGTCCCCCGGCCCCAAGAGCCGGGGGACGCCGCCGTTGGCGCATTCTACCATCGCGTGCTGGCTCTCCATCCGGAGCTGCTCGCCGGGCGGCGGGACCGCCCGCCGGAACCGGGGTGAGCGCGCCACCGCTCCAGGTCGAGGGCGCGAGCAAGTCGTACGCTCTCCGTCGAGGGCGGAGCCTTCGTGGCCCTGCTCGGGCCGAACGGGGCCGGCAAGACCACACTATTTCAGCTCCTGACCGGGCTCGTCGTGCCCAACCCCGGCCGCATTCTCGTCGACGGCTGGGACCTCGGGCGACACGCCGTGAGGGTGCTGGCCCAGCTCGGAGTGGTCTTCCAGCAACCGACCCTCGACCTCGGCCTGACCGTTCGGGGCAATGTGCGCTTCCACGCACAGCTCCACGGGCTGGGCGGCGGGCGCGCCGCCACGCGCATCGGGGACGAACTGGCGCGGCTGGGGCTGGCCTCGGAGGCCGACCGGCTCTGTCGGACACTGAGCGGGGGCAATCGCCGCCGGGTGGAGCTGGCCCGCGCCCTGGTCCACGAGCCGCGGCTCCTCCTGATGGACGAGCCGACAGTCGGCCTCGACCCGGCCTCCCGGCGCTCGCTGCAGGAATACGTGCGGGCCCTCTGCCGCGAGCGAGACCTGGCGGTGCTTTGGGCCACCCATCTGGTGGACGAGGCCGAGGCGGCGGACCGCATCGTGGTCCTGCACCAGGGGCGACTGCTACGCGAGGGCGCCCCGGGGGAGCTGCGGTGGCAGACGGGTCAGGCGACCCTGAGCGACGCCTTCATCGGGCTCACCGGCTTCGGCGCCGCGAGCCCCTGATCCGGCGCCCCGACGCAGGCGCCGACGCCCGGGCCGCCGGCCCCGCCCTCGACGCCGACCCCGACCGAGGTCGCGATGGAGCGAGAGCAGTTCGTGCCGGCCGAGCTGTGGGTCAAGGCCGGCCGGCGCTTCGTCCTCCGCCTCACGAACAAGGACGACATCACCCACGAGCTGGACATCCCGAAGCTGCGCCTCGAGAAGAAGGCCCGTCCCGGCCAGACGGTACGACTCCAGATGCCAGCGCTTCAGGCGGGCCAGTACCAGCTGATCGACGACGACTCGACCCCGAACCCTGCACGGCGTGATGGTGGCCGAGTGAGGAGACCGACGGGTCTCGGGCCGTCGGCAATGGTCGTCGCCGCGTGTCTGGTGGCGGCCAGTGCTCTCTCGACCGTTCACGCCCCAGGAGCGGACATAGCTCCGAGAGCTGGGAGTGGAGTCGCCGAGCCTCTAGTCTGATCGAGGAGCCGGACGTCTAGCTGTTCGATCCGCTGGTGACCCGCAATCCGTCCCCCGAGCGGGAGCTGGAGGTGAACGTCGAGTTCGAGAAGGGTCCGCGAGGGTCGCCAGGGGGAATCGCCGGTCGAGCTGACCGTACGGGTCGGGCACCGGCTCGAGCTGCTTCTCGAGGCGCCGTTCGTGTACCTGGCGGCGGCGGACGGACCGGAGGTTCCTGGCATCGGGGATCGGTCGGCGCGATGCTCCTGCTGCGTCGGCGGTATCGGGCTCGGTCCGATCGACCTGATCGGTGAGATCAACTACACTTGGATAGGTTCTACGCTTCGCGGGGGCGTGCCGGTTGCGGTCACGGACAAGAACGAGTTCGACGACAAGGTTATCGTGAGCTTCCAGTGGGAGTTCTGAGCGGGCGCCGCCCCCGGGACCGTGCGGGGAGACGCCGGCGCGCGAGGAACGGCAGCATGCGCGGCACCATCGCCGCGACAGGCCACAAGTAGATCGGCGAGCGGCTCCTCGCGCTCCACCCGGACGAGCCTCCGCATCGGCGACCGGCCACCTCGGGACAGGCACCGACGGCGCGACTGACCGTGACAGTCTCCGCGAGACGAGCGAAGGACCGCGACTTCGTCGAGACGGTCGAGGGGTTCTTCTTCTGTCTGGTCGGCTACCTCCACCCGCCGGATCGGTACACGGCCTACCTGAAGTACACGCCCGCGCCGATCGGACGGTGGGCCCGCGCGGACATGTTCTACCACCGCGAGCTCCCCTACTACCACGTCCGGAACGTGATGGTGACGCTGGAGGCCCTGGCCCGGGACCATCCCCGCTATGTGTGGCACGATCCCGTTCGCGACTTGCGCTTCTCCTTCGTGCCCAGGGAGGCCGTCCGGACCTACTACCAGCCTGAAGCCCGCCTGGCCGACCTCTGCCGACAACCCCAGGACGCCCTGGAGGAGGACGTGGCGGCGCTCGGCCGGCTGCTCTCCAGCGCGAGCGGCGTCGCGCCCGAGCACTTCGGCATCACGGGGTCGATCCTGCTTCGCCTCCACAACCCCGCCTTCTCCGACATCGACCTCCTCGTCTACGGGCGGCAGAACGCCCTGTGCGTTAAGCAGGCCGTCGCCGTCCTCCGCGGGAGTCACCTCGCCGATCTGGACGGCGAGCGGCGCGCGCGGTGGCACGCCGAGACGACGCAGCGCTTCGCGCTCGGGCCCGAGGCGCTTCGGCACCTCGAGGCCCGGCGCTGGAACCACTTCTTCTTCCGCGATCGCTACGTCTCGGTCCACCCGACCCGCTCGGACGCGGAGATCGGCGAGACCTACGGCGCCCACCGGTACCGCGCCGCGGGCGTCCTGACCATCGAGGCCACGCTCGCGGACACGCGCGAGGCGATGTTCCTGCCTGCCGCCTACGGTCTCACCGAGGTGGTCACGCGGACCGGCGAGGCGTCCCCCATCGCGGAGCTCGTCTCGCACGAGGGTCTGTTTGGTGACTTCGGCGACCCGGGCGACCGGATCGTGGCGCGCGGCGCAGTCGAGGTGCGGGACGGGGTCCCCCATCGCCTCGTGCTCGGCGCGGCGGCGGTTCCGGACGGCGGCTCGCTGACGCTCCTCCGCTACGCGAAGGAGCCAGAGCGCGGCTAGGACAGGATGGTCCGCGCCGAGGAGGGACGCCGTGCGCACTGCTGAAGGAGAAAAGCCCCTTCCTTCTGCAGCCGGCGAAGGCACTCGGCCCGCGAGGGAGCCGAGGCAAGGACCGTGCAGATCGGCTGGCCCCGCCGGATCACGTCGCCCGGCCGGGGCACGTCCCGGACGCCTCGTCCGATCCACTCGGAAGAGCGCGCGACCTCGACCGTCGTGGGCGCGTAGACGATCCACTTGCCTCGGACGCCGGGCTCGACGGCCCGCACCTCGATCCGCCGGGCCGGGGCCAGGTCGCCCTGACAGCCGGCCACATGGAGGCCGAACAGCGAGACGCCCAGGGTTTGCTCGACCAGCTCCATCGAGGCCGAGTAGCGAGGATTGACTTCCAGGACGACCGGCCTCGGGGCGCCCCCTCCCCGTCCGACGCGGACCACGAAGTCCACGCCGTTCAGTCCCACCAGTCCGTACTCGGCGGTGAGGGCCGAGGCCAGGGCCCTCAGCTCCTCCCACAGGACCGGGGCGTCGGCCAGCGGAACGAGATTCCCGCCGTACCGGAAGCCGCCGCGACCCGCGAGCTGCTCGCTCGAGCCGAGCAGGACGCTCGCCCGCCCGTCGGCCACGAAGCTGATCGACCCCGCGGTGCCGGACAGCCGCTCCTGGAGGATCCGACCAGGCCCAGGCAAGCCGCCCCGCCACGCGCGGATCCCCTGCCCGCCGCCGGCGGCGGCCGGCTTCACTAGCCATCGCCCGTTCACGGGCAGGCCCTGCTCGGCCAGTCTTCCGCGCGTGAAGGTCGTGGGCGTTTCGAACCCATGGCGGTGGAGGAAGGCGAAGACCGCCGCGGGATCCCGCACGCGGGCGAGCGTCTCCGGCTCGTTGCCCAGGAGCCGCCGGCCCCGCGCGAGCCGGGCCACCACCTCCGGGTGGTTCTCGAGGCCTCCCACATAGACGACCGCCTCGGCTAGGACGTTCGCAGCCAGCGCCAGGAGCGCCCCCGCCGAGTAAGGGCGCCCCCCTTCCCGCAGCGACACGTTCGGACAGAGACGCTTCTGGTCGAGGTCGCCGAAGTAGTCCACCGTGACGACGTCGAATCCGGCGCCCACGGCGGATTCGGCGATGGCGCGGGTGGTGAGCCCCGCGATCAGCGTTCGCATCAGGCTCCGAACTCGCGACGCGCGCGGTCTCCACCCCTCATGTACAGGTGATCGAGAACCGTACCGGCAGCCTCCCGCAGGCGGAGCACCTCCACGAGGGCGCGGTGGGATCCCCCCGCGAGCCCGTCGGCCAGGAGTGCGGCCCCCTGGGCGGCGGCCTTGCAGTCGGGCGCGAACCCGGCCAGGGCGCGGACGGGGGCGACGGCCCGCAGTCGCGCCGTCAGCGCATCCCGGACGGTCGCCGTGCCGGCCAGGCGGCCCGACAGCAACACCTCCCGCGGCTCCGGCACGCACACCCGCAGCGTGGCCACCATCTTCTCCACCGCCTCCAGGAAGGCTGTCCAGGCGACCCTCGCGCGCGGGTCCCCTTCCGCTCGGCGGACCCACGCCTCCGGAGCGAGATCGGGGTCGCCGGCCACGTAGGCCGCGCCGCCGGTGAAGAGGGTGCGCTTGGACACCTGGCCCAGCGCATAAGCCGCTTCGCCGTCGAGCGTGCCCAGGGCCCGATAGCCCAGGCCGCCGCCGGCGCCGCCGATCCCGTCCACGATCGTCCCTCGCCACACGGCTAGACCGGCCGTGAACGCGCCGCCTAGCTCGATCAGGATGAACGCCGTCTGATCGAGCGCGACGCCGAGGCGTCCGGCCTGGTCCCAGATCCCCAGCGCGGCGACGGCAACCTTGTCGGCCGTCCCCATGTCGACCCGGTTCACTTTACGGTGCGACGGCACCGTGGGGAGATGGATCACCCCCGGCAGGAGCACCGCCGGCAGTCGGTGGTCCCGCATCAGCTCGATCAGGGGACGCAGCGCGCCCACCGCCTCAGGCCGCCCCCGGTCCTCAGGGCGGACCAGGACAAAGAGGGCGAGCTCGCGCTCGGTCGCCTCGACGACCGGGACGAGCGGCAGCCCGTAGCCGGAGGGCGCCGCGATCAGATCGAGGGGGAGAGCGGCGGTGAGCTGCTCCAGGACGAGGGCCGGATCGCGGGCCACGTGGGCCGGAAGCGAGGAGGCCAGGAAGGGGCGACCATCCTCGAGTCCGCAGAAATCGAAGGAGAGCGTGCCGGGATCGATCCCGACGACCCGGGGCATGACGCAGGGCGTCGGTCAGGTAGCCCGGGCGACGGCGTAGATCGCCTCGGCATTGAGCACGGCGTCGGCCTTCTCGAAGAGACTGGCCACGCAGGCCTTGTGCACCTTCATCTTGAGGCTGCCGATGGCCAGCGCCCCGAAGACTTGTTTGCCGTCCCGCTCGGCGCCCTTGTCTCCCGACTCCGTGCCCTCGATGCCGAGTGGCGGCACCGCGTTGACGTCGGCCAGGACGGCGAGGGTTGGATGGCCCACCCAAACCCGACGGGGGAGCAGGACGACCGAGGCCGCGCCGGCCGCTAGGCACACGACCGCCCCCTCGAGCGCGCGCGCTGTCCCCGCGGCGTCGCTTGTCTCGGCTGGGCTCACGTCGACACCGAAGCGGGCGCGGATCTGCTCGGCGGCGGCCCGGGCCCGGTCGAGCCGGCGGGACCCGAGGACCACCGAGGCCCCCTCGCGAGCCAGGAAGCCAGCGGCCCGGAGGCCGACCGGCCCAGTGCCGCCCAGAACCACGACCCGCACCCCGTCTAGGGTCGCCGCCCCCCGGAGACGCGCGACTGCCGCGGCTGCCGTCGTGTTGCATCCGTTGGCGTCCATCATCAGGCTCACCCGGAAGGGACCGAAGAAGACCTTCTGGACCGCCGCGGTCAGGGCTTCGGCTCGGGCCACGTCACTGCCCCCGACCCAGACGGCCGTGGACCGGAGATCCACCCCCCCCCGGGTGAAGATCGCTCCGTGCACGAGCGGCGCGACGTCGTCGGGCGTCACCCCCCCGTAGCTCAGAACCTCGTCAGCGCCCGCGTCCAGCGCGACGATGCGGTCGAAGCTGCTCGGATGACGGTCGGCGTCGAGCTGGAGGAGCAGGCGCTTCATGGATCGGGGCCTCCCGAGGTGTCGCGCGTGGGCCTCGGGCCGGTCCGGTGTCCCGGTCCCCGCCCTTCGAGGCGAACGCGGCCGTGGCGCGGCTCATCCCGCGCCGGCGTCAGATAGCCCCACCGGAGGGGCTGCTCCTGGACGTAGGTCTTCCCCAGCATGAGGGCCAGCCGTGCCTTCATCAACTCTCGGCCGAGGTAGAAGGCGTGGGACGGATCTGCCACGTCCAGGGCGTCGAAGAGCGCCTGGATGTCCGTCCCCATGACGAACAGCCGGTTGTTGAAGACACAGATCGCATCGCGGGTCGTGTAGATCCGGAAGTTTGGGTCGGTGATGGCGGCCTGGAGGGCGCGGACCTCGGCCTCGGTCGAATACTTCGGCCGCGCGTCCTTGACGGTCAGTAGCCGATCGTCGATGTGCTTGGGCACCACGCCGAGCGACCGGGCCGCATACATGAGCCGCCGGGCGACGTCGATCTCCCGCACCGCCCCCCGCGCCCACGGGATCACCTCCGTGGTCAGCACGTGGCGGATCCCCAGCTCCTGGCAGACACCAATCAGGAGCGCGTTGACGCCGGGGGAATCCGCCTCCGTCAGCTCGGTGACGTTGCCGATCCCCATCAGCATCTCGGCCCCGAGATGCCGGGCGCGGACCTGCACGTACCGGTCGAGGGAGGCGGCGAAGCCCATGGCGATGGGCTCGATGACCGGATCGACGAGGTACGGGCGGCCGACCTGGTCGAGGTAGGCCATGTTCCGGTCCAGGGTCTCGAGCCCCTCGCCGAAATCGGGAATGACGACGACTGTGGCCCGGAGGTCGGGCGCGAGGTCCAGATTCTGTCCGTTGAGGCTCAGCACGTAGTCGACTCCGGCGGCGTCGGCGGCCCGGATCTCCACCTTGTCGAAGGTGTCGATGCTGACCGCCATGCCCTCTGCCTTGAGGCACGCCACCACCTCGGCCACGTCGTCGAACTTCTTCTCCTGCGAGCAGCCCAGGTCGATCACGTCGGCCCCGCTCTCCCGGAAGTACCGGGCGACCCGCACGACCTCCTCTCGCGCGAGGTACGGGACGTTGTTGATCTCGGCGAAGATCCGGATGTCGTGAGCCCCATAGTCCCGGCGCAGGGCGGCCTGGCCGAAATACTCCGGCAGGTCGCGGAGGTCGGCCGGCCCCCGCTCGACCGGGACGCCGTGCCGGTCCTCGATGACGCGCAGGTCTCCCTCGCACAGACCCGGGATCACGAGGCGTGCCGCGTCGCCGGGCGGGGGCAGGTTCTTGGCGATCCAGGACGTCGTCATGAGGGCTGCCACAGTGATCCGCAGCACGACGACGTCGTGAGGGAACGGCAGCGAGATGGAATCGAGCGTCGCCCGCAGGGCGGGGGCCGCGAGCTTCCCCGTGACGAAGAGCGTCGTCGCCGCCAATACCCCCTCGATGGCCCGACGCCCGGCCGCCGTCCCGGGGTCGCGGCCGCGCCGTCAGGCCGGCTTGTCCGGACTGCCTCCTCGCACCCACTTGTTGGGCGTGCCCTGGAGCACGGAGCCGGTCTCCGGCTTCCAGAGGATAGCGGCCTCGATGCGCTTGGCCAGCTCGAAGTCACGCTGCGTGATGCCGTTGCTGGCGTGGTTGCGCAGCTTGACCCAGACCTTCCCCCAGGTCACCTCCAGGTCCGGATGGTGCCAGGCCGCCTCGGCCAGGAAGCCGATGGTGTTGACCACCGCGAGGGTCGTCAGCCAGCCGTCGGTGTTGTACTTCCGGCGGATCCAGCGTCCCTCGTGCCACCACCCCGGCAGCTCGCGCTGGAGCCGCTCCTCGATCTCCTGGTCGGACAGTACCGGTAGCTTCTCCTCAGCCATGGCCTGCCTCCTCAGCTCATCACGACCCCGCCGCCAACCAGGATCGTCTCCCCGGTGATGAACGCCGCCTCCGGCGAGGCCAGGAAGAGCGCCGCTCCGGCCACGTCCGCGGGAGTTCCCCAGCGCCGGAGTGGCGTGGCGCTCGAGACTGCGTCCCGACTGGGCTCGTCGAGGCCCTCCGCCCACTTCGTCCGGATCCATCCGGGCGCCACCACGTTGACGCGGACTCGGGGCGCCCACTCGCGGGCCAGACACCGGCTGAGCGCCAGGACCCCTCCCTTGGCCGCGGCGTAGATGGCCGCCGTCGGGTTGCCCATGCCGGCCAACACGTGGTCCCACGAGACGTTGACGATGGCGCCCTGCCCGGCGGCGAGCATCACCCTCGCGGCGGCCCGCGACGCGAGCCAGGTGCCCTTGAGATCGACATCTATCACCCGCTCCCACTTCGCGTCCTCCGACCAGGCGGTGGCCTCACCGGTCAGGATGTCCGCGCCGGCGTTGTTCACCCACACGTCGATCGTCCCGAACTCTCGGAGCGTCGCCGCCACGAGCCGCTCCACGTCCTCCGCGCGGGACACATCGGCGCCGACGGCCAGTGCCCGGCCGCCGCCCTGCCGGACTTCCCCGACGACCGCCTCGGCCGCGTCGCGGGAGCGGGCGAACCCGACCACCACCGCCGCGCCCTCCGCCGCCAGGGCCAGCGCGATCGCCCGCCCGATGCCACGGCTCGCCCCGGTCACCACCGCGACCTTGCCACCAAGCCGATCCACGTGGTTCTCCTGGCCATACTATAATCCCCGTCGATCGGC
>Ga0306920_100013253_pt1 | contig 11224 bp, 15 predicted proteins | sample flu12Cox44000170_FD_204666 | JGI IMG/M metagenome (GOLD analysis project Ga0306920, IMG submission 204666) | Lab enrichment of tropical soil microbial communities from Luquillo Experimental Forest, Puerto Rico - flux4day.12C.oxic.44.000.170 (v2)... | ecosystem: Environmental > Terrestrial >...
GGTCGAGTCGAATGAGCGCTGGTCTTCTTCGGATGCGCGGTAGGAGAGAAGTGGTCCGCCCTCGTCATCGAGCGCGGCAAACACGACGTCTGCCATCGACTGCTGCCTGAGCCTTGGGCTCTCGTGAAGCCTTCTGATGATCTCACCGCCGAGCACCAAGAGGTTATCTCGATGTTTGCGCAGAGTTGCGCGCGACAGGTTCGAGTTCAGCAGATGGCGCAAGAACGGCGTGAAGTATTCCACAATTTTTTCACCTGGCGGCACGTCGCGCTCTTCACCCCGCCAGCTTCTCGGCCACTGTTGCAGATCAGGGCAGTAGGCCGCCAGGTCATCGAATGAAGCTTGTTTGGCCGTTGAGGTACTGCCCGATGTGGCGCTTCCTTGAGGTCTTGCTTTCATGCGGTGATTGCGTCGGCAAATACTTCGAGATCATATTCACCCCCGGGATTTTACCTCATCGCAATCCGGTCACATCAGAAATTGAGCTGCTCCTGGAGTCCCTCGGCCGATGAAGAACGTTGGATCCTCGACCTCTGCGGGCCCAATCGAGAGATCGTCCTGCTGAACACTGCAGCCGGATTGTTTGGGTCTGGATGCTGAGCCTTGCGCTCTTGCAGCTCATCGTAATTTGGCTCTCTGGAAAGTTGCTCACCGACTTGTTCAGAGGATCGGAGATTGAGACCTCCGATGTCGCTGCGCTCGCCGCCGCATCGATTGGTGTGGCCTGGCACCGGCTGCTACTGCGAAACGAACGATCTCTGTCACGCATGTATTTTAGGCTCGATCGGCTGGTGTGGGGATACTTCGCCATAGCCCTGATCGCCTTAATTCCTTACCTCGTTACCGTGGTACTTTCCCGCCGCGATCAAGCACGGGTCCTCGTGCATTGGAGATGCCCGCTTGCTTTCTTTCATTCGGACTGTAACCGCCGGCTCAGCATCGCATGGCCGTTCGCGCGATCAACGACATTGGAGCCAATGCCTTGCTCTGCTTCTACCAGGTGGTCGGCATGACACATCCGATGGATGGTGCATCGTAGCGCTCCCTTGAAGATCGAAGCCAGCCCGCCGCAAAGGCGCCAAGGCCAAGGCACGCCGAACCGGCTGTGCCATAACCTGTGCCGGTCAGGAGAGCAGCAGATTATGTAGCCTCTGCGCTTCTAGCCTTGCCGCCTCGACCGGAATGTTGGTGAAGCTCAACAGTAGCGCGAAGTCTGCGGAGCGGCCCATGATGCAGGAGGCCAGCAGATTCAGGCCCGCGCGCTGTGCCCGCTCGGTGAGGACGGCAATATTTCGGCGATGGGACAGTCGCCCGATCAAGTGCATTCCGCCGGGCGGCACTTCGAGCGTGAGCTTGTCGCCAAAGGTCGCGCGCAGCGCGGTGGCGAGCGCGTCGCGTCGCTCGGCGTAGAGCCGCCGCATCCGCTTCAGGTGTCGCGCGAAGTGGCCCTCGACCACGAAATCGGCGACGACCATCTGGTCGAGCAGGGAAGAACTCGGCGCAAGCAGCTTGGCGACGCGGGAAAACCGATCGAGCTCAGACGGCGGCACGACGAGATATCCAAGGCGCAGGCCCGGGCTTAGCACCTTGCTGAACGAACCCGCGTAGAGCACGCGCCCCGCCTCGTCCAGGCTCTTGAGCGCCGCAATCGGGCGGTCGCGATAGCGGAACTCGCTGTCATAGTCGTCCTCGACGATCCAGGCGCGCCTTCTGACGGCCCACTCCAGAAGCTGGAGCCGACGCGGAAGAGACAGCATAACGCCGAGGGGGCATTGGTGTGATGGGGTCACCACCGCAAGACGCGCATCGGGCGCACGTCTTATTGCCAAGTCGAAGTCGAGACCATCACTGTCCACGGGCACCGGAACAATCGCGGCGCCTGCCAGGGCGAGCGCCTCGCGCGCGCGAAAATACCCGGGATTTTCGAACAAGACTGGGTCACCCGGCGCTAGCACCGTGCGCGTGATGAGCCCCAGGGCCCCCTGGTAGCCTGCTGTGATGAACACGTGCCGGGCGGAACACCGGATGCCCCGGGAAATCGCGAGATACCCGGCGATCGCCTGGCGCAACGGCGCGTAGCCGTCAGGATCCTGGGCGACCATCGCCGCTGCGGCGAGGCTGCGCGCGCGGCGCGCGTGGAGGCGCGCCCAGAGCTTGCGCGGAAACGCATCCAATGCCGGTAGCCCCATCTGAAACGGGCGCTTTGGCTGAACCCGCGCGGGATCGCTACATTGCGGCCTTGCTCTTACGTCCGGTTCGGAGCCGCGTCGCAGCAACCGTGTGCTCAGCTCCGGATTGACGACCGTGCCCACGGCGCCGCGCCCGACAGCATAACCCTCGCTGACCAGCAGCGCGTATGCGAGCTCGACTGTGCCGCGAGCCGTCGACAGCTGGGCGGCGAGGCTGCGCGACGATGGCAATTTGGAACCCGGCGGCAGCGTTGCGTCGAGGATGGCTTGGCGAATGCGATGGTAGATCTGGCGAAAGAGTGGAACTGCGCGCCGACGATCGAGGCGCACGGACGGTATCTCCACGAGCGGATTCGGGCTGATCATTGGCCTAGTCGTTCATTAGCATAATGGCTCTATCCGATGGCCATCCGGGATCATCATATGCGCACGAGGTTTGCCGGCAAAGGTTGCAATGCACGCTGCGTGATGCGCGCCGCGACCGGGGCACTGAGGGCCAAGCCGCGGCGACTTGGCTGGCCAAGATCGATGACGGAAACCGCTGTCATGCTGTTCAAGCCGACGATCACGAAACGCGGGGACCTCGCGAGGGGCGGGATCTTCCGCTACGGCCCTGCCGTCGCTGCGCTGATCTATCCGCTCGCGTTGGTCCTGCTCCATATCTCGGGACGGCACCTCGCGCAGGCGAACGCGACGGACGGCCGCGTGCGGGCGGGCCTTGCCCTTTGTCTTGCCGCTGCTCTGGTCGGTAGCGTCCCTGCGCTGAGTTTCGCGGTCATCTTGCGATCCGATCGGCCAATCGAGCGGTTGCTGGCGCACGTCGCCTTCGCCGCCCCGCCATTGTTCACAATGCTCGGAGTTGCCTTCTTCTTCCTTGGTGTCCCGAACGGGGACTATGTGATCTGGGCCATCGCCTGGCCCGGCATCCTCGCTTACGCAGCGCACGCAGCGCCCGACGCGCGCGCTCTGGCACGTCCGGAGAATTTGGTGAGGGCCGTTCACGCCGCCGGCGCCGCCCTGATAATCCTCGGCTTCCTAGCGTTGCACCTTGCCAACCACCTCGTGGCGATCCGCGATGTCGCCACGCACAAGGAGGTGATGCTCACGCTACGCGGCTGGTATCGCTCGAGCTTCGTGCAGCCTGTCCTGGTCGCGCTCCTCCTGTTCCAGCTGCTGAGCGGAGCATGGCTCCTCCGAGCAAAGATCCGACAGGCCGCGGACGTCTATGCGTCGATCCAGACCGCCACCGCCGGCTATCTGCTTGCCTACATTCCCTCGCATCTGATCGCCGTCTTCCTGCTCGGGAGATGGTTTCTTGGGGTCGACACCGACTTCGCATGGGCGTCGGGCGCACCAAGCGGTCTGCTGCTCGATGCCTGGAACGTGCGGCTCATTCCGCACTATTCGCTGGCAGTGCTGTTCGTGATCTGTCACGCCGCGATGGGTCTGCGTGCGATCCTCCTCGGTCACAACATCCGTGCCGCCGTCGCCGACCGCGTCGCCTGGACGCTCTGCGCGATTGGACTTGTCGTGTCGTTCGTGATCGCGGTCGCCCAGTTGCGGGATTGAAGGCGAAGGGAGCAATGACATCCTCGATCGCGTGGCTGCTCGGCTGGCTCCTGGGATTGGGCCTGGTGGCCAACGGTTTGGTCATGCTTACCGTTCCGGCCATTTGGTACGCGCGCGTCCCGGGCGTCGTCGACACCGGTCCGTTCAATGCACATTTCGTTCGCGACATCGGCGCCGCCTACCTCGTCTGCGGGCTGGCGCTCGTGTGGTTCGCGATGCGGCCGGCGGTTCGACCGGCCGCGCAGATCAGTGCGGCGTTCCTGGCCGTCCACGCCCTGATACATCTTTGGGACACCGCCGCAGGGCGCGCGGCCGTAGAGCAGCTGCTCGTCGATGTCCCCACGGTCTTACTGCCGCCGGTGCTGGCGATCTGGATCACCTGGTCACCCTCCGCTAGCGGCGTCTTCGCAACACCAAGGAGCAAGGCCCGATGATCAAATGGCTCTTGCGGCGACGACTCGCCGCCTTCGAGCGAACCTGGAACTATGATGCGGCTTATCTGCACGAGATGCTCGACGCGATGCGCGGGCGCTGATGCTGTTCGGCAAGGTTCAGGCGCTTAGCCGGTACCGCAAGGACGTGCCGCCCTCAGCCTATTGCGCCGCCGGGATCGTCGCCGTCATGAAGGAGGATTGCGAACCCTGCACGCAGCTCGCTATCGACATGGCCGAGAGCGGCGGAGTTGCGCCGTCCGTGCTGCGAGCGATCGTGGCACGCGACTACGCCGCGATGCCAGCCGAAGCGGCGCTCGCGGCACGCTTCGCCGAGGCGAGCCTGCGTCACGCACCAGAGGCCAACAGCTGCGCGAGGAGGTGCTACGCCAGTGGGGCAGGCGCGCTCTGATCGCCCTTGTCTTTGCTATCGTGACGGCCAGCATGTACCCGACCCTGAAATATGGGCTGGGCCATGGTCGCGCCCCGCACGCGCCTCACCGTCGGGGGCGAGACCCTGCCAGTGCGTGAATTGGACAAGGGCGCGATGCAGGCGGCGAGCGCATAATAGGGGCGGCCACTGTGTCGAAGTGCGGATTGATCACTGCCGTCCCCTGCCGTTGCGGAGGTGGTGGTTCGGGCGGACAAGGCGGTAATGCACCCTTCGCGGATGCGCCATGCATTGGCCACATCGAGATCGATCCGCTTCTGCCACGCGAGCCAGCGAACGAGAAACCGCTCGTGCACTTGCGCCTTGTAGGCGCCGATCTGCTTCGGCGTGATCGTTTCCTCGTGCAGGAAAGTGCCCGCGGCGACGTCCGGCCGATCAGGCGGAATCGTCAGATCGATATCGACGCTGCGGTAGCGAAGCCAGCAATGTGCTTCGGGTATCCCGGCCAGTCCGGCGCCGTCCAGCACCCGCCCGACGCCCGGCGTGTTGGCCTCGGTCAATTTCATAGATCCCCAGTTGCAGCGCGATCGCGATCGCCTGCTCGACGGCGAGCGCCGCGATGAGGGCATGCTTGGTGCTGCAGGTGCCGCGCCCCTTGCAGAGAACGCGACGGTAGTCCGCGCGATCCGTGTTCCTTCCGTAGGGTAGAGTCCACACCAACAAGGCCGCGTCGCGGATGGTGTTGCAGCCTCTCTCCCGAAACGCCGCGCTCACATCGCCGGCGTGCGCGAGATAGCGGTCAGGCAGTGCTCCTACCGATGCCTGCATGACAGCCAATGTCCAGCGGTCCATCACGTCGCGCACGACCGCCACGTGGTCGGCCAGAGTGAAGTTGAAATACAGACCTGGATACGGGAAGCCGCACCCTGGATTGGAAGCAGACCACGCGCATGTGGAGCGACGGCAGGTCGATCAGCCGGTACACCTGCGCTGCCGTCGGACGGCGCCAATCGGAGCTGATCCATCCACGCGCCGGAGAGTATATTCGCTACCTAGCGCCCCACGAACTGCGGCTTGCGCTTCTCCGCAAATGCCGCCAGCGCTTCGCGATGGTCGGCGGAGGCAAGGCACAGCGGCTGCACGGCCTCGCCAAGCAACAGGTGCTCTTCCAAGTCGGGATGGAATGCACGTCGGAGCAGCTGCTTGACGAATCCGAGCCCACGCGGCGGGCCGTCGGCGAGACGGCAGGCGATCTTGTGCGTCTCCTCGAGCAGGTGCTCGTGCGGCACGACGCAATTGACGAGGCCGAGCGCTTCTGCGCGCCAGGCGTCGAACACGTCGCCGAGCGCGCACAGCTCGTAGGCCCGACAGTAGCCGAGGATCTTGGCCAGCAGATAGCTTACGCCGAGTGGGGTGAGCCCGAGATGAATGTAGGCGGTGCCGAACTTGCCCTGGTCCGAGGCAATTATCATATCGCAGGACAGGGCTGTGAAGAGTCCGACGCCCATGGCATAGCCGTTGATGGCGGCGATCACCGGCTTGTCCATGGTAACGATTTGCTTGATCAGCCCGCCGAACTCATGGCGGATGAATTCGTAGCGCTCGAGCGGTGCCGAACTGGACTCTCGCATCCGCCGCAGGTCGCCGCCGGCGGAGAATGCCTTACCGGTTCCGGTCAGGATGACGACCCGAACGTCGGCAGCATCCTCGGCGCGTCGCAACGCCTCGCGCAACTCACCAGTCATCCGAATGGTGTAGCTGTTGAGGTGCTCAGGATCGTTCAGCGTCACCGTCGCGATTCGGTCGCTGGTGGCGACACGCACCAGCTCAAACGTATCGAGCGGACCGCGCTCGAGCAACATATCGGCGTAGGTTTGCGGACTGCCTTGTGTCATGTCATGTCCTCCCGCGCTCTCAACGCGACCGCGCGACAGCGCGGCGCGTGGGTCTGACGCGCGATTGCGGCCTCAGCGCGCGCCAGGCGGATTCGCCGAGAACATAGGCCGCGTCCTCGAGTTCCGTCCTGGTTCGACCGGCGAGCCAATTGCGAGCAAACTCCTGGGCCGGACCAAGCAGGATCGCGATCAGCAGGTCGCGTGGCAGTTCGATCATCTCCCCACAGTCAAGGAAGCCTTGCCATCGAGCACCGCTCGCCCGATAGAAGCCCTCGTTGAGATCCCGGATCGCGCCCTCCGCTGCGGCCACGAATTCCGACTGGCGATGCTCGTACAGAAACCGGCTCCAATCGGGATTGTCCCGGACCCAGCACAGGTGATGCCGCACCAGGCTACGCACCGCACCGCGTGCTTTGCGGTGGCGGTCGAGCTCGGCGAGGAAGCTCTGCTGGTAGTTCCGCAGGCCCTCAACATAGAGCGCCGCGGCCAGCTGCTCCTTGCTGCAGAAGTGATGATAGATGCTGCCGATGCTCGCCTTCGCGCGCACACGGATGTCCGCCAGCGTCGCGCCGGCAAATCCGATGGTCGTGAAGCAATGCAGCGCTGCCTGCAGAATCTCCCGCTTGCGGGAGTCCGATCGCAACTGGCGCCGGCGTGGCGCGACGGCCCGGCTCGACATGCCCGGGTCGTTCCGCTGCGGGCGCACGGAAGATTGCGCTTGCCTCTTCATTGGAATGCGATACTAGAATACAATTCTAGTGACGGCAAGCCCGGAGGCAGGTCATGGATTCTCGAGGCCGGATCATCGACGCCTGGATGCAGCACCCGTCGCGCGGCTTTCTCACGCACCCGATGCTGGACTCGCTCCGGCGGTGGGGGCGCGCGGCATTCGGTACCGACTTCGGCGAGGTGCCGATCAGCCATACAATCCGCGCGATGGACGAAGGCGGCGTTCGGCTCGGCCTGTGTTGCGCGTGGTGGGGCCCGCACGGCCCGCTCTTGTCGAACGAGGAGGTCGCGGCGTTCGTCCGCGCCTATCCCGATCGGCTCGTTGGCGTTGCCTCGGTCGACCTCTATCAACCGATGGCGGGGGTGCGCGAGCTCAGGCGCTGCGTACGCGAGCTTGGCTTTCGCGCGCTGCGGATCGTGCCGTGGCTGTGGGACCTGCCGCCAGACGACCGGCGCTACTATCCGCTCTATGCAGAATGCATCGAGCTCGGTATCCCCTTCTGCCTGCAGGTCGGGTACACCGGCCCGCTGCGCCCGTCGGAGCCGGGCCGCCCGATCCCCTATCTTGACCGCGTCGCGCTCGAGTTTCCCGAGCTCACCATTGTCGGCGGACACATCGGCTGGCCGTGGACCGCGGAAATGATCGCGCTCGCAACCAAGTATCCGAACGTGTACATCGACACCTCGGCCTACCGGGTCAACCGCTATCCGCGTGAGCTCGTCGACTACATGCGCGGCCATGGTCGCAAGAAGGTCCTGTTCGGCTCCAATCACCCGTTCTGGCCGCCCAAGCGCTGTCTGGAGGATCTGGACTCGCTCAACCTGGGCCCCGAGGTCACGAAGATGTTTCTTCACGCCAACGCGGAACGGGTGTTTGCGCTGACGCAATAGTCGGAACCGCAATGCAGATTTGGCCCAGCGCCGCAATCGGCAAAGGGACCTACTTGCTCGTCCGCTCATGTGCTGGAGTGCTGACGAATTTTGTCGACCCTCAGGGGACGGGATCCCGCCTGTCGGTGCAATCCAAACAGGGGAGCATGGCATGAACTGGCGAGATGCTGCCTTGGCGATGGCCGGGGTCATTGGAAGCGGCGTTGCGGTGTTTCACGGGGTCCTGGTTCAGCAGCTCATGGTCAGGCCGCTCGAGGAGTCTTTGCTCGCGGACGAGCGGAGTGGCGCCGCGATCAGGCGGCTCGTGCCATTGCTCCTGCATTTCAGCACGGCGAGCTGGTTCCTCGGTGGACTCGCACTGATCGCAGCTGCCAACTGGCTCGAGCGGGGCGCAAGGCTCGCCACTGGCCTATGTGTCGGCGGCCTCTACTTCTATGGAGCTATCGCCAACCTTTGGGGAACGCGCGGTCTGCATCCGGGCTGGGTGCTCATGGCGGTTGCCCTCGTCCTCATCGTCCTCGGGGTCGGCGAGCCGCGGCAATCATCGCTCGAGTGACTCCTGCGCGAGCGGGACCAGAACGGTTTGGCCGGTGGCGACGAGCACCCGCTGGTTCTGTTCGTTCTCGGCGAACAACTCCGCCATAGCGAAGACCTGCTTGCGACCGGCCCGTAGCGTCGCGCCCTTGGCGACGAAGCGCCGGCCCACGGCCGGTCGCAGACAGTTCATCGAGAAGTGGGACGCAGTGACCCGACCGACGAGCGTGCTCGCGGCGAACCCGCACGCCGTGTCGAGAAGCGCGGCGATCACGCCGGCATGGAGGTAGCCGAAGTACTGGGTCAGATCGTCACTCCAGCGCATCTCGATTTCCGCGGTCCCGTCGCCCGCGGCGACGACCTCGAAATGGGCGAGCCTGTTGAATGCGGCCGATGCGTTGAGCGCGACAAGCCGTTCCAGATGCGAGCTCGAGTCCGTCACGTGTCCTCCCGGTGCCTATGGGCGCGTTGCTTTTAGAATCATATACTAGAGTAATATTCTAATTTGCCGCAAGTCGAGGCCACTATGCGTTGCTAAGGCCGGGTCATCTCGTCAATCCGATCGGAAGAAATGAGCCATGGTAAAGCTCAAAACGCTTCAATTCGACAAGACGCACCTCATCAGAAGTGGGTACGAGCCCGTACAGCCTTCGGATGCGACCGCGCAAGCGGGCGCCCTCGAATGGCGTCGATTGCAAGGGTACGGCGGACACATCAGTCGCGCATCAAGAGGACGAGCTGTGGACCTTCAAGACGGTTGTCGCGAGAACCGGGCTGTCGAGATCCTCGATCTATAGCTATATCGCGCAGGGCCTCTTCCCACGGCAGCGCCGGCTAGGTCTGCGCCGCGTCGGTTGGCTTGCTTCCGAGGTGCGCGCTTGGATTAGGAGCCGGCCGACTTAGAGTGTTACCCTGAGCAGGGCCGTTAGCGGAGACCTGCTGGCTGGGGACCTTGGGAAAAGACAAATCGTGTGAAGATCCTATGGGGTGAGCGCTTGCACTGAGCTATCTCCCGCAATGTCGGCATTGCAGAGAAAGCCGACATTAGCCTGTCCAGCAACAACGATGACGACGGCGCGCTTCAGGATGTCCCCTTGACACTCGGAAACGACCAACGAGCCGCGCTTCACGCAAGGTACTTCTTGAAGTGCGCTGATGCCCTCGTCGTTCTCGGCGTAGTGGATGAGCAGCGGCGCCTTGATCGAGGGCACGCCTGAGCCGTAGAACGGCACGCCAGCGTGCATGTCGGCGCCTAGCGTCACAGCGAGGTAGTTCGTCGTGCCGCCGCCCCAGCAGAAGCCGGTGACGAAGAGCTTGCCCGTCGAGAGTTGGTGCGCCTTGAGAGAGCGCGCGCTGTTCAGCATATCCATGCGGAGCTTGGCCTGATCGAGGCCTGCCTGCAGGGTGCGCCCGTCGTCGTCGTTGCCGGGATACCCGCCGACGGGGGAGAGGCCATCGGGCGCGAGCGCCAGGAAGCCCTCGATTGCCGCACGCCGCGCAACATCCTCGATGTAGGGATTGAGGCCGCGGTTCTCGTGGATGACGAGCACGGTCGGGAATGGCCGGTTGCCGGCGGGCTGCACGAGATAGCCGCGCATGGTGCCGGAGGTGCCGCCGGGCGAGGGATAGCTGACGTAGCGCGCCTTGATGCGCGGGTCGGTGAAGGAGATCGTCTGCGCCCTGGCATAGCGCGGCAGCAGCGCCTGCGCCATGGCGAGGCCGCCGGCGGTCCACGCGGCCGTGGCAATACTCGTCGTAAAGATCGAACACGCGCTGGTCGATCTCGATCTGGGTGAGCGGCGGGGTGTCGTTGGAGGTCGAAGTCACCGTCAGATCCTGGTCCATTTGTAGTTCCTCAAGAAAATGTCCGGAGAGATGCGCTCAGCGTGCCAAGCCGGCCAGGAACGTGTCCATCGCGCGGTTGAAGGCTGAGGGTTGGTGGAGGTTGGCCGCGTGGCCGGCATCGGGAATCACGACCTTCGTCGAGCCTGAGATTTTCGCGGCCATGTAGTCGGTCGCGGCGAGGAAGTTGGTGTCGTTGGCGCCGACCAGAACGAGCGTTGGCACGCAGATCGTCTCTAGCGAGCGGATCACGGTGTCGTCGCGCTGTGCAAGCATGCCGCGCGCCGCGCCGGCCAGGCCGGTGGTGTCACGATGCCGGCTCTGGTGCACCTCGTCGCTGGTGCCGAGGGCGGCGAGGCCGCGCGCGTCGAGATCGTCGGCGCGCGTGCGGGCGCGCGCGTTCCATCGTGTTCACATCTCGTTTCGCCAAAACCGCCCCTGAGAAAGCGGCGCACTTCGGCATACGCTGCCTAGATGTTCTTGCAGCGAAGTCTTTCGCCTGGATGTTAGCGCCGAGCTTCGCGTTTCTGACGCGCCGGATTGACGCCCAAAGCTGGCTGTTTTTCCCGTAACAAGAGGGTGTCGTTGAGAAGCACAACATGGAACTCTTGCTAGAGGGCGGAAGGGAAGTGCGGAGCAGCCAGCAAGGCTGCAGATCTAGGAGGTGGAAGACCTCTGCCGTCAATTGCCCGATTCGGACGGCTAGCATATCCGATGCGCGGGGAGGTAACGAACCGCGTTCTGCTCGGATGT
>Ga0306920_100013254_pt1 | contig 11224 bp, 7 predicted proteins | sample flu12Cox44000170_FD_204666 | JGI IMG/M metagenome (GOLD analysis project Ga0306920, IMG submission 204666) | Lab enrichment of tropical soil microbial communities from Luquillo Experimental Forest, Puerto Rico - flux4day.12C.oxic.44.000.170 (v2)... | ecosystem: Environmental > Terrestrial >...
AGGTGGTATTCCGGCCTTTCTCTTGTATGCACTCATCTTCTGGACCGGCATTGCCACCCTCAGAAAAGTGAGAAGGCAGACGAGAAACAGAACTCGCATATTCTCCATGGCACTTGAAGCAAGTCTCGTGGCTTATCTCGTGGGCTCTTTCTTCCTTTCCCTCGCCTACTATTTATTTCCGTATTGTCTCGTAGCGTACACAAGTGCGTTGGCTATAATTGCCGCGCGGGACCGAAAGCTATCAACCAGTGAAGGACACTCAATCGAGAATGTAAGGCCGATAGAGCCAGCGGTCGAGCATGCTTCGTAACATCAACCAGTGTCAGAGCATATTGCTAAGGGCCATGCCGGTCGAACGTGGCCAGTCGGAGGCATAATTCAACCGTGGCGTTGCGTAGCCTAGGCCATTTTCTCCCGAAAGGACTCGAAGATGCAGCCTTTCAGAGTCGTGGTCACTCTCCTCTTTGTCCTAGCACTTCCCGCTCTTGCTGCAGCTCAGAGCGACCCCTTGAGTTCCTCTTACTTGCCCTCAATCGATAGGGACTGCGAACATTATCCTGACAATGTTTGGATAACATCGTCACTCTACAAGTTGAGGCAGGATTCCGGAACCGCACCGCCGTGCCCCAGCTTGTTTGGCAACAAATGGGGCACGTTTTATGGCACACAAAATGAGTTTATCGACTTTCAGGTTCACGTCCACGACGTGGGCGGTGGTACACCGGGTTTGAACCTCACCGTTAGCAATTTCGTTCAGAGCTCACCAAACAAGTACACAATTCCCTCCGCCACAAACTCAGTTCCGTTCAATGTGATTGTTTATCGAGAAGCCTACTTGAATATCAAGAACGTGACTGCAAGCTCGGTTACATTCTATGGTTCTACGGGTCACTATCCTGACATCCTTATTCCTGCTGTAGATCCATACTACGGGCAATCGACGAATGCCTTCCCGTTCACAATCTCTCCCGGGAATAACCAAAGCGTCTGGATCGACGTTCACATACCGTCCACTGCGCCGCCCGGCTACTACAGGGGAACAGTCACGTTGCAAAAAGACTGCCCCCGAATGTGCACTACGATCACGACTCTTCAAATCATTATCGGTGTGTGGCAGTGGCCATCGGCGGGGTACATGCCCTCAACTTCTTCGCTAGCTTCGTATGAGGCCGTAGGCTATTTGGATTTTTGCAATCAGTTCTTCAATGGCAGCTACGCGAGTTGTGCGCACTATCCCGGCTCCGGTGGAAGTAGCGAGAGAGCACTATCACTCGGCTACCAGCAGCTTGCGGTACTAATGCTCGATCATCGCAGGAGTATGATTACTACCAATCCACCGATAACGAGCGGCTTTTCCACATGGGAAACCTATTACAAGTCTCTGATGAATGGCACCAATCCGTCAGCCTTGGAACCGATGTTATCTGGAGCTAGGTACACGACGATGCAATTCAGCTCGGCGAGTGGCTACGTCAATCCCGACATTCAGAATTGGCTGACTGAGTTTTCACACAATTCCTGGTACTCTGCTACTGCTCCGATTTTTTATCCCGTTGATGAACCGCAAGCGACTTGCTCAAAGTGGACTGCGTTCACACAAGCAGCGAGCATAGCGCATGGAAATTCTCCGCGTGGTCAGATGCTTCTGACGCCAATACCTGTAATACACTCGGCGCCATAGATGTTATGGTCGTGCCCATTACGGAGATGGAGAGACAGGGCGGTTCGCTGCAGCGGGCGAGCTATGACAAGTGGTTGTCCGGTGGCTCAAACTTGCGCCTGTGGTCGTATCAAGCTTGTTCGAGCACGGGGACATGTGCAAACGGCACGACCGGGGGATCACGGGTAACGTACCCGAATCTAGACGTGGATGGGGTACCTGTTGCGAACCGAGCGTTTGAGTGGCTGACGTTCTTGCACAATCAAAGCGGCGAGCTTTATTATGATGATACGTATTGTTGGAATACATTCATTGCCTGTGGCTATCCATCTGGGACAACCGACCCTTGGACCTCGGTCTACGCCTTTGGTGGAAATGGGGACGGGACACTCGTCTATCCGACAACCTCAGGAACGACGAACCATGTGACGGCATCGGCCGGGCGAGCACTTTCGACTCCACTATTTCTTCCAAGCATAAGGCTCAAGCTCGTTCGTGACGGTATGCAGGACTACGAGTATCTAAACAAATTGACTAATTTGGGTTATGGCAGTCTTGCCAAAAATCAAGTTGCAAGCTGGATTCGGAACTCCTATACCTTTGAGATAACGGGATCGGGATTGCAGGCTGCCAGGATGACCCTTGGTATGGCGATGCATCAATTAAGCTACCCAATACTCGTGTCATCTCCCCACTAACCTATCTATTAGTGCAGTAGAGAATCTTCATAGGGCCATACGCGGATTTGGCCGCACAGGTCTCCCTTTCGAGAGACAACTGAATGAAAACAAGAGGCAGCACACGCACCCACTTATCAAACTCGTGCCAGACATTGAACTTTCACTCTACAACACCGGTCGCAGCTTCGTTCGCGGAACTAGCATCTGGTGGTTCCTTTCCCAACATCTTCCCGATTGTCTGAATCAACCGAAACACGCGCTTGCGGTGGAAAACAAAAAGGGCACCCGTGTAAGAGAGTATTCCGAGCAACACGATAAAAATCAGCGTCAGAGGCGACGTCGAACGCGGTCGAACGACTGAACGGACGAGTAGGACCACAGCTGTCATAACTATAGACCCGTTAACCGCAGGCAATATGGTCACGAGATACTCTCTGATCGGCAGCTCAATCTTCTTGAAGACTCGACCGTACATCGGAGCCACGATTACTGGGCAGGCGAAAACCCATGCAGCTGCTATTCCCGTTGTCCCCCATCGAGAGCCAACAAGAAAAGCTATCGGCATGACAATCGCAAAGCTCACCGTAGCCCACATAACGAATCCGGCGTCTCCGATTGCGGTCAAGAGATTTGGCAGGATCGTGGTTATCGATCGTGCCGCAACAAACACCCCGAGCAATCGGAGCGGTCCAATCACCCCGTACCATTTAGGACCGAGCAGGACAGCAACGACAGAGTCGGCAGACAATGCGAGACCGACACTGACGGGTATCGTTACAAAAGAGAGAAGTTCTGTCAGACGAAGCAAGTATCGTCTAAGTTCCGCTCTGTGTCCCTGGACAGCCGAAAAATAGGCAGGCGTTACACCAGTGACGAGGTTCGTGATTTTTTCCACAGGGGCTGAGGAGATCGTCCAAGCTACTGTGTAGTTTCCGAGCGGCACTTCTCCGAGTACCCGACCTGCCACGCCAAAATCAGCATTCTCGTATGCGTACCAAGCAACTCTCGACAACAAAACCTGGAAGCTATATTTGAGCTCTGCACGCAGATGGCTGAGCTTTGGACGCGCAAATTCATGCGGTCTCCGGTAGCAAGTCAGACTAGATGCAAGAGCAGAGCCACAGACATAGCTAATGACTAAGCTCCAATATCTGAACTTGAGAAAAGCGAACAATAACGTAACTCCAATTTGGAACAGCGCGCGCAATGTGTCAATCGAGGCGAGCAGCTTGAAGCGTAGCTCCCTTTGAAGCAACGCCCTCGGCACTACCTGAAAAGCATTGAAGAGGAACATCCCTGAGGAGGCGACGAGAACTGCGAACAGAGGAGGAGCCGAGAAGAAGCCCGCAATCGGAAGCGCCAACGCACATGATAAACCGACAAGCCCTACGCCAAGAATCAACGAAATCGTGTTAAGCTCAGCAATTTGTTGATGCGTCAAATCGCGAAGTGTGATGATCGTGTCACCGATTCCGGCTTGACTGATCAACATAGCTAGCTCGAGATATAGCGCTCCCATCCCAATCAACCCGTAATCGTAGGGTGTCAAGAGCCGCGCGACAGCTATCGTTGAAGCCCAGCTCAGCAGTTGAGATAGCCACCGTGCTGCAGCGTTCCATGCCACCGCACGAGCCATGGAGCGATCCAGCGGACGAACTGGTGTAGGAACCATCGTTAGATGTTTTCGCGCAAAATGGTCCTTTGCTTAGAGTGTTGTCGTAAAAGTGGGTGGCATCATTGGCCTTGGTCCTATCCCGGACCGTCCTGACCGATGTACACCGCGGTGGGGAACAGGGGTAACTGAACGTAGGCCAGGTTAAGGAAGGTTATCTCTGGGGCTTTCCACAAGGCCGGCATTCCGTCCACCGAGTAGCAAATCGCGGCTTGTCCAGAACTGGGTCCTATAACTGCCAGCAATATCAATCGTCGATCCCACGCACGAGTTCTTCCATCTGTTCACGCCGCCATATTGGGATTTGTGTGCTCATGAAGTGCGAAATCTTCTGCATCATATCATTTTTATGAATCGCCACACTCGAGCAACGGGCGTGCTACAAACCATCGCGGCCAGGAAGTATGGAAGAGTCCAACATTGATCGCAGGAGAATCGCCTTAGTAAAGATCTCGCCCTCCGCCATTCCCCCCAGTAACCAAGCATGCACACCGTCTTAAACGCGCGAATTGCCAACACTTTTGATAGGAGGGCGCGTAACTCAGCCGGGCATACTGTCTCTATGCCTGAGGGGTCAACCAGGAAGGGTTCAATCGGACGCGGATTCCTGTATTTCTTGGCGAGCGCGGACGCTTCGCGATGGTAATAGAACCCAGGAGCAAGACGAAACGAGACCGTTTCATTGAGCAAGAGTTTCAGGTAAAGATACGCATCCTCACCGAATAAACATCTGTCATCATTATAGAATCCGCCCCACCTGCGCAACGCGTCAGCCCTAACGACCGTAGAACACGGAGTCATATAAGCGAGAGTATGAATCGCTCTCAATGGATCAGTATTTGCGGTGAGTCTAAACGCTCCCTGTTTGATGCCCCGACGTTGCCACATCGGTCGTTGAGAAACACCCGAAGGACACTCGACGTAACCGGAAGAAACCGAGACCACTTTGTGTCCGAGACTGTCAATAAAGGTAACACTATCTCTAAGGTAACTTGGAAACCATTCGTCGTCTGCATCAAGAAAAGCCAGAAGTTCGCCTTCCGCATGGGCGACGCCATGATTACGCGCCGATCCAGGGCCGGCGTTAGTCTGACGAATCAACCGAAATCTCGGGTCATTGTAGCTGGTAACAACATCTGGTCCGCCATCAGTCGAACCGTCGTCCACAACTATTACCTCGAAGTCCGCGAATGTCTGGTTGGCAATCGAATCGAGCGCTCGACCGATCCAACACCTTTTGTTGTACAGGGGGACTATAACGGATACTTTCATCGGCGCTTAATCTCGCCGATATCGTTACCGATATATGCAACACCGCCGTCATTCTGTGGACGGCGGCCCCATTGAAAGAGGTTGGGATGTCTCATCTGGATCCTCAAGCAAACATATCCAAAGGAACGAGCATGAACAGACGTCTTTATGAGCAGACATTTTTCGGCATCTCGGCTAGACAGCTTTGATAGAGCGACAGAATCGACTCGCAATAGGCTTCTGGGGAGAACACGTGGATACGCCGTTGCGCCGTTTCTGCGAGTCGATGCCGCAGATCGCTATCATCCAAGACACGCGCCATGGCCTGGGCAAGGGCCATAGGATTTTGTTTTTCGACCAATAAGGCCTCGCTTTCGTTCCTTACGATTTCAGGTACGCCGCCCACAGATGTTGCAACGATTGGCAAACCAGCCGCCAATGCTTCGAGCAGAGCGTTAGGTGAGCCCTCCGTATGCGAAGGTAATACGAAAAGATCGGCCATCGTATAGTAAGGGGTCGGGTTCGACACGCGCCCGACAAAAACTAGCCATTCTCCAACATCAGCGGAGTGCGCCGCCTTTTTGAGCATCCCTTCATCGGGCCCGTCGCCAGCAAGAATCACCTTTAGCTTCCGGTGTTCATTGCTTTTCCGTAGTATTGCAACAGCTTCTACGAGGTCTCTCTGGGCCTTCTCACGGGAGAAGCGGCCAACGCAAAGGGCTACTTGACAGTCCATTGAAATTCCGAGCCTTCGACGCAAATCAGAAATTTCCCGCTCGCCAGATGGAGAGAATGGCTTAACAGAGTTGTGTTGGATAACGATTCGTTTTGGATCAACGCCAATCTTTTCTAAGGCGGCGGCAAACGGGCGACAAACCGTCACAACTCTGGAAGCTGCGGGCAGCGACCATCGGTCAAGACAGTTATAGATCTTGGTCTTGGAGTCCGTCCAAGTGTATCCATGTTGGAATGCAATCCATGGATATCTTCGATTCAATCCTGACAATCGTATTAGAAAGTGTGATTTGACGGCATGTGATTGAATGATATCTGGCTTGCAAAGAGCAATTAACTTGCGGATCTGAGGCACTACAGCGGGATCGAACAAAAAACGCTCTCGAATGACATGCACCTCTAATCCGGCTTCCCGACATCCATGAACGAATTCATTCCTAGTTGGCCTCGTGCCACGGTGAAAGGTCGCAACTATGACTTTTGCGCTTAGTAAAGAATCGGAGCGGTTGATTGCGCGGCAGGCAAACTCGATTAGGTTTCTCGCCGGTCCCGTCGTCGGCCAAAGAGCTTCCATGAAAACCAAAGCGCGCACCGGACGCGCAAACGGCGCGGCTTTGTCCTTTTTCGTCAATCGGAGACTGGTCTTGAAAATCAAGGTATCAAGCAGGACACCAGCTAAACAGTGCCCTCTTTCTTGGTCACTCTGAGCGCGAGTGCATAGAAGGTGCCCGTTTCACTTGGCGGTCAGACGCTTCGAGAGGGGCCTCGGTTTCCCACGGCGAACCAGCCACCTCACTCAAGAGCAACGCCACGTATCACCGGCAGACAGAACTTGAACGTCACAACCGAATTGCTCCGACGGCATCACTAGCTGACCTCCGAGGCTGTTCAAGGAAGTTGCGGTGCCATAGTTCGAATACTGTCAGCTGCCATAAAGCTGTGGAATGGTCTCTATCCCCTCGCTGATGTTCTTTAAGCAACCTTTCAACTCCGGCCTTTCGGAAGTAGCCCCGTTGTAGAGTGCGTGGTTCCAAGAGAAGGGAGGTAATCTCTGGATACAATTCGGAGCGCATCCAATGACGAAGAGGCATAGAGAAACCCTGCTTTGGACGGTTCAAAGCTCGTCTTGGCGTGCCCAATTTGTCCGCTAAGCGTCTCAACAAGTACTTTCGTGTTCCGTTCCGAACCTTCAGATTCGCCGGTAGTCTCACGGCTTCTTCGGCAAATACATGATCCAGCAGGGGACTTCGAATTTCGAGAGAATTAACCATGCTCATCCGGTCCACTTTCGTCAACACATCTCCCGTGAGATACATCTTGATGTCTGTATATTGCATACGGCTCAGAGCATCTGCCGCTGGTGCTCGATTGTAGTACCTTCGTGCCGTTTCTGCAGCAGGCTCACAATCGGCGATAGACCTAAGAAAATCGGACGAAAGAATCGACAACTCTTCACTATGGCTCTGCGTGACTGCCATTGAGTCTACGAATCGGCCAGCAGCATTCAAAACAAAGTTGTATGCAAGCTTTCTGGCTTTCAGTCCTGCTGGTAGGTGCGGGTAAACAAGCCGGTGATAAACCGGGGCAATCCAAGTAGGAAGAACATCCAGATGGCGCCTGCTGTATTGGACGAGATAGCTGTCGTATCCCGCTAGTAACTCATCGCCTCCGTCACCCGATAGGGCTACCGTCACATACTTGCGAGCCATCCGCGCGATATGAAACATCGGTATTATTGACGAATCGGCGAATGGTTCGTCGAGAATTGTGGTCAGCTGTTGAAGCGTTCCCCACAGGTTCGCTTCCACCAACATTTCATGATGATCAGTTCCGAATCGCTTGGCCACAGAGCTCGCGTGGCGTCTTTCATCAAAATCGGCATGACTAAAACCGACTGTGAATGTCTTCACAGGTTTGCTGCTGAGTCTGGCCATCATTGCGACAACCGTGGACGAGTCAACTCCTCCGCTCAACAGTGCGCCGAGGGGTACTTCGCTAGCGAATCGCATACGAACTGCAGACTCTAACGTTGCTTCCAACTGTTCGAGGCATTCATTCTCCGGCTGTGTTGCGGTGCAGAACTGGGGTAGATCCCAATATCGTTGCAGTCTGACGGAATTGTTCATGAATTCGAGGTAGTGGGCTGGCGGCAGTTTTTTTATTGTTCTAAAGGCCGTGAAAGGGTCGGGACAGTAACCGTAGTAGAAAAACTGGCCGAGTGCTTCGTTGTCGACTGCCGCTAAGTCTTGCGCCACTTGAAACACTGATTTGATTTCAGACCCAAAGTAGAGTGCTCCATCCTTCAATGCATAATGCAATGGCTTCTTACCGAATCGATCGCGACCCAAGAGCAATTTCTGCTTCGTTAAGTCATATAGGGCGAAAGCAAACATTCCGCGAAACCGCTGCACGCAATCTGAACCGAAATGCTCGTACGCATGGACTATGACTTCCGTATCCGACTGAGTATAGAAGGCGTGGCCAAGTTGTTCTAGGTCTGTGCGAAGTTCTCGAAAATTGTAAATCTCGCCATTAAGTACGACCCAGATTGTCTTGTTTTCATTATGAATGGGCTGATGCCCGCCTGCGATGTCAATGATACTGAGTCGCCGCACGCCGAGGCCAACACCGCCCGCAGTGAAAATTCCCTCGTCGTCAGGGCCTCGGTACGCAATCACAGCACACATCTTGTGCAAATCAGCTGCATCTACGGGAGACTCATGTTCAACCCTGACGATTCCAGCTATGCCACACATGTGGGTCCCTTCACAAAGCTGCTGCCAAAGACTGCCTGCTAGGACTCGCCGGAAGGCTTCCGAACAATTACAGTACGGCTTCAGGATGCTGACGTCCAGGGTGAAAGAGCTGCTTCCTGTGTTTAACACTTGCCCCTATCAAAGGAATTACTGATCTACACTGCGTACTGCACTGCGTTTATTTATTCTCGTGGCACAAAGTTCCAGATCACGATCCGCTCAAGCGAGAATTCAACTAAAATCCGTGAGAGTTGTAGTCAGACCTATCGCGAGGCTTGTCACTACGAATGTTTACGGGCCGGGGCACGACTATCGACAAGCCGAATTCAGTAGTGCCTTCGTATTCCTTTCTTCTCGTTTGTCAGTCGTACCCTCCGGTTATCGGCGGCTCGGAAATCGAGGCCCAGAGGGTTTGCAGTGCGCTCATCCGCCGTGGACACCGTGTGACCGTAGTATGCGCTGGTGGCGATCCGATGCCGCCCCAGCGAGATTGGATAGATCCTTATGGTGTGCCCGTACGCATCTGTACGAGACACGCGAAAGGAACTCTCAGGAACGTGGTGTACGCTCTGCTGGTGGCAGCGACCCTAATTCGGGAACGGAAGCACTATCAATTCGTCTACTTTTTAATGCAAGGACTCCACTTGGCCCTAGGCCTTCCCGTGGCGCGGCTGCTGAAAAAGCCGATAGTGGTGAAAATCTCAGGCAGTGGCCAAGTGCCACTAATGTATGAGTCAATGATAGGGCGCCAGGAACTTCGGTGGCTAAGCCGGTGGGCTAGGAAAATCTTGATCCTCAATGAGGGAATGAGACCGGAAGTAATTGGAGCTGGCATATCCTCGGAAAAACTGCAGTTGATGCCTAATCCCGTAGACACCGATGAATTTTCGCCGGCGAATGATGAACAGCAGCACCAACTGCGCGGGCGATTAGCGATTTCTCCTGCGACTCCAGTCGTGATGTACTCCGGGCGCCTCGCTCCTGAAAAATCACTACCAACTCTATTATGTGCCTTCGCCTTGGTGCTGGAGTCTGTGCCCGACGCCCTTCTAATCCTCGTTGGCGACGGTCCCATCCGATCTGAGCTCATTGAACAAGCTAGCCAACTCGGACTCAATGAGAAAAACGTCCGATTCACGGGACGCGTGAATCCGCAGGACGTCTCCCAGTGGTTGAAAATCGCAACAGTCTTTGCTCTGGTGTCCTCGATCGAGGGTTTTTCTTGCGCTCTCGAAGAGGCAATGTCGACCGGAATTTCGAGTGTGGTGAGTAACATTCCTGGTAACCGCCAACTTGTAGAAGACGGAGTACACTGCTTTCTTGTGCCTGTTGGCGACACACAGAAAATAGCAGACTCAATCGTACTCCTGTTGAAAGACACTAAACTTCGTCAGCGTTTTGGACGGGCTGCCCGCGAGCATGTTGTGAAAAACTACTCGACTCAACAGATCGTTAGGATCTACGAGTCGTTATTTCAGGAGATTCTAAGGCCAAACGATGTTGAGGATCGTCAACTTGAACGGAGCACATAGTTGCCTTTGCGCGAAGTTAAAAATGCGACAACGGCGTCGATTATTCGTTGATATAACTCGGGCTCACCACCGAGAGATCGTGCCAGCCGCTGCCCGGCCTCCGCAGTGCGTTGCCGCAACTCGTCATCTTCCCAAGATCGACGAATTACACGAGCAAGTGCTTCCGGGTCTTCGGGTGGGACAAGTAACATCTCTGTTCGGAAAATGTCGGACATGCCCGGTCCCTCGGTTCCGATCACGCACTTTCCAGCCAACATGGAATTAAGAGAGGTCGCAATTCCCGAGGCTGCCATGCTTGTTTTAAGGATAGGCAAAACTACTAGCCGAGCATTGCGTAGGATTCGTTTTTGCGCTTCGTTACTTTTATCGTCAGCCAATAACCGCACATTTCGTGGTATTTTGCTCAACGAGCGAGTGAATTTTGACCCGTGTTTTCGCAATAAGGCAAAATCGGGCTCAGGAATTGCACCAGGGTAGCCAAGTTTCTCCATTGCATCGAAGAACGTATCGAAATCTCGCAGGGATTGCCCAAAACACAAAACGTACGTGCCGTTACCATCTGCAGGAAGTTCTTCCTCGAATTCTAGGTTAGCTTTAAACGGTACAAAAGAACTCCGCTCCGCCGTAATTCCATAAACACGGCCATAAGCCTCAAGATCGCGAAAATAGTGAATGTGGTGGTTGAATCTTCGCAGTAACAGACGCTTGCCGCGCAAGGCAATCGCGCTTCTGAGGTCGTAAGATCTTCGCAGAACGAGATCGACCGACACCAGTTGCGGCGCATTTTGAAACCACAGTGCGATCGCCAATTGAAAGCTCAACGAGGGATCGCAATTGACCACAAAAATGGCTCCCGGCTCGCTTCTGTGTTCAAGAAACTCAGACGTAGAATTTGCAATGATGCTATTACCTGAGTCTCCGTGCGTGGATTTCCATGA
>Ga0306920_100013256_pt1 | contig 11223 bp, 10 predicted proteins | sample flu12Cox44000170_FD_204666 | JGI IMG/M metagenome (GOLD analysis project Ga0306920, IMG submission 204666) | Lab enrichment of tropical soil microbial communities from Luquillo Experimental Forest, Puerto Rico - flux4day.12C.oxic.44.000.170 (v2)... | ecosystem: Environmental > Terrestrial >...
ATAAAGGGGTTATCGCGAACCACCGACTCGGCCCGCTCGATTATGTTGGCTGGGTCCTCGCCCACAACGGCGACGCAGACTCTGGGAAGGCGGAAACGCTGAATGCGAGAGGCGTAAGCGGTTGATGCTGCGTGCATAAGAGCGTCCCGATACTACAGATGCACAAAGCAGGTTGCAACCGTCTTGTGAGAGAAATATGAAAATCGCGCCGAATCGGCACGAATTCAGGTGGCGCACGGCGTATCAGACGGATGAGGCAGGCGGTCGCGGGGGAGAAGCCTCTTCGCCAAATACCTCAGCCGTAAAAGCTTGCAGCTCTGCACCTTGCAGCCACGATTCCGGCGGCAAACCCGCCTTGAGGCAGGTTTGGGCCAGAAAAGTCTCGCGGTCCCATCCCCATTCCATCGGAACCTGCGGCAGCAACAGACCTCGTCGCCCTCCATAGGTAACCACCAGGCCGTGCATACCAACCTGAACCTGTTGCGGACGAATGGGCTGGAGTAGCGACAGGACGCTGATCTGGACCTTTAGTTCCGCAGCTTCTACGGCCATAACGGGTCGAAACCGGGGATCATCAAACGCGGCCGCCTGCGCCGTCTCCGCGACGGTGCGGTAGAGAGAATGCGTGGGAATCACGTAGCCGACACAGCCACGTAACTTGCCGTGCAGATGGAGTGTGGTGAACGCTCCTCGCAATTCCGCCATATGGGGGGTAGGCGGATGCAAGTCGAGTTCACTGCCGTCGAAGGCAGAGTCGACGGCGCGGTGCGCCAGGTGCAATAAAATGTCGCGCTCTTCCTGGGAGTATTGGGAAGCTGCGGGAGGAACGACAACCTTAGCTTCAGATTGCGGGAACATCGTTGCGCTTCCTGCGCCGGCTCAGAACAAACGAACGCCGCTTGCGGCGTCTTTCCGCGTGCTGGTTGATTTTGCTCCAAAAGGCGGCGAAGTAATCGGCCGCCGACACCAGCGACAGCACCACCATGATCCAGATCGACGCCAGCGCAATGGGATGCACCGGCAGCCCGAGGAAATACCACGGCAGACGAGTCCAATGATGGTCGATAATCGCCGCCACTACTGACACGATCTGCACCACCATCTTCATCTTGCCCAGGTCGCTGGCCTCGATGGTGAAGCCCTCGGAGGCGGCAATGGACCGCAACCCGCTCACCAGAAATTCGCGGCCGATAATGATCACTGCCATCCACGCCGGAACGGTACGTGGATTGAACTGTACCAGTGTGATGAAGGCTGCTGCGATCAGCAGCTTGTCGGCCACCGGATCGAGCAGCATGCCCATGGTGGTAACTTGCGCTCGCCGGCGTGCCAGGTAACCGTCTATGGCGTCTGTCAGGGATGCCGCAATGAACACTGCCGAAGCCAGCAGTTCGCGTTCACCGTTGGTTGAGCTGAAATAGTTGCTGGACAGGATCCAGATCAGCACCGGGATGCTGAGGATCCGCGTCAGCGTGATGTAATTCGGAAGGTTCACAAGCGCGGACGGGTGCGCGGTGGCGCCATGTCGCCATCGCCAAGCTGATTATCGTTCACTGCTTGCTATGAAAGCAACCGGGCAGAGGGAGGGTTTCGTACTAGTCGTCGTGATGGACTTCGATCTCATCGAGCATGCTGGGCGCGTCATATTGCACCCAGTAAGTGTAGCCAATGGGGATGCCCTTCACCCAGTCCATCACGCTCATCCAGAGGCGTAGTGAACTGCGGAATCTACTTCTGAGGGAGGTAATGGGATGGAGCAGGATGGTGCAGGCGATGACCAGAATGATCACTGGAAAACTCACCGCAACTGCGCACAAACGGAGGGCTAAGCGAAGATGATGCATGCTGACTTGGGATTGGGCATTCCCCACGACCACTTCCTTGCCCCTTATTATGCTCCCAATTCGTGGATGGAGTGGGCGTGTGCAAGAAATTTCTTCGTAGATTTTTGTAGATTTTTGTAAAGTGTGATCCTGGTTAAAAAGAACGACGGCTTCCACTTGGGGAGCCGTCGTTGTTTCCGAGCAAATCGGTTTGTCTACGCGTAGATGCCGCGCTGGCGGATGGTAAATGCCACGCGGTCGATCGCCAGCATGTAGGCTGCGATGCGGTTGTTGACATGATGCGTCTGGGCGTACCGCACAACAGCCTCGAACGACTCGTCCATGATGTCTTTCAACTGCTCGTTGACCACGGACTCCTTCCAGAAATAGCCCTGGCGGTCCTGTACCCATTCAAAGTATGACGCCGTCACGCCACCGGCGTTGGCAAGAATGTCAGGCATCACGAAGACATGCTTGTCCGCGAGTATGTCGTCGGCGGCCGCGGTCGTCGGACCGTTAGCGCCCTCGACCAGAATCTTCGCCTTCACCTTGTCGGCATTCAGCGATGTGATCACATTCTCGGTCGCAGCCGGCACCAGCACGTCGCAGTCCGTGATCAGCAATTCTTCCGTGATCGCTCTTTCGGCGCCCTTAAAGCCGTGGATTGTGCCTTCCTTCTGGCGGTATTCGGTAAGCGCCGTAATGTCGATGCCTTTGCTGTTGTATAGGCCGCCGTCCCATTCGCCAATGCCAATCACCTTGTAGCCCGCCTCATGCATCAGCAGTGCGGCATTTGATCCGACGTTCCCGAAGCCCTGAATGATTACTCGCGTATCTTCCTTCCTCATTCCCAGGTGTTTGATAGAGTCGTCGGTAATAAACATCACGCCGCGGCCCGTGGCCTCGCGGCGGCCGCGTGATCCGCCCATGTTGAGCGGCTTGCCGGTCACAACCGCTGTAACGGTCTGCCGCATGTGCATGGAGTATGTGTCCATCATCCATGCCATCACCTGTTCATTGGTATTCACGTCAGGAGCGGGAACATCTTTCTCTGGCCCGATGAACTCGATCAGCTCGGCGGTGTAGCGGCGGGTCAATCGTTCCAGTTCGCCGCGTGACATATTCTTGGGATCGCAGATAATTCCGCCCTTGGCGCCGCCGAATGGGATGTTCACCACCGCGCACTTCCAGGTCATCCAGCTCGCCAGCGCGCGCACTTCGTCCAGCGTCACGTCCGGCGCGTAACGGACACCGCCTTTGGCCGGACCGCGCGCGATCGAGTGCTGCACACGGTAGCCGGTGAAGACCTCCAGCTTGCCGTTGTCGAGCATGACCGGAATATGAACAATGATTTCGCGGTTGGGCTGCTGTAGTACGCGCCAGAGGCCTTCATCGAGCTTCAGTTTTTCGGCAGCGACGTTAAATCGTGCTGCCTGTGATTCCCAGGGGTTTTTTTCCTGTTCGAGCGTAAGCGCAGTTTCCATAAAGAACTCTCCAACGATCGCGGCAGACGGCAGACGTCCGTCAAGACACTCGCAAGGTCCGGACCGAAGCCGTCGAGCGGGCAAACCTTACGAGTATATGCAGGGCACGAATGCTGCGCAACAGAATCGCGGGCGGTTGCCCCTCTCGTATAATCCCAGTTAACCCAGCAATTCACGCCAGAGACTCGATGGTCACACCCGATTACAAGAGTTTTCTGCAATTTAGCCGCGATGCCACTCTGGTTCCTGTGGCCAAGACCCTCAGCGCCGATCTGCTGACACCCGTGGGGGCATTTCTTAGCGTCGCTGTCGGGCAAAGGTATGCCTTCCTGCTGGAGTCCGCCGAGGCGGGCGAGAGGGTTGGCCGCTACACGTTTGTGGGGGCGCAACCGCGCATGGTGCTCACCGCTCGCGGACATGAACTTACGATCCGGCGTGGAGCTGGGGAGGAGCGTTCACACGCGAACGTCATGCAGGTGCTGCGCGAGCATCTTCGCCAATATCGGCACGCGTCCGTTCCTGGAATGCCGCCGTTCACTTCGGGCGGTGTGGGTTATTTCGCCTATGACATGGTCCGCCAGTTTGAGCGGCTCCCCGAAACTGCAAAAGCCGACGTCAACCTGCCGGACTGTATCTTCACTTTCTACGACCGGCTGCTGGCCTTTGATCACCTCAAGCATCAGCTCCACATTATTGCGGCAGCCGACGTCGGCAACGAATCGCCACGTAAAGCCTATGACCACGCCCTCGCCGACATTGACGCTTTGGAACGCAAGCTGGTTCGCGGCATTCATAGACAAAAGTTAGGCTGGTCGGCGCCGGTAGGAAAGAAGGCCATCAAGGTCCACCGAACGACTTCGCGCGAGAAGTTCCTGGCGGACGTCTGCCGCGCCAAGGAATACATCGCTGCGGGCGACATCTTTCAGGTTGTGTTGTCTCAGCGGCTCGATTTTAAGCTTCCTGCTGAGCCCTTCCAGATTTATCGCGCGCTGCGCACGGTTAACCCGTCGCCCTACATGTTCTACCTGCAATTCGACGACACGCAGGTCGTTGGAGCGTCACCCGAAATGCTCGTCCGAATCACAGGACGCAATCTCGAGTACCGTCCCATCGCCGGCACGCGGCGCCGCGGCGAGCAGGCAGCGGATGACGAGCGCCTTATCCAGGAGCTGCGTACTGATGAAAAAGAGCGCGCCGAGCACGTGATGCTCGTCGATCTCGGCCGTAATGATTTAGGACGGGTGAGTGACTACGGCACCGTCAAAGTCCGCGACTTGATGTATGTCGAGCGCTATTCGCACGTCATGCACCTCGTCTCTGCACTCGAAGGCCAGCTTCGTGGCGAGCTCGATGCTCTCGATGCCGTGGCCGCGTGTTTTCCAGCGGGCACACTGAGCGGCGCTCCCAAGGTTCGCGCTATGGAGATCATCGAAGAGCTTGAGCCTGTTCGTCGCGGTGTTTATGGCGGATCCATCCTCTATGCCGATTATGCCGGCAATCTCGACTCCTGCATCGCCATCCGCACCATGGTCGCGCATCGCGGCCGGGCTTATGTTCAGGCAGGAGCGGGTATTGTTGCCGACTCCGACCCTGAGAGCGAGTACCAGGAGTGCATGAACAAGGCCAGCGCCCTCTTGCGCGCGGTCGAGAGAGCCGGGTAGGTGGCAACGTGATCTTTGTGTTGGACAACTACGATTCGTTTACTTACAACCTCGTCCAATATATCGGCGAACTTGGGCATGAGGTTGTGGTACGAAGAAACGACCAAGTCTCAATTGGCGAGATTGAAGCGCTGCAACCCGAGCGTATCGTCATCTCGCCCGGTCCATGCACGCCCCAGGAAGCCGGCATCAGCATCGATCTCATCAAGCACTTTGCCGGACGCATTCCGTTGTTGGGAGTTTGCCTTGGACATCAGGCTATAGGCGCCGCCTTCGGTGGCAACGTCGTTCGCGCATCCAACCTCATGCATGGCAAGACCAGCGCGATCAAGCATGATGGCAGGACCATCTTTCGCGGCATTCCGTCACCCATGACCGCGACTCGTTATCACTCGCTCGTGGTTGAGGAAAAGAGTCTTCCCCAGGACCTCGAAATATCGGCGATCTGCTACGACCGCGAGGGTAGCCGCGTCATCATGGGACTACGCCACCGCAAATATGCGATGGAAGGGGTTCAGTTCCACCCCGAAAGTGTGCTCACCCAACACGGCAAACAGTTGGTCCGCAACTTCCTACAAACGTGCGCAGAAGAAACCACTTAATGGCTATGGTCAAAAGCACGCAATCGGCGTCAACTGAGATAAGCAGCGACGGCGTGGAATCATCCTTGCCGCCGGATCGCCCATGGTGGATTTGTCCTCATTCATACGGTTCTTGCCGGGACTCGACGCGCGTCAGAGCGTTGCCATCCGCTATGGCGGAGCGGTCTTACTCTCCCTGGCTTTCATCGCGCTGCGCTGGCTCATCGGCCATGTTATCGATGACGGCGTTCCCTTCGCTCTACTGTTCATTCCGATCGCACTCTCGGGCTTCTACGGCGGATTCGGACCGGGGCTTGCTTCGGTCCTGACGACGATTGCTGTCGCCGATTATTTCCTGATTCCACCGGTTTACACCTTGGGTCTGCCGGATACCCGAGCTGTTGTATACACCCTGTTCTTTTCGATTTCAGGTCTGATCGTTTCTGCTTTGGGTGAAGTCGGGCACAACGCTGTTCTGCAGGCATCGAACGAAGCCGAGATTTGCAAATTCGCGCAGCAGCAGTTATTGGCTAATGAAGAGCGGCTGCGCATCACCGAGCAAGTAATCTCGGGAGGCGTCTGGGATTGGGACATTGCCCGCGGGAATGTGTATTGGTCCGACGGCTTTCAGCGGTTGTGCGATTATCCGCTCGACCAGAGGCCCTCTTACGAACTTTGGGTTGAGAGCCTGCATGCCGAAGATCGCGATCGTATCCTGGCGCAACTTGACGAGCTCTTCCAGCAAAAGCTGCACAACTGGTCAATGGAGTACCGCATCCGCACCGCCACTGGCCGCATCCGCTGGATCGACAGCCGCGGCCAGGTTTTCTACGACGCAGCCGGCAAGCCTAAGCGCATGGTTGGCATTAACGTCGATATCACGTCCCGCCACTTTGGCGTAGAACTCATCCGCATGAACGAGGCGCAGCGACGCGCAGGATAAAATTCACGCCGTCTGCTCCCGCCTGCTCCACGTTTCTGAATCGGTACAATCGATCGACCGGCAATTGAAAAATGCGGTGGCGTTTGATCACTCGGAGGACGTCGTTTCACTCTATGCCCGACGCTGTCGAACTCCGCGGAATCCACAAGAGCTACGACCACTTTGTCGCCGTCGATCATCTCTCGCTGAAGATTGGTGAAGGCAGCGTTTATGGACTGCTCGGTCCCAATGGCGCCGGCAAGACCTCCACGCTTCGTATGATGATCGGCATCACCATTCCGGACGAAGGGGAAGTCTGGCTCTTCGGGGAGAAGTTTCGTCGCGGGCAGCTGGAGCGCATCGGCTATCTGCCCGAGGAGCGCGGCCTATATAAACGAATGAAGGTATTGGACCACCTCATCTTCCTGGGGCGACTGCACGGACTCGTGCTCGCGGAGGCACGCAAGCGCTCGCTCAATTGGTGTGAACGGCTCGAAATCTCCGGTTGGGTCGAAAAGAAGGTCGAAGAACTCTCCAAGGGCATGCAGCAGAAAATTCAGTTCGTGGCCGCACTGTTGCACGATCCCGATCTCCTGATTCTGGACGAGCCTTTCTCCGGACTCGATCCCGCGAACACAGTGATGCTTAAAGACGTGATGGTCGAGCTGAGAAAGGCCGGTAAGACAATCCTCTTCTCTACGCACCGCATGGACCAGGTCGAACGCATGTGCGACTCGATCTCACTCATCGACCACGGACGTTCGGTCCTGGAAGGTGACCTCAAGCAGATCAAAGCCGGCTACGGCAAGAACACGGTGCAAATCGAATACGAGGGTGATGCGCCCTTCGATCACAACGAGATGGTCCAGTCGGTCAACGATTACGGCAACTACGTTGAGTTGCGCTTGAAACCCGGCGCTGACCCGCAACAATTGCTCCGCCTGGCTTGCCAGCGCGCTCGCATCAGCCGCTTCGAGTTGATGGAACCTTCGCTGGAAGAAATCTTCATCGATATGGTGGCGCAGAATGCATAACGCATGGCTGGTCATCCAGCGCGAGTACATCGAGCGCATCCGCTCGAAGGCCTTCATCATCATGACCCTGCTGATGCCGCTCTTCATGGCCTCGACGATCCTCATACCAGCGTTGCTGTCGAATCTGCGGTCGGGCGTCACGCGCCACATCGTGCTCGTCGCCAACCACGGGGAACTTGCCGAGGCGATCAAACAGCAACTCATCGCACCGCCAATTACCGCCGACACGCAATACAGGTCTGGAAAGAAATCTGAGGCTGCCCGCTTCGCAGTCGAAATCAGCACCGACACTTCTGAGGCCGAGCGCGACAAATTGCGGCATGATGTCTCGGATGGCAAGATTGACGGCTTTCTCTGGCTGACGGACAGCGATCTCGGCAATCGCAAGGTTGTTTTCAGTGCAAAGGACGTTACCGACTTCGGCGAGAGTGTTGAGTTGCGCAACGCCGTCCAATCCGCTCTCGTCAAGCGTCAGCTTGGCCAGAAAGGCATGAGCGAACCTGAAATTGAATCGGTGCTGAAGCCCATTGACCTCGACTCCATTCGTATCGAGAAGGGTAAAGAAGGCGCCAGCGGTGTCGCAGTCTTTCTGGTTTCGTTCACGATGGTCATGCTGCTTTACGTGAACGTGCTGATTTACGGCTTCGCCGTGATGCGCTCTATCATTGAAGAAAAGAGTTCGCGCATCCTGGAAGTGTTGCTGTCGTCCGTCACTGCCAAGCAGCTTTTGGCGGGAAAAATCATTGGCGTCGGAGCGGTAGGTCTGACCCAGGTCGCTATTTGGTTGGCCATCGCCGGCGCATTTTCGCTCATCGGACTTTCCTCCACCGGCTCGGTGCTCGCCAACGTTCACATTCCAGTGATCGGAGTGGTCGCCTTCGGCGTTTATTTTGTCCTGGGTTACTTCCTGTACTCGACCATGTACGCGGCGCTTGGCTCTATGGTGAACTCCGACCAGGAAGCCCAACAAGTGCAGTGGCCGGCGATGTTGCCCATCATCTTCGCGATCGTGATGGCAACCCCGGTATTGCAGCATCCCAACTCGCAACTTGCGTTCTGGGCGTCTCTGTTTCCGTTGTTCACGCCCATCCTTATGTTCGTCCGCATCATGGCTGAGACGCCGCCCATATGGCAGATCCTGCTCTCGATTGTGCTGATGCTGCTTACCACGTGGGGACTGCTCGGCCTTTCCTCACGCATCTACCGCGTGGGGATCCTGATGTACGGGAAGCGTCCGACTCTGCCCGAGCTGCGCAAATGGCTGCGCTACGCGGGGTAACGTAACCAGAGTTGGTTGTGGGTAGTAGAGAGTGGTTCGAACCGTGTACAACATTGCTTTTTTGAATCGCGTCGGGGACCAGCGCTCGATCACCGCTCGACTGGCCTTGGTTCGGAACTTAATACTGTTTTTCTACCCACTCTCCGCCCAGCACTAATCACTCATGTAGACTTTCCCCGTGTCCCCCGAATCTGCCGTTGCCCATGACGTCGGCGAGCGCCAGTTCTCCCTTTGGGAGCGTATGCAGTTCGCGTTCGTGGGCGCAGCGGCATCGGTTTTCATCGCCCTGATCGGACGCACGCTACGGGTTGAGTTTTCCTGGGAAGAAGGCTCCATTGGCAGCATGGACAACCTCTACCCGGGCATCTATCCCTTCTGGCACCGCTGTGTACTGGGAGCAACCTGGATCTTCCGCCAACGCAATTTTGCTGTGCTCACCAGCAGGAGTCGCGACGGCGAATTTATCGCCCGCGTGATCCAGCGGTTGGGATACGTGCCCATTCGCGGCTCGAGCTCTCGCGGAGGCCAGCGCGGCCTGCTGGAGATGGACAGGTTCGTCAAAAACGGAGGCGGCGCGGCCTTTACGATCGATGGCCCGCGTGGGCCGCGCTTTGTCGCCAAGCGAGGACCCGTCCTGCTGGCCCGTATTACCGGAGCCGCCATCACTGCGTTTTATGTTGCGATGGAAAAGGCCTGGGTGATCAATACCTGGGACGGAATGATGATTCCCCGGCCGTTTTCCCGCGCCTTCGTGCGGGTTGCACGTAAGATCTTCGTTCCGCCCGACGCCAGCGATGAGCAACTCTCCGCGGCGCATTCAGAAATGCAGGCCGCCCTCGATCGCGTCACCGCCTACGCTGACTCGCAGTTTTCCTCACCGCACAATTGACACTGCGGTTCGCTGCCGATACAGTCAGAGTTTCTCCCAGGGCATTTGCTGCTGGTTGTTCCTTCTAGATTTTCGATCAACGTTCGCGCGTTCCGCTGCTGGAGCGGAACTGGGAAGCGGGTGCAAATCCCGCGCTGCCGCGCAACTGTAAGCGGGTGAATTGGCGACCGGCCACTGTGCAAACGGGAAGGCCGCCGCCCTCGCCGCGATCCGCGGATCGCAGCTCGCAAGTCAGGAGACCGGCGCGAACCTTCATCCAACCCCTTTCGCGTGAGGAGGAGAGTTGAAGCGCTTCTGGATTTTCTTTTTCGCCCTTCTTTCGAGCAGTGCTCTTTTCGCTGCCGATTTGGAAGTCATTGTCGAGAGCCCAACCGGCGAACGTGTTTCCGGCGTACAGGTTTCGCTCTTCCGCGCCGGCAATAACTCCGGCGTCGGAATCCTGACCACTACCGGCGACGGCGTCGTGACATTCTCGAACCTCGCCGACGGCGCCTATAAAGCTGAGGTGCTCGCGCCGGGCTTTGCCGCACAAACACTGGACGTCACAACTCCGCGACCGGAGCCCCTCACGGTTCGATTGAAGCTTGCGACCACACCGCAGACGGTCGTTGTCTCCGCCACCGCGACGCCCGACGTCGCCAGCCAGGCTGGAGCATCGCTCGACTACCTCAACAGCGATCAGCTCACCCTGCTAAACCCGCCAGCGGCTGCCGAGGCTCTTCCCTACATTCCCGGCGCGATCGTCAACACTGCCGGCCGTCGTGGCGGCCAGGCCAGCCTCTTCGTTCGCGGCGGCGATTCGGACTACAACAAAGTCCTGATCGATGGCGTTCCGGTAAACGATCCCGGCGGATTCTACGACTTCGGCGTCACACCCATGAACAACATCGAGCGCCTCGAGCTTGTGCGTGGCCCCGAAAGCACGGTTTACGGCACCGACGCTATGACCAGCGTCGTGCAGCTCTGGACAACTACCGGGACAAGTCTCAAACCGCTGTTTGAATTTGGCGCCGATGGCGGAACCTTCTCGACTGCGAACGGATACGCATCGGTCTCCGGCGCGGACAAAATCTTCGACTATAACTTCTTCCTCAACCAGTTCGACACGCAGGGACAAGGCATCAACGACTACTACTCAAACGCGCTCGAAGGCGGCAACCTCGGCATTCGCATCTCCCCACGTGTCGCGTTTCGCCTTCGCCTGCGCCACTCGAACAACTGGACGGGCGCGCAATCGAATTGGTGGTTCAACGGCGAGCAGGTTTTGCCGCCGAATTCGAATCAGCTCGCTCACCAGAACAACTTTCTCGTCAGCGGCGAGCTCGCCGTCAGCGGCCCAGGCGCCTGGCAGCACACGTTCACCGGGTACGAGTACAACCACCTGCAGGCTAATTCGCAGCAATACGTCGATCCGGGACGCGAGACGATTGACAGCCCATTCTCGAATCTCAGCAAATACAATCGCGCCGGATTCAGCTACCAGGGTCAATGGACGCCGCGTCCCTGGGCGCAAACCAGCGTCGGCTACACCTTCGAGGACGAAAACGGCC
>Ga0306920_100013257_pt1 | contig 11223 bp, 9 predicted proteins | sample flu12Cox44000170_FD_204666 | JGI IMG/M metagenome (GOLD analysis project Ga0306920, IMG submission 204666) | Lab enrichment of tropical soil microbial communities from Luquillo Experimental Forest, Puerto Rico - flux4day.12C.oxic.44.000.170 (v2)... | ecosystem: Environmental > Terrestrial >...
GGCCCGCATAGCGCTGGCCAAGCTCGGCAAGCTCACACCCGAGTCGGCCCCGCTCGAAGACCAGACCTGGCACACCTACCCGCCGGTCGAGATGCCCTCGGTCGACGGCGTCGTGGGCGCGCTGACGCGCCCTGAGACCTGGCCCGATTACGCCAGCGAGCTCGGTCGCTTCACGCCGCTTCGCGCCGGCGGCCTGGCCGGCCAGACGTTCGAGATCGAGGTGGCGGCCGGCGCCGAGTCGGGGCTGCCGATCTTCACCCGTGGCTACGTGACGATCACGCGACTCGTCACACCCGATGATCCGGATGCACTGCGAACGTACTTCGAGGAGCTCGAGTCAGGCCTGGCGCGGTACGGCAAGGACGAGCCACGCGCGGTGCCCGAGGGGGGCGAGCCGGTCGTCGGCTTCGACCTCACCACCCACGAGAACCACTTCATGGGCGCCGGCCACAACCGCCTGATCCTGTACACGTACGACGGACGCGCGTGGGTGCGCGCCGCGGGTACGTGGGATCCGATGCCGTGGCATGTCGAGCAGTCTTACCGGCGAGCCGGCGAGGCGGCGCAGCACGCGTTCTGGGGCCAGGGTGAGGTAGTAGAGCAGAGCATGCTCCACCAGCTCGCGCTCGGCGTCGCATGAACGCGGTCGTGATCGGCGCCGGGCCGAACGGCCTGGCGGCGGCTATCCGGCTGGCCGAAGACGGGCACTCGGTGACCGTGCTGGATGCTTCGGATCGGCCCGGCGGAGCGGTCCGCACCCAGGAGCTGACCCTGCCCGGGTTCCGCCACGACACCTTCTCCTCGGTCTACCCGGCGGGGGCCGCCTCGCCCGTGTTCGCGCGCATGCCGCTCGAGCGCCACGGACTGCGCTGGATCCATCCGGGCGCCTGCTACGCCCATCCGCTGCCCGACGGCCAGGCGGTGGCGCTGTTCCGCGAGCTCGACTCGACCGAGGCCAGCCTCGATACCGCCCAACCAGGGGACGGCAGCCGCTGGCGAGCCTTCATCGAGCCGATGCTTTCGAGCTTCGAAGCGATTCGAGCGACGATGCTGGCGGGCTTTCCGCCGATCGCCGGCTCATTGCGCCTTCTGGGGCAACTCGGGCCGCTAGGCATGGCGCGGTTCGCCCGGCTGCTGCCCGGATCGGCCCAGAGCCTCGGGCGGCGGCTGTTCCAGGGCACGGGGTCGCGCGCCTGGCTGTACGGGTCGGCCGGTCACGGCGACGTCCCGCCGACCGGTGCGGGCAGCGCGGTGGCAGTCACCTACTTGAATCTGATGGGCCACGCCGTCGGGTGGCCGAGTCCCGCCGGCGGGGCCGAGCGCCTGACCGAGGCGCTGGTCGGCTACCTGAGCGAGCTGGGCGGGCAGGTGCGCACGCAGACGTCGGTCGTGGCGATCGAGTCGGCGCACGGTCGCGTCACCGGCGTGCAGATCGCGGGCGATGACCGGGTCCCGGCCGACATCGTCATCGCCACCGTGATGCCGCACGCACTGGTGGCGCTTGCCGGCGAGGCGCTGGCCAAGCCGTACCGCGCGCTCCTGCGGCGCTACCGCTACGGTCCGGCCACGCTCAAGGTCGATTGGGCGTTGGACGGCCCGATCCCGTGGGAGGCGCCCGAGCCCCGCACCGCCGGCACGGTCCACGTCGCGGGAACGGAGGATGAGCTGGTGCGGACGATCGCCGAGAGCCAGGACCGGCTGCCGTCCCGGCCGTTCCTTCTGCTGGGCCAGCAATCGCTGGCCGACCCGTCGCGCGCGCCCCAGGACAAGCACACCGCGTGGGCCTACACGCACGGCCCGCAAACCGGAATCGACTGGAGCGGTCAGCTCGACGCGCACGTCGAGCGGATCGAGGCGCAGGTCGAGCGGTTCGCGCCGGGCTTTCGGCAGCGCATCCTCGCCCGCCACGTGATGGCTCCGGATGAGCTCGAGCGGCGCGACCGCAATCTCATCGGCGGCGATGTGGGCGGCGGCAGCTACACCCTGCGCCAGGTCATATTCCGGCCGGTTCCCGGCCTGTCGCCGTACCGCACGCCGTTACATGGGCTGTATCTCGGCAGCGCGGCTGCGTTTCCGGGCGGCGCGGTCCACGGGGTGCCGGGCGATGCCGCCGCGCGGGCCGCGGTGGCCGATGTCCGCGGCCGGCGTGGCTCGTCGGACTGATCCCCGGGGCTGCGCCCGTCTCTGGCAGGCATCGTCTGCGGTCATGAAACGCCATCCCGTGCTGGCATCTCTGTCTCGGGACCACCACCACGCGCTGGTGATGGCCCGGCGGCTGCGTCGGGCCGGCGAGGCCGATGCGGTCGATGCTGCCCAGGCCTTCCTGGAGCACTGGGACGCGGAGGAGCGGCGGCATTTCCGCCTCGAGGAGGAGCTCCTCCTGCCCGCCTACGCCGCCTACGGCGATCCCAATCACCCGGCGGTCGTCCGTACGCTGGTCGATCACATCCTGATCCGCCGCGACGCCGCGGAGCTCGCCGCGGGCGCCCGGCCCGCACTGCTCCACGAGCTGGGAGCCCGGCTCGCCGAGCACGTGAAGCTCGAGGAAAACGAGCCGTTCCCGCTGGTCGAGCGCACCGTCCCCGAGTCGGCGCTTACGGCGCTGGGCGAGCGCCTGCGCGATCACCGCGCATGAACTCCCGGACGCGCCGGTACCCACGCCCGCCCGTGCCACGTCCCGCCCCAGGCCCGGGAAATAGAAAGACCCCGCGTCGGCGGGGTCTTTCCGTAGGAGGCCTGTAAGCCGGATTCTGTCGAGAGCAGCCATCCATCTTCGCGGCCTACCCGGACCTTGGCGGGTCACCTGCGAACGGTCCTGCTTGGCTTAGCATCGGGTGGGGTTTACCTCGGCCGCCGCGTCACCGCGACGCCGGTGCGCTCTTACCGCACCATTTCACCCTTACCGGCCTGAAGCTCTGCAGCGGCCCCAGGCTTAGGCGGTGTCGTTTCTGTGGCACTTTCCCGCGGGTTTCCCCGGGTCGGCGTTACCGACCACCCTTCCCTGTGATGTCCGGACTTTCCTCGAAGGTCTGATCACCTCCGCGACTGCTCGGCCTCCGCCCCCAAGCATAGCCCGGCCGTAGGTGGGTCTGGCGCCCGGTCGGTGACCCGAGTCGAGCTAACGCAGGCTCGTCCCGCAGCCCGAGCAGGTGCCCCCTACTGCTCGCGCGTGCACGCCGTAATCCGGGCGCATCTTGGCCCCACAGACCGGGCACGCGACGGTGTGGTCAGCCCTCAGGCCCTCCCACAGGACGGCAACCAGCTCTTCGAGCGTGCCTCCATCGCGGAGTTCCGCCGCCGGCGCCGGCGGCGCGATGAGCGCGCATGCGGTCACGTCATGCTCCTCATCAGCCCGACGACCCTGCCGAGCACGCGCACATCACGGCTGCGGATGGGCTCCATCGACGCGTTCTCGGGCTGGAGCCGCACGTGATCGGTCTCCTGGAAGAAGCGCTTGACCGTCGCCTCCTCGCCCACCAGCGCGACCACGATCTCGCCGTCCTGCGCGGTCTCCTGCGGCCGCACCACGACCAGGTCGCCCTCAAGAATGCCGGCGTCCTTCATCGACTCGCCTCGCACGCGCAGCAGGTAGTCCCCTTCCTCCCCGCCCGCGACCGACGGCGTCGGCACGTAGTCCTCGATGTTCTCTTCGGCGAGGATCGGCTGCCCGGCCGCCACCTGACCGACGAGTGGCAGGCCCGGGCGAACCAGGCTCCGCATGCCGGCGGCGGCGCGATCCAGCAACTCGATCGCCCGCGGCTTTGAAGGATCACGGCGGAGCAGCCCGATCCGCTCCAGGTTGGCGAGATGGGCATGGACGGTCGACGACGAAGCCAGACCAACGGCCTTGCCGATGTCGCGCACGGTCGGGGGATAGCCGTACTTCGCCGAATAGCGCTTGATGAAGTCGAAGATCTCCTGCTGGCGTTTGGTCAGATCCATCAGTCCGCTCCTTGCTCGTTTGGCTCGGCGATCTGGAGACAGTCGAACATGTGTTCGACACTGTAGCGCGGTCCGAGGACGGACTCAACCAACCCGCCTCAGAAGCCACCAAGAAGCCCTGCGAAGATGGGGCCGGGGCTATACTGGCCGCCTCCAGCGCCTGTGGCGGAATTGGTAGACGCGCAAGGTTGAGGGCCTTGTGGACTTTATGGTCCGTGGAGGTTCGAGTCCTCTCGGGCGCACTGGGAAAGCCCCGCAACGCGGGGCTTTTTTTGCGGGGACAACAGGGGCCAACCCGCTTGCCTCCGACGACAGACGTGCTGCCGTCATTTGACGAATACGTCTCTCGAGTACGTCTTCTCCTACCGGACGCTGGCGCGGCTGTAATTTTGGACGGCCGCCGGACAATGTAGGTGCGAATGGGCGAGGAGCGAAATGCATTCGAGCGGCTGTTTCGCGGGCATCATCTCGCGGTGCACCGCTACGCGTTGCGCCGCGTCGGGGAGAGGGCTGCGGACGATGTGGTGGCTGAGACGTTTATGGTCGCGTGGCGGCGGCATGAGGAGATCGTGGGGGATCCGCTGCCGTGGCTGCTGGGGGTGGCGCGGCGAGTCTGCGCCAACCAACTTCGGGCGAGCGTGCGGCAGGCTTCGCTCGGACGCCGTTTGGCTGCGGAGTCGCTGCCTCTGAGCGAGGACGTGCCGATCTCGGATGGTCGTCTGAAGCAGGCACTTGGCCGGCTTGGCGAGCGCGACCGGGAGGTGTTGCTGTTGGTCGCGTGGGATGGGTTGAGCAACGACGGCGCCGCCAAGGTCCTCGGGTGCACGACAACTGCGTTCAGGGTTCGCCTGCATCGGGCGCGAGTTCGTTTGGCGCAGGCGCTCGATGAGGCCGACTCGCGCGCGGCTGCGATCAACCAGTCCGGAGGGATGGCCACTAGCGATGCGCACTGAGTCAACAATGAGAAGGCTGGGCGAGGCGGACCCGGCGCGCGAAACGGTTCCCCCGCCTGAGGCGACCGAGGCGCTGCTGGCACGAATCCTGTCGGACGCCGGCAACGCGGCCCAAGATCGCCAAGCCTCCGCGCTTCGCCGGCACCGCGCGATCTCATCACGCGCGCTACTCGCCGTGGTGTTCCCGGCCCTGGGGATCGTCACGCTCGTGCTGCTCATCGCGGGCGTGTTCTCCGGACCCGCGAGCACCGGCACGCAACCAGCGGCCGCAGCCGTGATCAGGGGCGTCGAGAACGCGATCGCCCCCAAGCCGGGAACGATCGTCGTCTCGAAGAACCGCGTCACGGCCCGGTCGTCGAGCGGTCGTCTCAGCAACTTCACGATCGAGACCGTCTACGAGACGCCGGCGAATCCCGGCCCGCAGAACTCGCTCTACGTCAGCACCGAGCACGTGCCCGGCATGCCGAGCGAGCAGGCCGTCAGTGGCGGCGACGAGGAGGTCTACCTGAGTAGGACCAACACGATCTACATCTCGAGCATCTGGGGGCCCTACATCACGAAGGGCAAGACGCCCGGCACGTTCATCTACACGCCCCCTAAGGCCCCCCCTGGACCATCCGGGACGCTGCCCGCGAAGCCGCTGATGCTCACTGCGGCACAGGCGCACGCGCTGCTCGACGGTGCCGACATGGTGACCGGAAACCTCAGCGGCTCACACGTCCCCTACCACGTGACGCTCAGCGTGGCTCCGGTCACGCACTTCCCCAGTGAGACGCAAGCAGTCCGGTCCTTGCTCAAGTCTCACGACATCAGAGTCGTCGGTCTGACGACCGTTGACGGCCGCCCGGCGATCAAACTGGCCGGCCCCAAGTTCGATCCGCGCCACCCAGCGGGCGGAGGCGGCGCCGGCGGCGTCGAGATCTGGGTCGACCCGAAGACCTACGTCCCGATCAAAGAGGTCGTCGATCGCCTCCCGCTGTTCGAAAACACCCAGACGTGGATCGAGTACCAGACCCTCCCGATCACCCCGGTCAACGAACGGCTCGTCAACTTGATCGCCCGGCACCCCCACGCGCGGATCGACCGGAACCGCAGCGACTACCTCCGCGCCGCTAATGGTGACGCGGTCTTCACCGGCTAGCCACGCCGCGCACGCGTCGAGCCCAGCTCCACTAGTACTCGTCGTGGCGGCGAACCCACAGGGCACGGTCGGGAGGCTCGTCGCGCCCGTTCGGCGTCCGGTCGAGCAGCACGTAGTACGCCATCGCCGCCTCGAGCCCGCGGGCGGTGGTCACGTATGTCCGGTAGACCCCGCCCTCCGAGAGCGCATACACGCTCAGGCCGGGGCCCTCCGCCACGTAGCCGCCGGCGTCCGTCCCGCACATGCGCGCGTTCAGCTCGACGGTTGGCGGAATGTCGCCGGCGAGGAACGGCGCGAGCTCCTCCTGGGTGTACTGGAATCCGAGATCCAGGTTGAAATCGCTGTCGCCGCTCGACACCCAGTCGATGCCCCATCCCATCCTCTCGCGATAGGCGAGCAGCTTGTCGAGAGGCGCCCTGGAGTTGAGGAGCAGCGTGGTGTCCTTGGCCTTCAGATGGGGAACCTGGGGAGCGAGCGTGTCGGTGATCGAGGAGCAGACGGGGCAGCCCGCAGTCCAGGACGGCCCGAACATGAAGTGATAGACGAGCAACTGCGAGCACCCCCCGAACAGATCGCCGAGGCTCCTGGTGCCCTCCCGGGTCTCGAACCGGTAGTCCTTCTCTACCGGGACCCAGGGCAGCGCCCGCCGCTTGCGGGCCAGCTCATCGCCGCGCCGGGTCAGCTCCTTCTCCGCCGTGAGCAGCTCATCGCGCTCCGCCTGCCACTCCTCTTGCGTGCCGATCCTGTGCCCGGTCATCGCCACCTCCTCGCTTGCGGGTTCGCCAGGGCAGTCTATGTGCGGCCGTGGTACTCCTGATCGGTCACGTGCTCTCCCCAGGTGACCTGGGTGCCCGTCTCGTCGACTTCCTGAATCGCGACGTGGGCCATGAAGCGGTTCGGCGTCGCGCCGTGCCAGTGGTCCTCGCCCGGCTCGAAATACACCCTGTCGCCGGGCCTGATCTCCTCGATCGAACCGCCCCGCTTCTGGCAGCGCCCGATGCCCTCGGTGACGTAGATGGTCTGACCGTAGGGATGGGTGTGCCACGCGGTCCGCGCGCCGGGGCTGAAGTGGACGAGCGCGGCCGCCGCCCGCGACGGGTCCGACGCGGCGGCGATCGTGTCGATGAACGCGATGCCGGTGAACCAGTCACTCGGGCCCTGATTGGTGTCCAGAGAGTTACGGGTGATCTGCATGGTCTTCTCCTTGGATGGCTGGAAGGCGACGCTCCGCGTAGCTTCGTGAATTCCGCGGGCGCGTGAGCACGGCCGGTCGTGCGAGACTCCCCGGGGCGACGATGTCCACCACCCCGCTGCTCGAGCGCGCGGACAACCTCGCCGCGCTCAGCGCCCTCCTCGCCGGCGTGCAATCGAGCCGGCACGGGCGCTTGGTCCTCCTCGGCGGCGAAGCCGGCGTCGGCAAGACCGTGCTCCTGCGCGCCTTCTGCGAGGGTCAGCCGAACACCGTGCGGGTCCTGCGGGGTGCGTGCGAGCCGCTCTACACGCCGCATCCGCTGGCCCCCCTGCTCGACGTGGGCGCGGCGGTCGGCGGTCAACTCCAGGAAGCCGTCGAGGCGGCCGCCCGGCCGCACGTGGTGGCGGCGGCGTTACTCGCCGAGCTGCGGATCCGGTCACCCACGCTGCTCGTGCTGGAAGATCTGCACTGGGCCGACGAGGCGACGCTCGATGTGATCGCACTCCTGGCCACGCGCATCGCATCAGCACCCGCCCTCGTGGTCGGCAGCTTCCGCGACGATGAACTCGACGCCGCGCCCCAGCTTCGCTGGCTGCTCGGCGAGGTAGTGCGCCGCCCAGGCCGGTTGAAGGTGGAGCGCCTCTCGCCGACGGCGGTGGCCGAGCTGGCCGTCCCGCACGGCCTGAACGCCGAGGAGCTGTTCCGCAGCACCGGCGGCAACCCGTTCTTCGTCACCGAGGTGCTCGCGGCCGGCGGAGAGCGAATCCCCGAAACGGTGCGCGACGCGGTCCTGGCGCGCGCGGCGCGCCTGTCGTCGCCGGCGCGCAGGGTGCTCGACGCGGTGGCCGTCGTGCCGGGACCGGTCGAGCCCTGGCTGCTCGAGGCGATCGCCGGTGAGCCCGATCAAGCCGTCGAGGAGTGCCTGGCCTCGGGGATGCTGACACAGGCGCCAACCCACGTCGAGTTTCGCCACGAATTGGCCCGCCTGGCCGTCGAGGAGGCGATCGCTCCCACCCGCCGGGTCGCCCTGCACCGCGCCGCGATCGCCGCCCTGTCAGCTCATGGGGGCGAGACACCGGACTTCGCCCGCCTCGCCCATCACGCCGACGCCGCCGGCGACGCGGCCGGGGTGCTGCGCTGGGCACCTCGCGCAGCCGAGCGGGCCGCCGCCTCGGGCGCGCATCGCGAGGCAGCGGCCCAGTACGAGCGAGCGCTGCGCTGCGCCGGGGAGCTCGCGCTCGATGCCCGGATCCGGCTCCTCGAGGGCCGGATTGAGGAGTGCCGCCTGAGCGCCCAGTTCGACGCTGCGATCCGGGCCCAGGAGGATGCCCACGAGTGTCATCGCCGGTTGGGTGATCGCCGCGGAGAGGGCGACGCCCTGCGGTCGCTTTCGCGGCTTCTGTTCTTCGCCGGGCGCACCGAGGAAGGTGAGCGGGCAGCACGAGCGGCGATCGACCTGCTCGAGCAGCTCCCGCCGGGCCACGAGCTGGCGATGGCCTACGCGAACTTCTCTCAGCGGCGGATGGTGGTGGAGGAATACGACGAGGCGGTGGCCTGGGGCAATCGGGCGCTCGAGCTGGCTCAGCGCCTTGACGACGATGAGACGCGCGTCTATGCGCTGACCAACATCGGCGCGGCCGAACTCGATGCCGGAGGTCCGAACGGGCACGAAACGCTGGAGCAGGCGCGGTCGCTGGCGGAGGGACTCGGTCTGGAGGATCACGTAGGGCGAGCGTTCGCGCTGCTGGTGATCTACGCCGTACGCAACCGCGAGTTCGAGCTCGCCGACAGGTATCTGGCGCCTGGGCTGGCGTATTGCGCTGAACACGGGCTCGACACCCCGCGCGGATATCTGGTGGCCCAGCGTGCCCGGGTGGAGCTTTACCGGGGCGAGTGGGACGCCGCCGGCGACTCAATCGGCCTGGTGCTGCGAGATCCCCGCAACCCGCCGCTGGCGCGGGTATGGGCTCTCGCTGCTCTCGGGGTGCTCAGAGCCAGGCGCGGCGATCCGGGAGCCGCTGCGCCGCTCGAGCAGGCGTTCCCGCTGGTCGAATCGACCGGCGAGCTGACGCAGATTGGCCCCGTGGCGGCCGCACAAGCCGAGGTGGCCTGGCTGGCCGGAGACGGCGCGGCGGTCGCGCGGGTGACCGAGGAACCGCTCGCGCTCGCCGTGCGGCGGCGTTCGGGCTGGTTGGTGGGCGAGCTCGCCTACTGGCGCTGGCAGGCCGGTCAACGCGACGAGCTGCCGGGCGATCTCGACACCGGGCCGTACGGTCTGTCGATGGCCGGGGACTGGCTCGCCGCCGAAGAGCACTGGCGGAACATCGGATGTCCGTACGAAGCGGCGCTCGCGCTCGCCGAGGGAGGCGATGAGGTCGCGGTTCGTCGCTCGCTCGAGGAGCTTCGACAGCTGGGCGCCCGTCCGGCCGGGGCCATCCTGACCCGCCGGCTGCGCGAACGGGGGCTGCGCGGACTACCCCGTGGGCCGCGGCCTCAGACCAGGGAAAACCCGGGCGGGTTGACCGCGCGCGAGCTCGAGGTCCTCGCGCTCCTGGGCGAGGGACTGCGCAATGCCGAAATCGCCCGGCGTCTCGTCGTCTCGCCTAAGACGGTCGACCATCACGTGTCCGCGGTGCTTCGCAAGCTGGCCGTGCGCACGCGCGGCGAGGCCGCCGCTGCGGCCGCGCGGCTGGGACTCGCCCCCCAAGATAGGTAGCCCGGGGGCACAAAACTAGGTGGGGCTCCCGATGCGGCAGGGCCACGTCGCGAGTAGCTTGCGGTCCCGTCAGCACGTCCGATCGTCGTCAGGCGACAAGCAACCACACAAGGGGGGACCCTCATGCGCGAGGGGCCATCACGCCGCGATTTCCTCAAGGGGCTCGGCGCGACCGGGGCTGGGCTCGTGGCCGGCACGATCGGCGCGAGCGCAGCCACATCCCCCGCCGACGCAGCGACCGCGACACCGGCCGCCGCCTCACCGGGCAGCTACGCGCGCAGCCGTCCCGGAGGACCAGCCAGCGGCGTCGACTTCGGCCGGATCTTCTCGGGCCTGCCGCCATTTGCCGAGGCGAACGACACGGTCCGGGCGGCGCTGCTCGAGATCGGGATGCCGGGCGGGATCATGGATGCCGGTGACCAGCTGGCGGCCGGGCCGAAAGCGCTGATCGTCGATCCGACCGTCAATGGCAACCCGACGGCCTCGAATCCCTACGGCACCAACCCGGACAACCCGACCATGACCGCCGGTTCGACGTTCGTGGGTCAGTTCACCGACCACGACATCACGTTCGACCAGACCTCGCAACTCGGAGTTCCGCAGAACCCGCTCACGTCGCCCAACACACGCACCCCGGCACTCGATCTGGACTCGGTGTTCGGCGGAGGGCCCGGCCTGCGGCCGGATCTGTACGTGAAGAATCCGGACGGCTCGGTCGGGCCGAAGCTCAAGCTCGGCAGCGGCGGCGTCCACGAGGATGTTCCGCGGGTGGCCAACGGGGACGGCACCTACGCGGCGCTGCTGGGCGATCCGCGCAACGACGAGAACCTGATCATCGCCGGTCTGCACTGCGCGCACATCCTGTTCTACAACCGGGTGCTGGACGAGTTTGCCGAGCACGACCTCGCCCGCTTCCCGGCGGCTCGGGCCGGCGACCCGGGCAACCGCTACGTGCAGTTCCTGGTCGCGCGTCAGGTGACCCTGTGGCACTACCAGTGGCTGCTGGTCAACGAGCATCTTCCCCAGATCGCGGGCCAGGCCGTCGTCAACGACGTGTTGCGACATGGCAACCGCTTCTACAGGCCCCCGGCCGGGGACGCGTTCATGCCGATCGAGTTCGGAGCCGCGGCCTACCGGTTCGGGCACAGCCTGGTCCGCCCCTCCTATCGGGCCAATTTCACGAGCGGTAGCGGCGACAGCCCCAATCCCGCCGCAGATCCGTTCTTCGCGCTGGTCTTCGACAAGGACGAACCGAGCTTCTCGGACCCCGTCGCCTACG
>Ga0306920_100013260_pt1 | contig 11222 bp, 9 predicted proteins | sample flu12Cox44000170_FD_204666 | JGI IMG/M metagenome (GOLD analysis project Ga0306920, IMG submission 204666) | Lab enrichment of tropical soil microbial communities from Luquillo Experimental Forest, Puerto Rico - flux4day.12C.oxic.44.000.170 (v2)... | ecosystem: Environmental > Terrestrial >...
CTATGCCAAGGTGCATTTCGTCCCCGATATCTTCGGCGATCTCGTGTTCAACGATGTTGCCTCGGACGTTACCCGCGAAAGTTATCTGTACGGGATTCAGTTCGATTCGTCCTACAGGTTGAATGACGTGCATAGGTTGCGGGCAGGTTTCGCGGTGAGCGCCGAGCAGACCAATGTGACCAACACGTCGACGGTGCTGCCTGTCGATCCCACGACCGGGGCCATTGCGCCAACGCCGTTCCCGATCACCGACGCTACATCACTGCTTGGCTGGAATATCGGAGGCTACCTGCAGGATGAGTGGAAACTCTCCAACACCCTGGCGCTCAATCTCGGCATTCGCTTCGATCAGTTGTATCAGTTCATTCAAGCCAACCAGGTCAGCCCGCGCGCCGTAATGGTGTACAAGCCGATAGAAGGCACCACGTTCCATGCCGGCTACGCCCGCTATTTCACGCCCCCGATGCAGTCGCAGGCAACTCAATCAAATCTCGCCCTGTTCACCAATACGACCAATCAGCCGGAAATTCCCTACAACAGTCCGGTGCTGCCGGAGCGGTCCAACTATTTCGACGTGGGCGTCGACCAAAAGGTGCTGCCCGGCCTCGATATAGGGGTCGATTTCTATTACAAGATGGCCAAGGACATGATTGATGACGGCCAGTTCGGCCAGGCCGTGGTGCTTACCCAGTTCAATTGGGCGCAAGGCTACAGCGATGGCGCCGAGTTCAAGGTCAAGTACCAGAACGGAAACTTCAACGCCTACGCAAATTTTGCCTACGGCACCATGCGGGGAAAGGGGCCGATCTCCAACCAGTATCTTCTCGACGCCGCGACCTACACCTACCTCCTCAATAATTCCCACTTCACCGATGACATGCAGCTGATGACCGGCTCGGCGGGTGCCTCCTACCGCTGGAACCAGACGCTGTTCACCGTGAACATGAGGTACGGCAGCGGCCTGCGTTCCGAGTTTGCCAATTTCGATCACGGTGCGCCTTACGCCGTGGTCAATCTGGGCATCAAGCACGACATTCAGATGACGCCGAACGGCAACCCGCTGACTGCACGGTTTGATATCGTCAACCTGTTGGATCAGGCGTACGAGCTGCGCAACGGGACCGGGATCGGTGTCTTTGCGCCGCAATTCGGCGCACGCCGCGGATATTATTTCGGACTGTCGCAGAAATTTGGTCCAGGGGCGACGGCCGCCAGGCCGGGCTCGGCTCCGCCGACCGCGTCCTACCAGGCGCCAGGCTCCGCTCCATCGGGCTACGTCCGTCCATGGATGTCGAAGGATCGAATTGCAGAGGTTTGGACCTGGGACGGTCTCTATGTGGGCGGGAACGTCGGCTATAGTGCCAGCAGGTTCGACACCGGAGCTTTATTTGGTGACAGCTCAACCGGAGCGCCGCTGTTCGCGACAGACTCTTCGATCAAGCACTATGGTGCGCTCGGCGGCGGTCAGGCCGGCTACAATTGGCAGTGGGGAATGTGGTTGGCGGGGGTCGAAGCAGACTTGCAATTCGCGCATCAGCGCACGATCACGGCTTCCCTCTGTCCCGGAGCGATTTGCAACCCCGCCATCACCGGCTTCGATGCCCCGGAGACGTTGACGCATGAGCACAATCTCGACTGGTTCGGAACGCTGCGAGGCCGCCTGGGGGCAACCATATATCCCGATGCAATAGCCTACGTTACCGGCGGCCTTGCCTACGGCGTGATCGAGCATCGGGGCAGCATCTACGGCTCGGCCAACGGTCTCGATGGCAGCGGGAATCCCGCCGTCGTCTTTGCCGGCAATGACTTCTTCGATCGGATGATGAAGGTAGGTTGGACGGCCGGCGTCGGGATCGAGGCTCATCTCGGTGGTCCCTGGACAGTCAGGATCGAGTATCTTCATGTTGATCTCGGCGCCGAGTCTACAACGGAGTTCAACCCCCAGAATTCGACGCCGACCGCGATCACCTTCAATTCACGCATTACGGAAAACCTTGTGCGGTTTGGCGTCAATTACAAATTCGATCCGTATGAACACTACGCAGCGGCTTACAAGGTGGGAGCTAAAACCACGAAGCCGCAAATGCCGCGGGCGCACGAACAGGGGCCGATCGCGACGGTGTGGACGTGGAGCGGGTTCTATCTCGGCGCCAACGCTGGCTATGGCATGGGCAAATTCAGGACCGATGCTCTCTTTACAGATTCCACCGGCGCCAATCTTTTCGCGGCGAGCTCCTCCGACGCCGCCAACGGCATTCTCGGCGGCGCGCAGTCCGGCGCCAACTGGCAGCTCGGGATTTGGGTCGGGGGCATCGAGACGGACGTGCAGTTCATCGACCGCGGGGCAAGCCCGCCTTTCGCTTGTCCCACTGCCTGCAATCCGTTCGGACCGGCGGTCGCGAGCCTCGACCAGGGCTTCAAGATGGAATGGCTTGCAACGTTGCGCGGGCGCTTCGGCGCGGCCGTCATCCCCGATGTCCTCCTCTACGTCACCGGCGGGCCGGCTTTCGCCCAGTTCCTGCCCGCCGGCACAGGCTCCAGCTTCGATTCCAGCGGTAACCCTGCCATCATCCCGTTCAACACGCTTCACACGAAGGTCGGCTGGAGCGCCGGCGCCGGCATCGAGGCGCATCTCGGCGGTCCTTGGAGCACAAAGATCGAATACCTGCACCTGGACTTCGGAACAGTGTCCTCGCCCACGATTAACGACCAAAGCTCGCCATTGATCAACACCATCTTCAATTCCCGCATTACCGAGGATGTGATCCGCGCTGGGCTCAATTACAAGTTCGGACCAGCAAGTTGAGGCGAGCTGGAGCGGGAGTGTGCAGCGACGCATAGCCTCTGTTATTCGCACCTACGAAGCGCAGGGATTCCATCGCACCGGGACGGCAGTCGATCAGATATCCGGAGACTGGCTGGCCAATAAGGTGCGCCGGGTCGGGTTTGAGCCGATGCGTGAGGAATTCTCGCTCAGCCGGGTTGATCCAATTGACGCCTCTCTACTGGTGAATGACCGCAGGATCGAGGGATTGCCGTTCTTTGACGGCGGGTTCACGGGTCCGGCAGGGATCGCGGGCCTGCTCGGGCCGCTCAACAGCGATGCACCGATTGGACTTGCTGAAATTCCGCCGAATGCTGCGCAAATCGGCGCATTGGGTGACGCGCGCCGGCAAAACCGGCATCAGGCAATCGTCGTCATCACGCGCGGGACGCGGCCCGGGTTTTGCCCGAGCAATGCCGAAAGCTTTCTGCGTCCCTTTGGTCCTCCGGTGCTTCAGGTTGCCAGCGAGGAAGCGCCTTTGCTCGGTGATTGCGCGCGAGTGGGCGTGCAGGTCCTGCTGACGGTCCATGTCGAACGCGAACCGGCGCAGGCGTTCAACGTGATCACGACCATTCCGGGAACAAACAGAACCATTGCGCCGCTGGTCGTGATGACGCCGCGCAGTGGATGGTGGCGGTGCGCGAGCGAACGCGGCGGCGGCTTGGCCTGCTGGCTCGAGATCATGCGTGCGACGCGCGAGGCGAGACCAGTCAGGGACGTTCTGTTCGTTGCCTCAAGCGGCCATGAGCTCGGTCACCTCGGCATTGACACGTTTATCGAGCGCCGGCCGGGACTGGTCGCGGCTGCGAAGGCATGGATGCATCTTGGCGCCAATATCGGCGCCGCTCAGGGATCCGGCAATAACCTGCAGGCATCCGACGACGAGATGGAAGCGATGATGGCCGACGCGATGACCAAAGCGGGGCTGCGGATTGACCGCCGCCTTGCACGCAGCGCGGTGCCGCGCGGGGAAGCAGAGAACGTCCACCGCTGGGGCGGGCGATATATCTCCATCATCGGTAACAACGATCTCTTTCACAATACCAGCGATCGGGGGGCGGAGGCCGTCGATCTGAAAGTCATCGAGCGTTTTGCCGGCGCCTTTGCGGTGGTCGCGGCATCGCTCGCCCGGGCCTGACGCGGAGCACCAGCCTGGATGCCGCTTGAACAAAAACGATAGCGCTATTCGATCATTTAGCCGCCGCGCAAGAGGTTGGGCGCGCAGGAGAGATGTGGTGAGGCGCCTACCGCACGGGCTGGATGCCCAGCGCCTTGGCGGTGGCTGCGATGCTGCGGCGCTGCGCCTCAACCGCCGCGGCGAACTCCGCAGTGCCGCCGGGGTCGAGCTCCTGGCCAGTGGCCGCGAGTCGGACGCCGATCGCAGGATCGGCAGCGACGGCCTGGACGTCGGCGGCGATCCGCTCGGCTGTGCCCGGCGGCAGATTCTTCGGACCGAACAGTCCGATGAGGCCATCGAGGGCGAGGGCAGGGTAGCCCGCCTCGATTGCGGTCGGCAGGTCGGCCACCGCGGCAGCGCGCTTGCGATTGGTGATCGCCAGCAGCTTCACCTTGCCGGCGTCGACCTGCGACTTGACGATCGCGATCCCCGACACCATCACCTGCACGCGGTTCTCGGCGAGATCCGCCAACGCCTTGGTGACGTCGCTGTAGGGGATCTTCGTCATCGTGATGTTGGCGGTGTGCAGGAAATGGTCGAAGGTGATCTCGGTCGTCCCTGGTGTCGGTGCCAGGTTGAGCTTGCCGGGCTGCTTGCGCGCCATCGCCACCAGTTCGTCGAGCGTGTTGATATTGAGCGCTGTCGGCACCGACACAGCGATGATCGTACTTGACACCCGCGCGAGCGGGACGAGGTCGCTCGGGTCATAGGGCAGCCTGGCGTATTGTGTGGGATGCGCGGTGAACGTACCGGAGGCCGCGAACAGCAAGGTGTGGACGTCGTGCGCGCCGACGAAGGCATTGATGGCGATGATGCCGTCGGCGCCCGGCTTGTTCTCGATGACCACGGGCTGGCCCCAGCGCTTTGCCAGCTGATCGCCGAACAGCCGTGCGGCGATGTCCTGGGCGCTGCCCGGCCCCAGGCCGACGATGAATTTGACCGTCCGTTGCGGCCAGGTTTGTGGCTCAGTCTGCGCCTGTGCGATCACCGACAACGCCAGGGTGGCAAAGGCGGCCACCACCATGCCCGCAATCATTGCATTCAACTTTGACATGAGGCTCTCACGAGTGGATATCGGCACGAGTGAGCATATGCGGCCGCTCAACGCGAGCCTATCGAGGTCAGGCAAATCGAGCATCGCCATATTGCATATTGTCTCCATCGGAGGCGCATGGTCCAATATCAACAATCAGGGAGAGAATGATGCCATTGGTTGGTGCGGTTGCTGCGCCGCATTCCCACCTGCAGCTGTTCACGCGGCCGGCCGAGAACGACAAATACAAAGCGGACGTGCAGAAAGGACGGCAGGCGATGATTGCGCTGCGCGCCCAGGTGGAGCGCACAAATCCCGACACCATCCTGGTGATCCACGACGACCACTTCGTGAACTTCGATTTCCGTTGCTACCCGCCGTTTGCTCTGTTCGTCGGCAAGGAGGCCAAGGGCAGTGGCGTCACCGATCCCGATACGATTGAGAGGATCACCGGCGCGACCTATCGCAAATATGCGGGCAAGGAGTCCTATCAGTCGGCGCCGAGCGGCATGCCCCAGCACATGGCCAACTGGGACAAGCAGAAGCCCTACGTCTACAAGGTCAACACCGATCTCAGCGTGCGACTTCTGAAGGGACTGCTCGAGCGGGACTTCGACGTTCCATTCACCGCCGACGGTACCATGGACGGCGAAGAGGTGCTGACCACCAACTTCCTTAATCCCAAAGCCGACAAGAAGGTGATGTTGCTGTTCACCAACGGCTATGTACCGCCGCTGCCGTGGCCGCGCCGCTGCTACAAGCTCGGGCAGGCCATCCGTCGGATTCTCGACGAGGTCGAAGACCGGGTGCTGGTGCTGGCAACGGGTGGCATGTCGCATTATCCGGGCACACCGCTCTATGGGCATGTCGACGAAGCCTTCGACAAAAGGGTGCTGGACATTCTGGCGAGCGGACGCGGCAGCAAGCTCGCGGAATTCACTCCCGACGATCTGATGCAGTCGGGCAACGGCGAGCTGATCAACTGGGTCATCACTGCGGGTATTTGCGGCGACGTGAGGTGCCAGGTGCTGGACTACGTGAGGCTATGGCACATCGGTCTCGGCTATCTGTACTGGGAATTGTGATATGTCGCGCACCGAAGAAATCCTGCATCCGTTCGCAACCGAGATGCGCCACCTGACCAGCGCGCTGAACGTCATCGCCAGCGACATGATCCGTGACCGCACGCTTGCCAAGAAGCTCGACGATGATCCGGAATATTTCCGCGCCAACTACACCGTGACCGAGGAAGAGCTGACCGCGATGCGGGAGCGAAACATGATCAGGCTCTACGAGCTCGGCCTGCATCCGTTCCTGCTGGTCCGCTTCGCCGGCATGATGGGCATCCTGGAATATTGGCAATCGCTGGGCGCGCCGGGACGGGGCGGCGGCTGGCCCCGTAATGTATGACGATCTGCTGCCCATGACGACGTGGACCATCGGCTCGGCCACGATCACCCGCGTCGAGGAGCAGCTCGGCATCACCAATCAGCCATGCGAGAGATACTTCAGCAACTTCGAGCGCGAGGTGCTTGAGCAGCACCTCGACTGGGCGGCGCCTGACCACTACAGCCCGCCGCATGATCGGTTCGTGACCAGCGTGCATTCCTGGCTGATCCGCCTGGATGGTTTGATGATCCTGCTCGACACCTGCGGCGGCAACCACAAAGACCGGCCCTGGACGCATCGCTTTCATCAGCTCGACACGCCTTATCTCGAGCGCCTGCGCGCGGCCGGCGCTGCGCCCGAGGACATCGACATGGTGCTGTGCACTCATCTGCACGCCGACCACGTCGGATGGAACACTATGCGGCGCGACGGGTCCTGGGTCCCGACCTTCCCGAATGCGAAGTACCTTTTCTCGCGCACCGACGATGCCTATTGGGACATGCGCAAGAACGCCGCGATGACCGCTGACCCGCGACACATGGCCTACGAGGACAGCGTCCTTCCGGTCGTGCAGTCGGGCCAGGCCGTGCTGGTTGACGACGGCTACGATGTCACCCCCGGGCTTTCGGTCGAGGCCGCGCCCGGTCATTCGCCCGGCCATGTGCTGTTCAAGCTCGCAGACAGCGGAAAGCGCGCCGTGTTCTGTGGCGATGTGATTCACCATGCGCTGCAGGTCTATGCGCCACATTGGAATCACATGGCAGACGAGCGTCCGCAGGATGCCGCGGTATCACGCCGGCGGCTGCTGGAATCCTGCGCCGAGCATGATGCGTTGCTGTTTCCTATTCACTTCGGCGCGCCACATGTGGTTGGCGTCGAGCACGGGCCGCGGGGTTTCCTGGCTCGCTTCGTGCCAGGCAGATCCTGAGACTGGGAAGGAGACCACGATGCGTCCGATGCTCTTCGGGCTTATGACGCTGATCGGGGGATGCTGGACGCTCCTCTCTCCGAATACGGCAAAGGCGCAAGGTTATCCGGCGCACCCAGTCAAGATCATCGTCTCCTCGGCTGCCGGCGGTCCGCTGGATGTGGTTGCCCGCGCCGTCGCCGAGAAGCTCGCGGACAGCCTGAAGCAGCCTGTGGTGGTGGAGTCGCGATCGGGTGCGGGCGGCAATATCGCGGCCGATTTCGTCAGCAAGTCGGAGCCGGACGGCTACACGCTGCTGTTCACGCTGAGCTCCACGCTCACGGTCAACCCCCACATTTATAAGGACCTGAATTTCAATCTGAAGCCCATCACCGTCGTCAATTACAGTACGCAGACATTATTCGTGCACCCCTCGGCCCCGGTGAGCAACGTCAGCGAGTTCGTCGCCTGGGCGAAGAAAGAGGGCCCGATCGAGTATGCGCATGGCGGTAACGGCACGTCCTCGCACCTTGCCATGGAATACTTCCGGCTGCTTGCCGGATTCGAGACCGTGCCTTTACCTTACCGCGGCGCTTCTGCCATGGTCGCGGACTTTCTCGCCGGCCAGTTCAAAGTGTCGTTCGGCTCGACATCGGGTCTGCTTCCGCAGGCCGCCGCCGGGCGGCTGCGCGCGCTCGCGGTATCGACCGCCAGGCGCTCGCCGCTTGCGCCCGAGGTGCCGACCATCGCGGAATCGGGTTACCCTGGCTTCGAGCTGACCACCGATTTCGTCCTGCTGGCGCCTGGCGGAACGCCGGACGACATCGTTGCGCTGCTCGAGCACGAGGTTCGGAAAGCGATCACCACATCTGAGTTCGAGGAACGCTTCAAAAAGCAGGACATCTGGGTCGTCGCCTCGACCCCCGCAGAAACAGCGGCTCGCATCAAAGCCGGGCGGGAGCTGTGGGCCGATGTCGTCGTGCGCAGCGGCATGAAGAGTGAATAGAGGTGATCGGTTCCTTGCATGCCGTGGCTTGCGCCATCCAAGCCGATCGAGACGCATCGGGAATCATGACAACGTGTCAAGCCACGGCTACCGTGGTCTGACGGTACTTCAAATCGCGATATTCACCCGATCTCACGGGTGGGTATTTGGCCTTGCCAGGCGGGGCAATGCATTCGATCAAAGCGTCATAGTTGGGTTGCTGAAAGAAAGCGATTGAGAGGCGCCTTGCCTGCGATGCGACCGATGCTGGCGGATTCACCACCCGGTGAGTGTTGGAAAGCCAGCGATCATTCGTCCAACGCATCAGAAGATCGCCGATATTTATGACAAACGTTTCGGGATCGGTTTCCACGTCGATCCATTGTCCATTCCTGGTAAGCACCTGCAATCCGCCTGGTACGCTCTCCCCATTCAGGATTGTGAATGCCCCATAGTCGGTATGCGCTCCAGCGCGCAGCTGCCCGGGTTGGGGTGCGCTCGTCTGCTCTGGATAAAAGTTCAGTCGCATTGCACTGACATGCCTGTCGATCTTGTCATCAAAAAAATGTTCTTCGAGGCCAAGCCCAAGCGCCGCCAGTTGCATCATGAACGCCGCAAGCTTTTCCATTTCTGCGTAGTAGGCTGCGGCCGCATTCGCAATGCCTTCCGGCGTCGCCGGCCAGAAATTTGGTATGAAATATCGTCTGCCCTCGGGCCCCGTATAGTACGTCTCTTCTGGCCAGCTTTCCCGGCCGAAATGATAGAACTCTTTGAGATCGGACGGCGTCGTGCCTGCATTCGCAAGCGCCAACGCCTCCAACCCTTGCGCGCGATAGCCGCGGGGCGTGCCGGAAACCGGATGGATGGCTTTACACTTCTCCTGCAAAGGCAGAGCAAAAAAGGTGTGCGCCTTTGACCGCAGCGCATCCATTGCCGCAACGGGCACGCCATGACCGGTAATGGTAAAGAATCCGATCTCACGACAGGTTGTGTCGATCTCCTTCGCGACAGCTTGTCTTGAGGCGAGCCCGCCGATGCGCGCTGCAGAAAGGTCGATTATCGGGATCCGCTGCATATTTTCTCCTGGTGCGCATACCACTCAGTGATCATAAGCGCCGCCGTCCACTTACCCCGATAGCATGCTGACCCTCTTTCCTCAACCGCATTGCTCCCGCAGCTGCGTCCTGCGCATCAGCAATAATGACAGAGGCACCGCGACCGGCCAGATCTCTCGATACAGCAAATCCAATCGCCATTACGCCGCCGGTGACTATCGCAATCTTTGATGCAAGCGACATTTTGCTTCTCCCATTGGTTAATTCTCCCGTGACTGATAGGGCTTTCCGTTGTGGTCTGCGACTAAATTGGAAATTGCCGTCGGCGGGTTGTTGCGAAAATAATAAGCTAAGCTCGAGCGTCGTCTCGGCAAGAACGGGTACCTTGTCGGGTGCCGTAGGATCAATTAGCGTTTCAGCTACAGGTAAGAACAGGTTTTCCGCGGCGAACTAACGATCAGGGTAGAGGTAAACTCGATGTCGGGAATCGCAGGCGCACGAAGGGATCCCGCAGTTTTGCGCCGCGCAATCGCGGCCGGGTTCGCCGGCGCGGTTATCGAGTGGTACGATCTAGCCGCGGTCCTGATGACCGGATGAAATCTGGCCCTGTCTGACGAGAGGAAGGCACGTCCTTGAAACATACTCGCCGCCGCCATCTTCAATTCATCGCCTCCGCCACGATTGCGCCCGCGCTATTGCGCGTCAGTTGTGCGCAAAGCTGGCCCGCCAGGTTGATCCGCGTGATCATCCCGTTTACCGCTGGCAGCACGATCGACATTGTCGCCCGTATCGTGTTCGAGCCGCTCGGGCGACAACTGGGACAAGCGCTGGTCATCGAGAACCGTGGCGGGGGCGGCGGCACCGTTGGCGCGGCGGCGGTCGCGCGCGCGGAGCCCGACGGTTACACGCTGATGGCCCATTCCTCCGCGCACGTGACCACGCCGGCGATCTATCCCAATGCGCCCTACGATACGGCCAAGGATTTTGCCGCCGTTGCCGCGTTCGGCAGCTCGCCCAACGTAACCGTCGTGGCGCCGGAGAAGGGTATCAAGACGCTGCAGCAGCTCGTTGCTGCCGCCAAAGCCAGGCCCGGCTCGATCACATTCGGCACTGCCGGCGTCGGCTCGGCGACCCACATCTCCGCCGAGATATTGCGCTTCGCCGCAGGCTTTGATGCTTTGAACGTGCCGTTCCGCGGGATGCCCGAGATACTCACCGAGATCATATCTGGACGCATCGACTTCGCCTGCTCGACCATTGCTACCGCGCTGCCTTTCATCCGCGAGGGCAAGCTCGTGGCACTCGCGGTGAGCACGCCACAACGCTCGTCTGCGCTGCCCGATGTGCCCACCACGCTCGAGGCCGGTTATAAGAATTCCGACTATACGTTTTGGACCGGGTTGTTCGCGCCGGCCAAGACACCGCGCGAAATTGTCGACAAACTGGCCCAGGAGACGCAGAAGGCGCTGGCGGCGCCGGGCGTTCGGGAAAAGCTCGCGCAACAAGGCATGGACCCGATGCCGATTACTCCCGCGGCCTTCGATGCGCAGATCACGCGCGAGATCGATTCAATTCTCGCCTTGGCCAAAGCCGCGAACCTGAAGTTCAACTGACGGCATCAGTTGTTATTGCGTAGGGGCGGGTTTCAAGCCTGGTTTCAAACCCGCCCCTGTTGGCAATCCCCCGCGTGCAGGGGCGAGGCATGCCTCGCCCCTGCACGGAACGGCGAGTTCAGCGTTTTGGTCGGGCCTGAGCCAGAATCAGAGGAGCCAGCCCAGGATGGGTTATTTGCCAGGAAGTCCAGAAGGAAGTTGGTATCGATGAGGATCACCGCTCAATCATCGCCGCGCGT
>Ga0306920_100013261_pt1 | contig 11222 bp, 17 predicted proteins | sample flu12Cox44000170_FD_204666 | JGI IMG/M metagenome (GOLD analysis project Ga0306920, IMG submission 204666) | Lab enrichment of tropical soil microbial communities from Luquillo Experimental Forest, Puerto Rico - flux4day.12C.oxic.44.000.170 (v2)... | ecosystem: Environmental > Terrestrial >...
TCCTCGAGGGCGGGCCGACGCTCGCGGCCGCCTTCCTCGAGGCGGATCTCGTCGACAAGCTCCTGCTGTTCGTGGTCCCGGTTCTCGGCGGCGGGGGGCCGCGGTTCGCGGCTCCGCTACCCTCCGCGCGGGCGCTCTCGCACCTCACGGCCCGGCCGGTGGGCGAGGACGTCCTCCTCGAAGCCTATGTCGACGAACCCTGACTCCCTGCGCCGCGCCGACGACGAGATCGTCACGCTCCTCTCGCACTGGCTGACGCGGCAGCTCGGCAACGACGAGCTGCGGCGGAAGGTGGAGGAGATCGGGACCGACGAGCTGGCGCCTGCGCAGCGCGATGCCGTGAACGAGCTGCTCGCGGAGCTGCGGAACGCGGCGCCGGGCGAGCGGGGAATGCTCGAGGTCGTCGTGCGCGAGACCGTCGAGACGCTCGTCTACGGCGACTAGCCGAAAGCGTCGAACACGGTGCCAGGCCCCTTGGTGCCTGGCACCAGGGGTACCGTTTGGCCATGTTCACCGGGCTGATCCGCGAGGTCGGCCGCGTGGCCGCGGTCGACGGCGGCGCGGAGGGCGTCCGGCTCACGATCGACGCGCCGGAGACGGCGCGCGGGGCCCGGCTCGGCGACTCGATCGCCCTCAGCGGCGTCTGCCTGACCGTGGTCGACTGCTCCGACGGGCGCCTCGCCTTCGACGCGGTCCCCGAGACGCTCGCGCGTTCGTCGCTGCAAACCCTCGAGCCGGGGTCGAGGGTCAACGTCGAACCGGCGCTGCGGGCCGGCGAGCCGCTCGGCGGCCACTACGTCCAGGGCCACGTCGACGGCGTCGGCCGCGTCCGCTCCGTCGAGCCCGAGGGCGACGGCCGCCGCATCTGGGTCGACGCGCCGGCCGAGCTGATGCGCTACGTCGTCGAGAAGGGCTCGGTGGCCGTCGAAGGGACGAGCCTGACCGTCGCCGACCTCGACCGTAGCGGCTTCGCGGTCGCCCTTATCCCGCACACGCTCGAGGAGACCACGCTCGGCGAGCTCGAGCCCGGCGCCCCCGTGAACCTCGAGGCCGACGTCCTCGCCAAGTACGTCGAGCGGCTGCTCGCGCACGACCCCGCTCGCTAGCCTTCTCGCATGGTGGTGACCACTCCGTTTGCGACCGTCGAGGAGGCGATCGAGGACATCCGCGAAGGGCGGCTCGTCGTCGTCGTCGACGACCCCGACCGCGAGAACGAAGGCGACCTGGTCGTCGCGGCGCAGTTCGCGACGCCCGAGACGATCAACTTCATGGCCACGCACGCGCGCGGCCTCGTGTGCCTCTGCCTGACCGAGGAGCGCGCAGACTACCTCGGGCTGCGCCCGATGACTGACCACAACGAGGCGCCGCTCGGCACCGCCTTCACCGTCTCGGTCGAGGCCCGCGAAGGCGTCACCACGGGCATCTCCGCCGCCGACCGCAGCCGCACGATCCAGGTTGCGATTCATCCCGACTCGACGCACTACGACCTCGTGCAGCCGGGGCACGTGTTTCCGTTGCGCGCGAGGCCTGGCGGCGTCCTCGAGCGCATCGGCCAGACGGAGGCGGCCGTCGACCTCGCGCGGCTCGCGGGGCTGACCCCGGCCGGCGTGGTCTGCGAGATCATGAACGAGGACGGGACGATGGCGCGCGTGCCCGATCTCGTGCCGTACTGCGAGCGGCACGAGCTGAAGATGATCACCGTCGCCGACCTCGTCGAGTACCGGCGCCGACACGAGCGGCTCGTCGAGCGCGGTGCGTCGGTGCGCCTGCCGACGGAGTACGGTGAGTTCACCGCCGTTGCGTTCCGCGAGAAGCTGACCGGCAAGACGCACGTCGCGCTCGTTCGCGGCGACGTCGGCGGTGCCGAGAGCGTGCTCGTCCGGGTGCACTCGGAGTGCCTCACCGGCGACGTCTTCCACTCGCTGCGCTGCGACTGCGGCGAGCAGCTCGAGCAGGCGCTCGCACAGATCGACGACGAGGGCCTCGGCGTGCTGCTCTACATGGCGCAGGAAGGCCGCGGGATCGGTCTGATCAACAAGCTGCGCGCCTACGAGCTGCAGGAGCAGGGCCTCGACACGGTGGAAGCAAACCTCGAGCTCGGCTTCCCGGCCGACGCGCGCGACTACGGCATCGGCAACCAGATCCTCGCCGACCTCGGCCTGACGACGATCCGCATCCTCACCAACAACCCGAAGAAGCTGACCGGCATCGACGGCTTCGGCCTCACCGTCGTCGAGCAGGTGCCGATCGAGGTCCCGCCGAACGATGAGAACCGCCGGTATCTGGCCGCCAAGCGGTCTAAGCTCGGACACCGCCTGCACCATCAGGACCTGAAGAACCTCGACTACGAAGGGGAGCCCGAGTGAGCGACGGAATCGACGAACGGCGGGAGACGGTGGTACCGACCGGGCTCGAGCCCGAGGACGAGCCTGGGGCGGAGCCCGAGGACGAGCTCGACTCCGAGGAGACGCACTCAGTGGCCGCGCCGCCGCCCGACCCGCAGGCGATCGCGCTCGAGGAGACGCAGGTCGCGCCCCCCGAGACGTTGCCGGACGCCGAACCCGAGCCTGCACCGCAGGTCGAGCACGGCGAGGAGGCCTTCGCCGGGTGGCCGGCCGCGCAGTCCTCCGCCTTGATCGAGGAGATGCCTGCCGAGGTGAGCGTCGAGCACGTCCGCGGCGAGATCGACGTCCCAGACGGCTTCGTCGTGCTCGAGGGCACGCCGCTCGGGAAGCGCCGCTCGGTCGGCGTCGTCGTCTCCCGCTTCAACGGCGGCGTGACGACGCGTCTGCTCGAGGGCGCGCTCGAGGCGCTCGAGGCGGCCGGTGTCGCCAAGGACGCGATCACGATCCTCCCGGTGCCCGGCGCCTTCGAGCTGCCGCTGGCGGCGATGGCGCTCGCGAAGACCCGCCGCTACGCGTGCATCGTCGCGCTCGGCGCGATCGTGCGCGGCGAGACGCCGCACTTCGACTACGTCGCCTCCGAGTGCGCCTCGGGGCTGCAGCTCGCGGCGATCGAGACCGGCATCCCGGTGTCGTTCGGCGTCCTCACAGTCGACACCGTCGAGCAGGCCGAGGCGCGGATCCACAAGGCTGCCGACGCCGTGCGCTCCGCTCTCGAGATGGCCGATCTGTTCGCGCGGCTCCGTGCCAGCGCTCGTCAGTAGAGGTCGCGCCAGCTACACTGCCGCCCGCGATGTCGAAGGTCTGTGCAGTCTGTGGGAAGAAGCCAGCGTTCGGGAACCACCGTTCGCACTCGATGGTCGCGACCAAGCGCCGCTTCGACCCGAACCTGCAGCGGGTTCGCGTGCTCCTGAAGGGGAAGCCGACCCGCGCCTACGTCTGCACGCGCTGCCTCAAGGGCGGCAAGGTCACCAAGGCGATCTGAGCAACCGGCGACCGCTCGACTAGGGTCTAACGCACGCAGTGGCGGACGACCTGACGCTGGAGCTCGAGCACGGGCGGCTCACGATCTCGCGGGACGCCGTCGCCGAGATCGTCGGTGAGACGACGCTCGCCTGCTACGGCGTGGTGGGGCTCTCGGCGGGCAGCCGCATCGGCCGCGTGCTTCGACGCGACGGCGTGACGATCGACGGCGACGCGCAGGCGCTGCGGATCGGCGTCCACGTCGTGATCGAGCACGGACTGAACCTCGCCGAAGTGGCGTCGACGATCCGCTCGCAGGTCGCGTACGAGGTCGAGCGGCTGACCGGCCTTGGCGTCGCCGCGGTCGAGGTGGTCATCCAGCGCGTCAGGCAGAGCGCGTGACGCAGCGAGAGCGTCTCCGCGAGCTCGTCGGCGGCGCACGGGCGGCGATCGAGGCCACGCGGACGCGCATCGACGACCTCAACGTCTACCCGGTGCCCGACGGCGACACGGGCACGAACCTCACGCTGACGGTCCGCGCGATCGCCGAGGCGTTGGCGGCGGACGGGCCCGAGGAGCGGGCCGCGCTCGCGAAGGAGGTCTCGCGCGCGGCGCTGATGGGCGCCCGCGGCAACTCGGGCGTGATCCTGTCGCAGATCGTCCGCGGCGCGACCGAGGCGCTTGCAGACAGCGACGATCTCGCGCGCGTCTTCCGCTCCGCGTCCGACGCCGCCTACCGCGCCGTGAAGAAGCCGGTGGAGGGAACGATGCTGACGGCGATCGCGGCGATGGCGGACACGGCCGAGCACGGGGGCGACCTGCACACGATCCTCACGCGCGGCGACGACACGGTCGAGCGCACGCGCGACATGCTGCCGGTGCTCCGCGATGCGGGCGTCGTCGACGCCGGTGCGGCGGGGCTCGTCGAGATCGTGCGGGGTGTCGTCGCCGCGCTCGAAGGCACGCCCCTGCCCGAGGCGCCCGAGCACGATCGCGAGCTTGGTCTCGGCGCGATCCACCGGGAGCTGTCGCGCTTCCGTTACTGCACCGTCTTCGTCGTCGAGGGCGAGTCCCTCGATGCCGACGCGCTCGAGTTCGAGCTCGAGCAACTCGGCGACTCGCTGCTCGTCGTCGGCGACTCGACTGCGCTCAAGGTTCACGTGCACACCGACGACCCCGGCCGCGCGCTCTCGCTCGGCGTCGCACGGGGGATCGTGGGCGGCGTCGAGGTGGCGAACATGCACGAGCAGACGCTCGAGCGCGAGGAACGGCTGTTGCACGCCGTCCCGGTGGCCGCCCACCAGCCTTGTGCGGTCGTCGCAGTCGCGTCGGGAGCCGGAAACCGGCAGCTGGCCGAGAGCCTCGGCGCAACGGTCGTCGACGGCGGGCGCACGATGAACCCGTCGACCGCCGACTTGCTGGCGGCGATCGAGACCGCCGGCGGCGAGGAGGTCGTCGTCCTTCCGAACAACGGCAACGTGATCATGAGCGCCGAGCAGGCTGCGGAGCACGCGTCTGAGCACGTGCGCGTTGTCCCGACGCGGTCGGTGCAGTCGGGGCTCGCCGCGCTCGTGGCGTTCGATCCCTCACTGGGGGCCGACGCGAACGCCGAGGCGATGGCCGAGGCGGTCGACGCCGTCGCCACCGGGGCGATCACGATCGCGTCGCGCGACGTCGTGCTCGACGGCATCGACGTCCGCAAGGGCGAGTGGCTCGGCCTCGCCGGTGACACGCCGGTCGCCGGCGGCGAAACCTTCGACGAGGTTGCCCGCACCGTGCTCTCGCGGCTGCTCGACGAGCCACGCGGCGTCCTCACGTTGCTCACAGGCGAAGAGCCGCCGCAGCTGAACGGCCTGCTCGACGAGGTGCACGCCGCGCATCCCGACCTGGAGGTCGAGGTGCACGAAGGCGGACAGCCCCACTACCCGCTGCTGCTATCCGCCGAGTGACGGTTCGGCCCGCCCGCGTCGTCCTCGTCGAGGACAACGACGTGTTCCGCGAGACGCTCGAGCTCCTGCTGGAGCTCCGAACCGAGGTGGCCGTGGTGGGGAGCGCCGCGAGCGGCGACGAGGCGGTCGAGCTGTGCAGGCGGCTCGAGCCGGACGTGGTGCTCGTCGACTACCGGATGCCCGGCATGAACGGCGCGGAGACGACGCGCGCGGTCCTGGCGGCTGCGCCGGGAACGAGCGTGATCTGCCTCACCGCCTCCGTCGCGGCGGACGAGATCGAGGAGCTCCGCGCCGCCGGAGCGGTCGCGTGCATCACCAAGGATCAGGAGTTGGACTCACTCGTGCTCGCGGTGTGCGAGGCTGCTGCGACGTGAAGCTGACCGCGGACAACACGGCGGTCGTCCTCGACTCGACATCGGACTTCCCGGACGCGCAGGCGCGATTCCCGAACTTCCGCGTCGTCCCGCTGTACGTCCGATTCGGGGACGACAGCTACCGCGACTACGTCGAGATCACCCCGGACGAGTTCTACGCCCGCCTGGAGACCGCGCCCCAGCTGCCGACGACGTCACAGCCGACGCCGGGCGACTTCCTCGAGGTCTACGAGGAGCTCGCGCCGCACTACGAGCGGATCCTGTCGGTGCAGATCTCGTCGACGCTCTCCGGGACGTTCGCGAGCGCCGAGGCGGCAGCCGACCTGCTGGGCGGCGACGCGGTCCGCGTCATCGACTCGCGCACCGTGTCGGCCTCGCTCGCGCTCGTCGGCATCGGCATCCAGCACCTGCTCGAGCGAGGGACGACCGACGAGGAGATCGACGCGTACGCCGCCCGCTACCGGCGCGGGCACCGGTTGCTCTTCACCGTGAACACGCTCGAGTTCCTCGCCAAGGGCGGGCGCATCGGGCGTGCGGCCGCGCTCGCCGGGAACCTCCTGAACGTGAAGCCGATCCTGACCATTCGCGACGGCGAGGTCGTCCCGCTGAAACGAGTGCGCGGCAACGCCAAGGCGTACGCCGAGTTCCGGGACCTGTTCGAGTCGACGTCGACCGACTCGCCGCAGCTCGTGATCGGCATCGCCCACGCGGCGGCGCCCGACCGGATGGATGCGCTGCGCGAGCTCGTCGAGCACGTTCGCCCGCACGCGCGGATCGAGATCGCGACGACGCTGGGCGCCGTCGTCGGCACGCACGCGGGCCCGGGCACGGTAGGCTTCTTCTGGTTCGAGGACGACGCCGCCTAGTCGTCGGGCTCCCCGCGAACCACCGGCGGGCGCGGCGCGGGTGTAGGGGTCGGGGCCGGGCGGAGGCCCGACGCGATCGGGCTCAGGTTGCCGACCGGATCGTGCCGCTCGGACCCCCGTCCGAGCAGGAAGACGTTCAACGCGACGACTGCCGCGAGTGCGCTGAGCGCGAGGAGGACGAGGGCGGCGCGCATTCAGGCCGCGAGCTCCTGCCGAAGGGCCGGCACCTGACGGGGCCTGTTCGCAGCCAGGGCGGCGAGGAGCCGGCCGTTCGTGTCCAGGTAGCGGGCGGTGAACGCGTCGCCGGTCCCGTCCAGCTCGACCGCGTGCCACGCGGCGGCGTGGCCGATGTGCTGGAGCCGCAGGCCGAACTGATCCGACCAGAAGAAGGAGGGCTCGTCGTACGGCTCGGGCTCGCCGGCGATCGCCGCCGCGACCGCGCGAGCCTGGCCGGCCGCGCTCGTCCAGTGCTCGACGCGGACGTGGGCCCGGAGCGACGGCCGCCACCAGGAGGCAACGTCGCCGCAGGCGTAGACGCCGGGGGCCCTCGTGCGGCCGCACGGATCGACCTGGCACGCCTCGACGACCGTGCCGATCCCCACGACGACCGTGTCGGCGGGCACGATCGTGCCGTCGGTCAGCTCGACGCCGCGAACGCGCTCCGCTCCGACGAAGCCGGCGACGCCGACGCCGAGCCGGAGGTCGACGCCCTGGCTGCGATAGCGCTCGGCCAGGAGCGCGCCCACCTCGTCGCCCAGAATGCGATGGAGCGGCAGAGGAAGGGGCTCGACCACGGTGACAGACGAGACGAGCGGAAGCGTCGTCGATGCGACCTCGCCGCCGATGAAGCCCGCGCCGACGACGACGAGCCGTGTCGCCGGCGAGAGCTCGGCGGCGAGCGCGGAGGCATCGTCGAGTGTGCGCAGGTGATGGACGCCCGGCGGTCCGGCCAGCCGTCGTGGTGCGGCGCCAGTGGCGAGGACGAGGGCGTCCCAGGCGACGGTCTCCCCTCCGACTCGCGCCGTCCGTCGCACGGTGTCCACGGCTTCGACCGTGCAGCCGGTAGAGAGCTCGATGCCCTGCTCGTCCCAGAACGAGTCGGGACGGAGCGAGAGGTCGCCGCGCCGCCCGGCGAGAAACTCCTTCGAGAGTGCCGGCCGCTCGTAGGGGGCATGGCGTTCGGCCCCGGCGAGGACGATGCGCCCCTCCCAGTCGAGCGCGCGGAGGTTCTCGGCGCAGCGGGCGCCGGCCAGGCCGGCGCCCGCGATCACCACGGTCCCGTCGTTCATGCGGCTTGCACCTCCTCGACAACGATCGCGCCCATCGGGCAGCTGTCGGCCGCGTCGAGGACGGACGGATCGTCTGTCTCGACGACGACCGCCGCGGCCTTGCCACCGGGGTCGAGGCGGAAGACGCCGGGTGACAGCTCGACGCACGAGCCGAACCCACTGCAGAGACTGCGGTCGATCGTGATGCGATACGTGCTCATCGTGTTTCTCCTTTGATTGCCGCCCGGCGGGCGGGAGGGACGAGGGCGCGCCAGGCGGTGGCTGCTGCCACCGATCCGACGGCCCCGAGGTACAGCGCGTGTGCCCACGGCTGCGCTGCGTCGGTGCCCGACGCAAGCCCGTGAACCGTGGCGAGGGCGAAGAGCGCGAAGGTGAGCCAGTGCAGGCGCCGCCAGGCGCGATGGCCGATCCGCTTGCGCAGCCAGAACGACCCGGTGACGGCGACGAAGAGCCAGCCGGCGAGGACACCGGCCGCGACTGCCGCCGGCCGGTACGTGACGAGACCGGGGACGAACAACGCAGCGGGCGTGACCTTGACGGTCGAGTCGAGGACGAGCGACGCGCCGTGGAGCGCAAGGAGGCTGAGCCCGCTGAGCGCGAGCGTCCGGTGGATCTCGGTCACACGCGACGCCTTCAGGCTCGGGAACGGCCGCGACTTGAGGACGAGCCCGGCCAGCACCGAGAGGGTCAGCACCGCGTAGGCGCCGAGGCCGCTCGATCGGGCCAGCAACCAGAAGGTCGGATCGTGCGTCATGACCCGAGGCCGCCCGTCGTCAGCCGGCGACCGTCCTCTGTCACCAGCACCGCCGGGACGTCGGCGGCGGACGCGGTGGCCGACCCGGCCAGGAAGAGCGACTTTGCGAGCACTTCGGCCTCGATCGCGTCGGTCGCGACGACGGTCACGCGCACGAGGTCGGTCTCGGACGGCCGGCCCGTCACCGGGTCGATCAGGTGGTGGCGCGCCTTGCCGGCCCGGCGCCAGACCCGGCGGTCGCGTCCCGACGTTGCGACCCCGCCCGCGACGATGCCGAGGGTGAGCTCGTCGTCGACCGCGATCGTCCAGGCGCCGCCTTCGGGGATGCCGCGAACCGCGATGTCGCCACCGGCGTCGACCAGGCAGGGCCCGGCCAGCGCGAGCCGTTCGGCGACGCGCTCGGCCGCGAAGCCCTTCCCGATGCCGCCGAGATCGATGCCGAAGCCGTCCTCGATCTCGATCCGTCGCCCGTCGACGACGACGCGGCCCCCGCATGCGGCGGGGACAGCGTCGTCGGCGGTGTCGTCAGGGAGCTCCGTGAACGTGCGGTCGTAGCCGGCCGCCTCCAGGGCGTGGTGAACGGTCGGGTCGAAGGCGCCGCCGGTGCGCTCGCGCGCGGCGATGGCCAGTTCGACCACCCCTGCGAGGTCGGCCGAGGCATCAATCCAGCCGTCGCGGTTGAGCTGCGACAGCTCGGAGTCGGGCCGGAAGCGAGACATCACCTGCTCGAGCCGCTCGAATTCCGCCTCGCAGGCGTCGAGTTGCGACTCGGCGTCACCGGCTTCGACCAGGAGCTCGACGGTCGTTCCCATCGAGCGGAAGCTGCGGCGCTCGATCACGACGTCCTCGTGACGACGAGCGGCGGCAGGTTGACGACCCGGACCGTGGGCTGCACCGGTGCGGCGGTCGCCATGGCGGCCAGTGCGCTGTTGCGTGCCGTGATCTTTGCGGCCGCTGCGTTACGTGCGGCGAGCGCGCGTCGGTAGGAAGTCCAGCGACGGTCGACGAGCCTCTTCACGAGCACCGACTCGCGTTGCAGACGATGCTGGCGTGCGGCGAGCGCGACGAGCCGCGGGTCCTGGGCCGGCCGTGGCGACCATGGGTGAGCGGCCACGACCGCCCAGGCGACGAGGAAGACGACGACGCCCGCGACGAGCGCATACAGGCGTCCGACATGGTCAGTCATCCATGCCTCCGCCGTCGGAGCCGTCTTGCCCGTCCTGCTCGCCGCCGTGTCGGTGGATCACGTGCACGATCGGCGGCGGCCGGTGGTAGATGACGGTCTGCGGAGCGGCGACGGCCGCCGCGATCGGGGCCGGATGGGATGCGACGGGCAGGGGCGGCACCGCCGGCGGCTTCTTGCGCAGCTCCGCGAGGAGGGCACGTTCGGCACGGTCGATCGCGCGGTTCTGGTTCACGATCTGCGCGGTGCTCACGTGCGTGGTGGCTTGTGCGTTCGCTCCGAGCCGCGTCGTGCGAAGCGCAGCGAAGGTGCCCGCGACCGCGGAGAACGCGACGACGATCGCGATGGCGAATGCGTGTGTGCGTTTCATGAGAACCACGCTAGGAATGGCCCGCCCAAGCCCGGGCCAAGGTCGGGCAAAGGTTCGGCCAGGAATCCGTGAATTCGCCGATGCGGGTGCGGAAAGCCCTGGAACGATGGGTACGTGAACGTCCTGCTGGTCGAAGACGACGACGCGATCGCCGAGCCGCTGGCCTCGGGCCTCCGGCGTGAGGGCTTCGAGGTCACCCGCGCGGCGACCGGCGTCGAGGCGCTCGCCGCCCAGGGCGCGGATCTCGTCCTGCTCGACCTGCGGCTCCCGGACGTCGACGGCTTCACCGTCTGTCGCGAGCTGCGGGCGCGGTCGGACGTCCCGATCATCGTCGTGTCGGCGCGCGGAGAGGAGGTCGACCGCGTGGTCGGGCTCGAGCTGGGCGCTGACGACTACGTGGTGAAGCCGTTCGGGCTACGCGAGCTGGTCGCGCGGATCCGCGCCGTCACGCGGCGAACCGGCGACCACCGCGGCTCGGACGACGACGAGTTGGATCTCGTCGTCGGGACGCTCCGGATCGACCTGCGTGCGCACCGCGTGACGGTCGACGGAGCCGAGGTCGCCCTGACGGGGAAGGAGTTCGCGCTATTGACACTCCTCGCCCGCGAGCCTGGTGCGGTCGTCGACCGGGAGCGCATCCTGCGCGAGGTTTGGAACACGACCTGGTACGGCTCGTCGAAGACGATCGACGTGCACGTCGCGGCGATCCGCCGCAAGCTCGGCGACCCGGGCTGGATCGAGACGGTGCGCGGCATCGGCCTGCGACTGCGTCCCGCATGAGCCGTAGGCTCGACGGAGGCTCACAAAGAGCGGAGGTGCCGGCTTGGCCGGCGCCGGAGCGGGTATGAGCCGTCGACTCCTCGCGAGCTACCTGGCGCTCACGGTCGCGGTGCTGATCGCGCTCGAGGTCCCGCTGGCGGTCGTCGATGCCCGCAATGAGCGCCACGACCTGACGGCGAAGGTGGAGCGCGACGCGTTCGCGGTCGCGTCGCTCGCCGAGGACACGCTCCAGGCCGGGGGCGGCCCGTCGAAGGCCCTGCAGCGAGTCGTCGTTCGCTACCAGGCCGCCACC
>Ga0306920_100013262_pt1 | contig 11221 bp, 7 predicted proteins | sample flu12Cox44000170_FD_204666 | JGI IMG/M metagenome (GOLD analysis project Ga0306920, IMG submission 204666) | Lab enrichment of tropical soil microbial communities from Luquillo Experimental Forest, Puerto Rico - flux4day.12C.oxic.44.000.170 (v2)... | ecosystem: Environmental > Terrestrial >...
GGGGTGTCAGCCGGGGGTGATGACGACCTTGAGGGCGGAGTTCTCGGCGGCGTTCTTGAAGACGTCGTACGCCTCGTCCATCTGGGCGAAGGTGAACGAGTGGGTGCCCATCTTCTCGGCCGGGATGCGGCCGCTGGCCACCATCTTCAGCAGGGTGGGAATGGACACCGTGTCGACCAGGCCCATGGTCAGGGTGACGTTCTGGATCCACATATCCTGCATGGGCAGCGAGACCGGGACGCCGTGCACGCCGATGTTGGCGATGGTGCCGCCCGGCCGGACCAGGGACGCGGCGGTCAGCAGCGTCTCGGGATAGCCGACGGCCTCGATCGAGACGTCGACGCCGGCGCCACCGGTCAGGTCCAGCACCTCGGCGGTGGTGTTGTCGCCGGCCTCCACCGTGTCGGTGGCGCCGAACTCGCGCGCCTTGTCGAGCCGGAACTTGTTCGTGTCGACCGCGATGACCCGGGAGGCGCCCCACAGGCCGGTGGTCAGGATCGCGGACAGGCCCACCGCGCCCGCGCCGACCACGGCGACGGTGTCGCCGGGGCGGACCTTCCCGGCGAGCACGCCGACCTCGTAGCCGGTCGGCAGCGAGTCGGCGAGGAAGATGGCCTGCTCATTGGTGACGTTGGCCGGCACCGCGTAGAGCGAGGTGTCGGCGTACGGGACGCGGACCGACTCGGCCTGAGTGCCGTCGATCAGGTGACCGAAGATCCAGCCGATGCCGCCGACCGTCTGGCAGTGCGAGGGCATGTTCCGCTGGCAGTACTCGCACCGCCCGCACTTGGTGATGGCCGGGACGAGCACGCGGTCGCCGACACTGAACCCCTTGACCGCGTCGCCGACCTCGGTGACGGTGCCGACCGCCTCATGGCCGAGGATGCGGCCGTCGGTGACCGCGGGCACGTCGCCGTGCAGGATGTGGAGGTCGGTGCCGCAGATCGTGGTGGTGTCGATCTTGACCACGACGTCGGTAGGTTCGGAGATGGTGGCGTCCGGGACGTCTTCCCACGCCTTCTGGCCTGGTCCGTGGTATACGAGGGCTTTCATTAGGCCGACGTTAGTTAACCCCGCCGCGACCGGCTGTTTCAATATTGGACTATCCGGGCCGAATTCAGAACGGTGGCTCCTCGGGCGGCGGGCCGAGGGCATCATCGGGTGAACGGTCGGCGGGAGGCTTCGGGACCGTCGAACGGGGTTTGGCGCGGTCGGTCACGAAGACCCATCGGGATCCGTCCCGCGTTTCGGTGCGCCAGCCGTTTTCGCCGAGGATCTCGTTGAGAGCCTGCCTGACGAGCCCGTGGCGGTAGACCCAGTCGGAACGCTCCTCGTGCCCCTGGCCGAAGGTCGCGGGCAGATTATCGGCCAGCAGGTGCTGCGCGAATCCCCATTTGATGCCGCGATCGCTGCGCACGGCATCCTGGAATCTGGTGTCCTGTGCCAGCTTGCGGATGGCGGCGTACTTGAACGTCTCCGTCGCGTCAACGGTCTTGTTAAGCGTGACGCGCGTGCCGCCAGATGCGGCGACCGCCTCGTCAAGCGCATGGTCGAGCTGGCTCTTCAGCCTGGATGCATAGCAGTCGACGCCCGGACGGTCATAGAGCGGGTCAGCCAGCCCGAAGGCTTTCTCGAAGAGCAGGGCGCGGGTCGGAATGGGATAGGGCGTCTCGCTGACGCTGGACCAGAAGACCCCGTGCCCGGGAAGGGGCTCGTTGAGCAACGATGACAGGAGATCTTCTGAGAAGTGAGCGTTCGCCCTCTGCAGCGCACGCAGGTCGCCCTCGGCGAGCAGGTGGAAGATGAACCAGTTGTCGCCCTGGGACAGGATCTCGGCGGGGATGCTCCCCGGCTGCTGGGTCACCAGGACCGCGCCGAGGTCGTACTTGCGCCCTTCCTTCACCCAGGAGATGAAGGGCCCCTCTCCCTGGCTGGCCGATGAGCCCAGGACCGACTGGGCCTCCTCGACGACGGCTATCACCGGGACGCTTCGTGACTGCCGCTTAGTGAACTCGGCCTGGTTGTGCTCGAAGATCCGCTGCAAGATCACGCCGGCCAGCGCGAGCCCCTGCGCACCGCGCATCTGCGAGATGTCCACCACGCACAGCTTGCCGTCCGACAGCGCCCTGATGAGTGCGCGCAGCAACTGGCTGGACGGGTCATGCAGCGCGGTGACCACTCGAACCATATTGGACCGGGCGGCCAGCGCCTCGTTCTCCTGCTGCCTGGGGTCAAGCTGCAGAGCCTGGCAGAAGTGCTTGATATCAGTGCCGCCCTTACCCAGCCAGACCTCGTCGACCAGCTTGCTCCACTCCGGGGACCGGAGCTGTTTGAGCTTGGCGATGTTCTGGTGATCCTGGCGCTCAGCCGGTATCACGAGCGAAATTACCTTTGCGGGCTCAAGCTCCCTGATATCGAGCCGCACCTTGTCGACGACAAAGGTCCGGTAGAACTCACTCGGCCCCTCCTTGTCGGTGAAGACGACCAGTCTGTCCTGCAGCGCGGGCACGTCGCACAATCCCGGCCTGCCCTTATCGTCTGGCCAGTAGTACTCGCCGTCGGGATCGAAGATGACCGTTCCGACGGGCGCCTCGCGACCGCTTCCCTTTTCGACCACAGGACCCTTGGCGCCACCGTAGAGATTCGCGAACAGCAGCTTGACCAGGTTGGACTTGCCGAAGCCGGCCCGGGCGAATACGAAGGAGCGGCGGCTCACCAGATGCAGGATGTCGAACCGCGGCATGACCACGGGATCGCGGATCTGCAGGCGTTCATCATCGCCCACCCGGGAATCCTGGCCCCCGTAGACGAACTCGCCGAGGGCGAGGAAACCGAGCTCGACGGCGTGAGCGCCGTCGGCGGTAGCGCCCGCCACGTGCCGAAGCAGTTCATCGGACAGGAAGGCGACCTTGGCGCCGACATGCGGCAGCCGCCGGTGCGAGGGAACGAAGACGGGGGGCTTGTCGCCGTCGCGGAATCGGAGCACGCCCAGAATCCGGATATTGACCCGGTACTTCAGGAACTGGTCGCGGAGATCTTCGGGAATGGGGCGGTTCTCGCGCTGCTGGCGCAGCGCGTAATCCTCGCCGGCCGATGAAATGAGCCTGCCCTGGGCGGAGATCGTGGTGACTCGGCCCAGGATGGCCTCGGCGTCGTTTTCCAACGCCACCAGGACGAACTGGCCATGCATCGGCGAGGACTGGAAACGATTCTGGTATGGCAGGATCAGGTCGGCGTGGAACTCAAGCCCGCCTTCGGAGAACCCGAGAAAGGTGCCTGCCACCTGCGTATCGTCGAAGAGCGTCACTGGTACCTCCCGGCAGCCGGATCAGCCGGCGACAGCCTCTGCGCGTCGAATACGTGCCGCCGGTCCGCGCGGATCTGCTCCCGGACCGCCTCCTCCAACGCACTTTGCAGGATCACCAGGTCCAGGTCGACGACCTGCGCGTAACGGTCAGCCTCCTGCAGGCAGAGCGGGTAGCAGGGAACGGGGAAGCCCACCTCGGCATCGGCGAGCAGCGAGCCGAAGACCTGCTGGGCCCGCGGCACCTGGAATTGCAGGAGGTCCATGGTCCACACCGGATCGAAGGCCCGCTTGCCGAACCGCACCAGGTACATGGCCCCCATGTTGAATCGGGGCTTCCCTTTGTCGGCATCTCCGTCGCCGGCCAGGCGAACGTACTCGGCCCAGTCGTAGACCTTGGCCTGAAGTTCCGGAGGGACCGGAGCGTAGCAGGCCTGGCCGACCGGGAACACCTCCTCGATAGCCATGGCCAGCCGGTAGCGCTCGATGATCCGGGAATGCTTCGCTATCCCGACGAGAAAGACCTGACGTTTGTGCTCACGGCGCTTCCTCTCTATCGCCGCCTTCATCAGGCCGTAGAGACGAACAAACAGCTCCCCGGCGAAGATCCTCGTGCGGAGCAGGCCGTCCCGGATGATCAGGGTGTCACTCCCCCACCGCTCGAGGCAGACGAGGTCGTACAGCACGGCCCACTCGCAAAGGTCGCGGTAGACCAGCGGCCACCGTCCGGACTTCGACCCGGCCGGAATCATCGGGCTCAGCTGCCCCAATGCCGACGCTCCCAGGTCCCGCATCATCCTGCCGAGCGGCGATCCGGGATCGTCGAGGTGACGCTGCCCCAGGGCCGCGGTATCGGTGGATGGCGAAATCACGTCGAGGAACAGCTCATCGCCGAAGGTGTCCACGACGCGGACCACCTGGAGCGAGAACGGATTGAATTCGAGGCGGTTATTTCCGCCATCCGAGGCTACCAGGGAAATCGAATTAATAGTACGAGGTTGAATGGTCGTGACCGGCCTGAGCAGAGCAACATCGCGCATTACCTCGTCAAGCAGGCCGGAATCGCCTCGGGTCGCCTGCCGCACGAGGCTTTTCAGCTCCGGGAGCCGATCAGGTTCGAACATGTGCCCTCCGCGGGACGCGGACAATAGCAGATTGTAATGAGCCGCGAAGGTTACAGCTATTATCTACGGCCGCGCGCCTGATAAAGATGGCGTGAGCTGGAAGGGGCGCTGGGAACGGTGGTTGCCCTCGGCCAGATCGGCCAGCGGGATCGTGACAGGCTGCTCGCCGCGTGCGGCGAGCACGGCCTCCCCCGCGGTCAGGTCGGCGACGAGCGTGCACAGCGTGGTCAGCCCGCGGCCGCCTGGGCCAGGGTCGGAGCGGACACCGCGGGGCGGCGGGCTGGTGAGGACGCGGAGGAACCAGGACGGGTCCGGATCCGCGGCCGGGACGCCGAGGGCAGCCAGCGTTTCGCCCCGGGCCGCGCTCGTCCCGCGGGCCTCTGGCTCCGCGCCGGGGACGTAGCGGCCGTGGTTGGTGTGCCACAGCAGCGGGCCCGGGCCGGGCCCGGCCTCCACGACGGCATGGCGGCCCGCCGCGGCCTCGACGTTCACCACCCGGCCCGCTCGGTCGCCGATCGTGTAGGCGAAACCGCCCGCCGACGGATGTGACCGCAGGTAGCCGAGGGTTTCGTCGACCGTCCGCACCGACCGCTGCAGCCCGCGGCCGACGAAATGGCGGCCGGCTCCCGGGCCGGGCGAAGCGACCGGGAGGTGATCGATGGTCCACACCAGGCCGTCACCGGTCACGGCGAACGCATTGGCCGGCAGGAAGCCGGGATACCAGAAGACAGTGACGGGCGGCCGGTCACCGGACGCCAGCGTGAGCAGGCCGCACCGGCCGATGTCTTCCGGCGCGCCGTCCTCGTTGTGCGCGATCACCGATCGCTCCCGCCGCCACGCCAGGTCGCTGCAGCCGATGCCGCCGTCCACGAGGCCCAGGTCGCCGCGGAGGTTCAGCAGCGCCAGGTCATCGAACGACACCCCGGCCCCCGCGGCGAACGCGGCCAGTTCGGCCCATTCCGCGCCGAAGGACTCCGCCGTGGCCCGCCGCACCGCGGCGAGGAGATCGCGGCCCGGCGGGCCGGACACGTGACGTCGCAGCCGGGGCAGGGCCGGCCAGGCTTCGGCCAGCCCGGCCAGTTCCGCCCGCACGTGCTCGCCCAGCGCGCCGAAGGCCTCGCGGTCCGGGCCGTTCAGCACGATCCAGCGCAGGCTGCCCAGTTCGTGCTCGTGAAGTGAGACGCTCATGTCAGGCGGTATCCAGGGCATGCTCGATCGCGGCGAAGCTGATGCGTTCCTGCTCGAGCCGGACCGAGGCACCCAGCGTGCCGTCTACCAGATCTCGGTAGAGCTCCGCCTCGTCGGGATCCAGGAGATCCAGGCGGCCGGCCGTGGGGCGCGGCTCGGTCACCCACTGGCTGCGGTGGTCGAGCAGGGTAGCGCGGTCCATCAGCATGGAGCGTGCGGCGAAGTCGCCCGCGTCGGGGTCGATCCGGTCCGGGGTGAGCTGCAGGTCGAGCAGTTCGGCGAGGACGCCCCGGTGCTGCTCGATGAACTTGGTGTCCACCCCGGGCACGTCGATCTGCCGCAGGTACATCCCGGGCGACTGCCGCTCGTCTATCCACCGGACGGTAGCCAGCAGCTGGTCCCACCGGCTTGCGAGCTTGAGCAGCTGCATCGGGTGGCGGGTCAGCCACGGGACAAGCTGGGGACAGCTCCCCGCCGTCACGTCCGCGAGGGAGCCGAACCTGCGCACCTCGGCGCGCACGCCGAGCAGCTCCCACGCCCGGTCGTACCCATCGATCCAGGCCCGGCACGGAATCAGGTTAGCGCCAACGTGACGGCCACCGACCTTCTTGTATTCGACGCGTAGCGGGCCGCGGCCGGCCAGGGTCCACTCGGCCGCCCACTCCTGCACCTCGGCCAGCCGTCCGCCGATCTCACTGACCGCGGGGCCGCGTAGCGGGACCCCGAGCGGCTCCCAGTCTCTCCCCTCGCCGAACGCGGTGAGCAAGGATCCGGACCGCCACTTCCTGGCCAGCCAGGCGCGTACCTCCGGGGGGCGCGTCCATGGATGCGGCATCTCAGGCGGCTTCCTGCTGGCCGATCGCGTGGGCGAGTCGCCTCGCGTGGTACTCCTCGATCGTCAGCGTGTGCAGCCGGGAGAAGTTGTTCTCCGGATTGTCGACGAAGCCGACGGCGGACACGTACGGCTCGATGACATGGATCTTCTGCAGCGGGGTGACGATCAGCAACTGCAGGCCGAGACGGCCGAACAGCTCGAGCGCGAACCTGGTGGACTCATCCGAGCCGCGGCCGAACGCCTCATCGATGACCGCGAACCGGAACGTCCGCGACTTGACCGCGCCCCACTCCAGCTTGAACTGGTACGCCAGCGACGCCGCCAGGATCGTGTAGGCCAGCTTCTCCTTCTGCCCGCCCGACTTGCCCGCCGAGTCCGCGTAGTGCTCATACTCGGTGTCGTCCTCGCGGTACCGTTCGGACGCGGTAAAGATAAACCAGTTCCGCACGTCGGTGACGAACCGGGTCCATTTCCGGTCCGTCTCGGTCTGGCCATCGCGGCCCCTGAACCGTTCGATGATCCGGCTGACTTGCAGGAATTTCTGTTCGGAGTACTGGTCTTCAGGTTCCGCCGAAACCGCGCCCTCGGTGCAGGCGCGCAGATCGGCGCGGAAGTCGCGGATGTCCACGTGCGGGCTCGGCTGAGCCTCGAGCTTGATGTACCGGCCGGGGTTATAGTCGACGTCCACCAGCGATTCATTGATGGTGGCGATCCGCTGCCTGATCACGTCCGCCTGCTTGTTCAGCTGGGACTGGAAGCCGGCGATGTCGCGGATCGTGTTCTGATTCAGGTACGTCTTGAACTGCCGCTGGAACCGGGGCAGGTCATCGTCGGTCAGCCGCTGGTGCAGGTCGCGGTACCCGTCCGCCGCTTCCACCGCCGCATCCAGCTCCTCGGTCTCCACCGGGTAGGCGGCGCGGAACTCGCCCATCAACGAGACGATCTTGTTGCCGAGGGTGGTGCGGCGCGCAGTCCGGCGGTCGATGAGCGAGCTGAGGAGTTCACCGGCTGCTTTCTCCGCCTTGTCGCACGTCTCCGCCGTGGCGGGCGCCGCGTCCTGAGCCGGTGCCAGCAGGTCGGCGATCGCCGCGAAATGGTCGCGGCCCGGCGCGCAGTCCGGCTCGGCCAATGTCGCGTTGGCCTCGTCCAGGATTCGCCTGGCCCGGGTGATCTCGTTGTCCACGCTGCCGAGACGCTGCTGGACCTCGCCGTGCGTTCCCTCTATGGCGCTGATCTGCTTCCGCACCGTCTCCAGCTCGCGGCTCAGCCGCGCCAATTCGGCTGACGCCGCCTCAAGCTCGCGCTTCTCGGTCTTCAGCTCCTCGGTCCGGTTGACCACGGCCTGCCAGTCGATGTCGGCGAACTCGCGGGTCTGGTCCAGGCCGGCCAGCACCTGACCGCGGTCGATCGCGGCGTCGCGTGCCTTCTTGTACTCAGCCTGCTCGTCGTTGACCGCGGCGAGCTGCGCGGCCAGCGATTCGGCCTGCCAGAGCAACGCCTCAAGTTTGCGCTCGTTGGACCATCCGAGGACGTAGTGGCCGCGGTCGTCGATGCGGTGGGTGTCGTCCTTCTCGTGCCTGCCGCGGTTCCCCTTGAACTGGCCGGCCTTGGTGATCGCCTTGGCTTCGCGCCTGAACTCGGCCATCGTCTCGACGCACGCGAAGTCGGCCCGCCGGGCCAGCTCGCGTTCCAGCCACGGCGCGAACGGGGTGTCCTTGATTTCCAGCTTGGCCGCCAGCGCGCGAGGTGACCAGTTCGGCGGCGGGATGTGACCCTCCCGGGCCGGATCCGGGACCCGGTAGTACACCACCCGCGCCTTCAGGTGGTGAGCCTCGATCCAGTCGGAGACCGCGGCGTAGTGCTGTTCGGGAACGAGCACGGACAGGGCGAAACCGCGCAGCACGCGTTCGGCCGCGCCCTCCCAGTCCGCCTCCCCCGGGGCTACCGCGATCAACTCCCCGGCGAACGGCAGCGCTTGCTCGTCCGCCCGCAACTCCCGGCACATCCAGGCCCGCAGGTCCAGCTGGCGCTTGGGGATGTTGTTCGGATGCTCGCGGAGGCTGATCAGCTCGGCGTTGACCCCGGCCGCCTTGTCGGCGAGCGCCTTGGCCGCGTACCCGGCGTCGGTCAGCCTGTTCTGGGCGTCGGCGAGATCCTGCTTGGCCGCCTCGCGGGCGGCAGCGACCTGACTTCGGCGGACGGCGAAGTGCTCCGCGGTCTCCACCGGATCCAGGCCGGCCTCGGCCAGCAGCTTCCCGAACCGCTCGGCCTTGTCCATCCGGTCACGGCACGCGGCCTCGCCGTCGGCGAGCAGGCGGTCGATCTCAGCGAGCCGGTTTCCGCCGTGTCCGGCCAGCTCGACAGCCAGATCAGTCTCGCGCTGCCGCAGCGCCTTCAGCCGGGTCGCGAGTTCCGTGAGGTGCGCGTGCAGCCCGGTCCGTTCGGTAGAAAGATCGGCGAGCAACCGGTCCACTAGGCCGGCCTTGAGATCGGCGAAGTAGTACCTCAGCGCGGTTCGCTCCGCGGTCAGCGCGGTAATCTCGGCGGTCACCTTGTCGTGCGCGCGGCACTCGGCGAGCAGCGGTTCGAGGGCGGTGAGCTGCGCTCGCGCGCGCTGGACCGCCTCGTGGGCCTTGGTGAGATCTTCGAAGTGCGCCACGATGCCGGCGGTCCATTTCGCGGCGTCGAACGGCTCCAGCATGTGATCGCGGACGAAATCGGTGAGGTTACCGACCGATTTCATCGAAACGGTCCGATGAAACAATTCCATCGCCTGCTCGGATTCGATGCCGAGGCGGCGGCGGAAGTCCTTGCCGTACTCCGGGAAGCTGTCGTAGATCTGCGCGCCGGCCGAGCGCAGCCGCCTGCGCAGCGCGGTCATGTCGGAGCCGAAGTCGGCAAAGTCGCCGGCCACCGACAGCGGCTTGTCCGCGGTCACGTAGAACCGGTCCGGCTGGCCGCCAGCGTCGGCGCCGCGCAGCCAGAACACCTGGGCGATGGTGACGGCGGAGTCGTATCCCTCGTTGCGGAAGACGCCGAGGATCACGCTGTACTTCGTGCCATCGCGGAGCGCGACCGGTTTGGTGGTCCCGGTGACCTCGTTGCGTTCGGATTTGTAGTAACCGAGCACGTAGGAGCGCAGCGACCGCTCCCTGGTGTCGGCGCCCGCGGCCTTGTTGTAGGAAATCCGGTTGGCCGGCAGCAGCAGCGTGGTGACCGCGTCCACGATGGTGGATTTACCCGACCCGATGTCGCCGGTCAGAAGCGTATTCCTGGCGTTCGCGTCCAGCAGCCAGACGCGCTGGTCGAACGTGCCCCAGTTGTACAGCTCCAGCCGGGTCAGCCGGAAGCCGCTGAGGATCTCGGTCATGTGGCGCTCTCCTCAGCCTCTGTGATGTCCTCGCGGGGGGGTCTGCCAGGGGGGTCTGGGGGGATGGAGTCCCCCCAGGGACTAGCACCGTCGTCCCCCCTGGCCAGCACCGCGTATGCGGCGAGCCTCGCGTCGAAGTCGGCGAGCCACTGGGCGTCCACGAAGGCCTTGAGGATCCGCCGGACCTCGTAGACCGGCTCGGCGTTCTTGGCGGCGCGCAGGAAGCCGAGGTCCGCGGCCTTGCCGATGTAGCTGTCGATCTTGTCGGCCAGCCGCGCCTCGTTACTCGTGGCCGGCATGAACACCCGCATCATCTCGGCGATCTGATCCCTGGTCAGCATCAGCCTGGTGTCGCCGCCCTGTGCGTCGAATTCGGCCAGCTTCTTGCGGAGCAGCGCGAGCAGCAGGCTGACGTGGAACGACAGCGGACGGCGCGGGACGAGCCGGGGCAGCGGGTCCGCGTCGTCGTCGCGCGCCTCGTCCGGCGGGCGCTGACGGCAGAACGCGTAGCCCTCGGCCTCGTCCACGACGACCAGCAGTCCCAGCACCGCGACATAATCCCGCACCTGCGGCTGCAACTGGAGCAACTGCCGCCAGGCGCGCTCGTGCGTGTCGCGGTACACCACGCCCTTCATCAGCTGGATGACCGCCAGCGGCAGGTCCGGCTCGCTCATGCTCTATCTCCCGCTGGGCTCCTGACGAACGTGACGCGCGGCATGGTCACCCTCCGTTCCCGGCCATCCGCCTCCTGCCAGCTCACCTGCTGCAGGTGGCGATCGTCGAAGACGAGCCCGAACGTGACGTCCTTCAGCGACAGGTAGGCGACGAGTTCCGCCGTGCCCTGGCTGATCGGGTGGTCGGCGACGAGCTGGGCCAGGCCGACTTGCGTGTGCTTGCGGAGAGCCTGGCGGACGCGGCCGCGCAGCGGCTCGGGATCCACGTAGACCTGCTCGAACAGCGCGGTCGGGTCGGCTTGCTCGTCGGCGGGCCTGACGTTCTCGCTGTCGATGCGCGCCTTGCGCACGGGGGCGTACAACGGGCGCTCCATGGGCAGCGTGATCGCCGGGGCGGATGCGTCGATCTGCATCGAGACCGGGACGTCCTTGGCGTCACGGACCCGCAGCGCGCGAGCCTCGATGCCGCGCAGGACGTCGATCACCCGGCGGTTCTCGAACCACACCTGGTCATCGAGGAACCGCCGGAGCTGTTCGGACAGCTGGCGGACCGTCGCCTGGGTCCGCTCGGCCGCATCGAGCCAGTCGTAGTGGATGTGCCGCAGCCGGGGATCCTTACCGGTGATCTCGGTCAGCTGGTACACGCTGTCTAGCAGGCCGCTCAGCTCCTCCTGCCGCGCCTGCGACAACAGGAAGTCGTAGAACGCCCGAAAGGACTTGCCCTGG
>Ga0306920_100013266_pt1 | contig 11218 bp, 7 predicted proteins | sample flu12Cox44000170_FD_204666 | JGI IMG/M metagenome (GOLD analysis project Ga0306920, IMG submission 204666) | Lab enrichment of tropical soil microbial communities from Luquillo Experimental Forest, Puerto Rico - flux4day.12C.oxic.44.000.170 (v2)... | ecosystem: Environmental > Terrestrial >...
AGCGCGGCGAGATCGACGCGGCCCATCTCGTCATAGAAGCGGACGCGGGCGCGCGCCGGGCTCACCGCGCCCAGCAGCACGAGCCAGTTGAGCAGCTCATGCGATCCGCTCTCGTGGAGCTCCTTGGCCGTGAGCGCGGCCAGCGCCCCGTGGTCTCCTGCCTCCATCAGCTTGACGATGCGGCGATCGAACGCCGGATCGGACTGACCGATGCGCGCCAGCGAGAGCTCGGGGAAATGGCTGAGCCCGCCGGTGGCGATCACCGCGACGCTCCACGGCCCCTCGGTCACCACGCGCGCGATGTGGTGGCCGGCTTCGAAGCAGCGCTTCGCGGTCGGCTGCGGCGACACGAAGCAGTTGACCCAGAAGGGCACCAGGGGCGGAACGGGCCGCTCGCCGTAGAGCGTCCCGACCGGGCTCAGGAAGGCGTGGTCGAGCGGCGCCGACCACGACGCCGCGAAGTCGAATCCGGCCTGCACGCCCTTCTCGAGGATCGCGTTGGCGAGATCCTCATGGACCAGATAGCGCTCGGGGAGGCCGTCGAGGGCGCGGTCGAACTCGATCGCGTCGTGCTGGACCATGCGGCTCACGGTGCGCCCCACCCGGACGCAGAGCGCGGGGATCGCGTCGAACGAGAAGACGTTGAGATGATCGTCGGCGATCACGACGAGCGCGTCCGGCGCCGCGGCGGCGAGCATGCGGCCCATCTCGCGGACCACCGCGATCAGCTCCTCGACCATGCGCCGGCCGTGAGGCCCGACGTTCTGGCCGTAGTAGTCCGGGTAGAGCACGTGCGACATCGCCGCCGCGTACACGATCCGGCCCATCGGTTCCTCCCAATCCGTCGGCGCGCCTCGGCCGGCGGGTTCCTTCGTTTCGCTCGCCTCGAGCCCGGGACCCCAGCCCCCGGCCCTGCAGCTCGCACTGCGGCCCCGCGACGGCCAGCGCGCACCGCACGCCATGATGCCCGAGACCCCGCGGGTCTGCCCGGCAAAAAGCGCCGCATCGGTGGTAGAGTCGGCGGCATCGACATCACAGGCCATCAGGAGATCGACATGGACAAGAAGGTCGCCATCGTGACGGGTGCCGGGAGCGGAGTCGGCAGAGCGGTCGGACTCGCGTTGCTGCGTGAGGGCTATCACGTTTCGCTGGCCGGCCGGCGCAAGGATGCGCTGGAAAAGGTGGCGGCCGAGGCGGGCGAGGCGCGCTCCCGGGCCCTGGTCGTGCCCACCGACGTCTGCGATCCGCACGCCATTCGCGTGCTGTTCGCGCAGACCAAGAGCGCGTTCGGCCGGCTCGATCTCCTGTTCAACAACGCCGGGATCGGCGCCGCCGGCCTCCTGGAAGACCTGACCGTCGAGCAGTGGAAGGCCGTGGTCGACACCAACCTGACGGGCTCGTTCCTGTGCACGCAGGAGGCCTTCAAGATCATGAAGGACCAGAACCCGCGGGGCGGGCGGATCATCAACAACGGCTCGATCTCGGCCCACACGCCGCGGCCGAACTCGGCGCCGTACACCTCGACCAAGCACGCGATCACCGGCCTCACCAAGGCGACGTCGCTCGACGGCCGGAAGTACGACATCGCGTGCGGCCAGATCGATATCGGCAACGCCGCCACGCCGATGACCGAGCGGATGGCCAAGGGCGTGCCGCAGCCGAACGGCACCACGATGATCGAGCCCACGATGGAGGTGGAGAACGTCGCGAACGCGGTCGTCTGCATGGCGCGGATGCCGCTCGACACGAACGTGCTGTTCATGACCGTCATGGCGAACAAGATGCCGTTCGTCGGCCGCGGCTGATCGCCCGACCCGGAGCTCGCCGATGCGCGTTCCAGCCCAGCGGATCCGTCAGCAGCTCGTGTCCGTGTTCAAGGCGTGGGGGATGTCGGAGGCCCACGCCGACACCACCGCCGACATGATGGTGGAGACCGATCTCCGGGGCGTCGACTCGCACGGGATCGGCATGCTGCCGACCTACGATCAGGAGTTTCGCAACGGCCGGCTCAACATGCGGCCGACCTTCAAGAAGGTGCGCGAGACGGCGGCGACGGCGCTGATCGACGCCGACGCGTCGCTCGGTCACGCAGCCGCCGCGTACGGGATGAACCTGGCGGTCGACAAGTGCCTCGCGGTCGGCGTCGGCGTGGTCGACGTGTTCAACTCGCACCACTTCGGCGCCGCGGGCTGCTACTCCCGGATCGCGGCCGACCGCGGCGTCATCGGCATGGTCACGTCGGCCACCCGCGGCGTGACCATGGTGCCGACCTTCGCTGCGGAGCCGATCATGGGCACGAACCCGCTCGCGTTCGCGGCGCCGGCCCGGCGCAACCCGCCGTTCGAGCTCGACATGGCCACGACGACAGTGGCCGCCGGCAAGGTCCGCGTGTACAAGCTCAATCACAAGCCGCTGCCGTCGGGCTGGGTCGTCGACAGCAACGGCAAGACCGTGACCGACTCGGCGAAGGGGTTCCAGCACGTCAGCGACAAGGACGGCGGCATCACGCCGCTCGGCGGCACGCGCGAGGCCGGCAGTCACAAGGGCTACGGCCTGGCGGTGATGGTGCACGTGCTGGCCGGTACGCTCGCCGGCGCCTCGTTCTCGCCGATCCGCAACCAGACGCAGAGGACGTCCGACCCGCACAACATCGGCCACTTCTTCATGGCGATCGATCCGCGCGCGTTCCGCGAGGACGGCGCGTTCGAGGACGACCTCGATCAGGTGATCGACGTGCTGCACGACGCCAAGCGCGTCGACGGGAACCAGCCGGTGCTGGTGGCCGGTGATCCGGAGCGGGCGAACAAGACGGAGCGGCTCGAGCACGGTGTGCCGATCCCGGACGACCTGATGGAACAGTTGCGCGTCGTGGCCAAGAACGCCAACGTGCCGTTCGTGCTCGCCGGGTAATGGGGACCCCCTCCGCCGACCATCCCCATTGCCCGGCGAAGCTCGGCGGTAGCTCGCGGCCTGGCGCGCGACGCGCATGAGCGAGGCTCGCTGGATCGGGAAGTCGGTCAAGCGCGTCGAGGACGCGCGCCTCCTCACCGGGCGCGGCACCTACATCGACGATCACCCGCCGGTCGCCAACGTCTGCCACGCGGCGATCGTGCGCTCGCCCCAGCCGCACGCGGCGATTCGCGGCTACGACCTGTCGGCGGCGCTGGCGCTGGAGGGCGTCGTCGGCGCGATCACCGGCGCGGACGTCGCGCGCTACACCAAGCCCTTCTCGGTCGGCGTGACGGCGCCGATCCACTACTATTGCGCGGCGACCGATCGGGTGCGCTTCGTCGGCGAGCCGGTGGCGGTCGTCGTGGCCAGGGACCGCTACGTGGCCGAGGACGCCGCGGAGCTCGTCCGCGTCGACTACGATCCGCTGCCGGTGGTCGTCGACCCCGAGCGCGCGCTCGAGCCGGATGCGCCGGTCCTGCACCAGGCCGTGGGGTCGAACCTGGCCGGTAACCGGCGGCTCGTCTACGGCGAGCCCGAGCGCGCGTTCCGCGACGCGGACATCGTCCTGACCGAGCGCTTCAAGTTCCCGAAGTACGGCTCGACGCCGATCGAGACCTATGGCGTCATCGCGCGCTGGGATCCGCTCGACGGCGTGTGCACGATCTGGTCGAACTTCATGGGGCCGTTCATCATGCACCCGCTGACCGCGCGGGTCCTGGGCCTGGCCGAGAACAAGCTGCGCTTCATCGTGCCGACCGACATCGGCGGCTCGTTCGGAATCAAGTCGTCGATCTACCCGTACATCGCGCTGGTCGCGCTCGCCGCGATGCGCACGGGCGTGCCGGTCAAGTGGATCGAGGACCGGCGCGAGCACCTGCTGGCCTCGTCGAGCGGGACCGATCGTGTCGCCTACCGCGAGGTGGCGGCGCGCAAGGACGGCACGATCCTCGGTATGCGCTTCCGGTGGCTCGATAACGTCGGCGGCTACATCCGAAGCCCCGAGCCGGGCTGCAGCTTCCGGCCGACCGGTAACTTCGTCGGCCCCTATCGCTTTCAGAATCTCGAGGTCGACGCCTCGGTCGTCATGACCAACAAGAGCCTCACCGGGCCCAATCGCGGCTACGCGTGCGGCCATCTCTACTTCGAGACCGAGGGCATGATGGACCGGCTCGCGGACCGGCTGGGCCTCGATCCGGTCGACGTGCGGCGAAGGAACCTCGTCCAGCCCGATCAGTTCCCGTATCGCACGCCGACCGGCGGCCTCTACGACAGCGGCGACTACCCGGCCGCCTTCGACAAGGCGCTCGAGGTGGCGCGCTACGACGAGCTCCGCCGCGAGCAGGCGAAGGCGCGCGCCGCGGGCCGCTACGTCGGGATCGGGCTCGCGCTGGCGGTCGACCCGTCCGTGTCGAACATGGGCTACGTCGCCACCGCGCTCGATCCGCAGTTCCGCGCCAAGCCCGAATATCTGCCGAAGTCCGGCGCCGTGGACGCGGCGACGATCAAGATCGATCCACTCGGGCGCGTGATCGCGATCCTCGGCACGACGCCGCAGGGGCAGGGCCATCAGACCGTCGTCTCCCAGATCGTCGCCGACGAGCTCGGGCTGGCGCCACAGGACGTGACGGTCGTCGACGAGATGGACACGTTCACGCGCGTGTGGTCGATCTCGTCCGGGACGTACTCGAGCCGGTTCGGCTCGGTGGGGACGAGCGCCGTCGCGCTGGCCGCGCGCAAGCTCAAGGCCAAGCTCGTGGAGTACGGCGCGCACCTCATGGAGCTGCCGGTCGCGTCGCTCGAGTTCCGCGACGGCGGAGTGCGGCCGCGGAGCGGCCAGGGCCTATCGTACTCTATCAAGGACCTGGCGGGCCGGGCGCACTGGAACACCGAATCCCTGCCCGAGGGGATGGAGCCCGCGCTCCAGGCGACCGCGGTGTTCGGCTTCACGGTCGCCAAGGCCGTCGACGCCGAGGACCGCGTGAACTCCTCCAACACGTACGGCTTCATCGCCGAGGTGATGGCCGTCGAGGTCGATCCCGAGACGGCGGCGATCACGATCTTGAAGTACGTGACCGTCCACGACGCGGGCACGATCATCAATCCGATGATCGCCGAGGGGCAGATCTACGGCGGCGCCCTCCACGGCCTCGGCGGCGCGCTGTACGAAGAGCTGGCGTACGACGACAACGGGCAATTGCTGACTGGAACGTTCATGGACTATCTGGTGCCGACCGCCAGCGAGGCTCCCGAGATCGAGATCGCGCATGTCGTATCGCCGTCGCCCCTGACGCCGCTCGGCTCGAAGGGGCTCGGCGAATCCTCGTCCATGACGGTGCCGGCGGTCATCGCCAACGCCGTCAGCGACGCGCTGGCGCCGCTCGGCATCCGGATCAACGAGCTGCCGATGACTCCGTCCAAGCTATGGACAGCGATTGATCGAGCGTGTCGGAGCCACAAGGCGAGCCGCTAGCATGAGAACGCGTCTCGGAGCCACTCGCGTCTCTATCAGGCCACCCTCGGTACAAGGCGGCCTCGAGGACCCGCTACAATGACCCCGCTACGATGAAACCACCGAAATTCGAGTACCACGCGCCGAAGACCCTCGAGGAAGCGGTCGCGGCGCTCGGCCGCTACGGCGGTGACGCCAAGGTGCTGGCCGGAGGTCAGAGCTTGATGCCGCTGCTGAACTTCCGGCTGGCGAGGCCGGCCGCGCTGATCGATCTCAACCGGATCACATCGCTCGCCTACATCCGCGAGCAGGACGGGCAGGTCCGGTTCGGCGCGATGACGCGCCAGCGCACGATCGAGTTCTCGCCGGTCGTCGCCCAGCGCTTGCCGCTCCTGAAGGAAGCGACGCGCTGGGTCGGGCATCTGCCGATCCGCACGCGCGGCACCATCGGCGGCTCGATCGCCCACGCCGACCCGTCGGCCGAGTATCCGGCCGTGCTGGCGGCGCTCGAGGGCGAGGTGGTGGCGCGCGGCGCCAAGGGCGATCGAGTGATCCGCGCGAACGATCTCTTCCAGACGTACCTCACGACGAATCTCGCCTCCGACGAGATCCTCACCGAGGTGCGGCTGCCCGCGATGCCGGCCGGCGCCGGCTACGCGCTCGAGGAGTTCGCGCGCCGTCACGGCGATTTCGCGATCGTCGGCATCGCGGCCGTGGTCGTTCGCGAAGGACAGCGCTGCACGCTGGCGCGGCTGGCCACCGCCGGCGCCGGGCCGGTGCCGGTACGGCTGCGCGCCGCCGAGCAGATCCTGGAGGCCCAGGGGCTCGGCGAGGCGGCGATCGAGGCTGCGGCGCGCAAGGCGACCGAGCTCGTGGAGCCCGACGCCGACATCCACGCCTCGGCCGACTATCGGCGCCATCTGACCGGAGTGCTCACCAAGCGCGCCCTCGTGAGGGCGATCGGAGTCGCGCGTGGCTGACATCGTGACCGTGCGAATGACCGTCAACGGCGTCGTCCACGAGGGGCGGTGTGAGCCGCGCAAGCTGCTGGTCGACTTCATCCGCGAGGACCTCGGGCTGACCGGCACGCACGTGGGCTGCGAGCACGGGATCTGCGGCGCGTGCACGATCATGTTCAACGGCGAGGCGGCGCGCTCGTGCATCATGCTCGCCGTCCAGGCCGACGGCGCGGAGCTCGTCACGGTCGAGGGTCTGATGCGCGACGGCAAGCTCCACCCGCTGCAGGAGGCGTTCCGCGACCATCACGGGCTGCAGTGCGGCTTCTGTACGCCCGGCATGCTGATGACCGCGCTCGATCTCTTGCGCACGAATCCGTCGCCCAGCGAGCGCGAGATTCGCGAGGGCATCTCGGCGGTCCTCTGCCGCTGCACCGGCTATCAGGGGATCGTCAACGCGGTTCGAGCCGCCGCGCCGATCCTCGCCTCCGAGCGCTAGGGCCGGAGCGAGCTCGTGGGCGTGAACCTGCCGCGGCTCGTCGGCGCGCGCGTGGTGCGTCGCGAGGATCCGCGCCTCTTGACGGGGCAGGGGAGCTACGTCGACGACCATCGCCCGGCGCGGATGCTCTACGCCGCGTTCCTCCGCTCGCCCCACGCCCACGCACACATCGCGCGGATCGACACGTCGGCGGCGCTCGCGCTGCCCGGGGTGGCGGCGGTCCTGCTGGGCGAGGACATCGCCCGCGCGGCGAAGCCGGTGCGCGCCGAATCGAAGACGCCCAGCGTCAAGACCACGAGCTTTCCGCCGCTGGCGCTCGGCATGGTGCGCCACGTGGGCGAGGCCGTGGCGATGGTGGCGGCCGAGAGCCGCTACCTGGCCGAGGACGCCGTCGAACGCATCGTCGTGGACTACGAGCCGCTGCCGGTCGTGAGGAACACGGACGAAGCGCTCGATCCCGCGAGTCCGGTGCTGCACGAGGAGGCGGGGACGAACCTGCTCGTCGCCCGCGAGTTCGCTCGCGGCGACGTCGACACCGCCCTGGCCGGCGCCGCGCTGGTGGTACGCGAGCGGTTTCGCTTCCACCGCCACACGCCCGTCTGCATGGAGAACCGCGGCTGCCTCGCGGACTACGCTACGGGGACCCAGACGCTGACGCTACGATCGTCCGCCCAGTGCCCCGGGCTCGTTCGCGACATCCTCACCGATCTGCTCGGCATGCCCGAGCATCAGGTGCGCGTCGTCGCGACCGACGTCGGCGGCGGCTTCGGCGCCAAGGCCTCGCTCTACCCCGAGGAGATCGCCACGAGCGTGATGGCGCGGCGGCTCGGGCGGCCCGTGAAGTGGATCGGCGACCGGCGCGAGGACCTGCTCTCGACCACGCACGCGTGGGACGAGACCGTCGAGGCCGAGCTCGGCGTGAGCCGCGACGGTACCATCGTTGGTCTTCGAGCCCAGGTCACCGCCGACATCGGCGCTTACTCGATCTACCCGTGGACGGCCGCCATCGAGCCCGTGCAGACGATCAGCTTCCTGCCCGGCCCGTACCGGATGCCGACATATCGGGGACGGGCGCGCGGCGTGGCGACCAACAAGGCACCGCTCGGCCCGTATCGCGGCGTCGGGCGCCCGCCCGCCGTGTTCGTGATCGAAGGCCTGATGGACCGCGCGGCGCGCCGGCTCGGGATCGACCCGACCGAGATCCGGCTCCGCAATTTCATCCGCGACGAGGACTTTCCCTACAAGTCGCCGTCGGGGATCGTGTGGGACAAGTCGAGCTTCACCGGCTCGCTCGTCCGCGCGCGCGAGGCCCTCGACTACGAGGCCACCCGCGAGGCACAGGCGCGGGCGCGCACCGCCGGGCGCTGGCTCGGTATCGGCGTCGCCTCCTACGTCGAGCTCACCGGGATCGGCTCGGCGATCCCGGTGTCGCCGGGCATGCCGGTGTCGACGGGCACCGAGGCGGCGACGATCCGCTTCGATCCGGCGGGCAAGGTCACCGCCGTGTTCGGCGTCGCGTCGCACGGGCAGGGGCTCGAGACCACCCTGGCGCAGATCGTGGCGGACGAGGTGGGCGTGCCGATCGAGGACGTGCGCGTGCTTCACGGCGACACCGAGGTCTCGCCCTACGGGACCGGCACCTACGCAAGCCGCAGCCTGGTGCTGGCCGGCGGGGCCGCCATTCTCGCCGGCCGGGCCATCCGCGAGAAGATGCTGCTGATCGCCGGCCATCTCCTGGAAGCCGACCCAGCCGACATCACCGTGGCCGACGGCCGCTACGCCGTGCGCGGGATGCCTGATCGCAGCGTGGCGGTCCGGCAGATCTCACGCGCGGCCTACTCCGGCGTGCGCCAGCTGCCCAAGGGGCTCGAGCCGGGCCTCGAGGCCACGAAGTTCTACGATCCGTACTACGGCACCGCCTCGAACGCGACGCACATGGCGGTGGTCGAGGTCGATCGCGCGACCTGCGAGGTGAAGACCCTGCGCTACGTCGTCGTGGAGGACTGCGGCCGGATGGTCAACCCGCTCATCGTGGACGGTCAAGTCCACGGCGGTGTCGCGCAGGGGATCGGCGCCGCGCTCCTGGAGGAGATCGTGTACGACGACCACGGTCAGCTGCTCAGCGGCACCTTGATGGACTACGTCGTGCCGTCGGCGTGCGAGATCCCCCCGATGGAAGTGCATCATCTGGAGACGCCGTCGCCCGTGACGCTCGGCGGCTTCCGCGGCATGGGCGAGGGCGGCACGATCGGCGCGCCGGCGGCCATCGCCAACGCGATCGCCGACGCGCTGGCGCCGCTCGGCATCGAGATGGCCGAGCTGCCGGTGAGCCCCGAGCGCCTGTTCCGCCTGATCGGGACGCGCGCGGAGGGGAAGGCATGAATCTCGGGCTCGCTGGAAAGGTCGCGCTGGTCACCGGCGGCGCGCGCGACGTCGGGCGCGAGATCTCGCTGACCCTGGCGCGCGAGGGCGCGGCCGTCGCGGTCAACTACATGCACTCGAAGGCCGACGCCGAGACGGTGGTGGCCGAGATCACCCGCGCCGGCGGCCGGGCGGCGGCGTATCAGGCCGACGTGGCCGACTACGCGGCGGTAGGCCGGATGATCGACCGGATCGTGGCCGAGATGGGGCGGCTCGACGTCGTCGTCAACAACGCGGGCTACGTCGAAGCCAAGCTGTTCGTCGACACCAAGCCCGAGGAGTGGAAGCGCCAGGTCGACGTCGACCTCTACGGGGTCTTCAACGTCTGCCACGCGGCGGCGCCGAAGCTGGCGGCCCAGCACGGCGGCCGCGTCATCAGCATCGTCGGCGACTCGGCGCGCGTCGGGCAGCAGCGGCTCGGCGTGTCGGCCGGCGCGCGCGGCGCGGTGCTCTCGCTCACGCGCACGCTCGCGAAGGAGCTCGGCCGCCAGAACATCACCGTCAACTCGCTGGCGCTCGGCTGGATCGAGACCTCGCACAGCGACAAGGAGTTCATCGCCAAGAACCGCGAGCGGATCCTCGCGTTCTATCCGATCCGCCGCCTCGGCAAGCCCGAGGACGTCGCGCCGCTCGTGGCGTTTCTCGCCTCCGACCTCGCGGGCTGGGTTACCGGGCAGACGATCAGCGTCAGCGGTGGCTACTCCACGGTCTGACGCCCTCCCCCTCCGTGCTGATCGACTGCCACGTGCATCTCCTGCCCCGGCGGCGGCTCGCCGGGCTCATGAAGTGGATGGGCTCCCTGGTGGAGATCTGCCAGACGATGGACCGGGCAGGCTCGGCGAGTCGGTGCGGGAGCGTCGGGGCGGCGGCACCGCCGAGCGCTTCGTCAGGACGTTCTGGCCCGACTTCGACTCGCGCGACGCGAAGCGACGCTGAGGGCTACGCCGGCCCGAATCCGACCGACGCCGTCAGGTCTTTCGCGATGATCGGCCGAAACCGGACGGGCAAGCCGACGGCGAGCTTCTCGAACGGAATATCGAGGAGGCGGCCCAGGATCGAGACGCCTTCCTTGAGCCGCACGACGGCGACGGCGTAGGGCACGTCGGCCGCGTGGGCGCGGGGGGCCACGCGGATCACCGTGAAGCTGGCGATCGTGCCGTCACCCGCCAGCGCGACTGACTGCCACGAGTGCGCGTAGCAGCTCGGGCACAGCTCCCTGGGAGGCATCGAGAGCTCGCCGCAGGAGCCGCAGCGAATGGCGGTGAGCTGACCGCCGCGCGCCTTCTCGAAGAACTCGCGTGCGGTGACAGTCGACTCAGTCACGACCGAAGAGGCTCACCAGGACGGTCGCGGTGTTGCCGCCGAGGGTGTGCGTGAGTCCCTTGGTGGCGCCCTCGACCTGCCGCGGGCCGGCCTCGCCGCGGAGCTGGGTCACGATCTCCGCCACCTGCGCGGCGCCGGTCGCGCCGATCGGGTGGCCCTTGGCCTTCAGCCCGCCCGACGGGTTCACCGGGATCTGCCCGCCGATGCCCGTGAGACCCTTCTCGGCCGCGCGCCCGCCGGCGCCAGGCTCGAACAGGCCGAGCCCCTCCGTGGCGACGATCTCGGCGATCGTGAAGCAGTCGTGCAGCTCGACGACGTCCACGTCCGAGGGCCCGATGCCGGCCTGCCTGTAGGCCGCGGCCGCCGCGCGCTCCGTGGCCGGCACCCGTGAGAGGTCGCGCTTGTCGCCGAGCAGCATCCAGTCCGATGCCGCCGCCGAGCCGAGCACCCAGATCGGCTTGCGATGCTTGCGCGCGACTTCCTCGGAGGCGAGAACCACCGCCGCGCCGCCGTCCGAGAACGGGCAGCAGTCGAAGAGCTTGAGCGGATCCGCGACGTAGGCGGACTTCAGCACCTGCTCGATCGTGATCGGCTTCTGGAACTGCGCCTTGGGATTCA
>Ga0306920_100013268_pt1 | contig 11218 bp, 10 predicted proteins | sample flu12Cox44000170_FD_204666 | JGI IMG/M metagenome (GOLD analysis project Ga0306920, IMG submission 204666) | Lab enrichment of tropical soil microbial communities from Luquillo Experimental Forest, Puerto Rico - flux4day.12C.oxic.44.000.170 (v2)... | ecosystem: Environmental > Terrestrial >...
TCTCCGAGGCCACTGATCGGAAGGCCTAACCAGCCATTCCCTACACTTCGAGCACGTGGACGTGGCAGGTCGGCTTTTTATTCCAGGCCGCGCTCAGTGATGCCCGGATGGCGCGCCGGATTGCCTCCGCGACAGCTTCGGGGTCACGTCGGCGCGCGCGGGGCAGGCTATCGAATGCCTCAATCGCCGCATCGTAGACGATATCGGCGGTATTGTGGCCTTGCGCGTCGGCTACGGGAATACCGGTCAACGTGAGCGCCGGATCCCCGCGCAGTTCGCCACGCTCGCTCAGTGCGAGTGAAAACGTCACGATTCCGGCAAAGCCCAGGCGCCGGCGATCGGCAACCGTGCGCTCCTCCGCGCTTACGAGCAGAGAGCCGTCCTTGTAGACGCGCCCGGCAGGCACCTCATCGATCTTGCCGGGTCCATCCGGCGCAAGGCGGATGAGCTCGCCGTCACGCGCGACCAGAACTTTGCCAATGCCGCAGCGACGCGCCAGTTCGGCGTGCTCTGCCATATGCAGAGGCTCGCCATGGGCGGGAATGAGAATTTGAGGGCGCACCCAGGAGATCATGTCTCTGAGCTCATCCATGCGGGGATGGCCCGAGGCGTGCACCAGATGCGTCCGATCCGTGATGACCTCAATGCCCTGAGCCACCAGACCATTGATGACCCGGGTCACCGCTTTCTCATTGCCTGGAATGACGCGTGAGGAAAAAATCACGCGGTCACCACGCGAGAACGCAACATCGGGGTGCTCGTCCTGCGCGATGCGCGCAAGTGCTGCCCGTGGCTCGCCCTGGCTGCCGGTACAAAGTGCAAGCACCTTGTCGGGCGGCAGCCGCCCGTACACATCGACCGAGCGAAATTCCCTGTCGCGATCGAGATAACCCGTCTCACGCGCAACCTGGACGATGCGATCCATCGCTCGCCCTACGACGACGATTTCGCGCTCGCACAATTGCGCGGCTTCGATCACGGCGCGCAAGCGAGCAACATTTGACGCGAAAGTAGTCACCGCGACGCGGCGAGGCGCGTTGCGGATGAGATCGGCGAGGCATTTGGCGACATCAGCCTCGGATGGAGAGCGGCCTTCGCGCACAGCGTTGGTAGAATCTCCAATCAGAGCCAGACAGCCCTCGTTGCCCAGCGCGCGCAGCTTTGCCTCATCGGTTGCGGGCGCAATGACCGGAGCAGGATCGAGTTTCCAATCGCCTGTATGCAACACCGTACCGAGCGGGGTGCGGATGATCAGGCCGTTCGATTCGGGAATGGAATGGGCCATGGACACGAGCTCAATATCGAACGGGCCGAGCGCAAAGCGTCCGCCGAGTGGAACAATGGTGACCGGAATGTCGGGGGCGCCGGGCTCTCCCTGCCGCTTGGCGGCAAGCAGCGCCGCGGTAAAGGCAGTCGCATAGACCGGGATTTCGAGCCGCGGCCAAAGATCGAGCAGCGCGCCGAAATGATCCTCGTGGGCATGGGTGAGCACCAGCCCCAACAGGTTACGGCGCTCCTCCACGAGGTAGCGGATATCTGGCAGGATGAGATCGATGCCGGGGAGCTCGTCGCCCGCAAAGGCAACCCCAAGATCGACCGCAATCCATTGCCGGCTACGCTCGTCTCCGAAACCATAAAGAGCGAGATTCATGCCGATCTCGCCTAGTCCACCGAGTGGTGCAAACACTAGTTGATTGGCGGCGCCGGTCATGCGCGTCAGGTTCTCACCATTACCACGTCGCCAGCCGTGACGGTTTGCGTTCCGCCGCCAGCAAGCCGAAGCACGAGCGCTCCGTTGTCATCGAGGGCTTCGAAACGGCCGGTCAGTTCCCGATCGAGCAGACGCACGTGGATCTCCTCTCCCAGCCCGCTTGCACGCGCAAGCCAATCGGAGCGTATTGTGGGGAAGCCTTCACCGCCGTTCCACTGCGCCAAGCGTCCTATCATCTTGCGCGACAGCGGAGGAAATAGCATTTCGGGTGCAATTTCCATTCCGGCACTGGCGAGATCGGTCGCAGGATAATCGGTGTTCGCCGGATGCGACGCACAGTTTACGCCGATGCCAATGGCGACAGCCTCATTACCACCTTCGCCCTCGATCAGAATGCCTGCGAATTTAGCACCATCAAGCAAAAGATCGTTTGGCCATTTGATTGCAAGGCGTTGCTTGAGGCTGGGGGCGATCGCAACAAGGGCGTCGTGGACGGCAAGCCCTGCTGTCAACGAGAGTTGCGGCCAGCATTGCGGGCGCTTCGGCGAGGTAACGAGCAACGTGGCGTAAAGATTGCCCGGTTGGGAAACCCACGCTCGCCCGCGTCGGCCGCGGCCCGCCGTCTGCCGCCGCGCGGTGATCCAGAGCGGGCCCCGCTCGCCTCCTCGCGCCAAGATCAAAGCGTGGGCGTTGGTCGAGTCGAGGACGTCATGGGCAATCAGGCGCACGCCCGCCGCGGCTGCAGTCGCATCGAGCTTCATCATTGACTTTGCGCAGCCAGGATTAGAACAGCGACCGGGCAGCCGCGCTGGCGGCCTCGACCAATGGCGCCGGGTAAACGAAAAACAACAGATTGAATAACCCGGTGACCGCCAGTACTGCGCCAAGCTCGCGCGGCATGGGCTCAAACCGCTCGGCCGGCTCGTCGAAATACATGATCTTGACGATCGAAAGGTAATAGTAAGCGCCCACGACGCTGGTGACCACACCGATAACGGCGAGCGTGAACAGGCCTGCTTTTATTGCCGCCAGGAACACGTAGAACTTGGCAAAGAAGCCGGCAAGCGGCGGAATTCCGGCAAGCGAGAACAGCAGCATGGCAAGGAAAAAAGCCATGGCAGGCTTGGTGCGCGCGAGGCCCGCAAGATCGCCGATATCTTCGACCATCTGTCCGTGGCGGCGCATGGACAGAATGCAGGCAAAGGTTCCGAGCGTCATGGCAAGGTAAATGGCCATGTAGACGAGAACGCCCTGCACGCCTTCCGCGGTGCCGGCCGCAAGCCCGATCAGCGCAAAACCCATATGTCCAATCGACGAATAGGCCATCAGGCGCTTGAAATTGCGTTGCCCGATCGCCGCAAACGAGCCCAGCGCCATGGACGCGATCGCAACGAAGACAACGATCTGCTGCCATTGGCTCAACACGCCGGGAAACGCCACGATGGTCGTTCGCACGAACATGGCGATGCCCGCGACTTTCGGGGCGGCGGCAAAAAAGGCAGTGATGGGTGTTGGCGCGCCTTCGTAAACATCCGGCGTCCACATATGAAACGGCACCGCCGATACCTTGAAGCAGAACCCGGCGAACAGAAAGACAAGACCAAAGATGAGTCCCAACGCTGGCTCATTCGCGGCCCTTGCGATCCCGGAGAATGAGACCGTGCCGGTGAATCCGTAGACGAGCGAGGCGCCGTAGAGCAGCATGCCGGAGGACAGCGCGCCCAGCACAAAATACTTGAGCCCTGCCTCGGTCGAGCGCTCGGAATCACGGTTGATTGCGGCGACCACGTAGAGCGACAGGCTCATCAATTCTAGCCCCAGATAGAGCGCGATCAAATCGTTCGCCGAGATCAGCATCATCATCCCGGTGGTCGAGAGCAGGATGAGGATGGAATACTCGAACCTTTGCTGACGTCCGCGGGCAAGATAGTCCAATGACATGAGGATCGCCGTGGCCGAGCCGGTCAGCGCGAGCAGTTTGAGGAAACGGGCAAAATCGTCGACGACAAAGCTGCCGCCAAAGGTCTTGCCGCCGGGTACCCACACGACAAGGGCGCCCGTTACGATGAGGAGGAGAATCGCCGCGACGTGAATCGCGTTCGCCCGCCTGCCGGCAGGAAAGACGCTGGCCATCAGCAGCAGCATGGCCCCGCAAGCCAGCACAAGCTCTGGCAGCGCGGGCAAGACTGCAGGAATTTCTACGCCGTCCATTGTTACCTTACGAACAAGCCAGCCGCTTGCACGGGCCCGAGCCCATGGCTGTACATATCAAGAAGCTGCGCGACCGAGGCGGCCGAGAGATCGAGGACCGGTTTGGGATAGACGCCGAACAGGATGGTCAAGAAAACGAGAGGTGAAAGCGTGATGATTTCGCGGTAGTCCAGATCCTTGATAGCGGCAAGGCTCGGCTTGGTGAGTGCGCCAAAAATGATCTTTCGGTAGAGCCATAGCGCGTAGGCAGCCGAACCGATGATGCCCAGGGTCGCAAGAATCGCCACCGAGCTGTTCACTTTGAATGCGCCGATGAGGCTGAGAAACTCTCCAATGAAGCCGGACGTGCCCGGCAACCCGACATTCGCGAGTGTGAACACCATGAAGGCGGCCGCATAAAGCGGCATCCGATTGATCAGGCCGCCATAGGCCGCAATCTCGCGGGTGTGCATACGGTCGTAAACGACGCCGACGGAGAGGAACAAGGCCGCCGAGACAATGCCGTGGGAGATCATCTGGAAAATCCCGCCGGCGACGCCCTGCGTGGTCGCCGCAAAGATGCCCATGGTGACGAAGCCCATATGCGCTACTGAGGAATAGGCGATGAGCTTCTTCATATCTTCCTGCACGAGGGCGACCAGAGACGTGTAGACGACAGCGACCACCGAAAGCGCGAAAATGAGCGGCGCGAGATCGTGCGAGGCCGCCGGAAACATCGGGAGCGAGAAGCGCAGAAAGCCGTACCCCCCCATTTTCAGAAGAATGGCCGCCAGGATCACCGAACCGGCCGTCGGAGCCTCCACATGCGCGTCAGGCAGCCAGGTGTGCACCGGCCACATCGGCAGCTTCACCGCGAAAGAGGCAAAGAACGCGAGCCACGCCCAGGTCTGCAGGCCGCGGGGGAAACCGTGATGGAGCAAGGCCGGAATGTCAGTCGTCCCCGCGTTCCAGTACATCGCCATGATGGCAAGCAGCATGAGCACGGAGCCAAGCAGCGTATACAGAAAGAACTTGAAACTCGCATAGACCCTGCGGGGGCCGCCCCATATGCCGATGATCAGGAACATCGGAATAAGGCCGCCCTCGAAAAACAAATAAAAGACGACAAGGTCGAGCGCCGCGAAGGTGCCTACCATGAGCGTTTCCAACACCAGAAACGCAATCATGTATTCCTTCACCCGGCGCTGGATGGGATGCCAGCTCGCGATGATGCAGACCGGCATCAAGCCCGTGGTCAGCACGACGAAGGGCAACGAAATGCCGTCCACTCCCATGTGGTAAGTGATGGCTCCGCCCAACCAGGGCTGCTTCTCCACGAACTGAAACTCGGGCGAGCCCGGATCGAAACGCGTCAGCGCGACGAGCGAAATCGCAAAAGTAATCAGCGTCGTCCACAGCGCGATCCAGCGCGCATTGCGCCGCTCGGGCTCACCCTCCCCGCGTAGCGCCATGATCCACAAGGCGCCCACGAGCGGCAGAAAGGTGGTAACGGAGAGAACAGGCCAGCTCATTGGTCAGCCCAGGCGCCCGCCGAACATGAACCATGTGATGAAAGCGGCCACGCCAATGAGCATGGCAAAGGCATAGTGATAGAGATAGCCGGTCTGCAGCCGGATTGCTCCGCGCGTTACGTCGAGCACGCGCGCGGACACGCCATCGGGCCCGAATCCATCGATCAACCAGCCATCGCCGCGTTTCCACAAGAGCCGGCCGAGCCAAATTGTCGGGCGCACCAGGAGCACGTCATAGATTTCGTCGAAATACCACTTGTTGAGCAGAAATTTGTACAGGAGTTCGTGTTGGCGCGCGAGCTCGACGGGCAGCTCAGGACGGCGGATGTAGAATTGCCATGCGATCACGAATCCCAACGCCATCATCACAGTCGGCAGCACGGCAATCAGATAAGGCGCATGATGCATTTCTTCGAGCACGTGATTGCTCGGCGCGAAGGTTATGGAATCGCGGAAGAACTCGCCGACCCCATGCCCCACGAACAGCTCCCGGAACGGAAAGCCAGAGAAGATCGAGCCGGCAGCAAGAAACCCGAGCGGTATAGTCATCACCAGGGGGCTCTCGCGCGCCGCGTCGTAGTGACGACGATCGTGCGGGCTGCCGTGAAAGGTCATGAACATGAGCCGCCAGGAATAGAAGGCGGTCAGCGCAGCTGCCACGACGGTCGAGCAGAAAGCGTAGAACGCCATCGGGTTATGACCGGCATAGGCCGCCTCGATGATGGCGTCCTTGGAGAAATAGCCCGCGGTGAGAGGAAACCCGGTGAGTGCAAGCGTGCCGATCAGCATCGTCCAATAGGTGAACGGCAACTTGTCCTTGAGCCCGCCCATGTGCCTGATGTCCTGCTCATGATGCATGGCGATGATCACCGAACCCGAGCCCAGGAACAGCAGCGCCTTGAAAAACGCGTGGGTAAAGAGATGAAACATGCCGACGGAATAGGCGCCCACGCCCATTGCGACGAACATGTAACCGAGCTGCGAGCAGGTGGAATACGCCACGATGCGCTTGATGTCGTTCTGCACAAGCCCGATGGTCGCCGCGAAGAAGGCGGTCGTCGCGCCGATAAAGGTGACGAACATTTGGGCGTCGGGTGCAAGCTCAAACAAAGGCGAAAGCCGCGCGACCATGAATACGCCTGCAGTCACCATCGTCGCGGCATGAATGAGCGCTGACACCGGGGTCGGCCCCTCCATCGCGTCAGGCAACCACGTGTGCAGCAGAAATTGCGCCGATTTGCCCATTGCGCCCATGAACAAGAGGAGGCAGATGAGAGTGAGCGCGTCGACATCCCAGCCCAGAAAAGCAATGGTCTTGCCGGTCAGCGCGGGGGCCTGCGCAAATACCGTGTCAAGATCGACGGCGCCCGTCATCATGAACACGGCGAAGATGCCGAGCGAGAAGCCGAAGTCGCCGATACGGTTGACGATAAAGGCCTTGATGGCGGCGGCATTCGCCTCCGGCTTTTGATACCAAAACCCGATGAGCAGATAGCTCATCAGGCCCACGCCCTCCCATCCAAAGAACAATTGCACCAGGTTATCCGCCGTAACCAGCATCAGCATGGCGAAGGTGAACAGCGAGAGGTAGGAGAAGAAGCGCGGCCGGTATGGATCCTCTTCCATATAGCCAATGGAATAGAGATGAACGAAGGCCGAGATGGTGCCGACGACCACCAGCATGACCGCGGTGAGCGTGTCTATGCGCAAGGCCCATTCAATCTTGAGATCACCGGAGACGATCCATGGAAAGATGCTCACCCGCGCATCGTGGTGCGCAAAACCGACGTCCGCGAGCGCAAACCACGACAGCAACATGGAGGCGAACAGGAAAACCGTGGTCACGAGCTCAGCGGGCAGCGAGCCCGCCGCCGGCGGCTCGGCGGGATGCTCCTCCGCCGCTGACGGCGCGATCGCTGCATGCGGGCCCTCTACCGACGGCGCGGCGCGGGCATGGCTCTCGTCGACGGGCCCATGGGCATGATCCTCGGCTCCGGCGGCGGGAGTGCCGCCGGGATAGCGCGCGTGCGCGCCCGCGAGCGCAATCAGGCCCGCGATAAGCGCGCCTAGGAACGGCAGGAAGACGATTGCCTGATACATGCGCGCTCAGCCCTTCATCAGGTTGATGTCCTCGACCGCGATCGAGCCCCGATTGCGGTAGTAGGCGACGAGAATCGCCAGGCCGATTGCGGCTTCAGCGGCGGCAACGGTGAGCACGATCAGCGCGTATACCTGGCCGACAAGATCTCCGAGGAAGCTCGCGAAAGCCACCAGATTGATATTGACGGCGAGCAGGATCAGCTCGATCGACATCAAGATGATGATGACATTCTTGCGGTTGAGAAAAATGCCAAAGATGCCGATCGTGAAAAGGATCGCCGCCAGCGTCAGATAGTGCCCGAGGCCGATGATCATATTGCGGATCTCAAAGTCCCTGGCCCGGTAGCACCTTCACAATCTCGATAGTGGCCGCTTTGCTGCGCGCATTCTGCCGAGCGATGTTCTGGCGCTTGACGCTCGGCTTATGATGCAAGGTCAGCACAATGGCTCCGATCATCGCCACCAGAAGCACCATGCCCGCGGCTTGAAAAAAATAGATGTAGCGCGTGTAGAGCACGTGACCGAGCGCCTCGGTATTGGGCATGTTGGCAAGCGGCGGAATGGGAGAGGCGACCGCCTGCTGGATGCTCGGACCGATCGACCAGGTAAACACGACCAGCAGGAGCTCCACCAGTACGACAAGTCCCACCAGCAGACCGACCGGAAGATATTGCAAAAACCCCTGCCTGAGCTGTGCGAAATCGACGTCAAGCATCATCACCACGAACAGGAACAGAACCATCACTGCCCCGACATAGACGATGATGAGTATCATGGCGAGAAACTCGGCGCCGAGGAGGACAAACAACCCGGCCGCGTTGACGAAGGCCAGGATGAGGAAGAGCACCGAGTGCACCGGATTTCTGGACGCGATCACCATGACGGCAGCCGCCACGCACGTTCCGGCAAAGAGATAAAAGAACAGGGCGGGTACAATCATGGCCGGTTACCGATACGGCGCATCGAGAGCGATGTTCTTCGCAATTTCGCGTTCCCAGCGGTCACCGTTGGCGAGCAGCCGCTCTTTGTCGAACAGAAGCTCTTCGCGCGTCTCAGTCGAGAACTCAAAGTTCGGTCCTTCCACGATCGCGTCCACCGGGCAGGCTTCCTGGCAAAGGCCGCAATAGATGCACTTGACCATATCGATGTCGTATCGGGTCGTGCGTCGCGTGCCGTCATTGCGGCGCGGCCCGGCTTCGATGGTGATGGCCTGAGCGGGACATATCGCCTCGCACAGCTTGCAGGCGATGCAACGCTCCTCGCCGTTGGGATAGCGCCGCAATGCGTGCTCGCCGCGAAATCGCGGCGAAAGCGGACCCTTTTCAAACGGATAATTGATCGTGGGTTTCGGCTTGAAAAAATAGCGCATCCCCAGCAGGAACGCCGAGAGGAATTCCTGAAGAAACAAGGATCGTGCCGCTCGATCGAGCCTCATGATCTCAACCTTGCAACAGCCCGCACCTGTAAGGGACGCGGCGCCGATCAGCCCGCGAGCGCAGCAGCGAGCCAATAGCCGGCACCCGCAAGCAAAAGAATGTCGAGCGCAAGCACCGCTCGTCGCAACAGGGCAAGCTCCAATACGCCATTCTCATTGGGCCCTCTGGATGCTCGCAGCGAGCGTTCGATCGTCCGGACCAAAGGCCCATACGCAAACGCCGCAGCGACGATGCCGATGAACGCCCCCGCTATTCCGGCGAGCGAAAGATCGATCATTTCGCTTCTCACTCATTTCGCCGCGAGCCCTGCATAGTCCCAGAATTGCATGACGCCACCGACGACGGCAACCATCGCGAGAGAAAGCGGCAGAAACACCTTCCAGCCCAGCCGCATCAGCTGGTCGTAGCGGTAACGCGGAACAACCGCTTTCACGAGCGCGAACATGAAGAATACGAAGAAGCACTTGAGCACAAACCAGATCACGCCCGGGATCCAGGTGAACGGGATGACTTGAAAAGGCGGCAGCCAGCCGCCGAGAAACAGGATCGTCGTCATGGCGCAGATGGTGAGAATCGCGATGTACTCGCCCAGAAAGAACAGAAGGAATGGCGTGGCGGAATATTCGACCGCGTAGCCGGCAACCAGCTCGGATTCCGCTTCGACCAGGTCGAAGGGTGGACGGTTTGTCTCGGCCAGCCCCGATATGAAGAAGACGACAAACATCGGCAACAGGCGAAGCCAGTACCAGGCAAACATTCCCCAGGTGGGGCTCGCCTGGGCCTCCACGATCGCGGAGAGATTGAGCGAACCGGCGCAGAGCAGAACGGTGATAAGGACAAATCCGATCGAGACTTCGTAGGACACCATCTGCGCGGCTGATCGCAACGCGGCGAGGAATGGATATTTCGAATTCGAGGACCAGCCCGCCATCACCACGCCGTAGACCATCAGCGAGGAGATGGCGAAGATGTAAAGAATGCCAACATTGATATCGGCGACCTCCCAGTCGGCGGTGACGGGAATGACCGCCCAGGCGGAAAGCGCAAGCCCGCCCGTCACCAGGGGAGCAAGCAGAAAGACGCCCTTGTTGGCCCCCGATGGAATGACCGGTTCTTTGACAACAAATTTGAGCAGGTCGGCGAACGACTGCAGCAACCCCCACGGTCCGACCACGTTCGGCCCCCGCCTGATCTGCACTGCTGCCCAGATCTTGCGGTCGGCGTAGAGTATGTAGGCGGTAACAATCAGTAACAGGACGAGCAACAACACGCTCTGCGCCACAATGATGATCACCGGCCAGATATAGTTGGTCCACACTTCGAGCATGGGTATGCGTTACTCCGCTGCGCGCAACGCGTGCCCGGCGGCGCTCTCGGCAATGGCGGAGCACTCGGCCATGATCGCGGAGGCACGCGCAATCGGGTTGGTGAAATAAAAATCGTCGATAGCCGGGCCAAATGGAGTGTGGTCCGGCGTGCCGCCGCGCCCTGCGAGAGCAACGATTTCGGAGCGGGCACCAGGCGTAATCTGGTCGATGCGCGCAAGAAACGGATGGGACTTGAACAGCGCTTGCCTTAATGCGGGAAGCGAATCGTAGGGCAACCGTTGCCCGAGCACATCGGAGAGGGCGCGCAAGATTGCCCAATCCTCGCGCGCATCGCCCGGAGGAAACGAGGCGCGCGCTGCTATTTGCACACGGCCCTCGGTATTTACGTAGAGTCCTGACTTCTCGGGATAGGCGGCCCCGGGAAGAATGACGTCAGCGCGTTGTGCCCCCTGATCGCCATGCGTTCCGATATAAACGACAAACGCACCCGGAGAGATATCGACTTCGTCGGCACCGAGGAGAAACACCGCGTCAAGCGTGCCGGGCTTTGCCATTTCCTGAGCCGTGCGACCGCCCGGACCTGGCACAAAGCCAACATCGAGTGCGCCCACCCGCGATGCCGCGGTGTGCAGGATGGAGTAGCCGTTCCAGTCGGCGGCTCCGCTCGCGGTCGCGATCTGCGCCGCGAGCGCGGCAACCGCCGGGCCGTCAGGACGCGCAAGTGCGCCGATGCCGACAAGCACGAGCGGGCGCTGTGCCTTCTTGAGCGCCGAGGCAAATGCGTTGCGAGCGCCTGCAATGTCGGCCAGCGCCTCCGGACCAACCCCCAGATGCTCGTACGAATAGGTGAGATCTGCCCGCTCGCCGATCACCGCAACGGGGAAACTGCCTGCACGCCAGCGCTTGCGGATACGTGCATTG
>Ga0306920_100013269_pt1 | contig 11218 bp, 10 predicted proteins | sample flu12Cox44000170_FD_204666 | JGI IMG/M metagenome (GOLD analysis project Ga0306920, IMG submission 204666) | Lab enrichment of tropical soil microbial communities from Luquillo Experimental Forest, Puerto Rico - flux4day.12C.oxic.44.000.170 (v2)... | ecosystem: Environmental > Terrestrial >...
AGATTCCGAGGGAGCGTTCCTGCCTAAAGAGAAGATGATGACGTTCGAGCTAGCTGATGCAAGGAGGATTGCAGTGCGTCCATCCGGCACTGAACCCAAAATAAAGTTTTACATGTTTGGCAAGGACGCGAGCGTCACGGCGGATACCTTGGACAAGACGAAATCAACCGTGGCCGCGTCGCTCGACCGGCTCTGGGCCTGGGTTCAGAAAGATGTGGAGAAAAGGGTGGCTTGAGTTCCGGGATTTAATTTTTCGGATGGCTCCTAACCGAGCGCAAAAGATTAACAACGCAGAGATGAACCATGAATGAAACGGATAGTGTTACGATGACGGAGCGTCCACCCGCCCCAACTCATGAGGCAAGATGCTTGCTTACAATTGCTCGCCGTCGTTCAACTGGAAGAAAAAACTCGATCACACTACTATCGCGCGGTTTCAAGGCGAGCTCGTGGCGATGGGATACAAATTCCAGTTTATCACACTGGCTGGATTTCATGCATTGAACTACAGCATGTTTCGGCTGGCCAGGGAGTTTAGAGATCGCGGCATGTCTGCGTACGCGAATCTACAGGAAGCCGAATTTGCAGTGGAAACATGTGGTTATTCAGCAACCAGGCATCAGCGTGAAGTCGGCACCGGATATTTCGATGCGGTGAGCATAGTAATATCCGGCGGCGAAAGCTCGACTACGGCCGCACAGTCGCCGAGTCCCGGATAAAAGAATCAGCAGCGATCAGAGTTTTGAAGGGGACCTGGAGGGCGTCCGGTCCGTCGGCGCCGCGGAATCCGATGGGGCATCATCCGAAGTTTGCGAAAAAAATCTCGACGGTTGTTTACTTAACGGCAAGCTTCCACCGCTGGCCATCAGCTGAAAGCTGTTTAGTTTCCCTCAACTGCCGTTTTTTCAGGTTTATCGATAAGCTCAAATTGTGACGAACATTCTAAGGGCGGTTTGCTTCGGGATTTATCTGCTTGTTCTTGCGTTACCGATCACCGCTCGTTGTGAATCAAGCCAAAGAACCGTCCTTTCCGCAGAGCTGCCTCGGCTTTCGGACAACGCGACGGCGTCCCTGGTCACATACACGCCTGGTGTGGAGCTTTACCAGGCGTTCGGCCACAGCGCGATAAGGATAAGGGATGATTCGCTGGAGATGGACCGGCTTTATAATTACGGGACCTTCGATTTCGAGACCCCGGATTTTTACCTGAAGTTTGTACACGGTGATTTGTTGTACCAGCTCAGCGTTACCCCTGCCGAACAAGAGATCCAGATGGTCGGTGCGTATGGTCAAGGAGTGACCGAACTTGTTCTGAACCTCTCGCGCGATCAAAAGCAACGATTGTTCGAGGCGCTCGAATATAATCTACTCCCAGAAAATCGCTCCTATCGTTATGACTTCGTTCTGGACAATTGCTCTACGCGTCCGCGGGATGTCCTTGAGCGAACCGTCGGGGTCCCGATCGTTGAAAAAAGCGCTGGCAACTTAACTTTTCGCCGCATGCTCGATCCATATTTTGCGAGAATTCCATGGATTGGGTTCGGTCTCTCGCTGCTACTTGGGTCAAATGTCGATCGCAATGCCAGTCCGCGAGAGGCTTGTTTCCTACCTGCAGATCTGGAGCGGGCGGTGGAGAATACCTCTGATGGGCAGCAGAAATTGACGAGAGAAAAAAGGGAGATTTTCCCACCCGGGACTTTGCCACGGACGCCCAGGTGGCTGTCTCCGGCTGTTACTTTTGCCGGCGGCGGTCTCGCCTGGTTTTTTTGGTGGCTTTTGCGAAAGCAGGACCATGCGAGTTGGCCAACGGCGGTCGTATTCACCGTCTTTGGTGCGACCGGTTTGTTTTTGCTTGGGCTTTCTTCTTGGAGTCGGCTCACGGTCCTTCGGTTGAATTTCAACCTCGCGTGGTTAATTCCTACCCATCTTTTTGTCGGGATCTGGCTATTTCTGAGTAAAAGGAGGCCGTTGATCGTTCGCTGGTATTTAGTGTTTTCCGCTATCGCCGGGTTTGCATTCATCGGTTTTTCTTTTCTGTTGCCCCAGGGATTCCATCCTGCTGTTTACCCACTGGTCGCCATACTTGTCTGGCGTTCTATTCTTGCTTTGAGGCGAAATTCCGCGCGCGAATGAAAACGTACCTTCTACACCTGACGACGATTCTCCTGAGCGTCCTAAGTGGATTGATCGTTGCGGTGGCTTTTCCTCCCTGGAATCAAAGTTGGTTGATATGGGTTGGATTTATTCCGGTTTTGTCTTCACTACTTCTCTTTTCCAGCCACTGGGGGCTCGCACTGCTTCGGGGCTTGGCTTTCGGCGGCACTTTTGGCGGCTTTCTATTTTCATGGCTGCTGTCCAACGGCCGATTCGCCGATTGGCTGACAAACACCATCAGCCTTGCGTTGCTGGGAGGAATTTGGGGACTTTTCGTGGGGTCGCTTGTCCAGTTGCCTGCAAAATCGGAGAAAAGGAAGGTCTCACCGATCCTCCCTGGATACGGTTTCAATTCTGACGGTTGGAACAAGTCGATGGCTCACCTGCGCGCGGCTCTCGTGATCGCGGCGGGATGGACTGTTCTGGAATGGGCGAGGGGAGTGCTACTGCCTGGGTGGAATGCCGCCGGGACGGTGTTGCAGGCAAATCTCCCGCTGCTTGAGGTAGCAACCGTTACCGGTGTAAGCGGTCTGACGTTCATGGCGTTGTTTGCGAACGTTATCGTGCTTACCACCATTCGGCGGCTGTTGCTGGAGCCAAGCCGCATGACGTGGGCGGACCGGTTTGATGTCACTGTGACGCTTGGGATCATATTCCTCTCTGCTCTTGCGGGTTTTTGGACTCTGGAAAGGCGATCCGGAAATGACACCAGGAATGTTGCATTGATTTGCCCGCCTGGAACCCAGTTCAGCCATCTTCTCGAGCTCAGCAAAGTCGCGGGCGAGAAGGGAGTTGATTTGTTCGTCTGGCGGTGCGTCCGGTTCGAGCCCGGCGATTATGCGACTCTCGGGGCCGCATCTATTGGAAAGACAGCAGCCTTGGTAACCGGTGTTACAAGCACACCGGACGGCGTTGTCAGTGGCGCATCGATCATCCTGCGAGAATCAGTCAAAAACATCCATGTCATCCAGGTACGTCGCGATTTCTTCCAGCTTGGCATCCCATCTGGAGGGAGGACGCTAAATCCATTTAATTTCAGCAACGTCAGCTGGGTTCCGCTCCTGAATTGGGAAGCAGGCGATCCTCTGCTTATCAGAAGTGCCGTCAAGGGACAGGCGCAGGTTCTCATCGCCTTCGTGGATCCGTCGCTGGTGACGCGCCCTGGAGTTGAGCAACTCTTTTTGAACCTCAGATCGTGGACTGTTTCGTTGGGACGCCCGCTCATATTCGCGACTGTCAGAGGCATGTCTGTTATTATGTCCGGCTCCGGAAGATTCGCCGGTGACGCGCGTTCGACGCCGGATTCCGATGTCTTGGTCGGACGGATTGAAATCCCCGCCGCAAGCGAGCCCACCTTTTACGGACGTTATGGCGATTGGTTTGCAGTTGCATGTGGCGTCGTTGGCCTCTTTACCGGTTTCTCCGAAAGGCTTCGCAGACATTATGAAAAGTCTGGTCGTGTCTCTCCATGATGTTTCACCGCTGACGCGAGCGCGCTGCGAGAAAATACTTTTGGATTTGAGCAAATTGGGAGTTCACCAGATTTCGCTGTTGGCTATTCCTAATCATCACGGACGCGCACCCATCAGGGAAAACAGTTCGTTTCAGAGCTGGTTGACGCGGCAGGTTGAGACGGGCCATGAACCAGTGTTGCATGGATACCTCCATCGGAGGCAAAAGCGGACAGCGGATTCCTGGTTTTAGATACTGACCACGGAAATTTACACTGCTGGAGAAGGCGAATTTTTTGATCTTTCCTTTGATTCAGCGGCAAAGTTGCTTGGCGATGGGCTGGCAGACCTGGCGTTTCTGCCGCGGAAGGTGAGTGGTTTTGTTGCGCCTGCGTGGCTTCTAAGCGAGGCAGCAGAGAAAGCAGTGCGAAGCGCCGGCTTTATGTACACCACGCGGGTCAGCTGCATACGAATTTTTGAACCTCTATCCGAAATCAAATCGCGTTCGCTCGTTTGGAGTACGCGTGCAAAGTGGCGCGTCTCGGCGAGTGTTTCTTGGAACAAGGTCCTGGCGATCGCAAAAAGCAGTGCGCCGGTCCTTCGGGTTTCGATTCATCCCGGAGATGTCGAGCAAAGGTGGGTTTGGGAACAGATTCGCAAAATTATCGCAACGGCTTGCCGGGAGAGAGAATGCATGTCTTATGAGCGCCTCGTACGACGTTTTTGCATGTGAGCGCCATTCTTGAATTTGAGAAATGTCATGCTGGCCCCGGTAGCGACCGGGACGCTGGAGATCCATTGGCCGGAGGGTAACATGCTTGTGAATCCGAATGAAATTGAAACCACAGATTCCGCCGATTTCGCAGATTTTGAGGAAGTTATCGGTACGAATCTTTTTGTGGCAAAATTTCAGGGCATTGATAATCGTAACCTATTGTATCCGTGTAATCGGCGTAATCTGTGGTTAAATCCGTTTCGGTTTTTAGGCTGAAATGAACGGGCATCGGCGAAAATGCCCAGGGCCACGCATCGTTTGGAACGAAAATGGGGTTACAGAACAGAGTGAGTTCTTTCTGCTTCGGTTTGTGGTAGCTTGGTTTTTTTCTAGCGTATGGCTGCGAAGGTCGATCTCCATATTCACTCTAAATTCAGCGATCACTCTGCTGAGTGGATTTTTCGGCGATTCGAATTTCCCGACAGCTATTCCGATCCAAAAAAGCTGTACAGGCGACTAAAAGAGAAGGGGATGACTTTTGTCACGTTCACCGACCACAACCGAATCGACGGTTGCCGGGAAATTGCGGCGTTTCCAGACACCTTTCTCAGCGAGGAGGTAACCGCTCAATTTCCGGATGACAACGTCAAGATTCATTTGCTGCTCTGGAACTTGACGGAATCACAACACGAAGACGTTCAGAAGCTCAGGAAAGACATTTTTGAGCTGCAGCGTTACCTCGCCCGGAGCGGAATTAGTCACGCGGTAGCGCATCCTTTTTATGACATGAATCGGCAACTAACGGCGGATCATGTGCAGAAACTCATTCTCTTATTTAAGCACTTCGAGGGAATCAATGGTCTTCGGGACGCGCTTTTGAGCGACACGGCGCGATTCGTTCTGCGATCGTTAACACCGGAAACGATTCAAAGATTAGCGGATCGTCATGGCTTTGGACCGACCCATTCCGAACCATGGCGCAAAATTCTTACCGGGGGTTCGGACGATCATGCTGGGATATTCCCGGCATCTGCTTACACGGAAGCACCTTCGTGCAAAACCGTTTCCGATTTTTTTCACTTTATAGAAAAAGGCGACTGTGTACCCCGAGGGCAAGGAGGAACGCCTCTGGTCATCTCGCACGGCCTCTACAACACGGCGTATCAATTTGCGAAAGACAAATTTTCGGCGGCGGTCAGCCCGAATCTGGAGTTTCTTGAGATAATCTTTTCGCGATTCATGGAGGGCAGAAATCCAACCAATTTTTCGCTAGGCGAAAAACTTGCATTGCTTTCTAATGGAATTCTATCGGGCAAAATTTTTGATCTGGTCAAGCCGGCCAATCTCTCGATCTGGCCCGAATTGGCTACTTATTTTGGCAGTTCGGAAGTTCAAGCGCAGATTGCAAGAGAGACCGAGGGTATCAATGAACCGGAGCGGCGCGCGTTCCTTATGGTCGCGCTGGTCTTCAATCAATTGGCTTTCCGTTTTTTCCAAAGATTCGTACAGCAGATAAGCGCGGGCGGCGTCGTGGAAGCGGTTCAGGCGTTGAGTGCCCTTGTTCCAATGGGCTTTCTCCTTGGGCCTTACTTTTACGGGTTCCACAGTCAGGCGCCATCGCGTACCCGTCTCACAAACATATGCGAGGCGACGGTGAGTTTTCTTCCCGAGGCGCTCCAAAATACGAAGCGCGCCTGGTTTACCGATACCCTCGAGGATGTTAACGGCGTGGCGACCACGATTCGGAAGATGACGGCGGCTGCTTTGCAATCGGGAGCGGATCTCATCGTAGTTACTTCGCGGCAAGAGATTAACATTGCCGACGTACCGATCCGGAATTTCACTCCGATTGGTGAGTTCGAGTTGCCCGAGTATGAACTGCAAAAGCTCAGCTTTCCTCCCGTACTCCATATGCTCGAATACATACAGCGGGAGCGTTTTACGGAGTTGATCATCAGCACTCCCGGACCCGTTGGGCTTACGGCGCTGTTAGCGGCGAAGATGCTGGATTTGAAGACCGTAGGGATCTATCACACTGACTTTCCGCAATACGTCCGTATTTTGACCCAGGACAATTACATGGAAACGCTGGCATGGAACTTCATGCATTGGTTCTACTCCCAGCTTGACCTTGTTTATGTGAATTCAGCGGATTATCGGCAGCGCTGGATCGAGCGTGGGATATCTCCGGATAAATTGAAGATTTTGCCGCGTGGTCTCGAAACCTCGCTCTTTACGCCGGCCAACCGCAATCCGAATTTCTGGCAAAAATACGGAAAGAAGCCGAATGAACTGGGCGTGCTGTATGTTGGCCGTGTCTCGAAGGAAAAGAATATCGATATTGCGGTGGCTGCGTGTGAAAAGCTTCGGGGAGAAGGGCTTCCGGTTCGTCTTCTGATCGTGGGTGATGGGCCGTATCTGCGGGAGTTGCGCCAGGCGGTGCCCCATGCGTGTTACACGGGGTATTTGCGTGGCTCGGAGTTGGCGATGGCCTACGCATCGAGCGACATCTTTGCTTTCCCGAGCACCACGGACACGTTTGGAAATGTGGTGCTCGAGGCACAAGCTGCTGGAATTCCCTGTGTGGTTTCAAATCGCGGTGGGCCTTGTGAGCTTGTGGAAAACGGTTCGGATGGTTTTGTTACCCAGGCGCTGGATGTAGGCGATTTTGCACGCGCGCTACGCGCGTTGGCAAAGGATGCCGAATTGCGGAAGATGATGGGACAAGAGGCAAGAAAACGGGTCCGGGATCGAAATTGGGATAGTGCGTTTCGCCAGTTTTGGAATGAAACGCTTTGAGGGAAAGGGGAACGCAGAGGGGGGACGTCCGTGCCACAACTATTAAAAATTCATTGAAATTTGACGTTTGTCAGCTAGGATCCCGTCCTCGCTATGGCAAAGAAGTCTTGGATTGAAAGGAATAATCGCAAGCAGAAGACGGTGGAAAAGTACGCCGCGATTCGCGCCGAGCTGAAAGCGAAGGCTGATTACGAGGGTCTTGCGCAGCTTCCGCGGGATGCCAGTCCGACTCGCCTCGTTAACCGATGTCAACAGAGTGGACGCAGGCGTGGTTTCATCAGGCGATTTCGTTTATCCAGGATCGCATTTCGTGAACTAGCGTCTCAGGGTTTGATCCCCGGTGTCACAAAATCGAGCTGGTAACGCTGTCGGTGCTCGCCGCGACATGCCCCGATCATCTCATTTGCGCAGGCTAGTGGAACATTCCACAGTTTGGTTGCATTTTGAGGGGGACGTGCATCGCTTCCCGGAGCATTCGAATCGATGATCAGCGCTTTTGATTTTCCACTTGCGATCGTCTTCGCCACCGAGGTCGACGCGGAGCTTGCAGCTCCAAGCTCGATCCTCTTTAATGTGATCGTCATCCTGCTGCTAGTCTTTCTGAACGGCTTTTTTGTCGCTTCCGAATTCGCCCTTGTGAGGGTTCGGTCCAGCCAACTCGATGTACTCGAAGAGGAAAACAAGAAGGTCACACTGGCGCGCCACGTAACGACCCATCTTGACGCTTATCTTTCGGCCACGCAGCTAGGGATCACGCTCTCCAGTCTTGCTCTGGGATGGATCGGAGAACCTTACGTAGCAAGGTTGATTCAACCGCTTTTCATCCGTGTGGGCATCAATTCCGGCGCTCTGGTCCACGGGGCTTCATTCGCGATCGGATTCGGTATCATCACTTATCTTCATATTGTGCTTGGGGAAATAACTCCCAAGTGGCTGGCAATTCGGCAACCGCTCAACATAAGTCTCTGGGTCAGTACGCCGCTTCATCTCTTTTATTCGGTTTTCCGGCCGGCGATATGGTTTTTACAGACCTCTGCGACGTGGATCCTGAAGACATTTTTCCGAATGGAGCCAGTTGGTGACCCGGAGCTTGTCCACAGTGAAGAGGAGCTTCGCGTTATCCTTGCGGAGGCCGAGCCTCTGGAGAGCGGAACGGAACCAAGCAACGAACTGCTGATAAATGCCTTGGACTTTCGCAGGCGCGTCGTTCGAGACATAATGACCCCGCGCGGAGATGTGATCTACCTCGATATACAGGACTCGTTTGAGGCGAATGTTCAGGTTGCGATCGAGTCCGGTCACACCCGTTTCCCGCTGGTTCGTGGGCATCTCGACAACACAATTGGTCTTATTCACATCAAGGATTTGATGCGTGAGATCAAAAAGCAGAAGCCCGATTTGCTAGCGATCAAGAGGGAATTGATGCCGGTGCCCGAATTCATGCCCCTTGAAAAGCTGTTAAACCAGTTCCTGGCAAAGCGCGTGCATTTAGCCGTGGTTGTTGACGAATATGGTGGGGCGGTCGGTATTGTGACGCTTGATAACGTGCTTGGAGAACTTGTGGGTGAAATCCAGGACGAATTTGACCAGGAGAAGAAAAAAGAATTTGTGCGGTTGAGCGAAGATGAGTTTGTGGTTCAGGGCCAGCTGAATTTGTATGAGCTTCAGGAACTTGCCGGGCTTCATCTCGAGAACGCGGACGTCAGCACGATTGGGGGTTATGTGATACAACTGCTTGGACATTTACCGAAACAGGGAGAGCAGACGCAGATAGAGGACTATCTGGTGACTATTTCGCAGACGGACGGCCGCAGAATTCTGCAACTCAATTTTAAGAAGCAACCGCCAAAACCACCCGAGGAACCGGCGAGCGAGGGCAGGGAGTGAAGGGAGGACGCGGAGGAAGAAGGGATTCACCACAGAGGCACAATGCGGCGAAGCGTTCGACTGAGGTAACGCCGAAGTCCGCAACCAAAGGAAGGGCCGTATCGGCGTGTGGGCGTAAGAGCCGCCCAACCCCGAACCCCAAACGGGGGTTTGGAGTTCGAAGGTTCACGCAACCACAGCGCTTACCATCACTCTGGACGCCAAAACCCAATCCATTTCCGACCTTTGTGTCCTCTGCGCTTCTGTGGTGAATCCCTTCTTACAAAAGCTTTGAAACGAACTCGTCTTTGTTGAAGTACTGGAAATCGGCCAGCTTTTCGCCGGTGCCGATGAAGCGAGGCGGAATTCCAAGTTCATTCTGGATGGCAATAACGATGCCGCCTTTGCCTGATCCGTCGAGTTTTGTGACAACCAATCCGGTTAATCCGATTGCCTGCTTGAATTCCCGGGCTTGAACAAGGGCGTTGCTACCGGTTGTCGCGTCGACCACCAACAAGCATTCGTGCGGCGCTTGTTCATCCTGCTTTTGCAGGGTACGAACGACTTTGCCCAATTCCTGCATCAAATTGTGCTTTGTGTGCAGGCGACCCGCCGTATCGCAGATAAGAAATTCGATATTCCGCTTGTTCGCGGCAGCATAGGCATCATAGCACAAAGCCGCAGGATCTGCGTTGTACTCACTCGTTACGACAGGAACCTGCAAACGATCGGCCCAGATCTGTAGTTGTTCGATTGCCGCGGCGCGAAAAGTGTCGGCAGCTGCCAGCATTACCGAATGACGGTCTTGCTTTAGCAGGTTCGCGAGCTTTGCGGTTGAAGTTGTCTTGCCGGTGCCGTTGACGCCAACCATAAGGATCACTTTCGGCCGATTCGGTAACGGACGAAGCCTCGGATTGGCCATCGGGAGGGTCTGCTCGATCTGACTACGAGTCACTTGCACGATATCGTGGGCCGTAGTTCTGTCCTTTCGCTGCTGCAGTTCCCCGATGATCTGCAGAGTCGCCGGTACGCCGAGATCGGATTGAATTAAAGTTTCTTCCAGTTCTTCCCAGTCGATTTCTTTACCGCTGAATCGCTGGATCAGGTTCTTAAAAAATCCGATTGCCATCGCTTTAAACCGTCCGATTGGAAGCAGTCCTCAGAGGACGATCGAGATCCAGCTTTACCCGATCCAAAACTCCGTTCACAAACTTTCCCGATTCCTCAGTGCCAAATTTTTTGGCGATGTCAATTGCTTCGTTGATCGCAACGATGGGCGGGACGTCGACCGCGTAGAGCATTTCGTAAATTGCCATCCTCAGGATGTTGCGATCAACAGCCGAGATTCGTTTCAGTTCATAGTTCGCGGTGTACTTCGTGATTTTGGAGTCGATCGTTTCCTGATTAGCAATGACTCCATTGAGAACGGTGGTAGCAAATGCGCGAACTCCTGCGATCACGTCGCGCAGTTCCCAGAAAAGATCCAGATCTTTCGACTGAGGCGCCTCCCGAACGTTTAAATCCCAGTGAAACAGAAGCTGAAGAGCAACCTCCCTTCCTTCTCGACGTTTACCCATGGGCGTTATGCTCCCTTTCGTATCTGGCGAAGAGTCTGAAGTATGCGCACTGCCGTTCGCGCCGCTTCGGTTCCCCGGTTGATCTCCGGTAACAGACAACGGGCCTTTGCCTGTGCGTCAGTTTTCACGACGAGCACCTCATGCAAAATCGGGATTTCCCGTGTCAAACTGATATCCAAAAGGGATTCGGTTATCGCCGTGGCGATCAAGGAAGCATGCAAGGTTTCGCCGTCAAAAATTATTCCAAACGCAAGAATGACATCCGGATTTTGATATCGGGCCACCGCTTGAACGGCGATAGGGATCTCGAATGATCCCGGCACGCGCACGACGGAGGTTTCTGCTTGCGGCGCGACGATTTTGAGTTCCTCGATTGCATGGCTCACCAAGCCGTCCACGTAATCGCGATTGTATTCACTTGCCACGATTGCCAATCGGGCCGGCTCAATGAATTTTTCTGGTCGCGTCGGAAAATTGGTCGACATGAGTGCCGGACTCTACTCCAGAATTCAGAATACAGAAGTCAGAAGTCAGAATACAGAAACCAGAATACAGAAATCAGAATAGAGAAATCAGAAGTCAGAATTGCGTTCTGGGTTGTCTCAAGCGCAAAAGCAATAATTTGGTTGCTCGTTCCCTCTGTGCCATCCGAAGCC
>Ga0306920_100013270_pt1 | contig 11218 bp, 11 predicted proteins | sample flu12Cox44000170_FD_204666 | JGI IMG/M metagenome (GOLD analysis project Ga0306920, IMG submission 204666) | Lab enrichment of tropical soil microbial communities from Luquillo Experimental Forest, Puerto Rico - flux4day.12C.oxic.44.000.170 (v2)... | ecosystem: Environmental > Terrestrial >...
TCGCTGAGGGACATTTGCGGACACCCCCCATTTGGTGCGTGCAATCAGGACAGGAGTGACAGCAATGGTCGCAGCAGTGCGAGTACACAAGGTCGGCGGTCCCGAAGTACTGACTTACGAGGATGTTCCCGTGCCGGAGCCGGGCCCCGGTCAAGTCAAGATCAGGAACCATGCCTCCGGCGTCAACTTTATCGACACGTATTTTCGAATGGGCATGTATCCGTCGCCGGTCGGCCTGCCGTTCATTTCCGGCAATGAGGGGGCAGGGGAGGTGATCGCGGTCGGCCCCGGCGTAACCGACGTCAAGGTCGGTGATCGCGTCGGTTACGTAGCTGGGCTCGGCTCCTATGCGGCTGAGCGCCTGCTTCCCGCCGAGCGGGCGGTGAAGCTGCCGGACCGCATAAGCTATGAGCAAGCCGCCGCCATGATGCTCAAGGGGATGACCGTGCAGTATCTGCTGCGGCGGACTTACAAGGTGGCCAAAGGCGACAATGTGCTAATTCATGCCGCCGCGGGCGGTGTCGGCCTTATCGCATGCCAGTGGGCCAACTACCTTGGCGCGAACGTGATCGGGACGGTCGGTTCAAAGGAGAAAGCCGAACTGGCAAGAAAGAACGGGGCTCATCACACGATCCTTTATCGCGAGGAGGATTTCGTCGCGAAGGTGAAGGAGATCACCGGCGGCAAGCTTTGCGAGGTGGTCTATGACGGGGTGGGCAAGGCCACCTTCCCCGCATCTCTCGACTGTATCAAGCCGCTCGGCATGTTTGTGAGCTTCGGCAATGCGTCGGGACAGATCGAGGCCTTCAACATCAATCTCCTTCAGACCAAAGGCTCGCTGTTTGCTACGCGTCCCACCCTCAATCATTACGCTGCCAAGCGGGAGGACCTGCTAAACGGGGCGAATGAGCTCTTTCAGGTGGTGACAAGCGGGGCGGTCAAGATTCCGATCAACCAGAAATATTCGCTCAAGGATGCGCAGAAGGCCCACCGTGACCTTGAATCACGTGCCACGACAGGCGCAAGCATTCTGGTACCCTGACCCCGGATTCGGTATTCGTAGCCCGCATGAGCGAAGCGAAATGCGGGGACGGTGTCACCGCGCGCTAAAAAGTCCCGGATGTCGCTTCGCTCATCCGGGCTACGTCAATATCAGCCTGGCAAGTTTAGCGATTGCGGGATGATCGAGTGCACCGGCGCCAAGGCGGGGAATACCAACCATCGGGATAGCATCGGCGAAGCGCCTGATGGTTGTTATCGTGTCGGCAAGCGATGCGGCGCTCCCCTCGGTTTCGCTTACCGCCACTGCTGCGATATCGAGATTGCGCCGTGCCAGGACTTCCAGTGACGTCAATGTGTGACTGATTGTGCCCACATAGGTTCCGGTCACCAGGACAATCGGGACCCGCAGCACAGACATCCAATCGAGCACGGTTCGATGCTGGTCCAGTGGCACCATGATTCCGCCAACCCCTTCGATCAGGAGATTGCGGCGGGGGGGTCGAGCCGTATCCCTGCAGAACTCGATGAGTTCCGCAAAAACAATTGCGCGCCCTTCCCGGCGCGCGGCCGTATCGGGAGAAAGAGGGGCGATGAAACGCCAGGGTGACAGGAGTTCGATCTCCGGCAAAGTGACAGGACGCCCAAGTGCGGCAAGCAGCACGGCCGGATCGCTTTTCTGCCAGTTTGTTTCATCGAACCCCGATACAACCGGCTTGATCGCATGTACCGGATGATCCACGCTTCTGAGGTGCCGTATCAATGCGCTGGTAACAAAAGTTTTTCCGATACCTGTGCCGGTGCCTGTGACGAACACCACACTCATTGCGCACTGATCGCACGCTCATCCGAACGCGCAAGAATCTGCGTGCGGATGATCTGCGCAAGCCGCTCGACCTCGTCCTCGGGATGCTGCGCAGTGAAGGTCAGTCGCACGCGCGCAGTGCCGGGTGGCACTGTGGGCGGCCGGATCGCCGTGACCAGAAACCCGTGCTCCTCGAGGAGACGCGAAGCCGAGAGGGCCGTCTCAGGCTTGCCAAGAACAATAGGAACAATCGGGCTTTCCGGTTCTGGCAGCCACGCGGAACGGGCAAAAGCCTTGGCCTTTGCGAGCGGCAGCGCCGCGTATTCAGGCTGTTGCTCAATCAATTCAAGTGCTGCATTCGCGGCCGCCACGACTGCCGGCGGCAAGCCCGTTGAATAGATCAGAGTTCGCGCACGATTGCGCAGGAGGTCCACCACCGATGCCGAAGCGCAGATATAACCGCCATAGGCACCGAGTGCCTTGGAGAGGGTCCCCATCTGGAGTGGAACCTCTGCTTTTCTTGTGCGCACGAAATTCGATCCGCGGCCGCCACCCACGACCCCCAGACCATGGGCATCATCAGAGAGGAGCCAGGCGTCATGGTATTCTGCGAGCGCTGCAAGGCCGTGCAAGGGGGCGAGATCGCCGTCCATTGAAAAGACGCCGTCGGTCGCGATGAGGGCATGCTCATGTCGTTGGCGCAGCTCCGTGAGCAGGGACTCGACGTGTCCCACGTCCGCATGCCGGTAAGGGATCACCACCGCGCGTGCCAATCGCGAACCCGCCCACAGGCAGGCGTGAGCCAGCTCGTCGATCAGGATGAGATCATTGGGCCCCATCAGCACCGGAATAATCCCGAGATTCGCCAGGTAGCCAGACCCAAATACACAGGCAGCTTGGGTGTCTTTCAGCCGCGCCAATCGCGCTTCGAGTTCAGCAAATAGCGGATGATTGCCGCTAACCAGCCGGGACGCTCCCGCTCCCACCCCATAAAGACGCAATGCTTGTGTTGCGGCTTCCACCACCGTGGGGTGGTGAGTCAAATTGAGATAGTCGTTGCAGCAAAACGACAGGAGCCGGCGGCCGTTGCGCAAAGTCCAAATTCCGGTCACTCGGGCAGTCTCGACGAGCTCTCGCCGTAGACTATTGCGCTCGAGTTCAGCCAGTTTGGAGGTCGCGAATTCATTAAGGGAACGCATACAGAGCTTCCGCACGCTTGCGTTCAGGTCAGAATGGAGGCAACGGGGCCGGAATGGAAGCGGTAATGCCACGTAAGTTGAAAGCCGGAAGGCGAGGACCGGGTTGGTACGACGCTGGATTGCAGCATGTCTGGCTGCCCTACACGCAAATGAAAACCGCGGCGGCACCGCTTCCTGTCGTGCGCACGCACGGCAGCCGCATGGTGCTGGCCGACGGACGCGAGCTTATTGACGGTATCGCGTCCTGGTGGACTGCGTGTCATGGCTACAACCACCCTCACATTCGTGCCGCGGTTGAGCAGCAGCTTGCCATCATGCCGCATGTGATGTTTGGCGGCATTGCGCATGAGCAGGCCCTGACGCTTGCCCGGCGGCTCGCAGCTCTCCTCCCCGGTGATCTCGACAGAGTGTTCTTCTCAGACTCCGGGTCGGTCGCGGTCGAAGTTGCATTGAAGATGGCAGTTCAGTTCTGGCGCAATAAGGGCATCCCCGATCGGGCAAAATTCATAGCATTCACAGGTGCCTACCACGGGGACACAACGGGAGCGATGTCGGTCTGCGATCCAGCGACCGGAATGCACCGGCTGTTTGCGCCGTTGCTGCCCAAACACCACGTGCTTGACCTGCCTTGCGATGAAGAGAGCACGCGCGCTTTATCGCGTCATCTCGAGCGGCACGCCGACGAGCTTGCGGGCATCATCGTCGAGCCGCTGGCGCAAGGTGCGGGGGGCATGCGCTTTCATGATCCATCTGTGCTGCGCCGGCTGCGGGAGACTGCGGATCGCTACGAGCTGCTTTTGATATTCGATGAAATCTTCACCGGGTTCGGCCGCACCGGAACGCTGTTTGCTTGTGCGGCTGCCGCCGTCGTACCCGATATCTTGACGACGGGGAAAGCGCTCACCGGCGGAACGCTTGCGCTTGCGGGAACGGTTGCGCGACGAAAAATCTTCGACGCCTTCTGGTCGGATGACCCTTTGCACGCGCTCATGCATGGGCCGACCTTCATGGCGAATGCGCTTGCCTGCGCCGCGGCCAACGCCTCCCTTGATTTGTTCGAGCGTGAGCCCAGGCTGGAGCAGGTTGCGCAAATCGCAGCCCGTCTGCGTGATGGGCTCTCGATTTGCCGGGGCGCTCCCGGCGTGAAGGAGGTGCGGGTCAAAGGAGCAATCGGCGTCATTGAGCTCGATCATGTCCCCGATCTCGAAAAACTGCGTGCGCGCTTCGTACAGCTCGGGGTGTTCGTCAGGCCTTTCGGGCCGACCGTTTATCTCACTCCTGCTTTCACAATCACCCAAGAGGAGCTCACGACGTTGATCGACGCTGTGGTTAAAGTGGTTCGCGAAACGACTGTGTGAGGACGTTCGCGTGAGGGAGGCGCCGAGCCGCTCAATAACCGACCACGGTGCCATGAAGATCATAAGCCTCTGCACGCTCGATCTTGACGGTTGCGATCTCGCCGACGCGCAGTGGCCTGCGGCTTGAAACAAATACCGAGCCATCGATCTCGGGCGCATCAGCGCGGCTGCGGCCTTTGGCGAGGATCATTGCACCAGCGGCCGCCTGCGAGCTGTCCGAATTGTGCAGTTCATCGATGATTACCGGCTGGCGGGTTCCAATCCGGCGCTTCAATCGCCTAGCCGAGATTTCCTGTTGGCGTTGCATGAGGCGATGCCAGCGCTCTTCCTTGACCTCATCGGGAACTGGAAGAGCAAGCCCATTGGCGACGGCTCCTTCCACCGGCTCATAGCGAAAACACCCGACGCGGTCGAGTTCTGCGCAATCAAGCCAGTCCAGCAGCGACTGGTAATCCGCTTCGGTCTCGCCCGGAAAGCCAACGATGAAAGTCGAGCGGATGGTGAGTTCCGGGCAGGCTTGCCGCCATACGGCAATTCGCTGCAACGTCTTTTCCTGCGCCGCCGGGCGGCGCATGCGGCGAAGGACGTCCTCTGCCGCATGCTGAAACGGGATGTCGAGGTAGGGCAGGATCCTGCCCCGCGTCATGAGCTCGATTACCTCATCCACATGGGGATAAGGATAGACGTAGTGCAGGCGAATCCAGATTCCGAGATCGCCGAGTGCGTTGGCGATGTCGAAAAATCGTGCTCGGATCTGGCGTCCGTTCCATTCGCTTGCAGCGTATTTGATATCGCCGCCGTAAGCCGAGGTGTCCTGCGAGATGACGAGGAGTTCCTTTACACCAGCCGCGACGAGGCGCTCCGCTTCGCGCAGAACGTCGGCCGCAGGGCGCGAAACGAGAAGGCCTCTCAGCTTGGGAATGATGCAGAACGTGCAACGATTGTTGCAGCCCTCTGCAATCTTCAGGTACGCATAGTGGCGCGGCGTTAGCTTGATGCCTTCGGGAGGAAGGAGATCGAGGAACGGATCGTGGCGTGGTGCTGCCGCTCGATGAACTGCATCGATCACGGTCTCGTATTGTTGCGGCCCTGTAACGGCGAGCACGCCGGGATAGACGCTGGTGATTTTCTCCGGTTCAGCGCCCATGCAACCAGTCACGATAACTTTGCCGTTCTCGTTGAGAGCTTCCCCAATGGCTGCAAGTGATTCTGTTTGCGCGCTGTCGAGGAAGCCGCAGGTATTGACCACGACGACATCCGCCCCCTCATGGTGCCTGGACACCTCGTAGCCTTCTGCGCGCAGGCGCGTGATGATGCGCTCGCTGTCGACCAATGCCTTTGGGCATCCGAGCGACACGAAGCTGACCTTCGGGGGAGGCGCGTGTTCCGAAATGAGATTTCGGCTAGTCATGACCGGCAAGGGGCTAGCGGAGACGCAGGACGCGCGCAAGCCGAGGTGCAGGACGAGCCCGCTATCGACCAGCAAAAGGAAGGCCCGCGAACATGATCGAGATCAGCGAGCACGACGGCATAGGAGTGCTGTGCATGCGCGACGGCAAAGCCAACGCCATGAGCATCGAGTTTTGCGAACTGTTCACGCAACGGTTCGAGCAACTCCAGGCATCTGCGGTCTCCGCCATTGTCATTACAGGCAGCGGCCGGATTTTTTCCGCCGGGGTAGACCTTCTGCGCTTGCTTCATGGCGGCGCTCCCTATGTCCGCAGTTTCCTGCCGAAGCTGACCAGGGTGCTGGCAGACGTGTTCTCGTGCTCAAAGCCCGTGGTGGCGGCTATTAACGGTCACGCCGTCGCGGGTGGTTGTGTGCTTGCCTGCGCCGCCGATAGGCGTGTGATGGGGCGCGAGGCGGGGCGCATCGGCGTAACCGAGCTTCTCGTCGGAGTTCCATTTCCAACTGCGGCCCTGGAGATCATGCGTTGTGCGACATCACCGCAGCATTTCGCCGATATGATCTTCAGCGGGACGACCTACGCGCCTTCACAAGCGGTCGAGCGGGGCCTGGTCCATGAAATCGTAGAAAACGCCGCGCTGCTTACGGATGCAATCGGCCGCGCTCAAGCGCTTGCGGCACTGCCGCCGCGCGCATTCGCACTGACGAAAGACCAAATACGACGAGCCTATCTTGATGAGATCAATCTGGATCGGAGTCGAGCCGATGTGGAGCGGATCTGGACGGCCCCGGAAACGCTCGCGCGGATACGTGACTACGTTGGCCGCACCCTTCGAAAGGCCGTTTGAGCCAGAAAAGCGTAGGGAATAGAATCGTAGGGTGTGCAAAGCCGCGTGCTTACGCGGCATGCGCACGCGGTCCACCCTCCCCGAAGAACCGACCGCGTGCGCACGGCGCGCTGCAGTCAACCCCGCATGCGGCTATGCATTTCAGCGCGCACCTTTGCGCACCCTACTAGGCAGCCGCGAGCGCCTGATCGAGGTCGGCAATGATATCGGCTTTATCTTCGAGCCCGATTGACAATCGCACTACGTCGGGACCCGCGCCAGCCTCGACCTTCTGCGCATCCGTAAGCTGGCGGTGAGTGGTAGACGCGGGATGGATGATGAGCGAGCGGGTGTCCCCGATATTGGCGAGGTGAGAGAACAGTTTTACGTTGGAGACGAGTTTGACGCCTGCGTCGTAGCCACCTTTGAGCCCGAACGTGAAGACAGAGCCGGCACCCTTCGGCACGTATCGTTTAGCGAGCTTGTAATAGCGGTCATTGGGCAATCCGGGATAGCTGACCCAGGCGACCTTGTTGTGTCCGGAGAGCCATTCCGCGACTGCCAGCGCATTGTCGCAATGGAGTTGAATTCGCAGCGGAAGCGTTTCAATTCCCGTGATAATCAGGAATGCATTGAACGGCGAGAGTGCCGGGCCGATGTCGCGCAAAGCGAGCACCCGGCAGGCAATGGCGAAGGCAAAATTGCCGAAAGTCTCGTGCAGCACAATGCCGTGATATTCCGGCCGCGGCTCGCACAGCATCGGATAGCGCTTCTCCCGAGACCAGTTGAACGTCCCGCCATCAACGATCAGGCCACCGATGGAATTGCCGTGCCCGCCGAAAAATTTCGTAAGCGAATGAACCACAATATCGGCGCCGTATTCGATCGGTTTGCAGAGATAGGGGGTTGCCAGGGTGTTATCGACAATGAGCGGAACGCCTGCGTCCTTTGCAATCTTGGCAACCGCCTCAATGTCGGTGATGACCCCTCCAGGGTTGGCAATGGATTCGATGAAAATGGCCCTGGTTTTGGCGCTGACTGCGCGTTCGAATGTTCCGATATTGTCGGGTTCGGCCCAGACCACGTTCCAGCCAAAATTCTTGAACGCGTGATTGAACTGGTTGATTGAGCCGCCATAGAGCTTTTTTGAAGCGACGAATTCGTCGCCCGGCCGCATCAGGCAATGCATGACGAGGACCTGCGCGGCGTGCCCCGATGCGACAGCAAGCCCTGCGGTGCCGCCTTCCAGCGCCGCCACGCGCTCCTCCAACACGGCGTTTGTGGGATTTCCGATGCGGGTGTAGATGTTGCCGAACGTTTGCAGCCCGAACAGGGACGCGGCATGATCGACGTCCTCGAACACAAAAGACGTCGTCTGGTAGATCGGCGTGGCGCGTGCGCCGGTCGTCGGATCGGGCTGGGCGCCGGCATGAATTGCAAGCGTGGCAAAGCCTGGGGTGCGGTCAGTCATGGCCAGTCCTCGATCTTGCCGGGACCAAGGGCTGGTCCGCGAAACCGTTTCGTTGGTTTATCCGACCGCTTGTGAGGGTCAAGGGTAGCTTGCCCCAGGGATGTCTGCTGCCCAAGCCTTGTCAGGCGCCTTCTTCGACTTTTTGCGCATGCATGGCTGCTTCCGTCGTGCCGCCGGGGACGGTGACTCTATTGAGCGCCATGCGCTGGATACCGCGCCCGAACAGCTGAGCTTTCCTCGCAGTCAAGGTGCGGGTGTTAACGCCCATCCAGGCAATCTCCGATGAGAGCCGTCCATACTCGATTTTCGGACAACGGTTCATCACGACCTTGAGACCGTTCTCTTCGGCGAGCCGAGCGGCCTCATCATTGCGAATCCCGAGCTGCATCCAGATCACGTGCGGGCGCGGGCGCAGCCCGAGCGCCTCTTCGACGATGGCGAGCGCATAACGCGAAGCCCGGAAGATATCGACCATGTCCACGGGCTCGGGAATATCCGAAAGCTTCGCAAAGACTCTCTGGCCCAGGAGCTCACTTCCGGTAAGGCCCGGATTGACCGGCACCATATGGTATCGGCGATCGAGCAAGTATTTGAAGGCAAAATAGCTGGGCCGGCTGGTGTTTGCCGACACGCCCACCATCGCAATGGTCTTCACGGTATTGAGGATGCCGCGAATATAGCTGTCGGAATAATTGTCGTGATCCATCGGATGCGCGTTGAACGGTTCCATATTCGTAGCCACGGTAGGTTGGGTCGAGCGCTTGCGAGACTCAACACTCTTCCCGCGCTGCTCAATGTTGGGTCTCGTAAGAGCTCGACCCAACTACGGGTGCTACCATCGTGAAGATATGGCTGCGCTGGCGCAGGCGAAAGGGGAGGCGGTCAGCCGTCCTCCCATTTTGCAGCACGCTTATCGATAAAGGCCGACATCCCCTCCGCTGCATCGGCCAGCATCATGTTTTGCACCATGACTTCGCTCGCGTATTCATAAGCATCCGCAATGCTCAACTCGATCTGACGGTAAAAGGCCTCTTTTCCAAGTTTGACGACCGCTTTTGATTTTGCAGCAATCCGGCGCGCAAGTTGCAGTGCTTGCTCGCGAGCGATGCCCGCCTCGACAACGCGATTGATCAATCCGATGCGGCAGGCCTCATTCGCATCAATCATATCGCCCGTGAGCAGCATTTCCATCGCGTGCTTGCGCGCGACATTGCGCGAAAGGGCAACCATTGGGGTCGAGCAAAACAGTCCGATATGCACGCCGGGCGTACAGAACTTTGCCGTCGCTGCAGCAACCGCGAGGTCGCAAGTCGCAACCAGCTGGCAGCCCGCGGCTGTGGCGGTGCCTTCCACAGCGGCAATTACCGGCTGAGGCAGGCGCAATATGGCCAGCATCAGCGCGCTGCAGCTTGCGATGAGCTCTCGGGTATACGCGCGGCCACCGTCTGCATCAGCGCGATGCGCGGTCAGTTCTTTGAGATCATGGCCGGCAGAAAAGACAGGCCCCTTGGCGGCGATTATAACAGCGCGCACGCGCGTCTGCCCGGAAATCTCAGCGAGCTCCGCACGCAGGCCTGCGAGCGTTGCTTCGGAAAGAGTGTTGCGCGCCTGCGGGCGATTGAGGGTGAGAACGGCGATATCGCCCTCATTCTCCCGCAGAACGGGCGTTTCGATATCCGCTGCGCGGACCTTGCGAACCGAAGAAATGGTGCTCATGGCCGGGTTCCAGAGGATAGGATGCAATTCATAGCGAGATTAGGATGATATGAGGTGCGCGCAAGTCCGCGGCAAGGAACAGCTGCCCGCTGAGCCGGTTAGCTTAGATAATGCGCACCGCATCGGGCAGGGCGCAAGAGTTGATCGGCGGAACCCAAGCGATGGCACGAACAGCAAAGGCAGCAAGAACCGGCACAACCCGTCGGAGCCCCCCGCGCGGCACAAGCCGGGGTAGGAAGACCCGCTCTCGCAGGTACTGGTCTCGCCGGGTGACGCAAACGAGCGATGCGCTCACGCTTGAGCAAGGGATTTTCACGCAGCACGATCCCAAAAAGGTCGCCGCATCTTTAAAGAGATCGGCCCTGCGAAGTAAACGGCGCAAGGCCGATCCATTCCGGTCGGCGCTCTCCATGCTAACATTCTATATCAATCGCGCCGGCAAGAAGCTGCCGGCTGCACGGAAGGAAACATTGCTGCGCGCGAAAGGCGAACTGCGCAAACAGTTCGGCAAGGCCTAAGTTCAAGAACTCTGGAGGGGAGGGGGTAATTGCCGGTATTGATGTCGTGCGCGGAACTCCAGCGTTTTCTCGCAGCCGAGTTTCCCCAAGCCTGCAACTCCAAGAGCGGCCTTTCGATCGAAGCCGTCTGGGAGCGCGGCTGCCGCGTCCGGCAGGCTTTCCGTGCGGCCTCGCTGCGTCCCGGTGGTACTATTTCCGGCGCGGCCATGATGGCACTTGCCGATTTTGCAATGTACGTGGCCGTGCTAGCCGCCATCGGACCAGTTCCGTTGGCGGTCACCGTCAATCTGAACATCAATTTCCTGCGCAAGGCTCGCCCGGGCGATCTCACCGCGGAGGCGCGGCTCCTCAAGCTCGGCAAGCGCCTTGCAGTGGGGGAGGTCGATGTTCGGTGTGCTGGACAGGACGAGCTTGTTGCGCATGTGACCTCGACTTATTCCCTCCCATCGGGAAGGTAATATTTAACCGTTTCATCAAGCGATTGATTTTTAAGGGATTTATCCTTTGGATTTGACCTCGGGCCGGCCATTCACTATGAGAGCCCGCAACTGCGCATTTGCAAGGAAGTTGCGCCATGAAGACCTACTCGGCCACGCCTGCCAGTGTCGAGAAGAAATGGGTGATGATTGATGCGACCGGTCTCGTTGTTGGCCGGCTTGCATCCATTGTCGCCCTGCGCTTACGGGGCAAGCACAAGCCGACCTATACGCCTCATGTCGACTGCGGCGATAACGTTATCATCGTGAATGCCGAAAAGATCGTGCTGACCGGCAAGAAGCGCGAGAACAAGATCTATCGCCATCACACGGGTTACATCGGGGGCATAAAGGAACGCAGTGCTCGATCAATACTCGAGGGCAAATTTCCGCAGCGCATCGTGGAGAAGGCGGTCGAGCGCATGCTGCCACGCGGGCCGC
>Ga0306920_100013272_pt1 | contig 11217 bp, 13 predicted proteins | sample flu12Cox44000170_FD_204666 | JGI IMG/M metagenome (GOLD analysis project Ga0306920, IMG submission 204666) | Lab enrichment of tropical soil microbial communities from Luquillo Experimental Forest, Puerto Rico - flux4day.12C.oxic.44.000.170 (v2)... | ecosystem: Environmental > Terrestrial >...
GGGAAGAACCCTGAACTGTGACGCAAAGCATGATCAATTCTTACAGCGCTGGTTACCCAGGAAGCACGTGCAGCGTCAGCGGCAACGTCTTGACAGTGACTCAGAACTGGCTCCCGAGTTTCAGCTTCGTCAATTGGGGCCCGGGTTTCAGTAAGCAGATCGGCTACGTCCAAGTCGGGTCAGACGGGCTTAACGAGACTACCGTCACGTGGGGTACGCCTACCGTCACCGCAGTGCACTGATTCACCAACCGTGGAGGGGGCTTCGGCCCCCTCCACCCATAACCTCTCCAAAACGCGATCATGGACCAACAACACGACAGCAAAGTCGTACGCTGGTTCTGCGCGGCGGCCGCCATCCCGGCTGTTTGTATGGTTGCCGCCGCGGTTATCCTCGACGTGGGCAAGGACAAGACGCCCTCAGTGACAGTGATGGCCCCTCAGCAACCACAATTACAGCCATCCGGTGCGTCAGTGGTCTATCTCAGTGTTTCAGACCTCCGAGCGCGCCAGCGAAGCCACAGGTCAGGGTCTCGCCACCGGGCTGGAACGTATCTCTACGGCGAGGGCTCTGCGGCGACATGCTGGTGAAGCCTGGTCCGCAGGAGGGGCCGGGGGACGCAGGGTCCGGGCATACGGGCTGAGGACCGGGGCCGACGCCTGTGTGCTGCGGCGCCGGAGTCGTGAGTGCTGTGGCCGGCCTGGCTTGTCGCCTTGATCATGAGGGGCAGCCTCCGACGGGAGCCGCAGAGAGGAGCCACTCCACGCAGATTCTGCCGGTCAGCCTGCGACCGCATCCGACATTTGCGATGATGAGCGGCTCTCCACCAGACTCCCTCGGACTTGCTCAAACCCCTTGTCCGTGCCTGCTGCCAAGACTGCTGCCATGAGCCTGGCCAGCTACCAACGCCGGGCGACGGGCCTGGAATATCGGCCAAGCACGTAGCCACTCCTGGACAGGTCTGGACGGTCCGCCTATAACTACGGATCAGAAGGCCGGGGGTGTCCCCGTGTTCTTGTCAGGCCGCTGGGGCCGGGTATCCGTGCCCGTGCGGGGCGGAGCGGATTTTGATGAATGCCCAGATGCCGAAGCTGTTGACGGGGGTGGGGTGGAGCTGGCCGTCGAAGGCGATGGTGATGGTCTGGCGTCCTGGGGCGCTGCCGTAGGCGAAGCAGGCGGGGCCGATCTGGCCGCCTGTTTGCGCGGGGCCGACGTCTTGGAGGGGGCCCGCGCCGGAGGAGCTGCCGCCGGTCCAGGTGCCGTCTTGCCAGGTCCAGATCTCGGCTTCGAGCTCGCGGCCGTCGCCGTTGCCGTCGACGAGAGCGAAGCCGTAGTCGCCGTCGCTGGTGACAGCGATGACGCGGGCGTAGCGGGGATGCCATCCGCCGTGGGGGAGGACATCTTCTTCGGTGAGGGCGCGATGGTCAGGCTGCATCGATCAGTCCGGTCGGGTCGCGGGTGCGGGGCATGGCGAGGATGATGTCGCAGCCGATCCGGGTCAGGCCGTGCCCTCTTCCGGTTCGGTGCCGCCCTCTTCGGGTTCGGTGCCGTGCTCGCGGAGGAGGCCGCGGAGCCGCTCGATCTCGTCGCTGAGCTGGCGGACCTTCTCGGCCAGGGCCGGCAGGTCCGGGTGCGCGGCTGCCCACTGCTGGTGGCGGGATTGCTTGTCGGCGAGCAGTTCCTTTTCCCGGTCGCGCAGCGCCGCGGCCTGTTCGTAGTCTTCGGCCTCGGCGGCCGCGTGCCGTTCGCCGCGGGCCTGCCCGATCTGCTGGTCAAGGTCGCCGGTATCCGGCCCGGTGCCTACCCGCTGCTCGACCGCCAGCAGGCGATCCTCGATCGCGTCGATGCGGGCCAGCAGGTCAGCGGCCAATACCGGCTCTGGCTGCTCGGTGCCGGCCGCCACCGGCTCCTTGCCTTGATGGCCGTGGAGCAGCTGGATCACATGCTGGCGGACCCGGTTCAGGTCGGCGCCCAGCCTGACCAGCACCTGGGCGGCGACGCCCTCGCCCTCGCGGATCAGGCCGAGCAGGATGTGCTCGGTGCCGATGTAGTTGTGGCCAAGCTGCCGGGCCTCCCGCCACGACAGCTCGAGGACTTTCTTGGCCCGCGGGGTGAAGGGGATGTGCCCGGACAGCACAGGCTCCTGTCCCTGGCCGATGATCTCCTCCACCTGCTGCCGCACCGCCTCCAGGCTGATCCCCAGCGACGCCAGCGCCCGGGCGGCCACCCCCTGGCCCTCGTGGACCAGGCCCAGCAGCAGATGCTCGGTCCCGATGTAGTTGTGGCCGAGCATCCTGGCTTCTTCCTGCGCCAGCACCACCACGCTTCGGGCCCGGTCGGTAAACCGCTCAAACATCCTCCACCGCGCCCTCCTGGCAGATGCTGGCGCCGGTACGCCGGCCGGCCACGGCAAGCTCTGCCCAGACCCCGGCGACGACACCTCAACAATAGGCGCCACTGCCAGCGGCGAAACCGAACGTGATCGTCATGCCTCTGGCGCCGACCACTGACGGCTGCACCCCCACCAGACGAGGCTTCTCGGCTGACAACACCAGCTGACAACAGCCGGGTCCCTTCCCGCCGCGCACACCCACCGGCACCCACCCTCATTGACCTCGCGGGCCGTGGTCAGGCAGCCGCCTGAACTGAACTGATAAGGATGAGGTCGGTGGTTCAAGTCCACCTAGGCCCACCACCCAAACACCCAGGGCAGCCGCCAGATCGGCGGGTCCTGCCATCGCCATCACGATGCGCGCCTCCTCTTTCGCGCCGGCTACGTGCCCGATCGCTTCCCTCCCGAGCGGCCAGTTGACGCTTTGTGCTGGGCTGTAGCCCCTGCCGGGCGAGCTTGCTCAGGGTGTCAGCAATCTCGTGCTGGCGGGCGTCGGCACCATGCATGTAGATCATCGCGGCGCGGGCACTGCTGTGCCCCATGCGGTCCATCAGCTCGCGCAAGGTCGCTCCGGTGCCCGCTGTGAGAACATTCCCGGTATGCCGCAGGTCGTGAAAGTGCGTACCAGTCAATCCGGCTTTTGATAGCGCGGGCACCCAGGACCGCTGACGGAAATGCTATTAGGAAGAGGGGCACAGAGCGGGCTAGTAAACACAAGGGCGTCATTCTGCAGCGCCGCGAGATGGCATCCGAGTGGCACGTCCCGCGAGGCGATGAAGAAGCGCTGGTCACCAGCCGGACTAGCGTGACTGTCATGTGCATCACCACTCAGAGAAGGAACCAGCCCTATGCCGGGTAGCAGCCGAGAAGAACTTCTGGCGAGTGCGGGCGATCAAGCCGTGGTGGCCTGGCTGGGCCGGCTACAGGATGCGTCCTTCAGCCGGGCCGGGGCGGTGCGCAAGGCGTACCCGCCGGAGCGGCGGATGACCGGACCGCAGCTGGCCGGGTACCTGGCGCGCCGGACGTACGCGCTCGCGTCCTCCACCCGGCCCGACGGCCGTCCACACGCCGCACCGACGCTGTTCTCCATCTACGCGGAGGCGTTCTGGCTCCCCACGCTGGGCAGCGCGGCCCGGCTCGGCAACGTCCGCGCCCATCCGTGGCTAGCACTGTCCATCATCGAGGGCGAGCACGACACCCACGCCGCGGTGCTTACCGAGGGCCCGGCCGAGGTGCTGGCGACCGTTCCGGCGGATGTCCGGAGCATCACCGAACTGCGCAACCGCGGCGGCAGCCTGGACTGGGCAACGGACTGGCTGCGTATGACCCCGCAGCGGCTGTTCAGCTTCGCCGAGCTCGCCTGGCAGGGCGTGTCCCCCGGCTCATAAGCGTGCTGATCGCGGATCACTCTCGCCGCGAGGCGTCCTGGCCAAGTTAAAGACTCAGTCATCGATCCCTCACGCGAACGGCAAAGAACACCTTTACAAGCCGCAGGGCCTGTGCAAGCGTCGACACCGTTCGGCCGGCCGCGAGGGTCCGGCGAGGGGGAGGGGGGACTCCCGTGAGAGGCTTCTTCGTAGTTCGTACGGCGGTCGCAGCGCTCGCAGGTGGTGCAGTCGCAGCGTTCGCAGGTGCTGGACCGGCGCTCGCAACTACGCCAACGCCCGTAACGATCGAGGTGACAACACTCATCGCGACCGGTACCGGGACGTTCACGACTTCTGGCGCAGGCCTTTGCCCCAGCGGGACGACGACCGACCAGGTCTTCGGCACAGGGGATCAGAGCGGGTTCCACGCCAACTTCCACGACCGCAAGACCTTCACGTGCGCCGATGGCTCGGGGACGTTCACGGCAAATGTTCAAGCGCACCTAGTATTCGGCTCCTCGACCGACACCTTCACCTGGAACATCCTGAGCGGTACCGGGGCGTACACCAAGCTCCACGGTTCGGGCAGCGGTGTCGGCGACGAGCTGGAGACTGGGGTCAACGACCATTTCGTCGGCTCGGTGCACTTCGACTGACCCGAGGGCTCCCCGAGCTGCGGGCCATCCATCCCTGCCGAGAGGTAACTGCCTGACGGGCGCAGGCCCACCTGCGTCCTGAGTTCGATGAACGCTCCCCACCGTGGCCCGATGGCGTCGGCGGCCTCCACCCGCGCGGCGCACCCGGAGCGCTATGCCCTAGGGCAACCTGACGGTGGCGAGGGTGACGCGGGCTGCCGGTCGGTGTGGTATCGGCCCCTGTGCGAGAAGCGGTTATCCACCGGTTGGGACGAGCCGGAGGACTGCGTCAACCGCAGCCATAGCGGCCACCGCCAGCAGCGCGAGCAGGGCCAGCCACACCAGCGCCAGGCCCATCCGGCTGGGCCAGTTGTGCCGGCCGACGTGCTGCCGGTGGTGCTGGTGCATGACCCCGCTACAGGACGCCTAGGTGGCGCGGGTGCGTTTCCGGCCCGGAACGCCCCCCACTGTCCCGGGCCGGAAGGCACGCACTGCCGCGCCCGGTTTGCGACTAGCTTACGCCCGTCTTACGCCCGCTTTACCCCGGGGTTGTATCGGCGGTTCGGGGATGGCGGCGATGCCCTTGGCGGAGATGCCGTGCAGGTGCAGATGGCACCCTGTGCGGCAGTTCACAGGCGGCCTCTTCAGCCCTTTTGCAGTCCGGACGTAGCTGGGGTTTAAATGCGCGGGCTGGGACATGTATCCGGGGCTCCCAGCCCGCTGTGGTCCAACTGTGCTCCAGTTTGATCACGATGCTCCGGGACGAAAATCCCGATCATGGGGACGTTGGTCCCTACCGGGGCACCTGGCCCGTCTACTGTTTGGCCTCGCCGGGCGGGGCCGGGTTGTTCAGCCGAGCCTGACTGCGCCGCCACCTGCGCCGTCCCCGTCCCTCGCTTGGGCCACGGCCGTGCCCAGACTCTGGCAACCGACCGGGACGAGACCACCACCGGCATGCCGCACGCCACCATGGCCCGCAGTGCCGGGTTGAGCCGTAATCAGATCACTGATGGGCGTCCCAGTGGCGGCGCAGCGCCGCGGTGAGCTCGGCGGCGCGCTCGTCGGGGAAGAACAGGCGTGCTCCTTCGATCTCGACGACATCGGTGGCGCCGGGGATGGTGTCGCGCAGCCAGTAGGCCCACTTGAGGCGGAAGGCGGTATCGCCGGTGCCCCAGACGATGAGGGTGGGGACTTGCAGGCGGGCCAGGCCGGGTTCGATGGCCATCAGGTCGCGGGCGTGCAGCGACGTAAGCAAGCGCTGGCCCTGGCGGGCCGATTCCGCGGTGGCCATCGGCGCCAGCCAGACACGCGCGATGTCCTCGGGCAGGTTGGCGATGTCCTGGTAGACGCCGCCGAAGGCGCGTTTGCGGGCCCGGGAGGTGTCGCGCACCATCCGGGGTGCTATGCGGGCGAGCAGGCCCATGCGGGCAAGCAGCACCACGGGCAGCAGCGCCTTGGGTGGCACGTTGTCGTGTGCTTCGCAGTTGGTCAGCGCCAGCGTGTGCAGCCGTTCGGGGCGGCCGACCGCGAATACCTGGGCGATCGCGCCGCCGGTGTCGTTCGCGACGAGGTCGATGTCGGTCAGCCCGAGCGCTTCGCAGCCGTCGGCGAGGAAGCGGGCGAGTCCCGGCAGCGAGAAGTCCTGGTTGGCGGCCGCGGGAGTGCTCCCGTGCAGCGGCAGATCGAACGCCACGCACCGGCGTTGGCCGTCGAGTTGGTCGATTACGTGCCGCCACAGGTAACTGCTGCTGCCGACACCGTGGACGAACAGCACCGCCCGGCCCGTGCCGCCGGTGTCAATGTAGCTGGCAGGACCGGACCGGGTGTGCACCTGGCAGCGGTATTTGTCGAGGCGCTCCATCTCGCTGAGCATGGTTTTCTCCCTCGTTGCGCGGCCGCTGGAGTACAGTGACAAGGCAGACCGACTAACGGTCTAACTCTTACAGACCGTCGGTCGGTCTGTCAACTGTGCCGGGAGGCCGGATGAACAAGAACGTCGAGCGAGGCCAGGCCACCCGGGCGCATCTGGTCGACGTCGCGACGCGGCTGTTCGCCGAGCGGGGCTACGACGGCACGTCGATCGAGGCGGTGCTGGCCGAGGCGGGAGTCAGCCGCGGCTCGCTCTACCACCACTTCCCAGGCAAGGACGCGCTGTTCTGGGCGGTCCTGGAAGGTGTCGCCGCCCGTGTCGGCCAGCAGCTGGCGGACGCGACGCGGGATGCCCCGGACCCGGTGGCCGCGCTGCGGGCCGAATGCCTTGCCTGGATCCGGCTGGCCGATGACCAGGTCGTCCGGCAGACCGCGCTGATCGACGCGCCCGCGGTGCTGGGCTGGGAACGGTGGCGGGAGCTTGACGAGCAGGGCAGCCTGAGGCCGATCAGAGCCGCCCTGGACTACGCCGCCGAGGCAGGCAGGATCGAGCCACGTCACGTAGACGCATTCGCTCACATCGTGCTGGCCACCATCAACGAGGTGGCTCTGATGATCGCACGCGCGGACGACCCTGCCGCCACGCTCACCGCCGGTGAGAGCGCGGTCGCCGAGTTCCTCGACCGCCTGCTCGGCGACAGCACGACACCCGTAGCCGACACCACCGAGAACGGGCGCCCGTAAGGGGCTATCCCGCCGACCTCACACGCGCGGAGCTACCTGCCGACGCCAGATGGCCTTGGGCGACCGGCCTACGAGGGAGTGTCGTTGGCCTCGGCTAGGAGCTGGCGGGCCGAGGCTTCATCGGACGGGGCAACCAGCACGCGAACGCCCTGGACCTGCAGCTGCGGCTCCTGTCCCCCCGCATCGTCGGCCGACACGGCTGCCCTCAAGCCGTTACTGCGCAGCAAGCCTACGATCAGTTCTGCCTCGGTGCGGCTGGCAACGACCGCCACCGGCACAGTCACGCCCTCCATGATCTCAACTCCTCTGTTCCCGGTCACTGCCCCGCAGGCCGCTACACGCAACACGGTCAGTCATGAGCACCCCGAACCGCAAACCCGCAGTCACGGAGTCCGCCGATACAGTCTGATAAGGATCAGGTCGGTGCTTCAAGTCTGGCCGGAACGCCGGTGCGACATCTGCCTGATGGCGTCCTGCTGGCTCCCGCGATCGTCGGCTCACCCGATCCGGCCGGTGACGTAGGCCTCGGTGCGGGGGTCGGACGGGTCGTGGAAGATCTTCTCGGTCGGGCCGTACTCGACGAGCACACCCGTGCGGGTATCGCTTTCGCTATCCGTGAGCACGGAGAAGAAGGCGGTACGGTCGCTGACCCGCGTGGCCTGCTGCATGTTGTGCGTGACAATGACGATGGTGTAGCGGGACTTGATCTCCCGCATCAGGTCCTCGATCCTCGCCGTCGCAATCGGATCGAGTGCCGAGGCGGGCTCGTCCATGAGAACCACGTCCGGCTCGACGGCGAGTGTGCGGGCGATGACCAGCCGCTGCGCCTGCCCACCGGACAGGCTCAGGCCCGACTCGTTCAGCCGGTTCTTCACCTCGTCCCAGAGCACGGCCTGGCGCAGCGAGCGCTCGACGATCTCGTCCAGCTTGTGCTTGTTGTGCTCGCCGTTGATGCGCGGCCCGTAGGCGACGTTGTCATAGATCGACTTCGGGAACGGATTCGGCTTCTGGAAGACCATGCCGATACGCCGCCGCACAGCGATCGGCGAGACATCGGGACCGTACAGCGAGACTCCCCGGTAGTAGATCTCGCCATCCATGTGGGAGCTCGGCACGAGGTCGTTCATGCGGTTGAACGCCCGAAGCATCGTCGTCTTGCCGCTCCCGGACGAGCCGATGAACGCCGTGATCTCGTGCTCGTAGATAGTCAGCGACACGTCGGTGACGGCCTGGAACGAGCCGTAGTAGATCGAGACGTTCTCTGTATCGAACACAACGGTGCCCGTCGGGCCCACGACCTCCTGCCGTTCCTTCAGGGCTGCCAGTTCCGGCAGCTCGGTCCTGGTGATGCCGTCCTGTTCTGGCTGTTGCATGGCGTTCCCCAGCGCGACGTTCCGTGAGACGTTCCTAGCGATGCAGCGACAACGAGGGTTGTCCCTCAGGTGAACGGAACCCCAACATATCGGGCGGATCCCCGGCCACGGCCTGCGGACCGCCGACGATTCTGGGCCAGGCGCCTCCCAGTCAGCCGTCCGGCACCAAGCCCGGGGCCGATCACGTGTTTCCACGCGCGGCCTCAGATGGGGCCTGGGCCAGAGTGGTAATAGATCAGGAGCAGTTGGAGGAAGTGGGTGGCGAGGAGACATCCTGCGAACGCAAGAGGGATCGCGCCCCAGGCCGCGATCCGGGACCGGCGGACGAGCAGCGCTGCGGCCAGGATCAAGGCGCCGGTCAGCCACCAGACAAGGTCGTGGCTGTCCATGGCCTGGGCAGCACGGCTCAGGCATGCCGGTGTCGGCTGGTAAAGGCTGTAACAGGCGGCGCGTGCGTTCTTGTCTGTGACAAGAATCCCTGGCGTGGTCGGGAACACCAGCCAGGTGAACAGGCCGGCGGCTATGCCTGCCATGTGCCACCAGCTCGCTCGCTCAGCTCCGGACGACCGGACTTGCCACCACTGGGCTATGGCGAACCCAGCGACCACCGCGGCCGGCAACACCAGCACCGGCGCCGCGATCACCATGGGCATCTGGTTGGTGATCAGCCCACCGATCAGCTCCGCAAGCAGCGCGCCGCAGACGACGACCCACCCGATCACCCCGCCCTCCCAGGGCTGGGCCAGCAGCGGTAGGCGCTTCGGCGGATCCTTCGTGGGCGGCCGGGTCACGGCACCCGGTATACCAGGTGCCGCTTTCCTGTGGTTGCGCAGAGCAGGCGAATTCGCACCAGGCTGGCTCGGCCAGGTAAAGCTCGTTGCCGTCGGGGTCGTGGAAGAAGGCCAGCCCGAGCCCGCGCTCGATACGCACCGGCCCGGCAGCGGCTCAGGATCATCGTCCCCCGGACCCGGGGCCGGGCCACGGGGGCTAGCCCAGCCCCGGGAGTCATACGGGGGTAGGCGAACATCATGCTCCCTTTACCTGAGGCGCCAGAACCTTAACAAGATCCTAACAAGCGGCCTCTAGGCAAAATAATGGTAAAGCCCGATGCTCAGAGCCGGGTGTTGGGGCCATGCCCGGCCTGATCAGCTCGCCCGTGGATAGCAGATCAGGCCCTGTCGCGCCCGGGTGCACCCGGTGTCCGCTGGGCCGACGGCGCTGAGGCGGCGGATAGCAGCCCTTCGATCCGGGCTAGCCGCCGGTCGAGTTCGGCCAGCGTCACCTCGGGTGTGGCCGGTTCCGCTTGCCGGGCCCGGCTGGACCCCTGTGAGACGAAGCTCGACGCCACCTGAGCGGTGAGAACGGCCAGCGTGAGCAGGCCGGTGCCCATGATGGAGCACGCCGTGACCCGCCCTGGGGCGGTTACCGGGAAGAAGTCACCGTAGCCAACGGTCGTGACCGTCACCGCCGACCACCACAACGCCTCGCCCAGAGTATGGATGTTGGAATTGGGCGCGTGGCGCTCGTACAGGTAGACGATGATCGCTCCGTTGACAACCAGCACCGTGGCGGCCAGCAGGAAACGGCCGAGGTTCCCGCGCCTGAACATCGATCTGACCAGGCGGATGCTGAAGATCAGCCGCACCGGCGGAAAGATCACAGATGCGACCCCGATCGGATGGTCGACCAGGTAGCCGACGTGACGCGTGGCCAGGGTGCTGCGGATGGCCATGTCGATCCCGTACACGGCCGACAGAGCGCCCCGGATGGCCAGCACGACCACCTGGGCGTCATGCGCGGTGCTGAAATCGCCGGGCGGGACCACGCAGAGCCACAACGTGGCCAGCGCCAGCAGGTCGAGCCCGGTCTGGGACCTCGCCTCATAGGCGGCCAGGCGTCCACTGGGATCATCCACATCGGGGTCGTCGCCGGCACCTGGGCCCGGGCGCTGAGCAATGTCAATCATGGCCACCAGCGTTGCACCGGGGAGCTTCACGCAACGGGCCTGGCTGCCTATCCGCTGGCGACCTTTTCGCCGGACGGGGAGCCGTCGCCACCCAGCCGCCACCCGCGAACGCTGGCCAGGACGAGCAGCGCCGCGCCGATGGTGATCGCTGAGTCCGCGATGTTGAACGTCGGCGGGAAGTACGGCAGCTTGATCCAGTCGACCACGGCGCCGTGCAGCAGGCCGGGCGACCGGAAGAGCCGGTCCGCGAGATTGCCGGCCGCGCCGCCGAGGATCAGGCCCAGGGCGATGGCCCACGGCCAGCTCCGCAAGCGTCCGGACAGGCGAGCGATCGCCACGACCACTGCCACCGCGATCAGCGCGTATATCGCCGTGTACGAAGGACCGAGATTGAACGCGGCACCTGGGTTGCGGTACAGGTGCAGGGTCAGCAGCCCGCCGAGCAGGACCACCGACCGGTGGGGGGCCAGATCCGCCACGGCCAGGGCCTTGGAAGCCGCGTCAGCGGCGCACACGACGAACCCGATCAGCAAGGCCGCTACGGCATACCGCTTCGACCTGATCACGTGGGCCGTCACCCCAGCATGCTAGTGGCCAGCGGCTACGAGCCCGCCCGGCGCTAGCCGGTGCCCTTCACCGCGGCGTCCCAGAACTCCTGGACGGGCGGGTAGATCAGTTCATGGTCGCGTGACAGCTCGGCCTTGACGGTCCGGGTCCGCTCGTCGGCGAGCACCTCGATCTGGCCGGCCTCGACGGCGTCGAGGACCTGCTCTGCGACCGATTCGGGGCTGTCTTTGGGCGCGGTAGCCAGGGCCGCCATGTCGGTGTCGATGAAGCTGGCGTGCACCGCGACCACGAGGGTGCCCTGGTG
>Ga0306920_100013273_pt1 | contig 11217 bp, 7 predicted proteins | sample flu12Cox44000170_FD_204666 | JGI IMG/M metagenome (GOLD analysis project Ga0306920, IMG submission 204666) | Lab enrichment of tropical soil microbial communities from Luquillo Experimental Forest, Puerto Rico - flux4day.12C.oxic.44.000.170 (v2)... | ecosystem: Environmental > Terrestrial >...
CGCTCCTGTTCGACACGCGCCTGATGCGGAAGGACGCCGAGAGATTCGACTACCGCACGCTCGGGCTGGACGTTCTCGATATGAGCTGGGCGCCTTCCTACTGCATTGCGGGATCGTAGCGGCGACGCGCCGGGCGGCGCGCCCCCGCACCGACCCAGCCATCAGCCGTGTCTCGATCCAGGGCCCGCAGCCCGGCAGAAGATTCCCTTGACACGCCGGTTGTCCGCGCTGTAGGTGGATCGGACGGAAGAATCGGCGCGCAGGGGCGGGGGCTGTGAAGGCCGTTCCCTCGACTGGCCGTTGTGCCGCCTATGATCCTCCTGGAAGGCGACTTCGGCTGGGCGTGCTCGCGCTACGTCGACCTCATTGGCTACTGGGAGAAACGCACGCTGGATCAGGCGCGCGCATGACCACGGACCGGCGCAGATTCCTCGCGAAGACCAGCGCCGCGATGGCCGCGACCGCCGGCGCTCCGGGTGTCATCGCGCAACCGAAGGTGCAATGGCGCTTGCCCACCGCGTGGCCTGCGTCACTCCTGCAGCAGACCACGGCCCACCGGCTGGCGCAGGTCGTCGAGCGGGGGCCGATTCCGGATCGAGGTTTTCCCGGCCGGTCAGCTCGCGCTGCCGTTCGACCTCTTCGAGTCCGCCTCCAAGGGCGCCATCGAGGCGTTCATGGGGTCGCCCCAGTACTGGCAGGACCGGGAGCCCGCCCTCGGTGGTTCGCAACCATCCCGTTCGGCATGAACCCGCAGGGCATGACGGCGTGGTTCTATCAGGGCGACGGGCTCAAGCTCTGGGAGGAGATCTGTGCCCCCTTCAATATCGTCCCTCGTCCCATCCCGACCGCGGCGCCACAGATGGCGGGATGGTTCCGGAAGAAGATCAATACGATCGGCGACTTCAAGGGACTGAGGATGCGGATCCCGAACCTCGGCGGCAAGGTCGTCGCCCGGGCGGGCGGCACGGCAGTCATCACCCCGGGCGGCGACATCTACTCCGCGCTGGAGCGCGGCGTGATCGACGCCTCCGAATGGGTCGGGCCGCACGACGATATGGTGCTCGGCCTGCACAAGACGGCGCGCTACTACTATTACCCGGGCTGGCACGAGCCGGGCACCGTGAACGACTTCGGCTTCAACAAGAAGGCCTATGATGGCTTGCCCGTGGACCTGAAGCGGACGCTCGATCACGCGGTGGCGGCCACCCAGGCGTTCGCGCTCACGAATTACCGCACGAGGAACGCGATTGCGCTCGAGCGCCTGAAAACGGAGTTCAAGGGCAAGGTGGAGGTCGTCCAGCTTCTGACTCCCGTTCTACGTGACCTGAAGAAGCTCTCGGTGGACGTCGTCCGGGAACAATCCGAGAAGACGCCCGCGGTGAGGAAGGTCCACGCGTCGTTCACCAGGTTCCAGGCGCTGGTGGGCCCATGGGACCTCGTAGCCGAGAGCGCCTATCATCAACTGCTCGCGGGGACGACATGATCCAACGACGCAGCTTTCTGGCGAAGGCCGGCGGGGCACTGGCGACGACGACACTGGCGACCGCGCTCGACGCGCCGAGCGTGATCGCCCAGCCGAAGTTTCAGTGGCGGATGTCTACCGCCTGGCCTCCGGCGCTCAAGCTGATGCACGGCTCCGCCGTCCGACTTGCGAAGACGGTCGAGGAGCTCAGCGGCGGACGCTTGCGCATCGAGGTCTTTGCCGGCGATCAGATCGTCCCGGCCTTCGGGGCTTTCGAGGCCGCGTCGAAAGGCACCATCGAGGCGTTCATGGGCGCTCCTTCCTACTGGGCGGACAACGAGCCTGCCATCGAATGGTTCCAGACCGTTCCGTTCGGCATGAATCCGGACGGCATGGAGGCCTGGTATCACCAGGGCGATGGCCTGAAGCTCTGGCAGGAAACCTACGCGCCCTTCAACCTGGTGCCACGGCAGGGGCCCGCGTTCGCGCCGCAGCTGGCGGGATGGTTCCGGAAGAAGATCAATTCCGCCGCGGACTACAAGGGCCTCAGGATGCGCATCGGCGCCGGTCTCGGCAACAAGGTGGTCACGAAGGCGGGCGGCACTGCCGTGCTCATTCCTGCCGCCGGGATCTTTGCCGCGTTCGAGCGCGGGGTGATCGACGCCGCCGAGTGGGTCGGGCCGCACGACGACATGGAGCTGGGCCTGCACAACAGCGCGCGCTACTACTACTACCCCGGCTGGCATGAGCCCGGCACCGTGAGCGAATTCACCTTCAACCGAAAGGCGTACGACGCGCTCCCTGTCGACCTACGGCAGCTGCTCGATCACGCCGTCGAGGCGGAGCAGGTGTACTTCTCGGCCGACTATCACGCCAAGAACTCGATCGCACTCGCACGCCTCAAGTCCGAGTTCAAGGGCAAGGTCGAGATCCTTCAGCTCCCCACGGCCGCGCTGCGTGAGCTCAAGAAGCTGTCGGGCGAGGTCATCAGGGAACAGTCCGAGAAAACGCCGCAGGCGAAAAAGGTGAACGCGTCGTTCGCCAAGTTCCAGGCGCTCGTCGGGCCGTGGGATCACGTCGCCGGAGGCGCCTACCACCAGCTCGTCGCCGGAGCATCGTGATCGAACGGCGAAGGTTCCTCACGAAAGCAAGCGCTGCGGCGGCGGCCGTCACCGCGGCCACGATCATCGAGGCGCCCAACGTCATCGCCCAGCCGAAGATTCGCTGGCGGATGTCCACCGCATTTCCTCCGTCGCTCGACGTCCAGAAGAGCGCGTCCGAGCGGCTGGCGAAGATCGTCGAGGAGACGACGGGCGGGCGCTTCCGGATCGAGGTCTTTCCCGGCGGCCAGATCATGCCGCCCTTCGACTGCTTCGAGGCCACCAGCCGGGGCAAGATCGACGCGTACTACGGCCAGTCCTACTACTGGGCCGCGAGGGAGCCGGCACTCGAGTGGTTCTCGACGGTTCCGTTCGGCATGAACCCGGACGGGATGGCCGCATGGCTCTACCACGGGGACGGACTTAAGCTGATGGAAGAGGCGTACGGCCCCTTCAACCTCGTACCACGTCCGGGCGGGGCGCAGGCTCCACAGATGGCCGGATGGTTCCGCAAGAAGCTGGACACGATCGCCGACTTCAAGGGCCTCAGGATGCGCATTGGCACGGGCCTCGGCGGCAGGGTGTACGTCAAGGCGGGCGGCACGGCGGCGCTGACCCCGGGCTCCGACATCTTCGCCGCGCTCGAGCGTGGCGTGATCGACGCCTCGGAGTGGATCGGGCCGCACGACGACATGAAGCTCGGCCTGCATCGGGCCGCGCGCTATTACTATTATCCCGGCTGGCACGAGCCCGGGACGACGCACGAGTTCGGCTTCAACAAGAAGGCGTACGAGGCGCTTCCGGTCGACCTGAAGCGCACGCTCGACCACGTCGTGGCGGCGGTTCATGTCTATAGCTCCGCCGATTTCCATGTCAAGAACTCGATCGCGCTGGATCGGCTCAAGACGGAGTTCAAGGGCAAGGTCGAGATCACCCCGCTGCCGAGAGCGGTGCTGCGCGATCTCAAGAAGCTATCCACCGAGGTCGTGAAGGAAGAATCCGAGAAGAGCCCCATGGCTCGGAAGGTCCACGCGTCATTCACGAAGTTCCAGGCGCTGGTCGGCCCGTGGGATCGCGTCGCCGAAGGCGCCTACCACCAGCACGTCACGGGGACATCATGACCGGCCGGCGTAGGTTTCTCGCCAAGGCGAGCGCTGCCGCGACCGCCGTCGCGGCGACGACGATCATCGAGGCTCCGTCCGTCATCGCGCAGCCGAAAATCCAGTGGCGGTTGTCCACGGCCTACCCGGCGGCGCTCGACCAGCTGCAGGGCGCCGCGCAGCGGCTGGCGAAGACCGTGGAGGAGATGAGCGCTGGGCGGTTCCGGATCGAGGTCTTCCCTGGCGGCCAGATCATGCAGCCGTTCGAGTGCTTCGACGCGGCCTCCCAGGGCAAGATCGAGGCTTACATGGGCACGGCACAATACTGGAGGGACAAGGAGCCCGCGATCGAGTGGTTCTGCACCATTCCCTTCGGCATGAACCCCCAAGGGATGGCGGCCTGGTACTACCAGGGCGACGGCGAGAAGCTCATGGCGGAAGCGTACGCTCCCTTGAACATCGTGCCCCGCCCCGGCTATTCGAACGCCCCGCAGATGGGCGGGTGGTTCCGGAAGAAGATCAGCGCGATCGACGACTTCAAGGGGCTCAGGATGCGCATTCCGAATCTCGGCGGCACGGTCTACGCCAGGATTGGCGCCACGACGGTGGTCACCCCGGCCAGCGAGATCTACGCTTCGCTCGAGCGCGGCGTCATCGACGCGGCCGAATGGGTCGGACCGCATGACGACATGATCCTTGGACTCCACAAGACCGCGCGTTACTACTACTATCCCGGCTGGCACGAGCCGGGCACCGTGCAGGAGTTCGGCTTCAACAAGAAGGCGTATGACGCGCTGCCGGTCGATCTCCGGCGGATGCTCGATCATGCCACCGCGGCCGTGCATGCCTACGGCCACAGCGACTTTCATCTCAAGAACGCGATCGCGCTCGAGCGTCTCAAGACGGAGTACAAGGGCAAGGTCGAGATCGTGCAGTTCCCGGCGCCAGTCCTGCGCGACCTGAAGAAGCTGTCAGCCGAGGTCATCAAGCAAGAATCCGAGAAGACGCTGCTGGCGAAGAAGGTCCACGCGTCGTTCACGAAGTTCCAGGCGCTCGTCGGCCCGTGGGACCGCATCGCCGAGCGCGCGTACCACCAGTTGGTGGCCGGGTGACGATGCTGGCGCGTCATCTCTGCTGGGTCGCGGTGATCGTGCTCCTCGGCGGCTCCGCGCCCACCGCCGAGCCGCAGCAAGCGCGTCGGCCCTTCCGGATCGGCGTCATCAATGCCGCGTGGGCGGCGAGCCATCCGACCGTCGAAGGGCTCAAGGCCGGGCTCAAGGAGCTCGGATTCGAGGACGGTCGCGACGTGACGTTCGACATCCGCTTCACGGAAGGAAAGCTCCCGGCGATACCCGGCGCCGCGGAGGCCCTCGTCAAGGCGGGCGTCGATTTGATATTCACCAGTCAGGAAGCGGCGACGCTCGCCGCCAGGGATGTGACCGAGAGCGTGCCGATCGTGTTCACGCTGGTGGGCGATCCCGTGGGTGCCGGCATCGTCACCCGGCTCGCTCAGCCGGGCGGCAACGTGACGGGCGTGTCGAGCCTGCAGACCGAGCTGGTCGCCAAGCGCCTGGAAGTCTTGAAGACGCTCGCTCCGGCGGTGCGTCGCGTCTGGATCATCCACTACCGCGTCGATCTCGGCACCCCACCGATGATCACCAGGGCGGTCGAGACGGCGCAGCGGCTGAAGCTCGACGTGATGCCGAAAGGTGTGCTCGACACCGACGAGCTGAAGCAGATCCTCAAGGAAGTCCGGCGCGAGGACGCGATCCTGGCGCCGGAAGGCTCGAATCCGGAGCTGACGATCGCCATGCTCGAGAAGTCACTCGCGCAGCGCGTCCCGGCGGTGTTCGGGACGGCGCTCTGGATCGGATACGGCGGCCTCATCTCGTATGGACCGGATTACTACTCGCAGGGTGTGCAGGCCGCCACGATGGTCGCGAAGATCTTGAGAGGCGCCCGGCCTCAGGATTTGCCCATCGAGGGCGCGGAGAAGATCGACCTCGCGGTGAACCTCAAGACGGCAGAGCAGTTCGGCTTGACCGTGCCGCGGAAGATCCTGCTGCGGGCCGACGCCTTCCGACGATGACGACCCGGCCGTCGCGCGGCCGTCTCTTCCGCAAGTACGTCGTCGTGCTCCTCGTGCTGGTCGGCGGCGTACTGATGATCTCGGGTCTGGTGGATCTCTACTTCTCCTACCGCGAAACGCAGCGCGCGATCATCCGCGTCGAGCGTGCGAAAGCGGTGGCGGCCGCGGCGCACATCGAGCAATTCCTCAAGGAGATCGAGGTGCAGGTGCGCGAGACCACGCGGACCGCATCCGACGATCCCGACGCGAGCCAGGTGGGGCCCGGGAGACTCGGATTTCGCGAAGGGCTGGGCACTGCGCTGGCCCAGCAGCGCGAGCTCGACTTCGTCAGAGTCCTTCGCAACGTCCCCGCCGTCGCCCAGCTCAGCCATCTCGACCTGGCCGGCAAGGAGCAGCTCCGTGTCTCACGCCTGGACCTCGACGTCGTCGGAAGTCAGGAGGACTTCTCCCGCACGCCGGCCTTCGTCACGGCCAGGACCGGTAAGACGTACTGGAGCCCTGTGTATCTCAAGAACGACGCGGAGCCGTACACGACCCTGGGCGTGCCGGTCGGCAAGTACGCCGTCGAGGTGACGACGGCGGAGGTCAGCCTCGCGCCCGTGCTCAAGATCGTCACCCAGATCGAGGTCGGCCCGGGCGGCTACGCGTACGTCGTGGACTCCCGCAATCACCTCGTCGCGCATCCCGATGGACGCATGTTGCGGATGCAGCGTGACCTCTCGGCGCTCGAGCAGGTGAAATCGGCCCGGGCCGAGCTCTCGACACCGACGGCGGACACATCCAGCACGGTGGTCGCCAACGGTCTCGGGGGCGGTCGGATGCTCGCGGCCCACGCGGCCATCGCGCCTCTCGACTGGCTCGTCTTCGTGGAGCGACCGGCCGCCGACGCGTACGCGCCCCTGCGTGCGCCGATCATCCGCAGCGTGGTGATCTTCGTGCTGGGCCTGGGCCTCTCGGTGCTGGCCAGCATCCTGCTGGCCCGGCGTATGGTCGCGCCGATCCGCGTGCTCCAGGAAGGCGCGGCCCGCATCGGCGCGGGCGACCTCGGCCATCGCATCGCGGTGCGCACCGGAGATGAGCTCGAGGCGCTGAGCGACGAGCTCAACAAGACGGCGGGCCAGCTTCAAGAATCGTATGCCACGCTCGAGCACAGGGTGGAGGCGCGGACCCGCGAGCTGGAGGAAGCGAACGCGGGGCTCAAGGAATCGCTCGAGCAGCAGACGGCGATGAGCGAGATCCTCCGCGTGATCAGCAGCTCACCGACGGATCTCCAACCTGTGTTCGACATCATCGCGGAGAGCGCGGTCAAGCTATGCGACGCGGAAGTGGCCACAGTGACACGCTTTGACGGGGAACTGGTCCATCTCGGCGCGACGTATGGCTCGAGCGTTGAAGGGATCGCGGCGCTTCAGAGGGCATTCCCCATGCCCCCGAGCGCCGCTTCGGGCGCCGCTCGCGCCATTCGTGATCGCGCAATCGTCCACATCCCCGATGTCACGCGGGACGCGGACTATCGCATTCACGACGCGGCCCTGGTGTCGGGCTTCCGTGCGCTGCTGGGCGTGCCGATGCTCCGTGACGGTCGCGCCATCGGCGCCATCACGCTGGGTCGGCGGGAGGCTGGCGACTTCAGCGAGATCCAGGTGCAGCTGCTCCGCACGTTCGCGGATCAGGCGATGATCGCCATCGAGAACGTGCGGCTGTTCAAGGAGCTGGAGACGCGCACGAGCCAGCTCAGCCGCTCGGTCGAAGAGCTCAGGGCGCTGGGCGAGGTTGGCCAGGCCCTCAACTCGACGCTGGAGCTCGAGACAGTGCTGAGCACCATCGTCTTCCGCGCGAACCTGCTCGCAGGCACCGACTCGTGCAGCGTCTACGAATACGACGAGCAGCGGGAGGAGTTCCACCTGCTCACCAGCAATAACCTCGCCGAGGAAGTGGTCGCCGTGGCCCGCCGCTCTCCGATCCGTCGGGGTGAGGGCGTCGCCGGACGCATGGCGGTGACCCTCGAGCCCATTCAGGTCGCCGACATCGCCCAGCCCGGCGCGTATCAGGGCCCTCTCCGTGATGTCCTGCTGCGTGCCGGCGCGCGCGCCCTCGTCGGCATCCCTCTACTGCGCGAGAACCGCCTCATCGGTGGCCTCACGGTCACCCGGAAGACGCCGGGCGAATTCTCGCCCGAAGTGATCGATCTGCTGCGGACCTTCGCGAGCCAGTCGGCGCTGGCCATCCAGAACGCGCGCCTCTTCCGCGACCTCGTCGCCGCACAGCGCGAAGCCGAGAGCGCCAACGAGGCGAAGAGCGCGTTCCTGGCCACCATGAGCCACGAGATCCGCACACCTATGAACGCGGTCATCGGCATGAGCGGGCTCCTGCTGAACACCGACCTGACCGACGAGCAGCGCGAATACGCCGAGATCGTCCGCTCGAGCGGCGACGCGCTGCTCACCGTCATCAACGACGTACTCGACTTCAGCAAGATCGAGGCGGGACGCATGGAGCTCGAGTCCCAGCCATTCGAGCTGCGCGAAGGCGTAGAGTCCGCGCTGGATCTGGTGTCGGCGCGCGCGGCCGAGAAGGGGCTCGACCTCGCCTACCAGATTTCCGACGAGACCCCACCGGCGATCGTGGGCGATGTCACCCGGCTGCGCCAGATTCTCCTGAATCTTCTGAGCAACGCCGTGAAGTTCACCGAGGCGGGCGAGGTGGTGCTGTCGGTCACCGCCAAGCGCCCCGACGGCGGCCCGATATACGAGCTGACCTTCTCTGTCCGTGACACGGGTATCGGCATTCCACAGGATCGCATCAGCCGGCTGTTCGAGTCGTTCAGTCAGGTCGACGCTTCGACGGCCCGCAAGTACGGCGGCACCGGGCTCGGGCTTGCGATCAGCAAGCGACTCACCGAGCTGATGGGTGGCACGATGAGCGTGGACAGCCAGGTGGGCCACGGCTCCGACTTCCGGTTCACCATCCTGGCACCCGCCGCGGAGGGCGCCGTGCTTCGCCGCAGGGAGCTTCGCGGAACGCAGCCCACGCTCGTGGGCAAGCGCGTGCTGGCGGTAGACGACAACGACACCAATCGCCGGATCCTCGCTGCCTACCTCGGCACGTGGGGCATGGTCGTGCGGATGACGGGCTCGCCGCGTGAGGCGCTCGCCTGGGTCGACGCCGGCGAGTCCTTCGACGCGGGCATCCTCGACATGCACATGCCCGAAATGGACGGCGTCGCGCTGGCCCGTGCGATCCGTGAGCATCGCCCGCCGACAGCGCTGCCGCTGCTGCTCTTCACGTCGCTCGGCCGGCGTGAAGCCGGCGCAGAGGCCGCCGGCTTCGCGGCCCATCTGACAAAGCCCATCAAGCCGTCCCAGCTCTTCGACGCGCTGGTCGGCGCCCTCGCGGGCCAGCTGATCCGTGCGGATAGGCGCACCCCCGGCCGAGTCGAAATGGACCCCGCGATGGCACGGCGCCATCCCTTGCGTATCCTGCTGGCCGAGGACAACGTCGTGAACCAGAAACTCGCCCTCAGCCTGCTCGGGCAAATGGGGTACCGTGCCGACGTGGCGGCCAACGGCCTGGAAGCCATCGAGGCCGTGGAGCGGCAGCCGTACGATCTCGTGTTCATGGACGTGCAGATGCCCGAAATGGACGGGCTCGAAGCATCACGAGAGATCACCCGGCGCTGGTCCCGCGACCAGCGCCCGCGGATCGTGGCGATGACCGCGAATGCGATGCAGAGCGATCGTGAGATGTGTTTGGCCGCCGGCATGGACGACTACCTGAGCAAGCCGATCCGCGTGGAGGAGCTGATCGCGGCGCTCGAACGCAGCGCCGCGCGTGAGCCGGACGCGATCGGAAAGGGGGCGCGGCATCGGATCGCGCCTGAGGAGCCGCCTGCCGGCGGGAAACCCGCGGTGTTCGACATGGTGGCGTTCGAGCGGTTGCGCGCGACGCTGGGCCCCGGATTCGCCGCGCTGCTCTCGACCTTCGTGGAGGACTCCGAGGATCTGGTGAAGACGATGCGCCGGGCCCTCGGCGAACGGCGAGCCGACACGCTGCGGCGCGCCGCGCACTCGCTCAAGTCCAATGCGGCCGGCTTCGGTGCGGTGACGCTGTCCTCCCTGGCAAAGGACCTCGAAACGCTGGCGAAGTCCGGCAGCCTCGATGGCGCGGCGTCGTGCCTGGAGCGTCTGGCCAGCGAGTGCGAGCGTGTCACGCAGATGCTGCGAGAGGCCGACAATGAGTAGCGGCGACAAGGCCGAGATCCTCGTGGTGGACGACAACCGCGTCAACAGGCTGCTCGTCGCCCAGCTCCTCGAACAGCTCAAGCACCGGGTCAGCTTTGCCGAGAACGGACGGCAGGCGCTCGAGGTCCTGCGCGACCACCCGGTCGATCTGGTGCTGCTCGACGTCGAAATGCCGGAGATGAACGGCTACCAAACGCTGGAGGCGCTCCAGGCCGACCGCAAGCTGCGCGACATTCCCGTCGTCATGATGTCGTCGGTCGACGAAGTCGACAGCGTCGCGCGCTGTGTCGAGATGGGCGCCGAGGACTACCTGTTCAAGCCCGTCAACGCGGTGCTGCTGCGGGCCCGGGTGGCGGCGAGCCTCGAGAAGAAGCGCCTGCGAGATCAGCAGCGCGACCTCTTTCGCAAGTTCGCGACGGCCGAGGTGGCCGAGGAGCTGCTGTCGAGCGGATTCGCGCTGGGCGGCAAGCACGTGGACGCCACCGTCATGTTCTCGGACATCCGTGGCTTCACGGGTCTCGCGGAGTCGCTCGCTCCGGCCGACACCATCCAGCTGCTCAACAACTACTACACCCTGATGTTCGACGCCATCGAGAGCCAGGGCGGGGTCGTGAATCAGATCGTCGGTGACGGCTTGATGGCGCTGTTCGGGGCTCCGCTGCCCCGTGAGGATCACCGCGCGCGCGCGGTGCAGGCGGCGCTGGACATGCTGGGGCTGATCGCGGACTTCGAGCGCGAGCAGACGGCACGGGGAAGGCCCGTGATCAAGATCGGCATCGGGATCGCGTCGGGGCAAGTCATCGCGGGCTATACCGGGACGGAGCGGCGCGTGACGTACACGTGTGTAGGGGACACGGTCGTCGTCGGCGCCCATCTGGAGCAGCACACGAAGGTCCTGGGCCGGCCGATCCTGATCGACGAGACCACCCGAGCCGGGCTGCCCAGCGGCGTTCGCGTGGAAGATCACGGGCTGGTGCAGCTGAAGAGCCGCGCGCAGCCCGTGCGCGTCTACTCCGTCAGTCCCGGGCGCTAGTAGCCGCGACCGGTCCGGCGGTCCGGCCCGGGCGTCATGGTCCGGGACGCGCGTCCCGGGCCGCGGCGTCGTGGCCGGCGGCTATGCGAAGCCCTGGGGGGCGATGTTGAACGCCTTGGCGAACTTGCTGGCGAAGGTCTGGAAGCCCACGATGAAGGTCAGCTCGACCGCCTCGGCCTCGGAGAAGTGCTC
>Ga0306920_100013275_pt1 | contig 11215 bp, 10 predicted proteins | sample flu12Cox44000170_FD_204666 | JGI IMG/M metagenome (GOLD analysis project Ga0306920, IMG submission 204666) | Lab enrichment of tropical soil microbial communities from Luquillo Experimental Forest, Puerto Rico - flux4day.12C.oxic.44.000.170 (v2)... | ecosystem: Environmental > Terrestrial >...
GCACCGGAAACAGCCCGTCAGTGCGCACCGGGATGCGGCGGACCGGCCCGGATCCGGTCGGCGGCAGTTCCTGGTCGCCGGTTCGGTGGCGGTCGTGGCGGCCGGGGCGACCGGCCTGGTGGGCCGGGCTCTCGCGGAACGCACCAGCGTGTCGCAGGCGCGCGCGGCGGTGCGGCTCCCGCCCCCGGTCCAGGGCGCCCCGGCCCTGCTCGCGGGGACGGACCTGCGCATCCCCGGCCTCAGCCCGTTCGTCACCCCGAGCGGCTCGTTCTACCGCGTGGACACCGCGCTGGTCCTGCCGGAGGTCGCGCCGTCGAGCTGGCAGCTGCGGATCCACGGGATGGTCGCCCGCGAGATAACGCTCAGCTTCCGCGACCTGCTCAAGCTCCCGCTGCTCGAGGATTGGATCACGCTGTGCTGCGTGTCCAACCCGGTCGGCGGACCGTACATCGGCAACGCGATGTGGCTGGGTGCCAGCCTGGCCCGGCTCCTGCGGGCCGCGGGGATCCGCGCCGGGGCCGAGCAACTGCTGTGCACCTCGGTGGACGGCTTCACCTCGGGAGCCCCGGTGCAGACGGTCATGGACGGGCGTGACGCGCTGCTCGCCGTGGCGATGAACGGTGCGCCGCTCCCGGTCGCGCACGGCTTCCCCGCCCGACTGGTGGTCCCCGGCCTGTACGGGTACGTGTCGGCCTGCAAGTGGATCACCGACATCAAGGTGACGACGTTCGCCGGCGAGTTTGCCTACTGGGCGCAGCGCGGCTGGTCCCAGCGGGCGCCCATCAAGACCGAGTCGCGGATCGACGTGCCCAACGGTTCGGCCACGGTGCGCGCGGGCCGCACGCCGATTGCCGGGGTCGCCTGGGCGCAGCACAAGGGCATCGACGCGGTGGAGGTCCGGGTGGACGGCGGGAGCTGGAACCGGGCCCGGCTCGCCGCGGTGCCGGGCATCGACACCTGGCGGCAGTGGGTGTGGGAATGGGACGCGACGCCGGGCAACCACGTCATCCGGGCCCGCGCCACCGACGCGACCGGCTACACCCAGACGGCCGCTCTGGCCCCGCCGGAGCCGAACGGCGCCACCGGGTATCCGACGGTCAACGTTACGGTGCAGTAACCGGGGCCAGGTCACAGCGGCTGATAGAAGCGTTTTCCGGCCAACGCCGTAGGGTCGGTGATATGAGCGCCCCCGATAGCTCCATCGAGATCGAGCGCAAATACGCCGTCGATGCTGGCTTCGTGGTGCCCGACCTGTCGGTGGTGCCCGGCGTCGCGGCCGTCACCGGCCCGCGCACCTACCATCTGACCGCCGTCTATCACGACACCTCCGGGCAGCGCCTGGCGGCGGCGCGGATCACGCTGCGCAGGCGCACCGGCGGGACCGACGCCGGGTGGCACCTCAAGCTCCCGGCGGGGGCCGGCGCCCGCCGCGAAGTGCACGCGCCGCTCGGGCCGGGCACCGAGGGCGTGCCGACCGAGCTGGCCGACCTGGTGTTGGCGCAGGCCGGCGGCGAGCCGCTGCGCCCCATCGCCCGGCTGCAGACCACCCGCACGGTGCGGCACCTGGTGGATCCCGCCGGGCAGGTGCTGGCTGAGGTCGCCGACGACGAGGTGACCGGTTCGCTCCCAGATCAAGACAGCGGCATAACGGAAGGCCGGGGCGATCCGGATGCCTGGCGGACCGTGATCGCGTGGAGGGAGGTGGAGATCGAACTGGCCCTCGGGCCGGACGGGCTCCTCGATGCGGCAGGCAGGGTGCTGCTCGAGGCCGGCGCCCGGCCCTCCAGCGCCGCCTCCAAGCTCAGCGTGCTGCTCAGCGCAGCGGGCTCGCAGGATGGACCCCCATCCCGGCACGGTTAACCCCCCATCCCGGCACGGTTAACACGGCAAGATACTTAGCTCATATCCGGTCGAGCGCACCGCGGGAGGCTCGCAGATGAGCACCGCCAAGAAGACCCCGCCCGCGCGGCGGGCCGCAGCCGTCGGGCGTTGGCTGACCGGGGGCAGATCTGGGGGAAGCCGCCACCGCGACGTCCAAGGCGGGACAACCCGCGCCGCGGTGCTGGGCGCCGGTGACGGGTTGCTGACCAACCTGTCGCTGGTCCTTGGCGTGGCCGGAGCGTCGGCGAACGCGTCGGCGGTCCGCCTGGCCGGGGTGGCGGGGCTGCTGGCGGGGGCATTCTCAATGGCGGCAGGCGAACTGGTATCGGTCCGGGCACAGCAGGAGATGGTCGACAGGGAAGTACAGGTCGAGCGCCAAGAGCTCGCCGAGGATCCCGAAGGGGAACGGCGGGAGCTCGCTGGCATGTACCGGGCTCAGGGACTGTCCGCTGATGACGCCGACACCGTTTCCCGTATCCTGTCCGCCAATCCGGATATCGCCCTCGATACCCATGCCCGCCTGGAACTGGGTGTTGACCCACAGGCGCCTGGCTCGGCCTGGCGAGCGGCTGTCACATCGTTCCTGTCGTTCTCGGTCGGCGCCATCCTGCCCCTGTTTCCCTGGTTCTTCACCGAAGGTTCAGGCGCGGTGATCGCCTCGGTGATCATCGGTGCGATCGCGGCGCTGGCGCTCGGGGCGGCGATCGGCGCCATGTCCGGGCGCAGCGTCCTGGGAACCGCCCTCCGCCAGCTGGCGGTCGCGGCGGTTGCCGCGGCGGTCACGTATGGAGTCGGGTCCTTGCTCGGGGTATCGACATCCTGACCCGGCGAGGCGCCGTCGCAGGTTAAGCGCAGGCCCGCGCCGTAGCGGGCCGGGGCCCCGCACGCGCACACACTCAGAGGACTGTCAGAGGTTGTCCCGAGGATTCCCCGACTCCCGGCCCGCAGACTGCCGGTGAGGATCACGAAGGGAACCCACGAACATGCAGCCAACTCAGCCCGGGCCTGGCGGTGGCGGCGGCCCCCGGGATTGGACAGCACGGCCGACCGCACAGGCAGCTGCGGCCCGGCAGCGGGGCCGTTCGCGGCTGCGCGCGGCCACCGTCGCGGTCGGTGCCGCGGGCCTGGCCGTCGCCGGTGTCGTCGCGTACGCCCTGCCCGGCTCGTCCCACGCCAGCACCGCCGGCGCCACTGGGAGCGGCGCGGCGTCGCAGCAGGCCGGCTCCTCGGCCGGCAACTCCACCGGTTCCTCTGCTTCCTCCGGCTCCTCGCGCAGTTCTGGCTCCGACGACACCGGCGGCTCCGGATTCTCCGGCAGCTCCGGGATCTCCCCGGCACAGGGCGCCGGCGGCCAGACCACGTCCGGGGGATCCTGATGCCCGCCGCGGCCGCCACGCGGGCCAGTGGCCACGAGGCGGCCGCGAGCTGGCGGGCGATCGGCACCAGCGTCCACCTGCTGGTGACCGACCTGCGCGCGCTGGGCCCGGCCCGTCGCCTCCTTCGTGAGGACCTGGCCGCGCTGGATGCGGCGTGCAGCAGGTTCCGCGCGGACTCGGAGATCGTGGCGCTGGATCGCGCGCCCGGGGATGGGCGCGGCCGGACTGGGCCCGTACAGGTCAGCCCGCTGCTGGCCGGTGCGTTGGCGGTTGCGCTCCAGGCGGCCCGGCGCACCGGTGGGGACGTGGATCCCACGGTGGGCAATGCGCTGAGCGCCGCCGGCTACGACCGTGACTTCGCCCTGGTGCAGCGGGACGGCCCGCCGGTGCGGCTGACCGTCCGCAGCGTCCCGGGCTGGCGGCAGATCGAACTGGACAAGGAGTCCGGGCTGCTGTCTCTGCCGACGGGCACGCGCCTGGACCTGGGCGCCACCGCGAAGGCCTGGGCGGCCGACCGGGCCGCAGCACGGATCGCCGGCGAGCTCGGCTGCGGGGTGCTGGTCAACCTCGGCGGTGACATCGCGGTGGCCGGGACGGTGCCGGACGGTGGCTGGCGGGTCCGGGTGCAGGACGTCACCGGGGCGCCGGAGGAGCCACCCGCCGGGCCGTCCGCGGTGGTCGCGATCCGGTCCGGCGGCCTGGCTACCTCCAGCACCGCCGCGCGGCGCTGGCACCGCGGCGGCGACGTCCTGCACCACATCCTCGACCCGCGATCCGGGCTGCCCGCCGCGGCGGTGTGGCGGACTGTGTCCGTGGCCGCCCCCACCTGCGCCGACGCGAACACGGCGAGCACCGCGGCGATCATCCGCGGCGAGGCTGCCCTGGCCTGGCTGGCCGAGCTCGGGTTCCCGGCCCGGCTGGTGGCCGAGTCCGGCGCCGTGGTCACCCTCGGCGGCTGGCCCCCGGATCAGCCTTCGGCCACCTGACCCTCGTTCACTGCCTCCCTGGCGCTGGGCGTCTCCACCCATGCCCTGCCCACGGCGCGCCGGACGCGCCCGGTGCGGGGCAGACATGTAATACCTCCGTCAGAACGCGCCGACGCGCGCATCCTGCCAGGGCAGGGCGCTCCGCGGCAATTCACGCTCAGAGGCAATTCAGAGGTGACCCAGAGAGAGTGCTGTGGCCGGCCGGTGATGCTAAAGCCATGAACCTCCACGGGCCGCGGCCGCGGTCATGACCGGCATCACGCACACGACCGCGCTCTGGTACGCGAGCCGCGCGACCGGAGTGGTGGCCTTGCTGTTGCTGACCGCCGTGCTGCTGCTCGGCATCCTGGTGAACCGCCAAGGCCGCCTGCCCGGCCTGCCCTCTTTCGCTGTCACCGGGCTGCACCGCAACGTGTCGCTGCTGGCCGTGGCCTTCCTCGCGATCCACGTGATCACCGCGATCGTGGACCCGTACGTGACGATCGGCCTGGCCGCCGCGGTGCTCCCTTTCTCGTCCAGCTACAAGCCGTTCTGGCTGGGCCTCGGTGCGATCTCCCTGGACCTGATGGCCGCGCTGATCTTGACCAGCCTGGCCCGTGCCAGGATGAGCCGGCGCGCCTGGCGGGGCATCCACTGGCTCGCCTACGCCGCATGGCCGCTCGCGGTCGGGCACAGCCTCGGCAGTAGCTCCGACACCCGCAGCGGGCTGGTGCTCAGTCTGCTGGTCGGCTGCGTGTTGGCCGTCGCCTTCGCGGTGGCCTGGCGGCTGTCCCGCGCCCGGGAGATCCCGCGCGCCTCCCGCGCCGCCGCCGTCCTCAGCCGTATGCCCGCCCGGAAGGCCGATCTGTGATGACCGACAGCCTCACCCTCCCCGCTGCTGCCCCGGCGGGCGGCACACCCCGGCCCGCCGGGCTGCCGAGGCTGCTGCCGGCCGCCGGGACCGTCCCGGTGGATCTGCGCGCTCACCTGGGCCGGCACGGCCCGCTCCATTACACGGGCGGCCCGGGCCGGCTCGTCGCCGAGGTCGCGGCGGCCGGGCTGACCGGCCGCGGCGGTGCCGCCTTCCCTGTTGCCCGCAAGCTCGCCGCGGCAGCGGAGGCCAGGCAGGCCCCCCTCGTGGCCGGCAACGGCGCCGAAAGCGAGCCGGCCAGTAGCAAGGACAGGTCCCTGCTGTGGATCTCGCCGCACCTGGTCCTCGACGGGCTCCAGCTCACCGCCGAGGCGGCCGGCTCGGGCAGCGCCGTTCTCTACGTGCAGCGCAATGAGCGGCTGCACGGCCGGCTGGCCCAGGCCATCGCGGAACGAGCCGCCGCGGGCATCGACGCCGTCCGGGTGGACCTGGTTCCGGCCCCGGACAGGTTCCTGGCCGGGCAGGAGTCGGCGCTGACGAGCCGGCTCACCGGCAAGCCCGCCCTGCCCGCGTACCGGCCGGTCCGCGGCCTGCCGCGGCTAGCGCCCGGTCGGCCAGCGCTGGTGCAGAACGTGGAGACCCTGGCCCATCTGGCGCTGATCGCGCGCTACGGCGGGTCCTGGTTCCGGCTGGCCGGCACCGAGGAGGAGCCGGGCAGCATGCTCGCCACGCTGCACCTCGCCGACGGCCGTACGAACGTGACGGAGGTGCCGCTCGGCATCGGCCTGGCGGGCCTGCTCGGTCTGGACCCGGCAGCAGCGGGCCCCGGCGGTGACATCGTGCCCTCCGCCGGCGGCCCGGTCCAGGCGGTGCTCGTCGGCGGCTACCACGGCGCCTGGCTGCCAGCCGCGGAGGCGGCGCGCCTGCCGCTGGCGAACGCCGCGCTGCGCCCGCTCGGCGCGGCCGTCGGCGCTGGCGTGGTGGCCGCGCTACCGGCCGACCGGTGCGGGCTGGCCGAGACCGCGCGGGTGGCCCGGTACCTGGCCCTGGAGTCGGCCGGCCAGTGCGGGCCCTGCTTCAACGGCCTGCCGCGGATCGCGGCGGCCATGGACCATCTCGCCGGGCCGCGCCCCGACCAGCGGGCCAGAGCCGACCTGGAACGCTGGGCCGGCCTCGTCACCGGGCGGGGTGCCTGCCACCACCCGGACGGCAGCGTGCGGTTCATCCGCAGCGCCCTGCGCGTCTTCGCCGCCGAGGCCGGGCTGCACGAGCGGGGCCGGTGCACCGGCACCGACCCGCGGCCGTTCCTGCCGTTGCCGGCCGGCCGGCCCCTCAGCGACGCGGACTGGAGTTGACATGGAAAAGCGGCTGCGCGTGAACCCCGTGGCCTGCGCCGGGCACGGAGCGTGCGCCGAGCTCCTGCCAGAGCTGATCACCCTCGACGAATGGGGCTACCCCATCGTGGCGGACCAGCCGGTGCCCCACGGGCTGCGGCGCGACGCACGCCGCGCCGTGGGCAGCTGCCCCGCCCTGGCCCTGGCCCTTACCCGATAGCGTGGGTGCAGCGATGGCCGCGGGATTGGCACGGACTGCTGAGGTGAGCGACATGACCGGGCATGGGCCGGGCGCTGCGCCATCCGGCGCGCAGGCCCCCGTGCTTCAGCGGGTCGACGGCACGCCCATCCGGGTGCTGGTCGTGGACGACGAGCCGAGCCTGGCGGAACTGCTTGCCAGCGTGCTCCGCTACGAAGGCTGGGAGATCCGGACCGCCGGCGACGGCACCAGCGCGGTGCGGACGGCGCGCGAGTTCCGGCCGGACGCCGTGGTGCTCGACATCATGTTGCCCGACTTCGACGGGCTGGAGGTACTGCGCCGGGTCCGGGCCGACCTGCCGCACGTGTGCGTCCTGTTTCTGACCGCCCGGGACGCGGTCGAGGACCGGGTGGCCGGCATCACCGCCGGCGGCGACGACTACGTCACCAAGCCGTTCAGCCTGGAAGAGGTGCTGGCCCGGCTGCGCGGGCTGCTGCGGCGGGCCGGCATCACCCGCTCCCGCAGCGAGACCGGACTCGCTGTGGGCGACCTGACCATGGACGAAGAGGCCAGGGAGGTGCGGCGGGACGGTGAGCCGATCGAGCTGACCGCAACCGAGTTCGAGCTGTTGCGGTTCCTCATGCGCAACCCGCGCCGGGTGCTGTCCAAGGCCCAGATCCTCGACCGGGTCTGGAACTACGACTTCGGCGGCCAGGCACACGTGGTCGAGCTGTATATCAGCTATCTGCGCAAGAAGATCGACTCCGGCCGGCCGCCAATGATCCACACGGTCCGCGGCGTTGGCTACGTCCTCAAGCCACCCGCATAGCCAGTGAAATGAGATATTGCTCCCCCGCCGAGATGCCGCAGGCGCCGGGCCGAACGTCGCAACGCTCCGCGCTGCGGCTTCCCGGCGCCGAGACTCTACTGGTCCCGGGGGCAAGCCCCCGGACCCCCATGCCTCCCGAAGCCAGCGCGCTGTCGGCTTGCGTGCCTCCGGCACGACGTCCCGCGAGGGAGGCAAGGCGATGAGTACATTGCGCGGCCGCCTGATCGCGGGCCTGCTCGCACTGCTCCTCGTGGCCTGCGCCGCCGTGGGGCTTGTCAGCTATCTGGCGCTGCACGGGGCCTTGTTCAACCAGATAGACCAGCAGCTCACCAGCGCCAGCCAGCGCTATGCCCACTGCGAAGAGGGCGGCCCGCAGGACGGGCAGGATACCGACAACGGCGGCGTGGGACCGCCCGGCCAGCACCCGCCGCCGTGTAACCCGGGCGAAATTCTCGGCCTCTCGCCCGGCACATTTACCGCCATGATCAAGAACGGCCAGGTCACCGATTCGGCGGTGACGCTCGGGCATTGCCAGCTGACCAGCGCGGACAACGCCGTGCTCACCGCGCTGCCGGTGGACGGCCCGCCGGCCAACCGCACCCTGTCGTCGCTCGGCCCCTACCGGCTGGCCGCCACCGCGTCGGGGAACGGCGCGACCCTCATTACCGGTCTGCCGCTCACCTCGGTCAACAACACCTTGAGAGATGTGGCGATCACCGAGATCATCGTGTTCGCCGCCGCCCTGCTCCTGACCGGAGTGCTCGGCACCGGGTTCGTGCGGCTGTCGCTGCGCCCGCTGCGCCGGGTTGCCGCCACCGCCACCCGGGTGACCGAGCTGCCGCTGGCCAGCGGCGAGGTCACGCTGCCGGACCGGGTTCCCGACGCGGACCCGCGCACCGAGGTCGGCCAGGTCGGTTCGGCGTTCAACCGGATGCTCGGGCACGTCGAGGCGGCGCTGGCCCGCCGCGCAGCCAGCGAGTCCCGGCTGCGCCGGTTCGCCGCCGACGCCAGCCATGAGCTGCGTACCCCGCTGGCCGCGATCCGCGGCTATGCCGAGCTTGCCCGCAGGAACCCCGGCCCGGTCCCCGAGGACATCGCGCACGCGCTGGCGCGGGTGGAGTCGGAGTCGGCCCGGATGAGCGTGCTGGTCGATGAGTTGTTGCTACTGGCCCAGCTCGACGCGGGCCGGCCGCTGGCCAAGGAGCCGGTGGACGTCACCAGGCTGGCCATCGACACGACCAGCGACGCCCGGGCGGCCAGCCCTGGCCACCACTGGACCCTGGAACTGCCGGACGAGCCGGTGCTGGTGGAGGGCGACGAACACCGCCTGCACCAGGTACTGGCCAACCTGATGAGCAACGCGGCGAAGCACACCCCGGCGGGGACCACCGTCACGGTCGCCGTCGCCATGGCCGAGGATCCGCCGACCGTGCGGGTGAGCGTGACCGACACCGGCCCCGGCATCCCCGATGACCTCCAGCCCGCTCTGTTCGAGCGGTTCGTGCGCGGCGACTCCGCGCGCTCGAACGGCGGTGCGAGCACCGGGCTCGGCCTGGCCATCGTCCAGGCGGTCACCGTCGCGCACGGCGGCACGGTGAGCGTCACCAGCCAGCCCGGCCACACCAGCTTCGTGATCACTCTGCCCCGGCTGGCCTCGGTTCCCGCCAGCGCCTGATACGCCCGCTCCGCGCATCGCCCCTGTTCATAGGGGGCGCAGAGGACCGGTCCAGGACCAGCCCAGCCGTGGCAGGCAACTTGAGAGACATGAGATCACTTGAGTGCCTGGAGGGGCAGAAGTCCCTACCATCTGCGCCCGGCTGCGCCCCGCAGGTAGAGATCGTCGTCCCGGTCCGGGACGAGGAACGCGACCTCGGCCCCGGCATCCGCCGGCTGGCGGCGTATCTGGCGCAGGGCTTCCCGTTCCATGCGGTCGTCACCATCGCCGACAACGGCAGCACCGACGGCACCTGGGCGGCCGCGCAAGCGCTGGCCGGTGAGCTGGACGGGGTCCGCGCCGTGCGGCTGGCCCAGGCCGGGCGCGGCCACGCCCTGCGCACCACCTGGTCGGCCAGCGGGGCCGAGGTGCTCGCCTACATGGACGTGGACCTGTCCACCGGCCTGAACGCGCTGCTGCCGCTGGTGGCGCCGCTGTTGTCGGGGCACAGTGACCTGGCGATCGGCACCCGGCTGGCCCGTGGCGCCCGGGTGGTCCGGGGGCCGCGCCGCGAGCTGATCTCGCGGTGCTACAACGTGCTGCTCCGCGCCACGCTGGGCACGGGCTTCTCCGACGCACAATGCGGCTTCAAGGCGATCCGCGCGGACCAGGCCCGGCTGCTGCTGCCGCTGACCCGCGACACCGGCTGGTTCTTCGACTCCGAGTTGCTGGTCCTGGCCGAGCGGGCCGGGCTGCGCATCCACGAGATCCCGGTCGACTGGATCGACGACCCGGACTCCCGCGTCCGGGTGGTCCCGACCGCGCTGGCCGACCTGCGCGGTATCGCCCGGATGCGCTGGCAGTTCTGCCGCGGTGCCCTGCGCGTGCCACGGCTGCACGGCACGGCGCCACCGGGCCAGGGCCCGCCGGGATCGGCGGGCGGGCGGCTAGCACGGTTCCTGGCGGTCGGTGCGGCGAGCACCGTGGCTTACCTCCTGCTCTACCTCGGCCTGCGCATCCCGCTGGCCGCGGAGCCGGCCAACGCGATCAGCCTGCTCGTCACCGCACTGCTGAACACCGCCGTCAACCGCCGCGTCACGTTCGGCATCCGAGGGCGCCCGGACCTGGCGCGGCACCAGGCCCGGGGGCTGATCGCGTTCGCCGCCGGTCTGGCGCTGACCTCCGCCGCACTGGCCGCGCTACACGCGGCGGTCCCCCGGGCCTCTCGGATTACCGAGGTGGCCGTGCTCCTCGCCGCCAGCCTGGCGGCTACCGCACTGCGGTTCGTGCTCTACCGGCGCTGGGTGTTCCGCCGGCGGCCCGGCCCGGGCCCGGCCCCGCAGATCCCGGCCGGTCCGGGCACCGCGCAGCTGACCACAGTTCCCCACCGCAGCACCGAACCGGACGGACATCACTCATGACCACGACCACCACCGGCCCGCTGAGCACCGGCCCCGGCAGCCCGGCCCGGGGCGGGCGCCTGGCGGCCCTGCTGCGCGGCAGGCCCGCCGACCCCCGCTGGGCCCGGCCCGCGCTGCTGGCGCTGCTCGTCCTCACCGCCGCCCTGTACACCGCCGGCCTGTCGCGCAGTGGCTGGGCCAACGACTTCTACGCCGCGGCGGTCCAAGCGGGCACCAAGAGCTGGAAAGCGTTCTTCTTCGGGTCGTTCGACGCCTCGAATTTCATCACGGTGGACAAGACGCCCGCGTCACTGTGGGTAATGGAGCTCTCCGCCAGGTCGTTCGGCCTGAATTCCTGGAGCCTCCTGCTGCCGCAGGCGGCCGAGGGCGTGGCCAGCGCGGCGCTGCTCTACGCCACCGTGCGCCGCTGGCACGGCCCCGCGGCCGGGCTGATCGCCGCCGGCGTCGCGGCGCTCACCCCGGTCGCCGTCCTGATGTTCCGCTACGACAATCCCGACGCGCTGCTGGTGCTGCTGATGACCGGCGCCGCGTACGCCACGGCGCGAGCGATCGAGTCGGGCCGCACCCGGTGGCTGGTACTGACCGGCGGCCTGCTCGGGTTCGCGTTTCTCACCAAGATGCTGCAGGGGTTCCTGGTGGTCCCGGCGTTCGCGCTGGCCTACCTGGTGGCCGGGCCGCCCCGGCT
>Ga0306920_100013276_pt1 | contig 11215 bp, 9 predicted proteins | sample flu12Cox44000170_FD_204666 | JGI IMG/M metagenome (GOLD analysis project Ga0306920, IMG submission 204666) | Lab enrichment of tropical soil microbial communities from Luquillo Experimental Forest, Puerto Rico - flux4day.12C.oxic.44.000.170 (v2)... | ecosystem: Environmental > Terrestrial >...
CGTGAAGCCAGGTCTTCTAAGGTCGGCCGAATCCGACTATAGGCCCTGTAGAGATCTTCTTCCGGACCAGGCGTCAGCAGTTCCTCATCGATCGGCTCGATCGTCTCCGTCAAGTCATCGCGCTTCGCCGATTTCGTCAGGATATTCCGTGTCCGTTTACCAGCGGTCGAAAGCGCAACGAAGTCCTCGCTGTCGCGCATTCCTTCCAGGGCCTTGCCCCGTGCCAGCGCGTCCGCGGGCTGCTTCCAAGCCAGGAACGACTGCACAACGGCCCGCACGGTGTCGTAACGCAAGCCGCCAACCGCTTCCAGATAGGATTCGACGCGTTCGCTCAGAAACTCGGCGCACTGGCCGAGCAGGTTGTCCACAAGGGGTAGTCCCAAATCTTGCTGCGTGGTCTTCTCTGCCAACTCAAGAAGGTCAAGGCTTGGAAGAAGCTCGACCGAGAGCCTAATGATTCCGTTGCCCGCCCTGCGGAGACCGAAAGGATCACTGGAGCCTGTGGGTTCCAGTCCGGCGCTGAATCCGGCGATAACGCTATCCAGTTTGTCGGCAAGCGACACCACCGCTCCGAAGACGGTTCTCGGCGACGGACCATCGGCCGACAACGGCAGATAATGATCATAGATCGCCTTCCAGACGGCCTCAGCCTCCCCCTGCTCGCGCGCGTAAAGCCCACCTACAACCCCCTGCAGCTCGGTAAACTCCTGAACCATCTGGGTCGTCAAGTCGCACTTCGAGAGCCGTACGGCGCGCAAGACATGGTCCCTGTCGGTAGCGCTTATCGTTCGCTGTTCCGTGAGAGCACGGCAGATTCTACTGGCGATGGCTTCCATGCGTCGGACCTTATCGCCATAGCTGCCGAGCTTCGCCTGGTAGGTCACCCGTTCCAGCATGGGCAGGCGGTCGCATAGGGGCAACTTTTGGTCGGTGTTCCAGAAGAATTCGGCGTCCGAGAAGCGCGCAGTCAGAACGCGCTCATGCCCTGCCTGGATCAGACCCTTGGGATCAGAATCTAAGTTAAACGAGGCAACAAACTTGGGCCGCAAGTTCCCTGCCCTGTCTTCCAGCGCAAAGTATTTCTGGTGGTCGCGCATCACGGTGACGAGAATTTCGCGAGGAAGTTTGAGGAAGCGTTCCTGGAAGGTACCTATCAAGGTGTGTGGACACTCCGTGGAGTTCACAACCCATTCTTCCAGTTCCTGGTCCTCGACAACCTTCACGTCAGGAACCTCAGGTAAAGCTTTAATTCTAGCGAGCAACTCTTCTGGTGACTTGTGCCAATCCCGCCCGATCTCCTGAACCAACTTAAACTCCGACATGGCTGGCAAGACCTGCAACGCGAGCCGCAGGGCCCTGCGCCGTGCTTCGGGGTCAAACTCTACGCCCAAGCTGCGCAGTGTCGCGGCATAGTCTGCGAAGCCACTGACCTGGACCCTCTGCCTGCCAAGCGAGTCCTTTTCTGCGCTATTCGAGGAGACCTTCGCAGGCGCTACCGGAGCGAACAGACCCCTAGGCAGTTTCACCGCGCAGCGATGACAGTATGTCACGTTACCGCTCTTTACGCCGACGATCTCAAAGGGCACTACCTGCGCCGCCTCACCTTCACCCAAAAGCGCCAGTATCCAGCGGATAGGGCGGATGAAACGTGTCTTGGACTTCTCCCAGTACATGCTCTTAGGGAAGCTGAGGCCAGTGATTACATGGGGCAAAATCTGAGGTAACACTTCAAGTGCAGATCGCCCCGAAATGCGCTTCTGGGCCGCGACGTATTCACCCTTGGGAGTTAAAACCCTGATTAAATCCTGCACGGCAGCCCCGTTCTTAGCCGCAAAGCTCTCCGCGGCGCGGGTGGGGTTACCCTGAGCGTCGAAGGCGGCTTTAGCCGCTGGTCCCCGAACCTCCTCCACCTTGTCGGGCTGCTTTTCCAGAACTTCGGGGTAATAGGAGACCAGTCGGCGTGGCGTAGAGTAGGTTTGTAGGGGTGGTTCGGGAACCGTCCCGCCGAGCAGACCCACCTCTCGCAGAGCTTCTCGCAGTCGCTCACCAAAATTCTTCTGGGCCTTGGCCAGAAACCGCGCTGGAATCTCCTCACAGCCGATTTCGATAAGCAGCGGCAACGTTCGGGGATTCGGGACCAGGGATTCGGGGTTCGGGACAGTAGTCATGGTTAAGCGATCGGGATTCTGCTTCGGGATTCAGGGTTCGGGCCAGTCGTCGTCAGACTCGCACCCGCCTATAAAGGGAACCTTTGTGGTGCCCCGTGTTTCCAATTCCGATTTTCCAGTTTCAGTTTCTAGATTTCAAGTTCCATGTGCTCATGCTGATTGGACCTCGCCGACAGCGAGAGCCGGTCGACATAGATTTGCGCGACCTTGCAGGCCATATTTCTGATTCTGGCGATTAGGGCCACGCGCTCGGTGACACTGATGGCGCCGCGGGCGTCCAGAATATTGAACAAGTGCGAGCATTTCAGGCACAGGTCATAAACTTTGCGCAGCGGGAAGCGTCTTTGGGCTTCTTGTAGAGCGCCCGGGAGGGGGCCCAGCCCTGTGAACTCCACCAAGTCGCTCTCGCTTCCAGACCCAGGGTCTCTGCCCTGTCGGTACAAACTAAGAAGACGCAACGCCTCACCCTCGTAAAGGTCGAGCAGCTTACGGCAGGTGTCGGGGTCAGCCACCTCGAAATCATAAACCGATAGTTCAAATTCTTCAGACTGCCTTAAGTCGCCGTAGGTCAGTGTGTTATTCCATCTAATCTCAAAAACAGAGTGAATATTTTGCAGAAACGCGGTGATGCGCTCGAGACCAAAGGTGAGCTCCACGCTGATGGGGTCGAGGTCCATCCCTCCGCACTGCTGGAAATAGGTGAATTGGGTGATCTCCAAGCCATCGAGCACAACCTGCCAGCCGATGCCCCAAGCTCCTAGAGTCGGTGCTTCCCAGTTATCCTCCTCGAAGCGAACATCGTGATGGCGGAGATCGATTCCCAGCTCGGCGATGCTGGCCAAGTATAGCTCTTGGATATCATTCGGAGGCGGCTTAAGGACCACCTGCATCTGGGTGTGCTTAAGCAAACGATTGGGGTTCTCGCCGTAGCGCCCATCGGCGGGCCGGCGTGAGGGTTGAACGTAAGCCACACGGTAGGGGTCGGGTCCAAGTACACGTAGAAAAGTCTCCGGACACATCGTTCCCGCTCCGACTTCGAGGTCGTAAGGCAGTGCGAGCACACACCCTTGCCTCGCCCAGAAGTCATTGAGGCGAGCCATCGTGTCCTGAAAAGTTAAACTGCTTTGTGAGGCTTCTCCGTTCACTGTGGTGTGCCTTCGGCTGCTCGTGGTTCGTAGTTCTAAGTCGTGGTCCGTTTGCCTTAAGCAGCATAGCTGCCGAACGCGGAACAACGAACCAAGAACAACGGACGCTCTCACATCTCTTGATTCAGCAGTTCCCGCGTCACTAACCTTTTGTCGGCGTGGGTCTGGATGAGCTCCTCGAAGAAGTGCCGCGCCGCAGTCTGTTCCGGTGCCGGTTTCTCCGTGCTCAACCAGCGATCTAATGGGGAGTGCCTCAAGATCTGGGCCACCGCCAGGGCACGCGACGAGACAGGCTGCGTCGCACTACTTGGCCGGCAGGTGCGGCACAGCAAACCCTCAGAGCCCGGTCCGTAGTAGCCTGGCTCGTCGCCCAGCGCGCGACCGCAGCCTGCGCATCGCTCGAGATCCGGCAGGAACCCGCCTAGGCGCAGCAGCCAGTAGTTAAAGTAAACGAGCGGCCGGTCGACTTCGCTCGAGTGCTTCAGGCCCCGAAGCGTCGCCAGCAGCAACCGGAACGCGCGCTCGTTCACTTCCCGCTCGGGAAGCAGGCGCTCGCAGACCTCGGCGACATATTGAGTCGCGACGTGGCGCCGGTAGTCCTTTTGCATGTCGAAGAAGGACTCGAGCAGTTCGGTCGAGTTCAGACGAAGCAGGTCCCGGTTCTCCCGCTCAAAGAGCCACAATCGGATGTAGCTCAGAGGTTCCAGCGTTCCGCCATATCGGCTTTTGGTCCGCTGCGAACCGGCGGCAACCGCTCTCAGGCGCCCTGCCTGTCGGGTAAAAAGCGAAACTATCTTGTCTGCTTCTCCCAGGCGATAGGTCCTGAGGACGATGGCTTCCGTTTCGCGCAGGGGCATCTTAAGGCCCGATGTCGACGCGCCGACAATCAGCAAAACTAACACAACCGGCTGCTGTTGTCAGCATCGGACTTCACGCCGGCGAGATACGAAGTGTAAGCCTATCCGCCGGTACCTAGCGCGGGCATATTGCCCGCGCCCTGGAGCTTCTACATTCTCCGCCATCCTCCCTGGGGCAAAGAGCGCCACGCAGCAAAATTTGGAATCCCAGACCCTGCGTAGAGAGTGGCTGACGACGCGGGGTGGGGGGCCGAAACTCGCAACTTCCGATGTTGTGGAAAAGATGGGACTTTTTGTGGAAACAACGTTATGTTAACTAGAGCCCTCCCACAAAATATTATCAGACGTTCCTGTGGAAAGCAGCGGAAATCGCCTCTAACCGGCGCGGACGATGCTGGACCTTGGGGGGAGTGCTTCAAGAGGCACCGAGCCCTCGCTTCGCGGCTGGGGAAATCGGCAACCATAGGTCAGGCTAGTGCTTCTCTTCCCAGCGACGTTCGACTCGCGTAGAATAGGCAGCCTGCCGACGAGTAGGGTGCGAATTTGGGTAGATCTCAAGTTGATGTTGTCGGGTTGGGACTCAACGCCACTGATACAGTGATTCTGGTTCACGGCTTCCCTGCCCTGGGAGGTAAGGAGCGTGTGGTCTCCCAGTCGCGGCAGGCAGGAGGCCAAGTCGCAACCGCTCTGGTCACCTGCCAGCGGCTGGGACTGCGGGCGCGTTACATCGGCAAGGTGGGAGACGACGAGGCCGGCCGGTTTCAGTTGGCCAGTTTGCGGAAGGAAGGTTTGGACGTGCGCTATACTCGAGTGGCACCCAAGACTCCCAACCAAGTCGGCTACATCATCGTTGACAAGGCCACTGGTGAACGCACCGTCTTCTGGGACCGCGACCCGCGCCTCGCCATGTTACCCTCGGAACTAAGCGAGGAGGCAGTTTGTTCGACAAGAGTTCTGCACCTGGACGGCTGCGACGTGGAGGCTTGCCTGCAAGCTGCCCAGTGGGCGCGCCGGGCGGACATTCCGGTGGTGGCAGACTTAGACACAGTCTACAAAGAGGTAGAGAGGCTCTTTCCCCTTGTCGACTACCTGATTGCCTCTTCCAACTTTCTGCCCGCCGCCACCGGCGAGGCTGACCCGTTTCGTGTGCTGGAATTGATGGTCCGGGAGCACGGGGTTCGTGCGCCAGGCATGACTCTCGGCCGTGAGGGCGCTCTGATGCTCTGGCAGGGCCGGTTCATCTACTCCCCGGGATTCGTAGTGGAGGCGGTCGATACGACCGGCGCGGGTGATGTCTTTCACGGAGCCTTCATCTATGGTCTCCTGGCGGGCTGGGGAATGCCTCGTGTCCTTGAGTTTTCTAACGCCATGGCCGCCCTGAACTGCACGTCGCTCGGAGCTCGCGGAGGAATCCGTACCCGAGTGGAGGCCGAGAAGCTTTCCGCCCGCGGCCATCGCCACATCAACAAGGACTACACGAAAAGGGCGAACAAGAGCATGAAAGTCAAAGCGTGACGTTGGAGACCTGGCCATGAATCAAGCCGGATATGCTTTGGTCACAGGCGCTTCCAGTGGCATCGGTGAGTGCTTTGCCAAGGCTCTGGCGGCACGCAAATGGAACTTGGTTTTGGTTGCGCGAACGGAAGAAAAGTTGTCCGCTTTGGCCAAGGAGCTAGGCTCAGCCTACGGAGTCGAGGTTGCACCCCTGCCCTTCGACCTGAGCGCGCCTGGCGCTGCCAGCCGGCTGGCCGCAAGCTTGCAGCAGCGGCAACTCGACATAGGTCTGCTCGTCAACAATGCCGGTTTCGGGGCAAGGGGCCGTTTCCACAAGCTTTCCCTCGACCGCCAGTCCGATATGTTGCGGCTCAACATTCATGCCTTGATGGAACTTACGTATTGCCTTCTTTCTCCCATGCTCGACAAGCGGAAGGGCGTTGTAATTAACGTGTCATCGACAGCCGGCTTCCAGCCGGTTCCTTACACTGCCGTTTATGCCGCCACCAAAGCGTTCGTCACCAGTTTCTCCATGTCGTTGGCGGAGGAGCTTCGCCCCTACGGAATTAGCGTTGTCACCCTATGCCCCGGTGGCACTCAAACCAATTTCTTTCAGGCCAGCCATTATGGAACCCGGAAGCTTCCCGGCGGCTTGCAGGAGCCTCGCCAGGTTGTAGCTGAGGCGCTCAAAGCACTGGATCGCGGTGGCGGCTTAGTGGTGCCCCGTCTGTTCAACAAATTCTTCCTGGAAGTCCAACGCGTCGTTCCGCGAAGTTGGGTGCCGCGCTTCGGCGCCAGGATTTTTAAGGAGGAGTAAATGGCAAAGAACGAGCGGCGGCAGATGTCGGCTGGCGGGTCACTGGCTTCGAGATCGCCTTACACCGCGAAGCAGGGACAGTACCTTGCGTTTATTCACGCCTACCAGAAGGTCCACAGACGCGCGCCGGCCGAGACCGATCTGCAGCAGTACTTTCAGGTCTCCCCGCCTTCAGTGCACGACATGATCCTGAGGCTGGAAGAACAAGGACTGATCGCGAGAGTGTCCGGACAGGCGCGGTCCATTCGGATTCTGCTCCCGCCGGAGCAGTTGCCGGAATTGGAGTCCTGATCCAACAGAATCGGCGGGCCATGTCCGTTAACATCGGAGCCGTTCAAGAGTCAAGGGATCAGGCCGCCACCAAAATGCTTTTGCAAGGCCGTTACAAAAACCTCGTTGTCAGATCCAGCGCGAGAGAATAGCGTCATCGAAGATCGGAACTTCAGATTATCTGGGTAGCCAAAAATCTGTTCGATCGAACGTCCCTCCACAAGGTTCACAAGCCGAGTGCACTCCTTTAATCGAGGCCCGAGAATCGAATGTCCGAGGTATGCTTCGGCTTCGTCTCGGGAGGAGACGGCGAACCTGTCCGCCATCCAGCTGTGACCTAAACCCTTGAGTTGGGGAAATACAAACCACATCCAGTGGCTCTCTTTGCGACCTTGCCGCAACTCGGAACATACCTGCTCAAACATGGGATTCTGTGCGTTCACAAACCGCTGCAGGTCGAAAGGATCGTTCATATCGGTCACCTCCACCCTAATTCAGCCGTTCTATGACACACCTCTACGCGCGGGGTCAAATGAGGGCGATCCACGGGTGCGAGTGCAACGAGCCCCGGCGAACCTGCGCAAACCGCTCTTACTGGAGGTATCTCCTCACGATGGCGTCAAGCTTTCCCTGGGCACCGAGGATCAGGTCAATCGTCTCTCGCACGGCGCCCATACCCCCCGGACAACGCGTCCAATAATGGACGTGGCGGCGCAACAGAGGGTGGCCATTCCCGACCCCAACCGCGAGGCCGACCCGCTTCAGTACGGGCAGGTCCACAATGTCATCGCCGATGAAGCAAACCTCCTCATCTTTCAGCCCAGCGCGACGCAGGATCGTCTGGTAGGGCCGGAGCTTCTCAAGGCTATCCTGCACGATGAAATGAATACCCAATTCACGGGCGCGATACTCGACCACCGGCGAGCCACGGCCGGAGATGATACCGGTCTTAAGTCCAGCGTCCAGGGCCAGTCGGAGGCCTAGACCATCCCGCGAGTCGAAGGTCTTTGTCTCCACCATTCGTCCGCTTCGCGTGGCGCCCGTCACGCGAACGTGGGGAAGATAGTAGATGCGCCCATCGGTCATGACTCCGTCCACGTCCATCAGCAGGAGCTTAATCTTTCTGGCGCGCGCGCGCACATCTTTTGTCATAGGGGATCATAGTCGTCCGTTGGCCTTCGTGCGTCGTAAATCGGGGTTTGCTAAGGACCAAGGGCCAAGAAACAAAAAACACGACAACGGACAACTGACTACGGACGGTTCTCAGAACATTTGCGTCGTCCACAGATCATGAATGTGGACGACACCTTCGAGCCTACCCTCAGGATCGACCACGGGAAGCGCGGTAATCTTGCGGGATTCCATCAGGTGCAGGGCGCCGGTGGCAAGCTCACGGCGCCCGATGGTCACCGGGGTACGCGTCATACAATCGGAAGCAGTCAGACCGAGAGCCCGCTCCCCTTGCCGTTGAAAAAACCGCCTCAGATCTCCATCCGAGATGAAGCCCGCCAGTTGATCCCCGTCCTCGACCACCGTCGTGAGTCCCAGGCCCTTGCGGCTCATCTCATAGATCACATCCGGAATGGGAGTTGCGGAGTTGACGCGCGGCACCTGCGCTCCCGTGTGCATCACATCTTCCACCCGCCGCAACTTCACGCCCAGGTCACCGCCGGGGTGCAAGGCGGCGTAGTCGTCTTCGGTAAAGCCCTTTTTCTCCAACAGGGCCATGGCGAGGGCATCGCCCACGGCGAGCATCGCCGTCGTCGAGGCAGTGGGTGCCAAGCCGAGGGGGCACGCTTCCTGCCCGACACCGACGTTGATCACTACTTCGCTCGCTTGGGCGAGGGTCGAGGCACGGTTTCCAGTCAAGGTGATCAACGGTACGCCGAGGCGCTTGACCGTATCGAGGAGGCGAAGCAAATCCTCGGTTTCACCGCTGTAAGAGAGCGCTACCAGGACATCGTCCGGGACGAGCCGCCCCAGGTCGCCGTGCAAGGCCTCAGCCGCGTGCAAGAAAAAAGAGGGCGTGCCCGTGCTAGACAAGGTTGCAGAAATCTTCCGGCCAATGATGCCTGATTTCCCCATGCCGGTCACCACCACCCGGCCCCGGCAACTGAAGAGGGTATCCACCGCACGCTCAAAGCCCTTGTCCAAGCGGCCGGCCACTTCGCTGAGGGCTCTAGCCTCAATTTCCAGCACTCTGCGGGCGCTGTCCAGACTCATAAGAACCCTGGAAGCGCGGGCGTCTCGCCCGCCTCTCTCCTGTTTACCGGACCTGTGTGCCACGGCCCTAGCCTGGCTGCTCGTCGAAACCAGCAGTCGACAGCGGGCGAAACACCCGCGCTCCCGGCAACTATGGAATGGCCGTGGGATCAGTTCCCTTCCCTGCCTCTTCCGCCATGTGCTCCGCCAGCAGGTTCCAGCTCAGGAAATGCCCTCCGGCCGTGGGCGCTCCGGTTTCGGGGTTATAACACTCGTTCATGCCGCCTGTCGTGTGGTAGTCGCGGACCAGCAAACTCACCGTCTTCTCCGCCAGTTCCTGCGCCTCTTTTCCGCGTCCGTAATTCATCAATCCGTGCATCAACAGATAGTTGGAGATCACCCAGACCGGACCACGCCAGTAACCGGATTTTGGATTATAGAGCGGCTCGTCCGGCGCGAGCGTGCGAATGCCGTAGTCACACCAGAACTCCTTCGGGTTCAGGATGTGTTCGTCGATCATGCGCTTGGCCTGCTCGGGAGTGGCGATCCCAGCCCACAAGGGCACAAAGTTCGTCCACGTCTTGATGTGAATCGGCTTGCCCGTCCGAGCGTCGATGTTCAGGAACATGCCGTCCGCCTCCGACCACATCTTTTCCTGAACCAGCCGGCGCAATGCTTCTGCTTTCTGCTTGTAGTCGGTCGCATCGTCGCTCTTACCTAGCTTCTGAGCCAACACCGCCGTCGCCAGATACTCCCGGTAGATGTAGCACTGCAAATCTACACCCTCCGTGACTTCAGCCGGTTTGTCAGACACCGCGGGGTTGTTGTCCACGCCGCTCTCGACCCCGTTGTACCAACGAAAGAGGCCGTCAGGGGAGCGTCGAGTGTTCTCCCAGAAGTTAAGGGTGTGCGTCAATTTCGCGTAGTTGGATTGCTTACTGGCGCCGTTCTCCCGACGGAGCCACTCAAAGTCACCCATGGTCACGGATGCCCGCAGCGCCGCCTGGACCAGGAAGGGCTTGCACATCTCCGGCAGCGCCCAAAGCGCGTCCGGCGCGATCTCTCTCGGCGTGTAGCCCTGCCAGTTCGCGTACTCGTCGACGAACTCTAGAAAATCTTGCACCGAAGTCGCTAAAGGCTTCCCTACACCGTCGTAGCTCAGCGCCACACCCATGAAGTACATGTCCCAGTCGAAAAGTTGGAAATAAGGGCCGGCGGGAACCAAGTACTCATGTTTGAGAATGCCTTGGGGTGGTTTAACGACGTTCTGTTTGGCGTGATATTTCTCGAAAAGCTGCGAGATTTCGCTGCTGCTTTGAGCTTTCAAGGCCGGTGCGACCCACAACGCGAGCATGACGGGAAGCGCGACGAAGTGTGGGCGGGGTGCATTGATCTCGCGCATGGTAGCTGCCTCCTGTCGGGCGAGGTGTGTGGCGAATTGGCGAATCGTCTCGCGCGGTCTGTATGATTCCCTACTCGCCATTCGCTCCCTCCCGTCACAGCGTACGGACGAACGCTCCCAAATTGCGCACCTTGCCCGCGAGCCGCTTAAAGCGACGCAAGTCCAGTGCGGTGGCCCCGTCGGACAAAGCGCGGGCCGGGTTGTCATGAACTTCCATAAACAAGCCATCGACCCCCGCCGCTATGCCTGCGCGCGCCAGCGGCTCGATGAAGCGTGGCTCGCCTCCGCTGCGGGCACCCTCGCCACCCGGAAGTTGGAGCGCGTGGGTGACGTCGAGGATCACAGGATAGCCGAGATCTCTCATGATCGCCAAGCCTCGGAAGTCCACAACGAGATTGTTGTACCCGAAGGACGCTCCTCGCTCGGTGAGCATGATTCGGTGGTTGCCAGTACTCGCAACTTTCTCCACCGCCTTGCGCACGTCATAGGGGGAAAGGAATTGGCCCTTCTTGATGTTTACCACCGTGCCTGCCCGCCCTGCTTCCAGCAAGAGATCCGTCTGCCGCGAGAGGAAGGCGGGAATCTGGATCACCTCACAGACTTCGGCTGCGGGACGAACCTGGGAGACCTCGTGCACGTCTGTCAGCACAGGGAGACCGAACTCCCGCCTTACCCGCGCCAGAATCTGCAGCCCACGCTGGAGTCCCGGACCGCGATAGGAGGCGAGGGAAGTTCGATTGGCCTTGTCATACGACGCCTTGAAGATAAAAGGAATCTTCAGGGTCCTGGTCACGGCGGTGAGGCGCTCGGCTATGCGCAGCGTGTGGCGTTCGCTCTCGATCACGCAGGGGCCGGCAATC
>Ga0306920_100013277_pt1 | contig 11215 bp, 10 predicted proteins | sample flu12Cox44000170_FD_204666 | JGI IMG/M metagenome (GOLD analysis project Ga0306920, IMG submission 204666) | Lab enrichment of tropical soil microbial communities from Luquillo Experimental Forest, Puerto Rico - flux4day.12C.oxic.44.000.170 (v2)... | ecosystem: Environmental > Terrestrial >...
CGGAACCAGGATATCGCAAGGCAACACCAGCAGTTGCTCGTTAGTCATGGGCTCGCCTTCGGGAAAGCCTTTTACGGTCTTGTTCTGTGCAACGAATTTTTCGAGGTCCCAAAGGTTCAAACCCTTGGCGTTATACACTCCGCCAAAAGCATCGGTGACCGCCGTCACTTTTACTCCATACCGCGCCAGGCTAAGAGCCGCTACTGACCCTACATTCCCAAAACCTTGGACCACCGCAGTGGCTTTGCTGATGTCCAGGCCGATCGTGTCGGTGGCACGATTAACTAAATAGCCCACGCCGCGTCCGGTCGCTTCGCGTCGTCCAAGCGAGCCACCGATTCCCACAGGCTTGCCGGTAACAATGCTCGGGACGGTATAGCCCGCGTGAACGGAATAGGTGTCCATCATCCAGGCCATGACTTGCTCATTGGTTCCCAAATCGGGCGCCATCACGTCGACCTGCGGCCCAATAAAAGGGATCATTTCCTGTGTATAACGCCGTGTGAGCCGTTCCAATTCGTCTTTAGACATTTTATTGGGGTCACACGTGATTCCTCCCTTTGCGCCGCCGTACGGCAGTCCGGTCAACGCGCATTTCCAGCTCATCCACATAGCCAGGGCGGCGACTTCGCCTAACGTCACATCTCGGTGATATCGTAGCCCGCCCTTGGTGGGGCCCAGGGTGAGATGATGCTGAACACGGTATCCGGCAAAAACCTGTGTCGTTCCGTCATCACGACGAATCGGCAAGGCCACAGTCATCGATCGCTTCGGAAATTTTATCCGCCCTCGTTCCGAGTCCGGAATCTCCAGGTGGTCAGCCACGAGGTCAAACTGCTGGCAAGCCATCCGGAAGGTGGGATGATCGTAGATTTGCATCGCCGGACCATAAGAGATCCGGCCACGCTTTTCACGGAATTTCCTGCATTTTAATTCGGTTCAACCACGCCTACACTAGGAAGAAATGTCCGATACGCTGGTCATTAACGAAATCTATCTGAGCTTGCAGGGCGAGAGCACTTTCACAGGGTTGCCATGCATCTTTGTGCGCCTGACGGCGTGCAACCTGCGCTGTTCCTATTGCGACACCGCCTATGCCTTCACCGAAGGCAAGCGAATGGCATTGCCCGAAATCTTTGTCGAAGTCCAAAGGATATCCAAACCGTTTGCGCAGCCCGGCGCAGTTGCACTAGTGAACTCGAAGCAATTGCTCCGATTGCCCTTGGTTGAGCTCACGGGCGGTGAACCATTGCTGCAGTCGAACGCGCTGCCGTTGATGAAAGGCTTGTGTGATGACGGTTTCACGGTGCTGCTGGAAACCAGCGGAGCGCACAATGTGGAACCGGTCGATGCGCGTGTGCGAAAGATCATGGATTTGAAATGTCCCAGCAGTGGCGAGGTTGCAAGAAATCGCTGGGCCAACCTGCCGCACCTGAAGGCCACTGATGAGATCAAGTTCGTGATCGGCACGGTTGAAGATTATGAATGGACCAAGGAGCAGATCGCCGCACATCGACTTGCTGAGATTTGCCCTTTGCTGGTGTCATGGGTGCATCCGTTAGGTCCGGGGCAGCAACACTCATCTCTTAAACCGGTGCCGGCTGGGCAGACGCCTGTAGGACGTCAGGAATTGGCCGAACGAATCATTGCCGACGCGTTGCCGGTGCGTTTCCAAGTGCAGCTGCACAAAATCCTCTGGCCACCGGACAAACGAGGTGTTTGATTCCAGCAGTAACGCCGCCAACCATCAATGACAAGCCGCACCACGCTCGGCCTGCTGAAAGCCTATGAATCCCGCAACGTTACATTTATTGAGCCGGACGGGTCCTGGCCGATTGTGTGGTCGCGAGCGCGTGGCGTGCACGTTTGGGACGAGCAAGGCAAACGTTACCTCGACCTAACCGCGGCGTTTGGGGTAGCAGCGGCGGGCCACGCCAACCCCCGTGTGGTTGCAGCCGGACGCAGGCAAATGGGACGTTTGCTCCACGCCATGGCAGATGTGCATCCGCACCGGCTCAAAGCAGAACTGGCCCGGGAGTTGAGCGCCCTAACATTCGAGCGCTGGTCTGCATCAAAGGGGCGTCCCACTAAAGCGGTTAGTAGCGGCAAAACGATTTTCTGCAATTCCGGGTTCGAAGCGGTGGAAGCGGCCTTAAAGACCGCGCTGCTCGCAACCAACCGAGCTGGCGTCATTGCTTTTGAAGGCGGCTATCACGGATTGGGCTATGGCGCGCTCAACGCCACACACCGCCCCCACTTCCGCTCACCTTTCCGAACACAACTGCGTGAATTCGGCCAATTCGTGCCGTTCCCCGGTTGCCCGACCGGCGCTACTTCGGACAGCAGGCTCCCAGCTCTGGAAGCGGTCGAAGCACAGATGAGGCGACACGCGCGCACAAAGAAATTTGGAGCAATACTTGTAGAACCGATCCAGGTGCGTGGTGGCATCAATATCCCGCCACCCGAGCTGCTCCCCGTGCTAAGGCGTATTTGTAACGATTACGAATTGGTTCTGATCCTGGATGAGATCTACACCGGCTTTGGGCGTACCGGAAAATGGTTCGCTTGCGAGCATTACGGCGTCATACCCGACCTGATTTGTGTTGGTAAAGCGTTGACCGGCGGGTTCCCTCTCTCGGCATGTATCGGTCGCGCAGATTTAATGGACGCGGCCTGGCCGGTTTCCGGCGGCGAGGCCATCCATACGAGCACGTTCCTGGGGCACCCCGTTGGCTGCGCCATGGCTCTGGCGAACATAAGCGAAATACGAAGTCGCTGTTTAGTAGAGCGCAGCGCTAATCTGGGAGAGTTTTTGACTCGGGAACTCTCGAGGGTGGCTAGCCCGAGGAGGGCAAAGACCAAAGTCCTATTCAACGCTCGTGGTCTGGGTCTCCTTGCCGGGTTGGAGCTCCAGTGCGGCGATGGTTCACCCGCAACCAGACGGTCACTCGACACTATCAAATTGCTGCTCCACCTCGGCTTTATCTTCTTGCCGGAAGGCGAGCACGCTAACGTGATTAGTTTCACGCCATCTTTAACCATCTCCAAGGCCCAACTCCGTTTGGCGGTCCTGACATTGGAGAAGGTCATTTTCGGAGCTCTCGCTAAATGAAACTGAGCGAGATAAAGCAGCTGCTGGCCGACCATCAGATCCAACTAACCAAATCTCTGGGCCAGAACTTTCTGCACGACGGCAACCAACTCCGCCGGATCATTCGCGCAGCAGCGCTGCGCAAATTCGATAAGGTCCTCGAAGTCGGCCCAGGCCTCGGACCGCTGACAGAAATGCTGCTTGGAAATGCCAGCCAGGTATTGGCGATCGAGAAGGACGCCAGGCTGGTGCCAATCCTGGCCGAACGCTTTCGCGATAAAATCTCCAAATCGTGTCAAGATAGCGGACCTTTGCGATTGTTACAGGACGACGCGCTCGATTTCCTGCGGCGTGAACCTCGCGATTGGACCGGTTGGAAGCTGGTTGCCAATCTGCCCTACACCGTTGCCTCGCCGATTCTCGTGGAACTGGCCAACAGTCGATCTATTCCTGAACGCATCGTGGTTACACTTCAGCTCGAAGTAGCCCATCGTTTGATGGCTGAACCCGGTGATGATGATTACGGCATCCTGACTTTGCTAATTCAAATCGCGTATAAACCAGTCGAATGGTTCAAAATCCCCGCCGGCTGTTTTTTCCCTGAACCGGACGTGGACTCGGCCTGCGTGGTCCTGGCTCGTCGCGAGCAGCCACTTCTGGCAACTGGTCTGCAAGATAAATTCAACACAATCGTCAAACGCAGTTTCTCGCAACGCCGCAAAATGATGGCAAAGTTGTTGAAAGCCGATTGGCCGGCCCATAGCGTGGAACGCGCATTTGTCGAGGCATCGCTTCCGCTCCACACACGGGCGGAAAACGTGAGTTTGGAGCAATTTGTACTGCTAACGACCCTTTTGCATGAGCGAAGAAATCTTTGATGTAGTCAACGAGCGCGACGAGGTAGTTGGAAAACGCCCACGCAGTGAGGTCCATCGGCTGGGCCTCATGCATCGCGCGGTGCACGTCCTGGTTTTCAATGCGCGAGGAGAGGTGTTCCTGCAAAAGCGTTCAATGAGCAAAGATCGGCAACCAGGCCTTTGGGACTCCTCCGCGTCAGGGCACCTGGATAGCGGCGAGGCTTACGATGCTTGTGCAGTCCGGGAGTTGAGCGAGGAAATCGGCCTGCGACTGGATTCAGCGCCCGTGAGGCTTTTCAAACTGCCGGCTTCTGAACAAACAGACCAGGAACACGTTTGGGTTTACCGTTGCACCGCAGAAGGCCCGTTTACATTACATCCGGAAGAGATTGAAACAGGCGGGTGGTTCGCTCTGGAAAGAGTCAATCTTTGGATGGAAGAAAAACCTGAAGAATTTGCCAGCGCACTGCTGACAATCTGGCCTAAGGTGCAGACAGGCTAAAAATGGTAAAATGGTTGGCGCATGGTTTTTGCCAATCCAGAAATTGTCGCGACACGAAACAATTTTCGAAAAATCGAAAAAGGGTATTAAATGGCCCAATTTAAGCTTAAAATCATGGGCGCAAGTAGTGAGAATGACGCGGTGTTAGTGTTTATTCGTGTCCATTCGTGGTTGCAAGTCGAGCGCGCTTGACCTGGATCGTGGGCTCCGCTACGTTGCGACACAGAGAATAAAGTTCTTACAGTTTTTATGGACAACTTTTTAGTACCGATGGTGGTCGAACAGACCGGGCGTGGCGAACGTGGGTACGACATCTATTCGCGCTTGCTCGTCGATCGGATTGTGTTTTTGGGAACCCCGGTTGACGACATGGTCGCCAACGTAATTATCGCTCAGCTGCTCTTTCTACAAATGACCGATCCGAAGAAGGACATTCATTTGTACATTAATTCACCTGGTGGGAGTGTAACGGCTGGTCTGGCCATTTATGATACCATGCAGTTCCTGACCTGCGACGTGAATACCTATTGCATCGGCCAGGCGGCCAGCATGGGTGCCGTGCTGCTTTGTGGCGGAACCAAAGGCAAGCGCTATGCGCTGCCCAACGCCAACATCATGATCCACCAGGTCCTGGGCGGGGCTGAGGGCGCCGCCAGCGACGTTGAGATCCGAGTCCGGTACATGCTTAAACTCAAGCAACGGCTCAATTCGATCATCTCCAAACACACTGGCCGCTCCATCGAGCAGGTCGAGAAAGATTGTGACCGTGACAATTTCATGAGCTCGGAGGAGGCAAGAAGTTACGGTCTTGTCGACGAAGTAGTGCAATCTCGCAAAGAAATCCCGGGTCTTACCGAACACGTAAGCAGTCTGGCCGATAAAAAGTCATAGCCTCAATGGCGCGGCCGACCAATATCACGCTTTGCAGTTTCTGCGGCAAGTCCCACGCCGAAGTCAAAAAGCTTATTGCGGGTCCTGGAGTTTATATTTGCGACAACTGTGTTGTCCTGTGCAAACAGGTCCTCGACAAAGAGCTGGCGACCCAGGCCAGGAAACAGAAACCCAAACTCAGCGTCCCGAAGCCCGCCGAGATTAAACGGCAGCTAGATCTGCACTGCGTCGGACAGGATCACGCCAAAAAAACTTTGGCGGTAGCCGTTCACAACCATTACAAACGCATCGTCCAGGAACGCCAGCCTGGTGCGGAAGAAGAGGGTCAGGCCAACGATCCTCACGCCGGCGTTGAAATCGAAAAAAGCAATATTCTGATGATCGGCCCGACTGGTTCGGGCAAAACCCTCCTGGCCCGCACGTTGGCACAGATCCTCGATGTGCCCTTTGCAATGGCCGATGCCACGACTCTCACGGAAGCCGGGTACGTCGGTGAAGACGTCGAAAACATCATCCTGCGGCTGCTCCAGAATGCCGATTACGATGTTAAGCGCGCCCAGCGTGGCATCGTTTACATTGACGAGATCGACAAAATTGCGCGCAAAACGGAAAACGTCTCTATTACGCGCGATGTCTCAGGGGAAGGCGTCCAGCAGGCGTTGCTGAAAATCCTTGAAGGAACTGTCTGTAATGTGCCGCCCCAGGGCGGGCGGAAACATCCACAACAGGAGTACATTCGCGTCGACACGACCGACATACTTTTTATCTGTGGCGGAGCGTTTGTAGGCGTTGAGCGGATCGTCCAACGACGTTTGGGTAAACACGTGATGGGGTTCCGTGCCGCGGAAGATGGATTCAAAGCCGCCAGTATCGATCGGCAGCAAGTGTTGCAACACATCGAGCCTGAAGATCTGCTCTCATTCGGTTTCATCCCGGAATTTATCGGGAGGCTGCCGATGGTCACAGTACTTGCCGAACTGACCGAACAGCAGTTGGTTTCAATCCTAACGGACACCAGGAATGCGCTGACCAAGCAGTACGCCAAACTCATGGCCATGGAAGGCGTTGAACTTGAATTCTCTCCAGAAGCCCTTCAAGCACTCGCCGGGCTCGCCATTCGGAAGGGAACTGGTGCCAGGGCATTGCGAAGCCTGTTGGAGAAGCTCATGCTCGACGTGATGTATGAAGTGCCCAGCAGTGACGATATCGTCGAGGTGAACATCACCCATCAAGTGGTATCCGGCGAATCCAAACCGCTGGTGCGCCGCAAACACGGCCGGGCGGCGGCGTAGCATTGAATTCCGAAACCCGAAGGCCGAAGCTCGAAAGAATACCGAACGGCCGAAATCCGAATGCCAAGGGCTTTACGATAATTGCTGCTCAGATCATCAAAATCCGCCGCACCAGCTAGTCAAAGCAGATTGACCGGAAACTGATCTTCCGTCTCAGTTCGCGGCGATCGTGTGCGGGGGGCTGCTTTGGGCCTCTCAGATGCTCGGGATGAGGCGCTCGATGGATTCTCGACGCCGATTTGAGTTTGACTGGTCCCTCTTCCCAACGCCGCGTGAAGCTTTCGGAGTGCGGACCTGAGCACGCTAACTTCTTCCCCCGAAAACAGAGCTCCGATCTCGAGATAGAGCAGTTTTCGGCTTCTTTCATCCTCACGCAACCACGTTTTTCCCTGCTCGGTCAAACACACCAGTACCGAACGCTTATGGGCCGGATTTCCCACAATCATAACGTGCCCCTCATTTCCAAGTCGATCCACCAGGATCTGGATATTCTGCCGTGACGTGAACCGCTCACGCGCAATCTGAGGGACAGTTGCTGCGCCTTGACGATTAATGATGTCCAAGACCGCATGTTCAGCTCCTGAAATCCCGGTTTCGTGCTCTGGCTTGCCCCGCTGTCTGAGCTTTATTGCCACCGCGTTAATCTCGTTTAAAAGGTCTAGCAATGGCAATTGCCGGTCGTCATGGTTTGAAGGAGTCAAGGAAGCAGAAACGGAAACTTCCGGATTTAGTGGGGTAATAGAATTCTGATTAATCACAGTAAGAGATTCGACGGTGACAACCAGTTGTCAATTCAGAAATTCTTTGGAAAAGTTGCCCTGAGGGGGCAGCTAAGGAAGCCACCGCGGTGTTCAGAGCGGCATCGCGTTCGAGGATGAAGACCACCCCGTTCGTCCGGGACCCAATCCATTCAGCGGGTGACCACGGACCCACACTGATACACACGGATTTAGGAATGGGTCTGCCAATCAAAGGCAATATGCTCTAGCTTTTCAGTGAGCGATTCCCGTTCCTTGGACCGCACGGCGCGGCTGCTTCGCATCGGTGTTCATCCGTGGTTTGAAAATTGAATGACTATGGATGAACCGCACCAGCGAGGATACTACAACCCCTCGGCCACTAAGTCTCCGACCTGTGGGGTTGTATGCCCCATTTTGCCGGCGGCAAGGCTTTTGATCTTCTCGCGCACCACTTTTATGACGCTGCTTTCGATGGCTTGGGCTGCTTTGGTTTCGCCCAGGAAATCCAGCATCATCTGCCCGGCGCAAATGGCGGCCAATGGATTGATGATTCCTTGCCCGGTGTACTTAGGGGCGCTGCCGCCAATCGGCTCGAACATACTGGTTCCTTTCGGATTTATATTTCCGCCGGCAGCGATGCCCATGCCGCCCTGCACCATGGCGCCCAGGTCGGTAATGATATCTCCAAACATGTTGTCGGTCGCGATCACATCAAACCACTCTGGATTTTTCACAAACCACATGGTGGTGGCATCTACGTGAGCGTAGTCGCGTTTGATGTCCTTAAAATCCTTTTCGCCGATTTCGTTAAAAGCGCGTTCCCAGAGGTCGAAGGCGAATGTCAAAACGTTCGTTTTGCCGCAAAGCGTGAGCTTTTTGTCCTTGTTGCGTTTGCGGGCGAATTCGAAGGCAAACCGCAGGCAACGCTCGACACCTCGACGCGTATTGACGCTCTCTTGCAAAGCAACCTCGTTCGCGGTTCCCTTGAACACAAACCCTCCCGCCCCGGTATACAGGCCTTCGTTGTTTTCCCGCACCACCACGAAGTCGATGTCGGCAGGGGTTTTATCCTTAAGCGGACAAAACCGCTCGTCGTACAATTTGACGGGACGCAGATTAATGTATTGCTCCAGTTCGAATCGCGTGCGCAGCAGGATCCCCTTTTCAAGAATTCCTGGTTTTACATTTGGATGACCGATGGCGCCCAATAAGATTGCGGGAAACTTGCGTAATTCCTCCAGCACGCTGTCGGGCAGAATTTCACCCGTCCGCAAATACCGATCGCCACCGATGTCGTACTTGGTGTAGTTGAGCTTCAAGCCAAACTTCTTTGAGGCCGCATCCAGAACTTTGACCGCTTCCTGAACAACCTCCGGCCCAGTGCCGTCGCCGCCAATCACTGCGATGTCATAGCTCTTCATACAAATGTGCTTCTGCTCCTTTCACAGAGAGCCTGATACTAGAGGTTCCCTATGGTGTGGCAACGGAATTTTCAGCGATATGGATGCCCAGGCACATCCGCCGCCGCCCGCACGGAGAGCGCCCTTTCCTCACGCAGCTGCGTACGAAGTAGTAAGCCTCGAAACGAGTTCTCTGCGGTTCTTAGGTTGGACATTCGTGCGGACTAAAGTCCGCGCCCTTCTGGCCCGCAGCCGGACGAAGCCCAAAGAAGTGCTAAGCGCAGACATTGCCCGACGAACAAATAGGCGCCATCCGACACGAGAATTCGACTCCGCCTGATAGACGGAAGTTGATGTGCCGGTATTGTGGAACCCGGACAACCAACCGGTCGATTCACTTGTCAGGCCTTATAGACGCATGGTCTGTAGCGAAGGCGGCGGTTCGGAGTAAGTCCTATTCTAATGCAGAAACCACATCAGTTCGGCAGGAAAGCAACTATAGCATTAATCGTTGTTTTGGGCTTCATCTGCGCAGTCGTTTTTATCAGGCGGAGTTCCCGAGAGCTGGCCACGACTGGTAATCCAAATGCGGCAGCCGCTTGTTCCAATCCACCGCCCTCTGAAGCCACTGTGGAAATGACCGCCAGTCAACTGACTTCGATAAAGATCGAACCGGTAGGAACGCATTTGTTTCCTGTCGAAAAGGAGGCCGTCGGCACAATCGATTTCGACGGTGATTTGTCAGTCCAGGTCTTCCCCACCGTTCAAGGGAAGCTTCTCAGGGCCCTCGTAGAGCTTGGCGATCAAGTCACAAAAGGGCAGCCCCTTTATACAATAGAGAGTACGGACCTTATCCAGGCTGAATCGACGTTGATTGGAGCGGCCGCAAGCTTCGAATTAACCAGCAAGCAGCTGGCGCGGGTCAAAACGCTGGGTGAGACCAACGGCATCGCGCAAAAGGAATTGGAACAAACGACCTCAGAACAACAAACCGCGGACGGTTCGCTGAAAGCGGCACGAGATGCCGTGCGGATGTTTGGCAAAACAGATGCCGAAATCGATCAGATCATCGCCACTCGGAAAGTGGACCCTGCCCTGGTGGTGGCCAGTCCAATTAGCGGCCAAGTCACTGCAAAAAACAACACGGCGCCCGGAGTTCTGGTACAGCCCGGCATCGCACCGGCGCCGTACACAGTATCGGACATTTCCGTCAAATGGATGTTGGCGAACGTGACGGAAAGCGACAGCCCCCTGGTCCGGTCCGGACAACCGGTTCAGGTGAAGGTGCTGGCCTACCCGGACCGTTTGTTCGAAGGAAAAATTTCCAAGACGTATGTCCCGGTCGATCCTGCTACGCATCGCGTCACCATCCGGTCGGAGATCAAGGACGATAAGAACGAACTGCGGCCAGGGATGTTGGCCAATTTCGTGATTGTGGTAAAGGAACCTGTCGAGGCCACCGCCATTGCCGCCAATGGCGTGGTTCGCGAAAGCGACGGAACCATGACCGTTTGGGTCACGACGGACCGGAAGAAATTTGTCCAAAAGGTCGTAAAGACGGGCCAGCGAAGGGACGGTCAGGTGCAAATTTTTGATGGTTTGCAACGGGGCGAGCTGGCGGTCACCGAAGGCGCCATCTTTTTAAGCAATATGCTTAACGCTCCACCGACTGACTAACGCGAACCAAAAGGAGCACGTGGATCAGCAAACACAGGAGGCCCAAGGGATCGGAGCTCGGCACCACCCAACCTAATCCGGCATGTTCAAATCTCTCATCGCTTTTTGTCTGAGCCGCCGCGCGATCGTGGTGTTTGGGTTGCTGTTGTTTGTCGGAGCAGGAACTGTCGCGTACACAGAGCTGAATATCGAGGCCTACCCCAACCCCACCCCGGTGATTCTGGAGATTACCGCGCAAGCCCCGGGGCTTTCCGCTGAAGAGATGGAGCGTTATTACACGCGACCCATTGAGATCGGGCTCTATTCGACTCCCGGCATTGATGTGATTCGATCGACTTCATTTTACGGGCTGTCGTTTGTGCGTGTCGTATTCAAGTACGGTGTGGATTTTCATTTCGCTTACGGCCAAGCGGCCATTGCACTGCAGCAAAACGTCAACCTCCCAGGCGGCCAGGTCCCGACCATTCAACAGAACAGTACGACTGGGGAAATCTTCCGGTATCAGCTCGTCGGGCCAACACACTTTGGTTTAATAAATCTCCGCACCGTCCAGGATTGGGTCGTGCGGCGCAGGCTGTTGACCATCCCTGGCATCGTGCAAGTGAACAGCTGGGGAGGACCGACCAAGCAATTCCAGGCCGAGGTCGATCCACACAAACTGGAATTTTACAACATCACTGTCCCGCAGATTTTGGCGGCACTGGGTAACGCGAACCTCAACGTAGGCGGCCGTGAAATCCGTATCGGCCAGCAATCCATTAATAT
>Ga0306920_100013278_pt1 | contig 11215 bp, 12 predicted proteins | sample flu12Cox44000170_FD_204666 | JGI IMG/M metagenome (GOLD analysis project Ga0306920, IMG submission 204666) | Lab enrichment of tropical soil microbial communities from Luquillo Experimental Forest, Puerto Rico - flux4day.12C.oxic.44.000.170 (v2)... | ecosystem: Environmental > Terrestrial >...
AGACCAGGAAGCAGGCGATATTGGCGAATTCCTCGGCCCGCCCCATGCGGCCCAATGGCACCGGCCGCCCGGCCTGCGCGATAAAGTCCTCGAGCGAGACGTTGGCGCCCTCGCGGCGATGCCGGCGGACGATCTGGTCGCTGACGATGACCCCGACATGCAATGAGTTGACCAGCACATTGTAAGGCGCACCCTCGCCCGACAGCACCTTGGAAAACGCCATCTGCGCGGCACGGCTGACCGAGGTCGGCGCGCTGTTGGCGCCGGGCGCCTTGGCGCCGATGTTGAGGACGTTGACGATGCGGCCCCAGCGGCGCTGCTTCATCTGCGGAAAGACCAGCCGGGCGAGCCGGATCTGGGCGAAGAGTTTGAGGTCGAGATCGGCCTGCCACATCTCGTCGGTCAGCTCCTCGGAGGGCCCGCTGGTCGCCTGCCCGGCGTTGTTGACCAGGATGTCGATCTTACCATGCTCGGACATCACCGTGTCGTAAGCCCGGCGGATGTCGGCAGCCTTGGAGACGTCGGCGCTGACCGTCGCGACCTTGCCCTTCGCATTGGCTTGGATCTGCCGCTTGGCTTCGGCGAGTGTCTCCGGAGCGCGCGCTATTATCGCGACATCCGCCCCCGAGGCGGCAAATCTCTGCGCCATCGCCAGGCCCAGCCCCTTGCTGCCGCCGGTGACCACAGCACTTTTCCCGTCGAGCCGTATATCCATGTCGGGCGTCCTTCCCCAGCGTTATACAATGGTGGCGACCGTCACCCGGCGGTCAGCCGATCGATCTCGCGCATGTCCTCCTCTGTCAATGCCCAACCCGCGGCGCGGAAATTTTGCTCGACCTGTTCGGGCTTGGTGGCACCGGCGATGACGCTCGCCACTTGCGGCCGCCGCAGCAGCCAACTGACCGCGAGCTCCAGCAAGGTGTGGCCGCGTTCCGCCGCGAAGCCTTCGAGGCGCTCGACGACCGACCAATTGCTGTCGGTCAGATAGCGGTCGGCGGCGTGTCGCATGTAGGTCAGCCGGGCGCCTTCGGGCAGCGGCATATCGCGCTGGTATTTGCCGGTTAAGAGGCCGTTGGCGAGCGGTGCGAACGGGATCAGGCCGAGACCGTAAGCCTGCAGCATCGGCATCATCTCGCGGTCGAGCCGGCGCGACAGCAGGCTGTACTCCTCCTGGCACGAGACGAAGTGGTGCAGGCCGTGATGTTTGGCCGTCCACTGGGCCTCGACGACCTGCCAGGCGGGCAAAGTAGAGCAACCGATGTAGCGTACCTTGCCCTGCCGAACGAGGTCGTCGAGCGCCCGCAAAGTCTCCTCGATCGGGGTCATCGGATCGGGCTGGTGCTGCTGGTAGAGGTCGATCCAGTCGGTTTTGAGCCTTTTGAGGCTCGCCTCGACCTCGGCCATGATGTAATGGCGCGAGGCCCCCTGAAGGCGCCCCGCCGCGTCCATCGGCCGGGCGAATTTGGTCGCCAGCACGATGTCCTTGCGGCGGTCGCCGAGGATCTCGCCGAGGCAGCTCTCGGAGCTGCCGCGCGGATCGCCATAGGTGTCGGCCTCGTCGAAGAGCGTGATGCCGAGATCGAGTGCCTTGTGAACGACCTTGCGGGTCGCCGCGAGATCGATACGGCCGCCGAAATTGTTGCAGCCGAGCCCGACGGCCGAAACGAGGAGGCCCGATCTCCCGAGATTGCGCTGTTCCATCAGTTCTCCGATTTAGCTGATCAGCCGTGACCACGTCGAACGCTTATCGCTCGCTAGCCATGATGATAAGCTGGACAACGACAAAGAGGGGAGAAACCGTGCATCGAAAATGGTTTATGGCAGTGGTTCTGGTGGCGGCCGGAGTGCTTTGGGCATTTCCAACGGCGCTGAACACGAACCCAGCCAAAGCCGCAGAGGTCACAGTGCTCAGCGCCGTCGCTGTGAAGTCGGCGTTGGACGAACTCGCCGCCGACTTCGAACGCACCACCGGAGACAAGCTGGCGATAAGCTACGCCACGGCCGGCGACGCTGTAAGGCGAATTCGGGGAGGAGAGAGCGCTGACGTAACGATTCTGCCAAGGCCTCGCATGGACGAACTTGTGCAGGAAGGGAAAATACTTCCCGAAAACACGGCCAATTTCGCAAGCCCGCCGTCGGCGTGGCGGTGCGTGCCGGCGCGCCGAAGCCCGATATAAGCTCGCCCGACGCGCTGAAGCGGTCGCTCCTCGCGGCCAAATCCATATCTTACGCCGACCCGGCGAAGGGTGGTGCCAGCGGCGTTCAATTTGCCCACGTGCTCGAACGCCTCGGAATTGCCGATGAAATGAAGGCAAAGACCAAGCTAGTACCGGGGCCCGAGGCGCCCGACCTCGCAGCGCGTGGCGAAGTTGAGATTGCGGTTGCGATGGTTCCGGAAATCCTTCCGGTGCGCGGCGTCGATCTGGTCGGCGCATTGCCGCAAGAACTGCAGAATATAACAGACTTCTCATACGTTGCGGGAACCCTGGTGGCGGCCAAGCAAATGGCTATCGCGAAGGCGTTGGTCCAATTCATTACCGGCCAGGCCGCCGCACCCATCGTCAAATCGAAGGGCTTAGAGCCGGGCTAGTCTACAGGTCAGCTTTCGAGATCAGGCGGCAAACGCCGCGAAGATTTCGTCGAGTGCCGTCAGCTGGTTGCCGTTGACCGAATTGGGGACGAGGACCGGGGTGTTGAGGCCAGCGGCGTACCACTCGCCGAGTCGGTCGCGCACTTTCGCAGCTGGGCCGTAGAGCGTGGTGTCGGCGATCCAGCGATCGGTCAGGTAGCGGGGGATGTCGTCCCGGCGGTTTTCGGCGAGGGCCTGCTCGATCGCCCGCATCTCCTCGCCGTAGCCGGCTTCCTTCCAGTAGTTGCGGTAGTTCGGCAACATCACATAGCGCTCGAGCCGGCGGCGATGCAGCGCCAGCGCGCCGGCCAGGTCGTCAGTGATGCACACCGGCAGCATGTTGCCCATCAGGAAATCCGGGTCGGCGCGCCTGACCGGCGGGATGACGGACAAAGAATCCGCCAGATGCGACAGGCTGGCATTGGCGAACAACACGCCTTCGGCGATCTCGGCGGCGAGTGCGACCATCCGCTTGCGCAACGCGGCCAGCACGATTGGCGGCAGCGGACCGACGCCGTCAAAGGATCTGAGCTTCTCGACAAAGGCGCGGGTGTCGAAGAGCGGCTTGCCCGGGGTGATGCCGAGACGCTGATGCATCGGGCCGTGGGCGACGCCGATGCCAAAGCGGAAGCGCCCGCCGGAGACCTCATGGATGTAGGCGGCACCCGCCACGAATTCTTCGGTCGTCTGAGAATAGATCGGCGCGATCGCGGTGCCGAAGCGGATCCGCTCGGTGGCCAGCGCCAGACCGGTGCATTGCGCCATGTTGCCATAGCGGCTCGGCATGTAGATGCCCGAGAAACCGCGCCGCTCGATTTCGCACGCGAGGTCCAGGGTTTGGCGCCGCCGCCCCGGCACGGCAACGAGGCTGATCGCAGGCAGAGGCTGGGGCATCGGCAACTCCGTTAAATGAAAACTCTGCTCCAACAGGACTAACTGTCCTGCGCGCGTCTGAGCTACACCCGCGCTCTACGGCGAGCCTCGTATATCTGCAGATTGCACAGCGCCGCCCGCAGGATCGGCACGTTCACACCGAGCCGGTCAGCGCGGTTCGCGAGATCGCCGACGATATGCTCAGCCTCGGTCGGGCGCCCGTTCTCGATGTCGTACAGCATCGAGGGGGCGGCATTGGAGCCGATTTCGCCATATGCGCGACGGTACATCTCTGTGATCGCGACAGAAGGAGGATATCCCTCGGCGGTCGTGACCCGAGCGCTATCGTCGAGAGCCGCGTCGACAAAATCCGCTCCGGCTGGTGCCGCTGCGATCTCGCCGGCCCGAGCGCGGGTCAGCACCGCGATCGCCGCTGCTGCGGCAAAGCCAGAGAATTTCTCCCACATCTCGGTGACAATGTTGGCGCTGACCGTGCTTGGAACCCCACCAGCAGTGAAAGCGGCGTGGATCGCCTCGCATCGAGCAGAGTGCTCCCCGGTCAATTCCCCAAAAGAGGTGCGTCCCCTTCCGTGGCCTGGCACCATCACGTCACCCTCTGGCGTCCGTACTACCGAAAAAAACGTCACGCCGCCAAGCAACCGGTCGGCCCCGAGGCGAGCAGTCAATCGCGCGATGTGGTTTATGCCGTTCAGCACCGGCAATACCCTGCGCTACCCGCTGCGGACGTACCAAGAATGTGACCTCGGCACGGCCCTTCAGCAGCATGCCGCCGTAATAACCTCCGAGCGCTCCCGCGCCGACAATCAGAAACCGCATGACAGTCTCCTAGTTTCGGATCTCTCGCGTTCTTATTGCGAGGGGCGGTCCGCTGCAACCGCGGCGGCGCGCCTCCGATGCAAGGTCGCGCGCTTACTCGACGGTGACAATTAATTTACTGAAGCCGCGTAGAACGTTGTTCAGCATGCGCTCTTCTTTCTCGACGTGGAACCGCTTGACCCTACGCGCGAGTGCAACGAATAAGGCCCGCATCTCGAGCTTGGCGAGGTTCATGCCAACGCACATGTGCGGCCCGGCGCCGAATGCCATGTGACGTCCCGCATTGTCGCGCCGGATGTCAAAGCGGTCGGGATCGGCGAACTGTTGCGGGTCGCGATTGGCGGCGCCATAGAAGACGATCGCGCGCGAGCCTGCCGGCAGTGCGACACCGTCCAGATCATAGTCTCTTGCCACGTAGCGCGAGAAACCCTGGACCGGGGCTTCCATCCGCAGGACCTCGTTGATTGCGGAAGGAATCAGCGACGGTTCATCGCGCACTAGATCCCACTGGTCGGGGTGCTTGGCGAACAGCCACACACCGCTGGAGATGCCAAAGATCGTCGTATCGAGGCTGGGCCCCATATAGTCGATCATCATAACCGGCACCGCCTCGGGCGGCACCTCGCCGACCGCGGCGGCCGTATGGAGCGCCTCGGCCCAGCTTCCGGGCTTGAGCTTCCCCGGAACGGCATGCGTTCGCGCATAGTGCATCATTTCGGAGAGTACCGGCATGGCGTTGCGTGCGCGCTCGTTCAGCGGCCCGAAGCAGTTGAACATGCCTATGCTCCATTGCATCATCCGCTCGCGTCCTTGCTCCGGCAGGCCGACGGCGTTGGAAACAATGGTCACCGGCAGATAGGTTGCCAGCTCAGCAGTCGCGCAGAATCGCCCCTTGGCGCACAGCCGGTCGACGACCCCTTCGGCCTCGCGCTCCACCTCGTCCTCGAGCGACTTAAGGGCAGCCGGTGTCACGGGCCGGATTACCACGCGGCGCAAGCGGTTGTGAGCGTCGCCGTCGCTGCACAGTGTATTGCCGCGCAACACCTGGTTCATGTCGTCGTTCATCATCACGCCGAACGCAGACGGGAATCCCTCCCAATCTCGCAATACCCTCACAACAACGTCATAGCGAGTAAGCGCAAACATCCGGTATTTTTCGAGCCAGACCGCCGGCCCATTTCCCTCAGCCCGCGATACAGCGGCCAGGGATTCAGCAGGGCTTGGTCCGTGTAAGGGTCCAGTGTCGAGGTCGGCGTCCTGATCATTGTGGTGTTCATGGTCGTATCTCCGTCTGATGATTAGGATCGGTACGCGGGACATTCACCCCAACGGCGAACATGACGATCGCGCGCCGCAACGCGTCGATCGTCGACAAACCGACATGACGGCGCGCGTCGGAGCCGCTGATGGCTGAGCTATCGGTAGGGCAGATGCCAGGATCGGGGCGTCAACTGGCCGGGACCGCCTGCCACCCGGTACTGCACTGCGTCACATAGGGGTAATAGCCGGCAGGATCGGAACAGTAATACCAAGTCTGGGAATAGGGCTGGCTGTAGTCATAATAACCATAGTCCGGATAGTAGCCCCAAGGGGTATCCGAAGGATCCGCCGAAGAAAAACCTGTTGCCGCGAAATCGATTGCCGTCGAACCTGCCGTCGTGAAATCGATCCCCGTGGAATCCACCCCCGTGGAAACCGCCCATCGCGTGAAACCCGCCGCCGTGGAAACCCCCGCCACCGCCGCCGCCATGTGGCCCGGCGTGAGCGAGATTCGGCCGGCTGAGGGCGGCAGCGCATGCCAGCGCAGCTACGATTGCCAGAGCCCTTCCCGTTCTAAGCCGGCGTCTGGGCTCGTTTACCCGTTGCATTGACGACTCCATCTGCACCAGCCGCATATCAGGCATCTGTGACTGCCGGACGCGGTTTTTAATCCTTCTAAAGTGTTGATTAACGGCCCAAATCAAATCCGCCGATTTTGCACTGGGTGCTGAGGGAAATTCAGCAATGCGCCGCGCCGACCTTGCCGCTCTGACCGCGTTCGTTACCGTCGCCGACAAGCTCAGCTTCCGGGCGGCGGCATCGCATCTCGGCGTCACTCCCTCCGCGCTCAGCCACACCATGCGGCAGCTCGAGGACCATCTCAGGATCCGCTTGCTCCACCGCACGACGCGCAGCGTTGCGCTCACCGATGCGGGGATGCGCCTGCTCGACCGGCTGCGACCGGCGATGGAGCAAGTCTCTCGAGCGCTGGAGGATCTTAATGCCGAGCAAGGGCAACCCTTCGGACCCCTGCGCCTCCATGTTGCACACCTGGCCGCCGCGGCAGTGGTCGCTCCGCTTTGGGGGCGCTATTTGGCGACGTTTCCCGACGTCCAGCTCGAAGTCCACGCCGCTTCAGCGCCGGTCGACATCGTAGCGATGGGGTTCGATGCCGGGATCGGTCCGCGAGACTGGGCCCCTGCTGACATGATCGCTGTTCGGGTGATGGGTCCGACGAGAGTGGCCGTGGTAGGCGCGCCGCCTTACTTCGCACGGCGGGGGCTACCGCACGCCCCCGACGACCTCGCCCGCCACAGCTGCGTTCAATATCGTCGAGCGGCGGGCGTCGCATTCGAGTGGCCATTCGAGCGCGACGGCAAATCACGACGGATTGCGCTCGACGGCCAGGTCGTAGTCAACGGCACCGATTTAGCGGTTCGCGCAGCGGTCGACGGGTTGGGAGTTGCGTACACGATCGAGGCTCTCGCCGACCCGTTCCTGCGCTCAGGGCAACTGGTTCGCGTGCTGGAAGACTGGTCGCCCGCCTTCGAGGGCCTATTTCTTTACTATCCTGGCCACCGGCAAGTGCCAGGCGCGCTACGCGCGCTGATAGACATGCTTCGCAGCGCCCGCGGATCGGCGCCGGCCAACGGTCCCCTCAAGCTTCCCCACGCGGCTGAGTGAACCTCGGGACCGATGCAGCGGCGCGGTGCGCGGATCGCTTCGGCAGCTCGGTCCGCGTGCCGGTCGTGAGCAGACGCGCCACGAGTTTGGACTGCGAGGTGCCCTGAGACTCTGGATGGCTACTCCGCCGCCTGAGCCCGGGTGACCTGCACCGAGTTGGGGCCGTAGCGCTCGCGGAAGGGTGCGGTATCGATCTCTTCGAGCTCGATCTCGCGGGCCAGCACCTGCCGCTTCCAGGCCTGCTGCGCCGGGTCGTGGGCGTGGAACTCGGGCATCACCTCGCGGGCGAACAGCTCCAGGCTCTCGCAAATGTGCGCGTGGGTGTTCTTGCCGGCCTGGTTCAAGAGGATGACCTGGTCGATGTGCGAGGTCTCGAACCGCCGCAGCCGGCGCCGCAGGGTCTCAGGTGAGCCGATCAACCCGCCGGAAAGCGCGCGGGCGAGCCCGTCAGGGTTCTCCCGTTTCCATTTCTCGTATTCCTCCCACAGATTGACGGTGCCAGGCTCCGGCCGTTTGCGGTTCGGACTCAAGCCGTAAAAGCGTAGCGCGAATTGAAAGAACGGGATGCCGTCGGCGCGGCGCCGCGCCTCCTCGTCGGTCTCGGCGCACATGAAATAGCTGGTCAGCGCAATATTCGGATTGGTGACGTAGTCAGCCAGCTTGTCGAGCCGCTTGGTGTAGGAATTGTAGTAGGCGTGCACCCAGGCATGCGCCGCGTCGGCGCTCAAAAACTGGAAAGCCAGCGCCCCCAAGCCGCGGCGGCCGGCCATCTCGATCGTGTCGAGCTGCGAGCAGGCGACCCATAACGGCGGATGCGGCTTCTGCAACGGCTTAGGCACGACGTTGCGCAACGGGAAATCAAAATAGGTCCCGTGGTATTCGCAACCGCCTTCCTTGAACATCGGGATCACCGCGCGCACAGCGTCTTCCCAGACCGCGCGCTTCTCAGCGAAATCGCGGTCGAAGGGTTCGAGCTCGGTGATGCTGGCGCTTTCGCCCATGCCGAATTCGACGCGGCCGCGGCTGACGAGGTCGAGGGCGGCGATCCGTTCGGCGACGCGGGCGGGGTGGACCGTCGTCAATTGCATGATGCCATGCGCGAGGCGGATGTGCTTTGTGCGCTGGCTCGCGGCGGCGAGAAAGACCTCAGGGGCGGGTGAGTGCGAATATTCCTCGAGGAAATGGTGCTCGACTTCCCAAGCAAAGTCGTAGCCCAGCCGGTCGGCGAGCTCGACCTGGTCGAGCGCGTTCTGGTAGAGCATGCACTCGCCTTCCGGCGTCCAAGGGCGCGGCAATTGCAGCTCGTAGAAGATGCCGAACTTCATCGCTTGCTCCTCACGGAGGTATCACCGCCCATCCCGGCGGCGGCTCTTTTCCCGGATGCACACTACCGCACTCTCGGCACCGGCGGGCTTTGGAGTCGGCGTAAAAGGCGGCGAATAGCGGCGGCAGGTCCTTGACCAGATCGGCGGCAGCGATCACGACGCGGAGGATCAGCGCCCCGCAATCGAAGCAGAACCATTCGAACCCGTCCTTATCCTCCGGTCCGCGTGGGCTCTCTACGACAAGCCCGACCGAGCCCGCGACCGGACGCTGTGGTGAGTGGCGCAGATGCGGCGGCAACAGAAAGACCTCGCCTTCGCGGATCGGCACGTCGTAGATCCGGCCCGCTTCGGCCACCTTCAGGACTATGTCGCCGCGCAGCTGGTAGAAAAACTCCTCACCGGGGTCGTCGTGAAAGTCGACCCGCTGGTTCGGGCCGCCGAGAACCATCACGACCATACCGGCGTCTTCGAACACCATTTTGTTGCCGACCGGCGGTCTCAGAAGATGGCTATGCGCGTCGATCCATCGCGCAAAGTTGAATGGTTGGCGGAAGCTCGCTATCGACATCGCGTCCTCTTGTTCATGGCACCTCCCAGCCGATGGCGCGACGCAGGAAATTGTACCCGAGGGCGGTAAAGGCGGCGCGCTCGGCGTTGTCCTTGCCGTAGCCATGCCCGCCCGCGGCGGGCTCGTAAAAGTAGGCTTCATAGCCCATCGCCTGCAACTTCGCCGCCATCTTGCGGGCGTGGCCCGGATGCACGCGGTCGTCCCGCCGGCTCGTGGCGATCAGGATCGGCGGGTAGGGTCGGCCGGGGACTGCTTGGTGATAGGCCGAGATCCCGGCGAGGAACGCCCAATCCGCCGGGTTGTCGGGATCGCCGAATTCGGCGATCCAGCTCGCTCCGGCATGCAGCTTCGCATAGCGGCGCATGTCAATCAGCGGGATCGTGCAGAACAGCGCCCCGAACCGCTCGGGATAGCGGGTCAACATGTTGGTGATCAGGATGCCGCCGTTCGACCCGCCCTCGGCGGCGATGCGGCCGGGCCGCGTCACGCCGCGACGTACCAGGTCGGCGGCGACCGCGGCGAAATCATCGTGCGACAGCCGCTTCTTTTCTCGGCGCCCGGCATCGTGCCACGCCGTGCCGAACTCGCCGCCGCCGCGGATGTTGGCGACGACCCCGGTGCCGCCGCGTTCGAGCCACAGCTTGCCCAGCGCTGAGTTGTAATACGGCAGCTGCGAGATGCCAAACCCGCCATAGCCCGACAGGTGCACCGGCGCATCGCCGGTGTTGCCCGGCCCGACCAGCACGTAAGGGATGCGCGTGCCGTCCTCCGAAATCGCCTCCTGGCGGGTCACGGCGAGGCCGGCCGGGTCGAAAGCCTGTGGAGCGCGCTTCAATAGCTGCGGTGCGGCGCGCGGGGGGACGAGATAAAGCGAGGGCGGGGTCAGCGGGTCTTGCGTGCTGGCGAGCAGGTCGCCGGTCGACTCTTCCGCACGAACATCGAGAGACCAGACATGAGCGACACCGATATCGGGCAGGCCGGTGATGCGCTCGCGCGACCAGCCACTATCGGACGGGGTCAGCACTTCGAAAACCGGCTTCAAATCGTCGAGGATCGACATGACGAGCCGGCCGCCGCTCCAGAAGAACCCCTGCAAGGCGCGCCGCTCGGCCGGCTCGAACAGTTTGGTGAAATGGCGGTCTCCGGCGAGAAAGGCGGCAAAGGAAATGCCGAGGACGGCATCGGGCGGATGGGTTTCACCGCCGATCGTCCAGGCGGTCCGCCGCTTGACGGCGAGCCAGCCGCGGTGCCACGTGACCCGGGCATCTGTCGGAACCTCGACCCGGGTCTTGGGTCCGGCGTGGTCGCCGACCCAGACGACCGAATCGAAAAAGGCGATGCTCTCGACAAAGACCAGCCGCTGCTCTTCGAACTCGCGGTCGACATCGGCCCAGACCGCCATATGGTCGGCACTCGTCTCGAAAATGACCGGGGCGGTCAGCGGATCGGTTCCGCGCTGCCAGAGCCGCACCGCGCGCGCATAGCCCGAGTGGGTGGCCATGCCCTCGCCCAATGCCGACGACAGCAGCAAGGTGTCATGATCGACCCAGCTGGCGCCGCCCTTGGCCTCCGGCAGGGTAAACCCTCCGGAAACGAAATCGCGCGAAGCGAGATCGAATTCGCGCAGCACTGCCGCATCGGCGCCGCCGCGCGACAGCCTCAGCATGGCGCGGTCGTGGGTACCGGGGATCGTCGTGGCGCCGCTCCACGTCCAGTCCTCGCCTTCCTTGGCCGCCAGCGCATCGAGGTCGAGCACAGTGTCCCACTCGGGCTCGGCGATGCGGTAGCTGTCGAGCGTCGTTATCCGCCACAAGCCGCGCGGGTGCGCCGCGTCCTTCCAGAAGTTGAAGACTCTTGGCCCGCGCCTGGCGATCAGCGGGATGTTGTCCGGCCGGTCGAAGATCGCCGCGAGCGTGTCGCGGTCGGCGGCAAAACGAGTATCGCCGAAGCGCGTCAAGGTCGCGGCACTTTGGGTTTCGACCCAGGCAAGCGCGCGCTCGCCGTCGACCTCTTCGAGCCACAAATAAGGGTCGTCGTCGG
>Ga0306920_100013279_pt1 | contig 11214 bp, 12 predicted proteins | sample flu12Cox44000170_FD_204666 | JGI IMG/M metagenome (GOLD analysis project Ga0306920, IMG submission 204666) | Lab enrichment of tropical soil microbial communities from Luquillo Experimental Forest, Puerto Rico - flux4day.12C.oxic.44.000.170 (v2)... | ecosystem: Environmental > Terrestrial >...
CTCGACTTCGAGATACGAGTTGTCCGGCTGACCGAAGGCGTTTTGCTGGTACGTCGTGATCGCGTTTTCGATGCGAACCGTGCCATCCGTGCCGACCGTGAACGTCGAGATGCCGTCGTACAGGTTGGTGTTCCGCTGCGAAAGCGTGAATTGCGACGCCAGCGGAGGTGCCAGCACATCCGACAGCACGACCGTCTGGAGCGGCTGACCCGGATCAGCACGCAGGCTCACAGCCGATGCGGCAGCGAATGCTGCTGCCCACTTCCAGACCGGCGTGGGCGAGTCGTAGAAGCCCATGCACGACTCGTGCTGGTTGTTGCGCGTCAGGCCGAACGTCGTCAGCGCCGCAGACGTGCCGCGATAAGCAAAGAAGCAGTGTCCGTAGACCTGGACGCTCCACGACCAGCGACCAGTCGTATCGTTGAGGAACGATTGCAGCGAAGCCAGCGACGTCGTGTCCGTGTACGCGCACACGATGAAGTCGAACGGCATCGATTGCAGGTTCGCGAGGCCCGTCGTCAGACTCGGGTTGGTCGCGCCGCTCGCCATCGGCGTGATCGTGAACGTGAGCCCGGTCGGCGTCACTTCGCCACCGGTCACGCCCCGATAGTTCACGCGGATGTCAACGTCGTTGCCGGCGAGGCCCTTGTTCTTCGCGGTGATGGTCACGGTCGTCGTGGACGCCGTCGCCGTCACCGCCAGATCGTTGATCGCGTTGATCGCTGCGGCAACTGCCGTAGCGATCTGAGCCGTCGTCTGGGTGGACGTGATGACAGTGGTCACGAGCATGCCGCAGATATACAGCGAGAGCGTGCCGTTTGCCGTTGCGGGCGCCGTGAAAGCAATCGTGCCAGTCGCGGCGATGGCCGACGGATCATCCGCCAGCGGCAGATACCACACTTCGCCGAAGTTGTCGTTCTGGCGATATGTATAGGTCATCTGCGCGAGCATCGAGCCCTGACCGCCCTGCGTCTTCGCATCAGCGACGCCTTGCGAGATGATCGGGACGTTCGGCGTCGCGGCACCGGCCGATGTGATCTGGCCGATGATCAGCGCGCGCTGGTTGCTGTTCGCCGTGTTCGCCTGGCTGTTGTCGACTTCCGCGTAAAACAGGGGGACGCGGGTATTCGCCGGAATCTGTTTGAATCCGATGGTCATTGCTTGTCACCTCCGGCCTTGGCCTTCGCCGGCGGCGTCAGCGTTACGTCCTTGTCGCGCAACATGCGGTCCCAATGAAAATCGCCTTCAGCGACCTCAAGACCGTTTTCGTCGAGCAATTGCATCGTGACCGGATCTCTCACAGAGAGACCGGGACTCGGGTAGACCTTCATGAGGTGTGCTCCTTATTAAGCAGGGGCTAATAGAGATTCGTGGAGACGATTACCCTTACTGGCGTTTTCGCTTCGAGTGAGGATTTGGAGGTTGTAGTGGACGTGAAGTCCGCACACGGTCCTGCCGCGCAAAGGGACAATGTGATCAACCTCATATCTAACCCCCGTTTCATTCGTGCGCTCGACGGCCTCTTGATAGACCTTTTCGATTAGTCCAACATCAGCCCATTTTGGCGTTGCCATTAGAACTGCCGCGCGATATGCCGCAAAGTTGGCTCGCGCTCGCGCTGGATTTTTCTTGCGCCAAGCTCTCGCCCTTGCTGCACCTATTTCCGGGTTTTGTCGCGACTTTTCTCTTCTTGCCTCTGCGTTTCTCGCGTACCAATCTCGCACCCTAGCGCGCTGCTTTTCGGGATCTTCGTCATATCGCCTACGATCCTTTTCCTTAAGCTTTTCGGGGTTCTTGGTGGCCCACACTTGATATGCGTCAGAAACACATCCAGCACATGTTCCCGACGACGCGTACCGCCGTGCGAGATGTCCTCTCACGCACGGCCTGCCAGTCCAGTAAGCCTTCACACCAAGGCGCAACGCATCAGCCCTAGATGTGGGCATCGCGTGAATCTCACCACTCATGTCGATCACTGAGGCAGGGAAATAGTTAAAGCGCCCTCATTGCGGCCATCAGGCCCGGAGGTGCGGGGTGCGGGGTTCACGGCAGACGGGAACGGCGGGTTTGCGTACGTGCCATTCGGATCGAACGGCTCCGCCGTATCGACGTTGATATTCACGGTCTGCAGCGGGTTGGTCGGGATCGGGAAGAAGACTTCCGGCCCCTGATAGAACTTCACTTCGATCGACATGGCGAGTTCCGCCATCGGCATGGAGCCTTCCGAACTCGTGTTGATTTCGGAGTCGACAGTGGTGAACTGCTCGATGCGCTGGCCGCCGTTCGGATCAGCCCAGATCAGCGGGTTATTGATGAGCGCCACCTCGATCTGCAGCTTCAGCGTTTCAGCGGCAGCCAGTGCGGCAACCGATCCGGTGTCAACGATTCCGGCCGGCGACTGCACGCGCGCGATGATTTCGACTGTCGTGTAGACGTCAAACTCAGGCGTATTCGGACCGAGCGATACCTTCCGTTCTTTCCGCGCGTGAACGAGGATGAGCGGGTAGGTGGACGGCGAGGTAGGCCAGTCGTAGGGCGAATAAACCGCGTTGCCCGCCAGCGTCTGGCCCGTAAGCGCTTGAACGAACAGGGCGCGAATGTCAGCGGATGTCGTCATGGCGAAGAAACCCTGGACAGCATCAGCTTGGCGCCGCCGTGACTATCCGGGCGAACCTCACGCACGATGAAAGTCGTGTTGACGCTCGCAACGGATAGCTGGTCGTTCTGGAGAGGGGGCGAGGCGAACTGGGACAGCCGGACACCGAGGACCGCGCTTACATCCGTCACGCCCTGCGACGCATCCTCGAACATCACCTCCTTGAGGTATGCATCGTCGAACACGCCCGTGATCGAATATGGGGCGCCGGCATACGGCCTGTATGTCACCGCCTCGCCGAACACACCCATCAGCGGACCGAGTACGGTCTTGTCCCAGTCAATCATCAGGTGCCCGCGCGGCCGGATTGCAGGACTTCAGGGCGCGTGCAGAGGTACAAGGGGTAGGCGTAAGCCTCCATCTTCCACCACATGCGGCGGTCGCGATCCACGATCGGCAGCACATAGACCGGCGCACCGGGCGAGTTGACGAACTCAGCCGACTCGCCCGGTGCCATCACTTCCTGGAAGATGCCAGGCGCGTTGACCGGGAAGAACTTGACCTTGTCGTCAGCGATCTTGACCGTCGTGTTGTCGTCCGAGCCACGGTAGTTGACCCACGTGATGCCGTCGAATTCGAACGAGTTGAACGCGTCGCCGAATGCGTCGTTGCGGATGTCCTTAGCGCCTTCCCAGTTCAGGAACGTACGGATCACGTCCGGATGGTTCGAGAACTGGTCGTAGAACACGTCGCCGCACAGCGCCATGATGCGCGTCGAATTCGTGAACGCGCCCTGTGCCTTGCGCGCCATCGAACGCTTGATGCCGTTGATGATCGGACGCAGGCTGTTCGCCGTGCCAGCGGACAGATTGAACGCGACTTCCGTTGCCTGCGTGATCTGGAATTCGTCGAACCAGTTGTACAGCACCGTACCGTCAGCCGGGTTCAGGACGAGACCTTGCACAGCGGCGAGGCGCAGATATTCTTTCGTGTACTCGACGCTTGCCAGCAAACCCGTCGGGCCCGCCAGACGACGCGCAACTTCGCGCTCGAGCTGCATTGGCACGGTCACGATCTGACCCGTCGGACCTTCCGGGAACTCGCGGATGTTCTGGAGTTCGTACGTATAGACCGTGTCCGAGTGCATCAGACGCGGCACGTCGAAGTAGCGCATCTTGCGCTTCTCGGTCGTACGCTGAACGCCTTCCGTGCCGCGCTCGCTGAAACCGATCAGCTTCAGCGTACCCGTACGTTCTTCGACCGACACAGCCGTCGTGCGGATCGGGTTCGGATCGAAGATGCTCAGTTGACCGAGTGCGCCCGGTTGGTAGGGGTTGCGTTGTACGCCCTGCGTCAGAGTCAGCGCCGAGAATGCGTCGCTGTTAAAAATATCAATGATTTCGCCAGCCATGGCTTATCCCTTTCTGGAAAAAAGAAAAGCCGCCTTGCTGGCGGCCTTGAGATTGCGGAAATGAAAAAGCCGCCCGGAGGCGGCTTGTAGTCAGGTCAGTTCGCGTTACCGCGGCTGGATACCGATGGATTTCAACTGTGCGAGGGCGGCAGTGATCGCGGCAGCGCTCATGCCCGTCGGCCACACCAGTTCCGAAGCGTTCACTTCGCACAGGCGGCACACAACGGCGCACGGCTTGTCGACCGTCGTGACGTCCTTATTCGCATACAGGATGCCGCTGGGGATCTGCGAGCCGTCGGTGTTGGCCGGGTCGAAAGGCTTGTACTTGCCCGAACCCGCTGCTACCGTGACTGCAAACGAATCGCCCGCGACAAACGCCGTACCGCCGGCCGTGATGGTGAAGCCCAGACCGCCCGCCTTGAATGCAACGCCCGTCGTACCGTGGCCGACTTCAGCGCCAGACGGATCGGAGACGATGTAGTGCGTCGCGTCGTCGAACTCGACAGCGTAGACGCCGACCTTCGCTGCGTAGCCAGCGACCGAGGTCGATCCCATCGTGCCGTTGCCGGTATTGCCAGCGTTGGCCGCCGATGCGAACGTCGGGTTGCCGGGCGTGCCAGTGATCGTGACGGTGAAACCATCGCCCGCCACGAACGCAGTGCCGCCAGCCGTCATGGTGAGGCCGATGCCAAGCGCGGAGAATGCGACACCGTTCGAGCCGGTGGCCGTCTGACCGTCCGGTGCTGTTACGGTGAAGGCGCTTGCGCTGGTGTAGACCAGGCCGTACGTTCCGACCATCGTCGCCGGTGCGGCTTGTGCCGTGATCGCGCCGAACGTACCGTTGCCGGTGTTCGCGCCGAGCGCTGCAGCAGTTGCGGTGACAGCCGACGTCACAGTGCCAAGCACCGTGCCTGCCAGGATCTTGGCGCCACCAGTCAGCGTGCCCTGATCGATGGACATGTGGCCGTTGGCCAGAGAAACGATAAATCCGCCGTTGTGCCAATTCTCGACAAACGGCGTGTAAGTGGGGTTACCCATGGTTCAGTTTCCTTTGCGGCAGAAGTGGTTAGCGGCGGGACGGGTTTGCGGCCTTCAGGTTTGCGTCCCAGCGTGCCGCCAAAGCCTGCTGCGGAGACGGTTTGGCGCCACTGTGGGAGCCAATGTTCGGATTGCGAGCGGAGCGCTCTGCGTGATTCGAGGCGGCGGCCGGCGTGCTTTCGAGCACAGCCAGAGCCTCTTTACGCGACATGCGCGTGTTGAACGCGAGGTTCGCAGCCAGCACCGGGTTACGTGCGGCAGCCTTCGAGGCGAAGATCGAAGCGCAACGGGCCTGCTCACGGAGACGGGCCTTAGCAACGGCGCTCTTGCCGCGCATTTCCTCGTCGTCATCGTCGCCGTCGTCAGCCTTCGCTTCCTTCTTGTCGTCTTCGTCTTCCGCCTTGGCGTCGTCTTCGTCGTCTTCGGCCTTTTCCTTCTTGTCTTCGTCGTCGCCGTCGTCCGCGCGCTTCGCGTCCTTCTTGTCGTCGTCTTCCTTGGGCTCGTCGCCCTCGGCTTTTGCGTCTTCCTTCTTATCCTCGTCTTCGGGCTTGTCGTCTTCAGCCTTGGAGGCCTTTGCGTTGAGTCCGGCGAGATGGGCGAAGCTCAACCCACCCCGCGAGGCGAGGTTTCGAAACAGATTGCTCATTGGATTTACCCTGATGGTGGGTTGGATCAGCCCAGCTCAGCGAGCAGGGATTGAAAAGCCTCATCCGGCGCCATAACGGCGTCAGCGAAGCCAATCTCGACACCCGCGGCGCCAAGAAAGGTGGTTGCCTGCGTCTCACGAACGACATCGGCAGACAGGTTGCGATTGCGCGCAACCGTATTTACGAACAGTTCGCCCATCTCGTCGACGTCGGCCTGGAATCTAGCCAGCGCTTCCTTCGAGAGGGGATTGAACTGATTGCCGTCAGCCTTGCGATCACCGTACTTGATGATCGTCACAGCCATGCCGGCCTTGTCGATCGCCTTCGACTGATCGATGTGCATGCAGATCACGCCAACCGATCCGGTCCCGCCAGTGCGCGGAACGGTAATCTGTTCGCAGGCACTAGCCAGGGCATAGGCAGCGCTGTAGGCGCACTCGTTAAGAATGGCCAGAGTGGGCTTCTTGCTGCGCGAGTTGTAGATCAAGTCGGCCATGTCGAAACATCCGGCCACTTCCCCGCCAGGCGAATCGATCGACAGTGCGATCGCGCGCACCGCCTTGTCTTCCAGTGCAGCGAGGAAGTTATGGCGGATGGCGTTGTACCCCAGCATGCCGGAGTAGGGGCGCAGATAGCTGCTCTTCTGAACCAGCGTGCCCGATACATCGATGACTGCAACGCCGTCGATCAGGTCATACGGCGAATCATCTTCCGTATAGAGTCCCGCGTCGGTGAATGCGTCGCCCGCGTGAACGATCGGGCTCTCTCCTGCGAAGCTGATATCGTTGATGCCGAACCGGGCCGCGAGAGCCTTTGCGATTACCGCACCCTTGGAAGGGTGGATCGCAAGCGGCGTATCGAAGATTCGCGCCGCTGCAAATGGATAGCTTTTCATCGTGGTTGCGGTGCCTCATCGGGTTTAGCCGCTTCCGCAGCCGCCACTTCGCCAGCCCAATCGGGAAGCGGAAGACCTGCAGCCTTGAATGCTGCGACTTCAATGGCGCGTTGAGCGATGACTTCCTCCCAATCCAAGCCTTGCTCGGCCGCCTCTTTCTTGAGCGTCGAGAGTCCGCCATCCATTCGCATGATCGAACCGGCTGCTTCTTTCGTTGGATCGACCCAACCCCGCGCAACACCAAGCCAATCGCAGCGCGAATATGCCGTTGCAGCGTCAACAAAGTCAGGAGCATTGCGCGGCAACACGTCGTCGAGATCGCCGTTTTCCATCGCTTCGCGCAACCAGCAGGCATACATCGGCGTAGCTGTGCCAACTTTGAATTCAGTGCTACGCCGGCTCAGCGTCTTCCAGCTTTCCAGCAACGCAGCGCGCGCGCTCGAGTAGTTCGTCTTCGACCAGTCCTGCGTGATCTGCTCAGCCGAAACGCCGAGCGCCGCAGCGATTGACCGAAGCATTTCGTGTGCGAACTCTTCGAATCCGGTGTGCGGATGAGCCGCAGCAACCTGCTTGATTTCTTCGCCGGGCGCCAAGGTAGGCACCCGAACGTTGTTCAGCATTGCCGGCCGCTCCTTCGCCCAGTCCGCGCGCAATTCCTGGTAGAAGCCGAGCTCGCCGTCACCGGCGCTATCCATCGCGGCTTCAATCATCGCCGGGTCGTACGGGCTCGTTACATACGTCCCGAAGATCGTCGCGACCGTGGCGGCCTGCAGCTCGACGCCGTAGTAGCGCGCCAGCATCTTTGCGTGCTTCAAAACCGGAGTGAAGATGCCGATGCCGCGGTGCTGGTTGGCACGGTCACGCTCGAAGTCATGAATCACGCGTCGCCAGCCGTCCGGGTCTTCGCGCTCGATGCGCTCCCAGGTCATGCTCTCAACTGCGTTGTACCAGTCGTTCTGCTCCGCCTTGCGGATGTGATATGCGATCGGTACGCTGTAGTCATCAACCTCGACGCCGCCACGCAGATATCGCGTGTCGATCATCTGGTATGGATTTGATAGCCGGTCCGGATCGACGAGAAGGAATGCCGTCGCATACCTCGCTGCGCCGCGACCGATGCGCTCCGGCATCCAGTACGCGACGACCAGGCTATCTCCATCGACAAGCTTGTGTCGCTTCGCGAGGCGAAGCTGTTGCGATACCGTGAGTTCCCGAGAAACATCGTTCCAGTGGCCAATATCCTCGGAATAGGCGCGCCACAATGCTTCGACTGCCTTCCGGTATTCATCCGCCCATACGGCATCGAAGCCTTTATTAAAGATCCTCAGAAACTGCCAGTCCGGATTCGCGGACAGGCGCATGTGCGCGCCGACCGTGTTATCCAGAATACGGGTGATACCGCCATTCGCCCAACCATCATTCCGAGCCAGATCGCGCGAACGCGCAACCATCTGGTCGCGGAAAAGGTTGATTTCCGAGTCCGGCGAGCGAATCCACGGATACCAGTTGCCCATTTCGGGCGAGTTGTAGCCTGACGCCTCGTAAGGGTACTGGTTGGTATAGGGCGGCAACGCTAGTACCGTTCCGCCCAATCCCGAGTCAGCGCGCGCACGACCGCCAGCAGGCAGGTCCGCGAACGGCTTGCCAGTAGAGTCGACGATGAGAGCCATTTAGAACAGAATCCTTCGCGCGCGCGGGTAGCAATCAATGAGGCCCAACGCTTTCTGAAGCATCAGGATGCTGCGTTGAATCTGAGCGATGTCGCTCTGTTGATACGTGACAGACTTGTTGCCGTCGCCCTGGCTGTATGCGGCCGTCACGATCTTTGCACCAGCCGACAGGTCGAAGTAAGCGGCTTGCAGCGCCGCCAGCCTCGATTGCATGTCGACCGCGCTCATTCCATCCGTGATAGCCATGACTTTCCTATGCGAGACGACTCGCGAGTGATCGCTTGATTGATTTGTCGGGCTCGGGCGCCTGCACTTGCTGAACAACTTGCGGCGCCGGAGCCGCTGGCGCACCATCCGAGACATACGGGGCAGATACACCGTCAGCACGGCGGTTCAGCTTCAAGCCGTGATGAAGTAACCCGCAAAGCGCGGCATAGTTGTACACAGCAAGGTCAAGCGCTTCGTTCGCTTTTCCAGGTGGCAATTCCCAGATTCGGAACGTCTGCCCGTTCACCAGCCTCGTGACCGACCGCTCCGAAACCAACTGCGCGAAGTAGTTGATATCGCGATCAGCAGGGAAGTGCATATACCCGGCGCCGTGATCTTCGATATGAAGCCGCGCCCGAATCGTGTCCTTCGCTGCGTTGACGCCGATGATGATCGGGCGATACGTCGATTTGTTCCGCGAGCTGGGCCGCTTCGTCGGCCATACAGGAGAACGCGCGCCACCTCGAGCAGACTCACCCTTGATCGCCCAGATGCGTCGACCGATACGGGCCTTGCAGAAGTCGTAGACCTTCTGTGTGTGGTGGCCGCCAGAGTCGATACAGGCCGCCATGACCTCAAACGGTCGACCATCGGCGCGGCGCCAAATGCGCTTGAGGTACGCGTCGACGCGCGCCCACAGCTCATCGCTCTGCGGATCGCCTTCGAAGACGGTATGGTCTAGCGACCAACGCTCCTCATTGCGCCCCCAGCCGACCGCCTCAACTTCTACGCGATCGTCTTGAACGTCGCCGGCAACGGTTACCACCGCAACGCCATCGGGGATTTCTGACGGCCATGTTTCGCAACGCGCCAGCAACGATTCGGGACTGAGCGCTTTACCGACGTGGCGCTGATAGGGAAGTCCCATCTGCGTGTTCCACCACGCCTGAAGCCGCTCCTCGTCACCCTGCGCTGCAATCCATTTAGCCGCGATGTCGGCCGGCTTGTCCTTGCTCCAAGGGCTGTACAGCTTCGACGCCTGAAATCCAGCGTGCTCACCCTCGATACCGCGGCTTCCGCATGTCGGGCAGACCGCGTAATAAACGGCATGCCGATCGCTTTCCGACCACTCCCAGACCTTATCGACGGAGCCTTCGTCATCTTCCTGCCAGGTCACGTCATATTCCGTCAGTGGCACATGGCGATGTCCGCAGCATTCAAACGGACGTGTCTGATGCCAGCGCGTCGTCGACAGCGCGTTAAGCCTCTCACCTTCCGACCACGCAACGCCGCAGCATTCGCAGACGATTTTGGCGGTCTTGGTGCGATGCTCGAGCGTGTTGCCCTGGGCATCCTTCCGCTTGTCCCAGTGGACGTGCTTGAAGAAATCAAGGAACTGACGATGCCCGCAATGAGGGCAGGCTACTGATGCACGACGCTGGTCTGACTCGTTGTAGCTCTTCTCGATCCGGCTCTCACCCGAATAGGTCGGGGAGCATGCTCGGACAGACAGCCAGTTGACGCCGAACGAGGCGGTGCGCTCCTCCGCGATAAAGATCGAGTCGCCCTCTTTAAGAGGAGGGTATTTGTCGATCTCGTCGGCCAGAATGACTCGGATAGGCCGGCGCGCGAGGTTGTCAGGACTACCGGCACTCACCAGCGCCAGAAAGCCGCCAGGGAAAGCCTTGTATCCAAGTGTGTCATCGCTATTGCGAGACTTGCTCGCGCCCATGATCTCGCGCAGCACAGGCGTGCTACGTATCAGCGGGGCAATACGCTCCTTACTGAACTGCTCGGCGGCCTCGTCCTTCGGCTGGATCAGCAGAATAGGGCAGGCGTCCAGGTGGGCGAAGTACCCGAAGACGTTCTCAAGCAGCGCCGTCTTCATCATCTGGGTACTCACCATCGCCGTGATGATGTGAATACCCGGCTCCGTGACGGCCAGCATCGGCCCGCGCGCCACCTCGACGGTAGACGTGCGCCAGTTTCCCGACGTGCTCCCAGCCTCCTTGGCTAGCTTGCGATAGCGATCCGCCCATTCGGGGATGCTGACGCGAGGAGGCGGAGTCCACCCTCGGCGATAGTCCAGCGCGAGTTGGTCAGCTTTGTTGTTCGAAGTGAGCATCCGGCTCGCCCAGGTCTGTGATCTGGGTATGGACGTGCCCGTTCAAGACTTCAGTCACCCGGTCAGCCTCTAAGCCTAGATCGGCTGCAATTTTGGGACCGACTCGCATCGGCCAGTTCATCCACGAATCACGCGCTGCACGTGCAGCATTGAATAGCACCGTCCTGGCAATAGCGAGATCGATGAGCGAACCTGACTTCTGCTCATACTCGAGCTGCTTGAGCAGCGCGTTAAAGTTTTCTTTGATCCGAATCGCTTCGGCCAGGTCGTGCTCTGCGCCCATCGCCATGACGAGTTTTGCCGCCGCCTCGGTGGGCGTATCGCTCTCGTCGACGATTGGTTCTGTGCGGACACCTTTACTGCGGACATTCTTTGCGGACACTTTTGAGTTGTCCGCAGTGTCCGCAACAGCCTTACTGGAACGAATCGGCCTGCGCCAGCCAGAAGAAACAAGTGCGGGATCTAGCTTGCCATCCGCATCTGGCTTGAGTTTGCCGGAAGCAATGGCGCGGCGAACCTGCTTTTCGTCGCAGCCGGCGAGCTTCGCGAACTCGCGTTGAGTAACGTGGGGTGCGGACACTTTTTAAATCCTGTCGCTGGTCGAAGATCGCGGCGCGCAATTGCC